>Ga0316628_100001015_pt1 | contig 19112 bp, 18 predicted proteins | sample OWC_Aug_M2_C1_D5_FD_207648 | JGI IMG/M metagenome (GOLD analysis project Ga0316628, IMG submission 207648) | Wetland soil microbial communities from Old Woman Creek delta, Ohio, United States - OWC_Aug_M2_C1_D5_C | ecosystem: Environmental > Terrestrial > Soil > Wetlands | place: USA: Ohio... | reverse complement strand
CTTTCTCCCTTATCGCTGATAACTGTGCATCTCTCAACGCTGCTGTCTGTCTGACAATTGCCTTCTGAGTTTCGAGTGCTTTTTCCGATTGTCTGAGTTGTTCTTTTGCTGCCTTCACCCGTGCGATGGCGACTGTGTATGCGGTTATCATCTTTTCATATCTGTCTTTTGAAATGCTTTCTTTCTTATAAAGGTTCTCCGCCCTTCTGCTGTCATTTTCCGCCTGCCGGAGATCAGCCTCCTGTAGTTCAAGATTGGCCCTTGCAGCTTCTATGCCTGCGCTGAGTTCCGATATTTGAGTTTTTGTTACCACAATCCGGGCTTCAACCTCTGCAAGTTTTGCTTTTTCAGTGCTTACTCCCGATAACGCCTCGTCCACTTTTACTCCATAATCAGCAGGATCGATTTCCAAAAGCAGGTCTCCTTTTTTAACGGGCTGGTTATCCTTCACATAAATATTCTTAACCGTTCCTTTCACCTTTGAAGCAATTGTATGTATGTGTCCGTCCACAAAGGCGTCGTCGGTGGTAATGTGTGTAGCCTTATATCTGAGATAGAAAAAGAGTGTCAGTAGACCCATGAGGATGACTATCCCCAGAACGATAAATCCAACCTTTTTCTTTTTATTGTTATTTGGTTTAACTTCTTCTATCTTGGTTTCTTCCAATGGAACCTCTCTTGGGTGTTATATGATAATACAAATCCAGCGGTAAAAATAGTCATTGCGAACGCAGTGAAGCAATCTCGCATTTAGCGAATCCGAGGAAAAATAAAGAGATTGCCACGTCGCTCTGCTCCTCGCAATGACACCCAAAAAAATTACTCATACCTTAACGCCTCTATCGGGTCCAGGAGCGAAGCCTTGTAAGCCGGATAAAACCCGAAGAATACTCCCACCAGTCCTGAAAATCCGAAGGCGACCAGAATTGCGAAGAGCGAGACAACAGTAGACCAGCCGGCGAGTGCAGAGATAATTTCCGATGCTGATATGCCTGCGATGATCCCGGCTACTCCTCCGATTAACGACAAGATAAGCGCTTCGATGATGAACTGTAACCTTATGTCCCATGTCTTTGCACCTATGGCCATCCGTATCCCTATCTCCCTTGTCCTCTCCGTAACCGATACGAGCATGATATTCATAATCCCTATTCCTCCGACAAGCAGGGATACCGACGCGATGGCTCCGAGTAATAAGGTCATCACTTTCGTTGACTGTTCCTGGGCCTGCATGAACTGCGTGAGGTTTCTCACGGTAAAGTCATCGTCCTGCCTTGGTCCGATGCGATGCCTTTGCCTGAGCAGTTCGTTTACCTGTCTTTCGGCGGATGCCAAGTCTTCCATGCTTCTTGCCTTCACCATGATTGTCCTTACCATTCCGGGAAACGTTGTCCCGAATAGCTTCTTTTGAGCTGTGGTCACAGGGACATAAATGGTATCGTCCTGATCCCGACCTTGGGGAGACTGTCCTTTTTTCTCAAGAACACCGAGAACGGTAAACGGGACCTTTTTGATCCGGATCACCTGACCGACCGGGTTCATATCTCCAAAAAGGTTATCCACAACAGTCTGCCCCAGCAGACAAACCTTTGCAGCGCTCTTTACGTCCTGCTGTGTAAATGACCTGCCGGATGCAAGCGGCCAGTCCCTCACGTTCAACATGCCCGTTGTTGTGCCTAACACACCGGTTGACCAGTTCTGATGCCCGTAAACAACCTGCGCAACCCCGCTGAGAACCGGAGCGACATCAGACACTGCAGTGCATTCTTTCAGAATTGCTTCGGCATCGGCCATGCTGAGAGTCGGCTGTGTCCCCGAGCCCATTCTGACTCCTCCTGCCGTCGTTGCTCCGGGCACTATCATGAGGAGATTACTTCCCATTTTCGAAATATGTTCGGAGATTCTCCTGCTTGCACCTGTGCCGACAGCAAGCATCGCAATAACAGCACCGACGCCAATGATGATCCCGAGCATGGTGAGAGCCGACCGCATCTTGTTCACCCTTAATGCCCTGAACGAAATTTTCACTGTTGAAAAGATGTTGATCATGCTTTTAGCTGACCTCACATATGGATTTGAATGACTGCATTGTTTTATAAAATCCCTCCTTACCTCCCTTTTCTAAAGGGAGGGACAATACCCCTCTTTGGTAAAGAGGGGTTAGGGGAGATTTTAATATTAATGTCTGCCCTTCATTATCTCTTTTCATCACTCACAATACTGCCATCCAGAAACTTTATTATCCGTCTGCTGTACGCCGCAATGTCATTCTCGTGGGTCACAAGGATGACGGTAATATTCGATTCATTATTCAGCTTGAGAAAAAGCTCCATGATCTCTGCACTGGTTTTTGAATCGAGGTTCCCCGTAGGTTCATCCGCGAGGATAATGGGGGCGTTATTCACGAGCGCCCTTGCGATCGCAACCCTCTGCTGCTGTCCTCCGGAAAGCTGATTTGGATGGTGGTCTCCTCTGCCCTCCAGTCCGACACTTTCAAGGGCTCTTAGTGCGAGCTGGGTTCTCTCATTGGCGGAGAAGCCGTTATAGAGCATCGGAAGTTCTATATTCTCGACGGCGGATGTCCTCGGCAGTAGGTTGAATCCCTGGAAAACAAAACCTATTTTTTTGTTTCTGACACCGGCAAGTTCGTCCCTGTTGAGACTGCCGACATCAATGTCCTCTAAGATATACTTACCGTGGGTCGGTTTATCAAGGCAGCCCAGGATATTCATAAAAGTTGATTTGCCGGAGCCTGAAGGACCCATTATGGCAACAAATTCACCTTTCTCTATCGTTAGAGATACGCTGCTGAGCGCTTTGAGTTCGATGTCTCCAAGCCGATAAATTTTAGTAATCTCATGTGTTTCGATGAGCGGCATATCAAAACATTCTCGGAGGACCGGAAGGTACAGGCGCTTGTGCGTTCACAAGAGATTCTACGATCACTTCCTGACCTTCCCTGAGATCTCCCGAGACAAGTTCCGTGTAACTTCCGTCACTTATGCCTGTGGAAACAGGAACGCGCATAGCTTGTCCCTTTTCGGATATCCAGATACCTGGCACTTTCTTTTCAGGTGTCTGCACCCCTTTCTCCGCAAGCCTGAACCTCAAGGCGGCATTAGGTATCTTGAGGACATCTTTCTTTATTGCTACGATTATGGAGACATTGGCCGTCATCCCCGGTTTGAGCTTAAGATCGGGATTGGAGACCTGAATTACCACATCATAGGTGACGACATTCTCTACCGTTATCGGAGCATTCCTGACCTGCCATACGCTTCCTTTGAACGTGATGTCCGGATAGGCGTCCACGATAAATCCAACGTCCTGTCCGACTTTTATATTCCCTATATCGGACTCATCCACATTCGCGTCGATCTGCATTTTTGTGAGATCCTGTGCGATGCTGAACAGCGTCGGGGTCTGAAAGCTGGCAGCGACAGTCTGTCCGACGTCTACATTTCTCGAAACGACGATCCCTTCCACGGGAGACACTATCTTCGTGTAATAAAGGTTTGTTTCGGCAAGGCTCAAGGCTGCCTCGGTCTGCGCGACCTGAGCCTTTGCCGCACTCACCGAAGCCTTTGCAGTTTCATGGTTTGTTTCAGCCGTATCGAGCTCGCTCCTCGCGACAAGATTTTTCGAGAACAATTCCTTATTCCTGTCCATTGTTCTCTTAGCATCGACAAGTGTCGCCTCTGCCTTCTCCTGATTTGCCCTGGCTGAAAATAAATTTGCTCTTGCCTGATCTACCTGCGCCTCAAAGAGAGCCGGGTCTATCCTGGCTATGAGCTGACCTTTTTTTACAGGAGAGTTGAAATCCACATAAATTTCTTTTATCGTACCTGATACCTGTGTGCCCACAAGCACGGTTGTCACGGGATTTACCGTGCCGGTCGAAGTAACGGCCATCACAATGTCCCCTTTGGTGACCTTTTCGGTTCTGAACTTCTGTTCATTTCCGTTGCCTCTGAATAAAATGTATCCGGTAACGGCTAACAGGATAATTACCGCGCTGATAATTGCCGTCTTTTTCATCTCATCCCCATCGCTCTCTCGAGGCTTGCCTGGGCAACCTTGTCAGCATAGAGGGCCTGGATATAAGAGGTTCTTGCATTCGCCAGGCCCACCTCTGCATCAGTCACCTCAATAGGATTCCCTACCCCTGCTGCATATCTGCCGTTTGCTATGTCCAAATTCTCCTGAGCCTGCTCTACGCCAAGTTTTGCTGTTGGAATCGCATCTTCTGCCGCCCTGAGAGTGAGGTATGCCTCTTGCACTTCAAGGAAGATCGTCTGTTTGATTGATTCTTCATTTGCCTTAAGGATATTCAAGTTAGCCTTCGCTTCTTCCACTTGATATTTTGTAAGAAAACCGCTGAATATCGGGAAGGAAAGGCTTGCGCCTGCAACCCATCCGTGCTCAAGCGGGAATGACTCCCCTGACCAGTCATAAGACGCATTGCCCGACAATACAGGGTAATATCCTGTTTTTGCAAGCTCAATGGATTTTACAGATGCCAGCTTTTTTGCAAGGACAGACTGCAAATCCGGCCTGTTTTTATATGCATTTTCAAGTGCATCCTCAAAGGTTATCTCGTATTTGGAAAAAGAAATGTCTTCAGAGAGCATATATTCCGGTGCATTGGGGATGCCCATTGCATTATTCAGATTCACTATTGATATCTTGAAGGCATTTTCAGCCCGGATTAGGTTCAGCTTTGCGTTGCTCAGGTCTACCTCTGCCTTTGTTACATCAAATTTCGGCCTGGTGCCCGCCTCAAAAAAACCCTTCGCCTGCTCAAGATGCTGCTGTGTCTGCTTGACGGTATCTTCAGCAACAAGCCTGTTATACTTTGTCTGAATGACGCCATAGTATGCCTGCCTGACATTGAAAACAACCTGGTTCAATACGCTTTCGAGGTCAGAACGGGATGAATCGAGATTATATTTCTGTATCTTCACCTGTGCCGGAGTTTTTCCGAAATCGTAGATCGTCTGGCTGAGATTAAATCCGGTCGAATATTCATCAAACGAACCATCTGTTGTACCGAATGAAGAACCATTTGTATCAAATGATGAGAATGAACTCCGCGACCTGCCGGAAGCAGGCGAAATCCTGTCATAGCTTGATGACCAGTTGATCTGGGGATAATAATTTGCCTTTGACTGGCCGATCCTGCTCTCACTTGCAAATACCGTATTTGTCGCAGCAAAGATGTTTGGATGCATTTTCAGCCCTATCTCAACACATCTTTCAAGGTTAATGGATTCGCCTTTTCTGATAACCTCCTCTCCTTTCGCTTTTAGAGGAATTAATAGCATGATAAATGCCATGAAAAAAATATACCGTTTCATTCTAATCTCCTAAAGGTTTTTCGCGATCTCAGGCGCGCTCTTGTTTTTGCGCCTGCCAAGCCAGCTGCCCACCATCTGCTGGAACTTGTCCATATAATAAAACACCACCGGGGTTATATAGAGAGTAAGGAGCTGGGAAACAACGAGGCCGCCGACCACGGCCAGCCCCAGCGGACGTCGGGATTCTGCGCCCGCACCAAAACCTATGGCAATAGGGAGTGTACCCATCAATGCTGCCATGGTGGTCATCATGATCGGACGAAAACGTATCAGAGCGCCCTCATATATCGCATCAAGAGCAGCTTTCCCTTCATTCCTCTGCGCGGCGAGTGCAAAGTCGATCATCATGATAGCGTTCTTCTTGACTATGCCGAGGAGCATGATAACCCCCACGAACGCATATATATTGAGGTCCTTATGGAAAAGCATGAGGGTTATGAGGGCCCCGAACATCGCAGCTGGAAGTCCTGAAAGGATGGTCAGGGGGTGGATAAAACTTTCGTACAGGATCCCAAGCACGATATAAATGACCAGGAGGGCCATTATCAAGAGCAGCCAGAGCCCTTTCATTGACGCCTGAAAAGCCTGAGCAGTCCCCTGAAAGCTGGTGCTCACGGTTTGCGGCAGAGTCTCACGCGCAAGTTTTTCCACACTGTTCACAGCATCCCCCAATGATACGCCGGGCTTAAGATCAAATGAGACAGTGACCGCGGGGAGTTGTCCCTGGTGATTTACTGTCAGCGGGCCGGTGCTTCGAGTCAGCGTCGCCAGAGTGCTTAAAGGCACCAATTGGCCTGTGTTTGAGCGGATATAAAGCCATGACAGAGCCGATAGATCCGTCTGGTACTTTGGCTCCAGTTCGAGGATGACCTGGTACTGGTTGTTGGGCGCATAAATCGTAGAAACCTGACGGGAGCCGTAAGCATAATAAAGGGCATCCTCTATCTGTTGCGCTGTTATCCCGAGGGCAGACGCCTTGTCGCGGTTGATATCGATATTGACCTGGGGATTATTTATCTGAAGGTCACTGGTCACATCCTGTAGTTGGGGCAGAGCCCGCATCTTGCTTTCCATCTCCATAGCCGAGCGATAAAGCTCATCTGTGTCCGGACTCTGCAGGGTGAACTGGTACTGACTCTTAGTCAATCGTCCGCCGATGCGGATAGCGGGAAGGTTCTGCATAAACATCATGATGCCGGGGACCTGCGAGACCTTCGGCCGCAATTCCTGGATGATCTCGTCTGCGCTTAATTCACGTTCGCTGCGGGGTTTAAGCCGCATAAACATACGGCCTGAATTATTCGCCACACTTGATCCGCCACCGCCCACAGCGGACATAAAGGCGGCAATGTTGGGATCCTCCGCAACTATGGCAGCCAATGCTTTCTGGTGCTTAACCATGTCTTCAAAGGAAATACCCTCGGCCGCCTCTGTAAAAGCAAAGATCTGGCCGGTGTCTTCAGACGGGAGGAATCCGAGCGGAATCTTTGTGAACAAGAAAGCCGTCATCAGGGTGAGAATAACTGTAACAGCAAGGGTAGTGCGCCGGTAGTTAAGGACGACTTTTAGAGTCCTTTCATAGGTGTGCAGCATCCCTTTGAAGAAACTCTCCATTAAAAGATAAATGCGGCCGTGCCGCACAGCAGCAGCCGGACGGATGAAACGACTGCAGAGCATGGGTGTGAGCGTAAGGGAAACGAATCCTGATATCAGGATCGCCATGCTTATGGTCACGGCAAATTCGTGGAGAATTCGTCCAAGGATCCCACCCATGAAGAGCACCGGGATGAAGACCGCAACCAGAGAAAGTGTCATGGATAAAATGGTAAAGCCGATCTCTCTTGAACCGGTCAGGGCAGCCCGGAAGACCGGTTCCCCCTTTTCGACATGGCGCATGATATTTTCGAGCATGACTATGGCATCATCCACCACAAATCCGACTGACAGGGTGAGGGCCATAAGGGTGATGTTATTCACGCTGAATCCAAACAGATACATTGCTGCAAACGTGCCGATGATCGAGAAAGGCAGGGCAAGGCTTGGAATTACTGTGGCTGAAATGTTGCGTAGGAAAAGAAAAATGACGAGCACGACGAGACACAAAGCGAGGAACAGAGTGAACTTGACGTCCCCGACAGATTCACGAATGGAGACTGAACGGTCATAAAGAATCTCGAGCCCGACCGAGGGGGGTATCTGGGCCCTGAAGACCGGCAGGAGCTTTTTGATACTGTCCACCACTTCCACGGTGTTCGTGCCCGGCTGGCGCTGGATTGCCAGAACAACGGCGCGCTCGTTGTTGAACCAGTTCGCCACCTTGTCATTTTCCACACTGTCGATAACCCGGCCCAGTTCTTCGAGGCGGACAGGAGAACCGCTGCGGTAGGCCACAATCAAAGGGCGATAGGCTGCCGCATTGTAAAGCTGACCGGTTGCCTGAATGGTGAAAGCCTGCTTTTCGCCCTGGAGAGTCCCTGTGGGCAGGTTCACATTTCCAAGCGCCAGTGCGTTTCCCACTTCGTCAATACCTATCTTTCTGTTCGCCAATGCCTTGGGGTCGAGCTGCGCCCGGACTGCATATTTCTGAGAGCCGAAGACCTGCACCTGGGCCACGCCGTTGATCATCGAAATACGCTGGGCGATAAAGGTGTCCGCATATTCATAAACCGTGGAAATAGGAAGCGTGGGTGAACTCAGCGCAAGGTAGAGAACGGGCTGGTCAGCAGGATTCACCTTGCGATAGGTCGGTGGTGTGGGCATATTCTGCGGCAGTTGCCTCCCCGCCTTCGCAATCATTGCCTGTACGTCCTGCCCTGCAGCGTCGATGTCCCTGCTGAGGTTGAACTGCAGGGTGATCCGGGTATTTCCGATGCCGTTCGAGGAGGTCATTGAATCGAGCCCTGCGATAGTGGAAAACTGCCGCTCCAAAGGAGTCGCCACGGCCGATGCCATCGTATCCGGACTGGCGCCGGGCAGATTTGCACTCACCTCGATCGTGGGAAAGTCCACATTCGGGAGGTCGCTCACAGGCAGAAGCCTGTATGCAGACATCCCGAAGACCAGGATGGACATCATGACCAGCGTGGTCATGATCGGCCGCCGGATGAAAAGTTCCGGGATATTCATAGCGAACTCTGTTCCAATGGCAGAAAAATAAGACTGTCATTTCCGCTTGTAGGGAATCCTTCCGACCCCCCCTTAGAAAAGGGGGATAAAGGGGGTTGTTTATAAAAAAGATTCCGGATATTCCAAAAGGACGGCGGGGAAGCAAGCCAGAATGACAGAATTAACAATCTCGAAAACCCTCTGATATTAATTACTGAGGAGTTCATATGTAAGGAATCATTACTGAAAAATCTCCCCTTTCCCCTCTTTACCAAAGAGGGGTACATTCCCTCCCTTTGGCAAAGGGAGGTGAGGATGGATTTTATAATCAATGTCTTCATACTTGCAACGGTATTAGTAACAGCATCATTTGTTGTTTTCTGATTTCTTGATCTCTACCTTGGCGCCGGGAACCAGCCGGAGCTGACCGTCGGTAACAACACTTTCACCGGATCGAACCCCCTTGTCAATAACGGTTTCACTGTTGAGCGTTCTGCCCACAACCACAGGGCGGTCTTCAACAGTGAGATCCTTCTTTATGACAAATACATACTGCCCTTTCTGGCCCGCTTGAATCGACTGCGAGGGGACAACAACAGCATCGGGCTGTGACGTGAGCGTCAGAACTGCGTTTACAAACTGTCCTGGCCAGAGCCTTTTTTCCCTATTGGCGAAAGTCCCTTTGAGCTCGATGGTACCTGTCGCCAAATCTACAGCGTTATCGATAAAGGTGAGCACCCCCTGCTCAGGCTTCACATCTTCTTTTGACAAGAATGCTTCGACCCTGAGTTGTCCCTCTGCCATGTATCTTTTTATCTCTGAGAGATTCTGTTCAGGCACTGAGAACGTAACATAGATGGGCTGGACCTGGTTGATGACCACCATCGCAGTATCGGCATTCGCCTTAATAAGATTTCCTTCGTCGGCTATGAGATTTCCGGTCCTGCCCGTTATCGGAGAGTAAATATAACAATATTTCAATTGCAGGCGGGCGTTCTCGACCACAGCTTTGTCGGCGTTGACTATTGCCTCAAAGGACGCAGCATTTGTACTAATCTGATCGTACTGCTCCTGCGCCACATACCCTTTCTTCACAAGTTCGGCATAGCGTCTAACCTCTTTGCGTGCATTTTCGAGCTGAGCGGTATCCTTCGCAAGATTTGCTTCCGCCTGTCTCAGAGCAGCTTCATAAGGACGGGGATCGATTGTAAACAGCAGAGCGCCCTTATTTACATACTCTCCTTCCCTGAAATGGACACGTGTAAGTATTCCCCCGATCTGAGACTTAACCGATACCGTGGAGTACGCTTCAACATTACCGATGGCACGGATCTGCACGGGGACAGTCTTTTGGCTAATCATTACGGCGGTTACCGGAACCGGAGGCTTTTGTGGCGGTACCGGTTTTCCGGAGCATGCCGGAAGAAATACCGTCAGGAAAATACTCAAAACGGAACAGATGATTACTACCGCCTGTTTCATGATTGCGGAATTGACTTTTATCTTCATGTTATTTCCCGATTCGCTCCTTTCGGCTATGAATATAAAATCCCTCATGACCTCCCTTTGCCAAAGGGAGGAATGATCCCCTCTTGTGTCCGCCTCAGGCGAAATGGCACAGAGAGATTTTTTATTAACATCCATTTTATTTTAATTCTTTTTTGTCCGTCTTTAAAATCACTGAAATATGAATTCACTGAGAATACTACAGACGCTTTCCCAGCTTTCCCTGTAACCCATCAAATACGTCGTATATTACAGGAACTATAACGAGATTTAAAAACAGCGAAGTGAATCGCTGACCGGGCATTGACTGAGCGAAAGCATATTGAGAGAGCAGAATCATCGGAATGAGGACGAGGATGAGTCTCTTCATACCCGTCCCCTTTGAGCGCTGTTTGAAATACCTCTGAATATGACTTCATTCAATACCTTTGATGAAATATGCACCTCCTTATCTAAGGCCATAGACAGGACAACACCCCTCAGCGCTCCCATAATAGTCTTTGCCATCTCCTGAGGATTACATCTCCTGAATTCACCCGAACGAATCCCCCTGGCTATTATTTGAGCAATCAGGTTTTGCTGGTTCTTGAAAAATCGCCTCTTCACTTCAATCCCGAATGCAAATCCATGCTCTCTTATGTGCAAAAGGATCAATTCTTTGTGCTTCAGGGCATATTCAAAATGCATTTTCAGATATTCAGAGAGTGCCTTACCCGGCGATTCAATCTGCTCAACGATTTTTTTTGTCTGGCTGACCAGGTCTTGCATCTCATTTTTGAGAAGGCTCAAATAGAGATCTTCTTTGTTCCTGAAGTAGAGATACACCCCGCCTACACTCAGCCCTGCGGTCTTTGCGATCTCCCTGATATTGGCTCTTGCATATCCTTTCCTGGAGAACACATCCATGGCAGCGGCAATGATCCGTTTTCGTGACTCTATACCTGAACGTTTGTTCATGTGAACCTTTGTTCAGTATAAAAAAACAGAAAGAACATTGTCAATACGAATAGTTATATGCACCCTGCCCGAATCCCTCTTGAAGAAGCGAACTCTTTTGCGTGACGAAGGATAAATCTCGTTCTGGAGAATCGCTATCCCCGGGAATGTTAATTGCAGACTGCAATCTATAATACAAGCTTCTTCATCTAAGTCTCACTATGATCATTTGTAATCGGGCGCTCCTAACACCTCGTCATAGGCACCGTTTGATATGCTTGAGAAGTGTTTATTTACGGGTAGTTAACAGCCCTCAGACCGTCACTCCCCGACAGGTAGTTCAGGAAGTAAGGGAAAGTGCAATACTTTATTTAGCTGCGCCATGCAATTCTTCTTGCACCTTCTCAGATAGAAACATCTTTAAAAGGGACTGATAGGGCACATCCCTCTTATTAGCAAGTAACTTAAGATGTTCAATAAGAGATTCGGGCAGACGAATGGAAATTGTCTTAGTCGATGGCTTTAAGTTGGGAAAAACGAACCGTTTTGCCTTCGAATAATCAACATATTCAGTTGAATCATGTGCTGCCCAGAACTCGGCTTCCTCTGCTTCGCTTTTAAACTTAGGTATCTTATTGACTTTGCTCATACACTTTCCTCTCCTTCCGGTTTATGTCACGCGCCGAAATCATTCGTATCTTATGGCCCCTCACCGTGAAAACAATGAAAAGCAATCTATCAGTGTCCGTTCTGCCTAATACAAAGTATCGGTCCTCACTTGCAGAGTGCGACTCATCGTTCTTAACAATGAGTGGACTGTTAAAAAATGTCTCTTCGCATTCGATACGGAAGACACGATGTTTCTCCCAGTTTTTCTTAATATTTCCTTCGTCCCATTCGAAGCCTTCAGAGAGAGATAATATATCAGTCCAATCTTCCATATAAGTATATACTCAATATATACAACAAAAACATATTCTTGTCAATTTATTATTTGGTACTTTAGTATTAATTACAGGATATAACTCGCACACAAGTATGAAGTTGACTGGAATAAACAAGGAAGGAGTTATAAATCTCTTTCAAGGCATCAGATGCGCTTGATTCAAATAACCAAAAGCTTGGATCAGGCATATTTATTTTCTTCTTTTTTTTTAAAGCCGTGAAGTGTTATTGTATATTATCCTGCCTTTGAAGTCAGAGAAGCCTCAAAGCTTTAAGGAGTTAGGAATTTTATTTTATCAAGAGGGGTTAAATTATGGGTAAAAGACTGTATGTAGGAAGTATCCCGTTCAATGCAACAGAAGAATCTCTCCGGGAGCTTTTCGCAAGTATCGGAGAGGTTGAGTCGGTAAAAATAATTACCGATGCAGACACAGGGCGTTCCAAAGGCTTTGGCTTTGTTGAAATGTCATCCGCAGAGGATGCTAAGAAAGCCATAGAACAGTTGAACGGCACAAAATTTATGGAACGTTCTTTGACCGTTAATGAGGCAAGACCGCAGCAGCCAAGGGAAGGGCGAGGTTTCGGTGGAGGCAGGGGAGGCTACGGACAGGGAAGAGGATCAGGCTATGGAAGAGAAAGGAGATAAATTATCATAGAGATAAGAGTGGTCGGCAATGATATAGAAAAAGCTATTAAAATTCTTAAGCGCAAAGTTCAGAATGAAGGTCTGCTCAGGGAAATCAAGACGAGAAGTTTCTATGAAAAACCTTCGGTAAAAGAAAAACGAAAACGCGCAGAGGCGCGCAAGACAAGGGCGAAGGCTCAGAAGCGTAGAAGATTCTGATAAGATTCTAATAAAAAATCGTTTCCTGTTAACGTTTTGCGCTACTGCGGATATTGCAGCCTTCAGGGCCTATAGAATGGGCCGTTCGGTGCTTTTAACCGCACAAAACATCAAGCTAAAAGGAGGAATAAACAATAGCTAATCAAAGACGAGTATTGCCCGGCAGGGTCGCTGATCCTACCCGCGTAAACAACCAGATCAGGCTGATTAAAGCCAAACAGATACGAGTCGTTGCCGATGAAGGGCAAATCGGCATCATGGATATTGAATCTGCACTGAAGTTGTCTGGGGAAAGAGATTTAGATCTTGTGGAAGTCGGCCCCGATGCTGATCCGCCGGTCTGTAAGATCATGGATTACCGGAAGTTTAAGTTCGATAATAGCAAGAAACTTCAGAAGTCCAGAAAAAAACAGGCGACACAAACCCTCAAGGAAATCAGGATGCGCCCGTTGATCGATATCCATGATTACGAGTTCAAGAAGAGGAGTGCTCGGAAATTTATTGAGCATGGAGATAAGGTTAAAGTGACAATGCGTTTTAGAGGGCGAGAATTGAGTCGCCAGGAACTTGGGGCGAAGGTTCTGAACAGGTTGGTATTAGAACTGGCGGATATCGCAAAAGTGGAAATACAGCCTAAGATGGAAGGCCGCCAGATGGTGATGATTCTTATGGCCTTGTAGGCATGTTGATATTTTCTTATTTGACGCTTATTGGAATGTAACGTTGTCTTAAACCACAGTAGAAAGTGCACCTGCGGGAAGAAAGAAATAATTTGATTTCCACTCTGAAAGCAGTGCTTACCCTTGTCAACCAGGACGCGCCGCTGCGTGTCTCCTTAATGATAATGTTTGTTTCAAATTGAAGTTTTCACCTCATAGTCATCAGAGCATTCTTTGAAAATAAACCACGTCAAATGTCTTACCTCTTTTCCGGCCAATATCCCTGAAGCGTCCACATTCCGAAAAACCATTTTTCACGTGAAAATTGATGCTACCTTCATTCAATGAAGATATACTTGCAATAACGGAACTGATACCCTTTTCTCTACCCTTTGAAATAAGATATTCAAGAATAGTTCCGCCAATGCCTTTCCCTGTAAACCCGGGTTTTAAAAAATATGTTATTTCGGCTGTTTGTGAAAATGTAGGGAAGGGACTGTACGGGCGAAGCATCCCAAAACCAATAATCTGATTTTCTTGATCTATCGCAACCACTGTGGGATAGCCCTGGCACATATTTAAAAGCACGTCAAAGAATTCATAAGGCATTTTTTGTTCGGGATATGCGGAAAAGCTGTTTTCAACATAATAGTTGAATATGTCGATGATCTGTTCGCCGTCGTCTGCTATCGTCGGCCTGAGCTTTGTGTTCATCCTTTCTCCTCCCTCTAGCTCAACCGTAATTAATATGCCAATCTCGCTTTTTCCTCCAATATCACAAGAATTCCATTGTGAATGGGAAATTGACAGTCATTGCGTGCTTGAGTCAGCATTTCATGAAGAATATCAAAGGCAATAAATGTGGCACAGGGAAATTTTTCAGCAGCCTGCCTGGTTATAAAGCATGTCCCAGTCGGTTGGTAGTTATTTTATCCTTGCGATCTTATTCTTTTCGTCGAGGCGAATGATCTTTGGCTTGAATCCTTTTACCCTGCTGTCTTCAATATAGTTGTAACAGAAGATGATTATCTTATCTCCCACTACTCCTTTCCTCGCCGTTGGACCGTTCAGGCAGATCTCTCCGGAGCCTTTCTTTCCCGGGATTGCATACGTTTCAAACCGCTCTCCGTTATTGAGATTGCTGATCATCACCTGTTCATAAGGAAGGATCCCGGCCTTTTTCATGATTGCTTCATCGATGGTAATGCTGCCCTCATAGGAAAGGTTGGATTCAGTAACCGTTGCGATATGTATCTTCGCTCTGAGTAAGCACCTTAACATAATATATCCCTACTCTATTATCTTCGGCACGCGGTAGAATTTTTCCGTACAGGACGGAGCATTCATCAGGGCTTTTTCCCTCGGGATCGAAGGGAGGGGTGTGTCATCCCTCATCACATTGTGCAAAGACAGGACGTGGGATGTCGGCTCAATGTTCCTTGTATCAAGTTCATTCAGCTTTTCCATATAATCGAGAATGCCGCTCAACTGTGAACCGAACAAATCCTTTTCTTCTGCGGAAAGGGTCAACCTCGCCAGCAAAGCAATGTGTTCGATTTCTTCCTTGGTTATTTTCATCTTATGAATGATTTATATCTTCTGAAGATTCGCAAACCTTACCGCCAGTCTTTTCACTCCGAAATTCGGGAAGTTGACCATGACCTTGATATCCTCTCCGTCTCCATAACAGTCCCGCACTATACCCACACCCCAGGAGGGATGTTTCACCCTGCAGCCGGCGGTATAAAGGGAGAAGGCATCCTTGGCTTTCACACCTTTTTTTACAGGCATGAGTTTTATTGTTTGGTGTCCGGTTATCTTTTCTATCCACTGGCAGCAGTCCCTTGGTATATCCCTGAGGAACCTTGAGGGTTCCTGGTCCTGCAATTTGGCATACAATCTCCTCTTGCTGGCCCCCGTCAACCATAAAATATCCTTTGCCCTGGTCATTCCGACATACAGCAACCTGCGTTCTTCAGCAATCTCGTCCTCTTGACTCATCGCCTTGCAGTAAGGCAGCACCCCTTCTTCAAGGCCTGTAATAAACACTACAGGAAACTCGAGTCCCTTCGCGTTATGGAGTGTCATCAGGCAAACACAATCCACCGCCGGTGCATCATCCATGCCAGTAAACAACGATACCCTGTCAAGAAACTCCTTTATTTCCACGCCCTCGGCGGATGAGATAAGCTCCTCAACATGTTTCACTCTTTCGTCTTCCAGCGTCACGGCAATGCCCGATTGTTCGAAAATGGTCTTTAACCTATCAGCTGACGACTTAAATTTTGCGGATGCGAAACGCTCGATCATCTTGATAAAGTCGGCAAGTTTCTCTTTCGCTGAATTAGGTATATTATCTCCACGAAGTGTCGACTTCAGGGCATCAAAAAGCGGCAACGACTTTCTCTTCGCCTCAATTTCTATCCTGGCGAGGATTGCGGAGCCTATTCCGCGGGGGGGATTATTAATAACCCTCCTGAAACTGACGTTATCCCCGTTATTAAATGACAAGCGCATGTACGCAATGATGTCCTTGATCTCCTTCCTCTGATAGAAGCTGATACCGCCGAGAACACGATAGGGTATCCCCTCGTTGCGCAGCGCATCTTCAAGAACCCGGGACTGAAGGTTTACGCGGTAGAAAATAGCAAAATCCCTATAGTTATATATCCCCTTCAGATAGCATTCTTTGACGACCTTGGCAAGGTATTTGGCTTCATCGTCATGTGTATTAAGCCAGCAATAATGAACCTTTTCTCCCAGTCCCCTGTCAGTCCAGAGCCTCTTATGTTTTCTCCTGGTATTCTGTGAGATCACGGCGCCGGAGACCTGCAGTATATGCTGTGTAGATCGATAGTTCTGTTCAAGTTTTATGAGTCTCGCTCCAGGGAAGTCATTCTCGAAGTGAAGGATGTTATTTACGTTCGCACCCCTGAATTTATAGATACTCTGGTCATCGTCTCCGACGACGCATATCTTCTTGTGAGATGATGAGAGGAGTTTCAGGAACTGATATTGCGCGAAGTTTGTATCCTGAAATTCATCGACGAGTATATAGGAAAACTTTTCCTGATATTTATCGAGGAGCTTTGGATTCTTCTTAAATAGTTTTACGGTCAGCATAATCAGATCATCAAAATCAAGCGCGTTGCCTCTCACAAGTTCGTCCCGGTATCTCACATATACCTTTGCAAGCTTCTCGTCAAAACCGAAACCGTCGCCCGAAGAAAGAAATTCCTCGGGACCTATCAAAGCAGACTTCAGAATGCTTATGCGCGATACAATTCCCTTATAAAGGGCCTCATAAATCTTGAATTCCTTCAATATGTGCCGTACGAGATTACACTGGTCATCTTCGTCGTAAATGGAAAAATTATCATCATAACCAAGTGCTTTTATCTCCCTGCGCAATATCCGGTTACATTGCGAATGAAAAGTACCTATCCATGCGCCGTTGAGATCTTTTTCGAGGAGACTGCCGATTCTCTCCTTCATCTCGCCCGCCGCCTTGTTCGTAAAGGTGACGGTAAATATGGAAGCTTTCGGGAGCTTCTTCGCCCTGTTCAGATAGGAGAATTTGTGGGCAATAACCCTGGTCTTCCCGCTGCCCGCACCGGCGAATACGAGGAGCGGACTGTCGGTATAAGTGAGGGCTTCCTTCTGCTGGGGATTTAAATCATGCATTACTCTCTCCTTTGACGTATTCATGTTAACAGATTTTTACTATTTAAATCTACGACATATCTCCGTTAACACAGCTTCATGAGCTGCAGTGTCCCTTAAGCTTTCACCAAAAACCCGAACAAGGAACTCAAAAAAAACTGAATCGCTTTCATTCAACGGTAACGCTCTTGGCAAGGTTCCTTGGCTGATCCACGTCGCACCCTCTCAAAACTCCTATGTGATATGCGATCAACTGGACGGGAACCGCCATTAATACCGTTGTCAGATACGGATTCATCCAAGGCACAAAGACGCATTTATCTGAAATCCCGCATACATCACCGCCGGCATCATTTGTGATCGATATAATCTTACCACCCCTGCTCTTCACCTCCTGAATGTTAGAGGCAATCTTTTCATAAAGGCTATCTCTCGGTGCGAGTACCACAACCGGCATCTCTTCATCTACCAGCGCTATAGGGCCGTGTTTCATCTCGCCTGCAGGATATCCCTCTGCATGAATGTATGATATCTCCTTCAGTTTGAGCGCACCTTCAAGTGCGACCGGATAATTCATTCCTCTCCCGAGATAAAGAAAATCCTTCGCCTTGAAGTAATCCCTTGCAATAATTTTTATATTTTCATCTGCATCCAGCGCCTCCTCTACCTTACCCGGGAGCAGAACGAGATCTTTCAAAAACTCCTTTGACACATCTTCCGACAACGTACCCCGCGCATTTCCGATACCAATCGCAAAAAGGTTCAATCCGACAATCTGGGTTGTAAAAGCCTTTGTAGAGGCCACACCTATCTCGGGTCCCGAATGAGTATAAAAAACCGCATCAGCCTCTCTTGCGGAGGTACTGCCGACGACATTACAGATACTGAGCACTTTTGCGCCGAGTCTTTTAGCTTCCCTTTGCGCGGCGAGAGTATCCGCGGTCTCTCCTGATTGTGTGATCACGATCATTAGGTCTCCAGAGCCGACAACAGGCTGTCTGTACCGAAACTCCGATGCGATATCGACCTCAACGGGAATCCTCACAAGCCCCTCTATCATATATTTGCCGATGAGGGCCGCGTGGTAGGAAGTACCACAGGCTACGATAAAAATCTTTTCGATATCCCGCATCTCCTTTTCAGTCATGCCGAATTCTTCCAGATTCACTTTGCCGCTTTCGGGGCTCAATCTACCAACTAAGGTATCGGCGATAGCCCTCGGCTGTTCATATATCTCCTTCAACATAAAATGTTTGAACCCGCCTTTTTCAGCCATAGAGGGATTCCAGGATACGGTCCTCACATCCTTATGAACAGGGATTCCGTCGATTCCTGTTATTCTGACGCCTTCACTGGTAAGGACAACCATGTCTCCGTCATCAAGAAATATCACGTCCCTTGAATAATTCAGGAACGCAGGAATATCCGAGGCGACGAAAAATTCTCCATTACCCAGACCGACAACGAGCGGACTGTCCTTTCTCACACCCACAATCTTGTCAGGCTCGTCTTCTTTGATCACGGCAAGAGCATATGCCCCCCTGACTTCTTTCAATGCCTCCCGTACCGCATCTTCCAGGGGATATCTTTTCGCGTAATCCTCGATAAGATGGCAAAGGACTTCGGTATCGGTCTCTGAAGTAAACGTATATCCCTTCCCGATCAGTTTTTTCTTAAGAGAAAGGTAATTCTCGATTATCCCGTTGTGCACGAGGACAACACCATTTGACCTGTGCGGGTGGGCATTTTCATCCGAAGGCCTGCCATGGGTTGCCCATCTCGTGTGACCTATTGTCGTATGACTGACCGGATTTTCAGATTCGAGGAGAGACGCAAGATCCTGTATCTTGCCCGTACATCTCCTGACCTCTATGCCATTCTCTGAGAAAAACGCCACCCCGGCAGAATCGTACCCCCTGTATTCAAGGCGTCTCAGACCTTCGATAACTACTGAAACTGCATTCCTCTTACCGATATATCCTATTATCCCGCACATATGTCTAAATCAAACAACACAAAGAGCAGAGCGCACAGGGCATAGAGTATTCCCTTAACTCTTTGCGCTTTGCGCCTTGCGCTTGGCACTTTTCATTTTCA
>Ga0316628_100001014_pt1 | contig 19112 bp, 15 predicted proteins | sample OWC_Aug_M2_C1_D5_FD_207648 | JGI IMG/M metagenome (GOLD analysis project Ga0316628, IMG submission 207648) | Wetland soil microbial communities from Old Woman Creek delta, Ohio, United States - OWC_Aug_M2_C1_D5_C | ecosystem: Environmental > Terrestrial > Soil > Wetlands | place: USA: Ohio... | reverse complement strand
CCCGCCTCCGCCCTCAAGGAGCTAATGGAGAACAGCCTGGACTCCGGCGCCACCGAGATTGCGGTGCAACTGGAAGGCGGCGGCATCAAGCTACTGCGCGTGCGCGACAACGGTTGCGGCATCGCGAGGGAAGAATTGCCCTACGCGCTGATGCGCCACGCGACCAGCAAGATCGCATCGCTCGATGACCTGCAACGCGTCGCCAGCATGGGCTTTCGCGGCGAGGCGCTGGCGAGCATGGCGGCCGTGGCGCAGGTCACGCTCACCAGCCGCAATGCCGAGACCGCTCATGCCTGGCAGATACAGGCGGCGGACGGCAGCCAGGGTGAGCCTGCGCCCGCCGCCCACGCGCACGGCACCAGCGTGGAAATGCGCGAGCTGTATTTCAACACGCCCGCACGGCGCAAATTCCTCAAGTCGGAGCCCACCGAGTTCGCCTACTGCGAAGAGGCCTTCAAGCGCATCGCGCTGTCGCGCCCGGACGTCACTTTCACCCTGCAACACAATGGCCGCATGGTGTGGCAGCTTGGCGCACCGCCTCAGAGGGCGGTTCCCCCTTCCAACTTCCCCCCGGAGGGGGGAAGAGCAAACGCCGGACGGTGTCCGCCCGAGACATTGAATGCCCGCATCGCCGCACTGCTCGGCGATGAATTTTCGCAGCATGCCGCCACTGTGGATCGCCACGCGGCCAACCTGCACCTGTATGGCATGGCCGCCCTGCCCGCCTACTCGCGCGCCACGCGCGATGCGCAGTATTTCTTCGTCAACGGCCGTTTCGTGCGCGACAAGGTGCTGTCGCATGCGGTCCGGCAGGCCTACCAGGACATCCTGCACGGCCAGCGCCACCCGGCCTACGTGCTGTTCCTCGACATGCCGCCGCAAGCGGTGGACGTGAACGTGCACCCGGCCAAGAGCGAGGTGCGCTTCCGCGAAAGCCAGTCCATCCACCAGTTCGTGTTCCATGCCCTGCAGGACGCCTTGGGCGCGACCATGGATGCATCGCGGGCAATACCGCAAGCGCAGGCCACCCCCTCTCCCCGCGCGGGAGAGAGTTGGGGAGGCGGAGGCGCGACGCCATACATGCAGCAGCAGCGCATGCCGCTGGGCGTGGCTGAACAACAGGCAGCCTATCGCCTGTGGGAAGCACAAACCGGGAGGGAAGAAGCGGGACGGGCGCAGGGTGACAGCGGGGCCGGGGTTACCCTTCCCTCTTCTCCCTTCCCCCTTCCCGGCCCTACAGAACATCGCCTGGGCTACGCCCTGGGCCAGCTTTCCGGCATCTACATCCTGGCGCAAAACGCGCACGGCCTGATCGTGGTAGACATGCACGCCGCGCACGAACGCATCATGTACGAGAAGCTAAAGGCCGCCTTCGATGCCCGGCAGATGCCCACCCAGCCCCTTCTCATACCCGTGAGCTTCGCGTCCGGCGCGCTGGACGCGGCCACTGCCGAGGAAGAACAGGAGGCGCTCAAACAACTGGGCTTCGACATCGCCCCGCTCTCGCCCACCACGCTGGCGGTGCGCGCCATGCCCGCGCTGCTGAAGCAATCGCACGCGGAGGCCGCCGCGCGCGACGTGCTGCACGAGCTGCGCGAATATGGCGCCAGCCGCGCGCTCACCGAGCGGCGCAACGAGCTGCTGGCGACGCTGGCCTGCCATTCCGCGGTGCGCGCCAACCGCCAGCTCACCCTGCCGGAGATGAACGGCATCCTGCGCGAGATGGAACAGACCGAGCGTGCCGACCAGTGCAACCACGGGCGCCCCACCTGGTTCCAAGTGACGCTGGCTGAACTCGACGCAATGTTCATGCGCGGGAAATGACCCTAAGCACAGGAGACCAGTGTGGCCAAGCAATATGAAGCGCTCTCAGACCGGCACATCGATTTTATTGCCAGGCAAAAGATATTTTTTGTCGGCACCGCCACGGCGGAGGGCCGGGTGAACATTTCCCCCAAGGGCATGGACACGCTGCGGATAATGGACAGCAACCGCGTGGTCTGGCTCAATGTCACCGGGAGCGGCAATGAAACCGCCGCGCACGTGCAGCAGAATCCGCGCATGACAGTGATGTTCTGCGCGTTCGAGGGCGACCCACTGATCCTGCGCTTGTACGGCAAGGCCCGCGCCATCCACCACACCGATGCGGAATGGGCAGAGCTCATCTCCCTGTTCCCGCCACTGCCCGGCGCGCGGCAGATCTTCGATCTCAGCATAGATCTGGTGCAAGCCTCCTGCGGCGAAGCAGTTCCCTATTTCGATTACGCCGGCGAGCGCGAGCAGCTCAAGGAATGGACCCTCAAGAAAGGCGAAGCGGGCATCCGTCAGTATTGGGCGGACAAGAACAGCGTAAGCCTGGACGGCCAACCCACCCGCATCGTGGAGAAAAATGGCTAATCCTTCCACCGCGCGCATCGCCTTCGCCAGCTTCATCGGCACCGCCATCGAGTTCTACGATTTCTATATCTACGGCCTGGCCGCGGCGATGGTGATCGGGCCGCTGTTTTTCCCCAACGACGATCCTTCCGCGCAGGCGCTGAACGCTTTTCTCACCTTCGGCATCGCCTTCATCGCCCGGCCATTCGGCGCACTGCTGTTCGGCCATTTCGGCGACCGTATCGGACGCAAGGCGACGCTGGTCGCATCGCTGCTGGTGATGGGCGTTTCCACCACGCTGATCGGGGTTTTGCCCAGCTATGATCTCGCTGGCTGGATAGCGCCCCTGCTGCTGTGCCTGCTGCGCCTGGGACAGGGCATCGGCCTCGGCGGCGAATGGGGCGGCGCGGCGCTGTTGGCGGCGGAATATGCGCCTGCAGGCCGCCGCGGCTGGTTCGGCATGTTCCCGCAGCTGGGGCCGCCGGTGGGATTTTTCTTTGCGGTGGGCGGCTTCCTGCTGTTGTCGAACCTGCTGGACGATGCGCAGTTCCGCGCCTGGGGCTGGCGCATTCCGTTCCTCGCCAGCGCGGCGCTGGTCGTGGTCGGGCTGTACGTGCGCATGAAGCTGGCGGAAACGCCGGTGTTTGCCCGCGCCTTAGAGGCGCATGCACCGGCGAAGCTGCCGCTGGTGCAATTGCTGCGCCACCACCTCGTGCCGCTGACGCAGGGCGCGGCCCTGATGGTGGTGTGCTATGCGCTGTTCTACATCGCCACGGTGTTCGCGCTGAGCTATGGAGTCGGGACGCTGCACATTCCGCGCCCGCAGTTTCTCGGCATGCTGTGCGTGGCGGTGCTGTTCATGGCGGCCGCCACGCCGCTTGCCGCCTGGGCGGGCGACCGCTACGGGCGCCGCCCGGTGTTGCTTGCAGCGAGCTTTGCAGCACTGCTTTCCGGCTTCCTGATGCAGCCCTGGCTGGGCAGCGGCTCGCCCCTGCTGGTCACGGCATTCATTTCCGTCGAGCTGTTCCTGATGGGCGCGACCTTCGCGCCCATGGGGGCGCTGCTGCCGGAGTTGTTCCCCACGGCCGTGCGCTATACCGGCGCAGGCGCGGCCTATAACCTGGGAGGCATCATCGGCGCTTCGCTCGCGCCCTACATCGCACAGCAGCTGGTGCAGCGCGGGGGCTTAGGCTGGGTGGGCGGCTATGTCTCGGTTGCGGCGGTCATCAGCCTGCTGGCGGCATTTTCCATCAATGAAACACGCGGCCGGGAGCTGGCTTGAACCCGCCCGCCATTTTCCTGATGGGCCCCACCGCCAGCGGCAAGACCGCCGTGGCGGAGGAGCTCGTGCAGCGCCTGCCGCTGGAGATCATCAGCGTGGATTCGGCCCTGGTGTATCGCGACATGAACATCGGGACGGCCAAGCCGGACGCGGCGACGCTTACGCGCGCGCCGCACCACCTGATAGACATCATCACTCCCACGGAGGCCTACTCCGCGGCCGCCTTCCGCCGCGATGCGCTGGAACTGATGCAGGACATCACACGGCGCGGGAATATCCCGCTGCTCACCGGCGGCACCATGCTGTATTTCAAGGCGCTGCGCGAGGGCCTTTCCGCGCTGCCGGAATCCGACCCGGGGGTGCGCGCTGCGCTCAACGCAGAAATCGCCCGGCACGGCATCGAACACTTGCACCGGGAGCTGGCAAACGTGGATGCGGAAACCGCCGCCAGGCTAAAACCCGCCGATACCCAGCGCATCCAGCGCGCCATGGAAATCTGGCGCATCACCGGGCAGCCCATGTCGGCACTGCTCAGGAACCGGGTACAGGAGGAGCTGCCTTATCGCATTGTCCCCCTCGCCCTGGTCCCATCCGACCGCGCCCAGCTCCACGCACGCATCGCCGCGCGCTTCGCGGGAATGCTGCAACTCGGGCTGGTAGATGAGCTGCGCGGCCTGCGCAGAAAGTATGCGCTGAACCCGGACATGGCTTCCATGCGCTGCGTGGGCTACCGGCAGGCGTGGCAATTCCTCGATGACGAAATCAGCGAGGCGGAGTTGCTGGAGACCGGCATCGCCGCCACACGCCAGCTGGCGAAGCGCCAGCTCACCTGGCTGCGTTCCATGCCGGACAATATCGAAGTGGATTGCCTCGCGACCGGCGTCGCAAATATCATCCTCAGCGAAATCAGCCGATTTGTGCTAAGGTAATTCGTCAAGCGGGGCCCCTTCCCGCCGTTTTATGCTCTTGATGCGCATCGCGCGCACCGCATGTGTCATTGACTTCGACCAGGAGAAATGAGCCATGATCAAGATCGCCATCATCATCGGAAGCACCCGCCCCGGACGCAAGGCCGATTCCGTCGCCCGATGGGTGCACGGCATCGCACAAAAGCGCGGCGATGCCGAATATGAACTCGTTGACATCAAGGACTACAACCTGCCCCTGCTCGACGAACCGGTTCCGCCTTCGCTGGGGCAGTACAGCCAGGCACACACCAAGACCTGGTCGGCCAAGATCGCCTCTTTCGACGCCTATGTTTTCGTGACGCCGGAATACAACCACGGGACCTCGGGCGCGCTCAAGAACGCAATCGATTTCCTGTACCGGGAATGGAACAACAAGGCCGCGGGGTTCGTAGCGTACGGCAGCGCGAACGGCGTGCGCGCCGTGGAAAGCCTGCGCCTGGTCATGGGCGAACTTCAGGTTGCAGACGTGCGCGCGCAGGTGATGCTCTCGCTGTTCACCGATTTCGAGAACTTCACCGTGTTCAAGCCCGCGGCCATGCATGAGGCAGCGGTCAACACCATGCTCGACCAGTTGCTTGCCTGGGGTGGTGCGCTGAAAGCTCTGCGCAACAAGTAGAGCCTCGGCGGCAGGGGCGGGCATGGCCCGCCCTGTACCCGCTATTTGTGCTTGGCCTGCGCGCCCTCGTCCGCTTTGCTGGCCATACTCGTAATAATCGTTTTTCGACCCGGAGCAGGTTGCCGCGATTTTTTGCAATGCCCCTTCTGCTGTAAAAGTTATGTTATGCCCTTGAGCATTATGCGCAATGAGGGACGGAACACAAATCACGGTATAACTGGCACGCGCCTGCGGCAACCCCCTCTACGCCTGCCAGACTCCATACCCCGCTTCCCGCAGGGCGATGCCAAGCTCGACCTCCATGTCGCGCGCGCCATTATAGGGCATGGGGTTATAGACCTCGTACAGGTCAGGGCGCAGTCTTAGCCCGTACTGCTTCACGTACCGGTTGGACTGGATGCCGCCTTTGTGCTTGTCGAAGCGCACATCCGGATCCAGGCCGGTCATGCCTACGTAGACACATGGCTTGCCGGGGATGTAATCCGGATTGCATTTCCTGAACTTGCTCTCGTACAGCACGTCTTTGGACAGTTCGATTACATAGACGTGGTAGTGGTCGCGTCGCTTCATGCCGTGTCTTGTGCGAAATAATTGGGGTTCAGGGTACTTCGGAAAATCTACAGGAAAAGCCTACCGCTTGTCGCCCGAAAAATAATCTTCTTTTCCAACAGGGCGTTATGAGCGGCGGCGGCGCGGCCGTCACACACTATGTGGGCTGTCGCACAGAACACTTGCCGGGCATTTCCTAGCATGCGACCGCACGCTTGCTGAGACCATTACGGAGAGGGACGATCATGACACGAAAACTTGCCAGGTTCACGCGCCTCATCAGTGATTATCGTTTCTACCGCGGAAAAGGCTATAAATTCAAGACGGCATGGAGCATGGCGCGCATGACGATTCCGTAAGCACCTTGACGCACCCAGCGGCATGCCTGCCCGTCCCTGACTTGCGGGACCGCAACGGACGCGTATCGCCGCACTTGGCGGGTGAGCCCGGTGCAGGCTCCCGTTGCCAACCACCCGGAATCTGGCATTTTTTCCGGGGGCGCAGTAGTATGGCGAGCCTCACTACTCTAAGGAACCTGTGAAATGCCCGCCAGAGATTTTAAGCTACGCCAACTCTTCCTTTCAGCCCTTCTGCTCGCCTTCATCGCAGGCTGCACCACCACCGAGGACCCCTTCATAGCCGCAGCAGCCAAGGGCGATACCCGCACCCTCAAGTCCATGCTCGATAGCGGAACCAACGTCAATTCGAGAAATACCGATGGCAAGTCTGCATTGATGGCCGCCGCAAACCAGAATCAGGAGAACGCCGCGCGGCTGCTGCTGGGCAAGGGCGCAGACGTGAACGCAAAGGACAATGCCGGTTACACGACGCTTATGGCCGCAAGCGCAGGGGGCAACGCAGTCATTGTGCAAGGCATATTGGCCAGGGGTGCAAACGTCAACGAAAAGGACAAGGATGGCACGACGGCGCTGTTGGCTGCCGCCAAACAGGGCCGCACCTCAATAGTAGACATGCTGCTGACCAAGGGTGCCGACCTGAACGCCAGGGACAACGAAGGGAAGACCGCGTTGTGGTACGCCAAGAAGCATAACTACGTCAGGCTTACGAGTTTCCTCGAAAAAGCCGGCGCCACAGAATAGCCATAGCGGGATGGGGCTGGTGCCGTCCCCGGCTTAGGGACGGCCGCACAACAGAAGCGCTACGGGTCCCTGCTTCAAACGCCAGAGCCTCTCTGCCGCCTCGCCTCGTACAGGCATATTCCCGTGCTGACCGATACATTCAGGCTTTCCACGCTGCCCAGCATGGGGATGCTCACCAGCTCGTCGCAGGTTTCCTTGGTCAGGCGGCGCAAGCCCTCGCCTTCCGCGCCCAGCACCCAGGCCAGCGCACCTGTGTGCTTGAAGCCGTGCAGATCGGTTTCGGCCTCGCCATCCGCACCCACCACCCAGATGTCGCGCTCCTTCAGTTCGCGCAGGGTGCGCGCGATGTTGGTGACGGTGATGTAGGGCACGGTTTCCGCTGCGCCGCAGGCAACTTTTTCCACCGTCGCATTGAGTCCCACCGCACGATCCTTGGGGGCGATGACGGCATGAACGCCGAATGCATCCGCGCTGCGCAGGCAGGCACCGAGGTTGTGCGGGTCCTGCACGCCGTCCAGCACCAGCAGCAAGGCCGGTTCGGTGAGCGTATCCAGCACGTCGTCGAGGTGCTGCACTTTTTGCGCCGCGTTGACGCGCGCCGCGACCCCTTGGTGGCGCGCGCTGCCGCCCGCCATGCCGCCGAGGCGCTTGCTGTCCACCGGCACGATGCGCACGCCAGCGGCTTCCGCCAGCTTGAGCAAGTCGCGCGCGCGCGGATCGCGGCGCTGGGTGTCCACGTAGATTTCCAGCACGCTGTCGGCATGCTGGCGGATGCGCGCGGTGACGGCATGGAAGCCGTGGATGATTCTGGTTTCAGCCATGTTGATTGTTCACTTTAATTTCAAAAATCTCACCACAGAGACACAGAGGCACAGAGAAATGCGGGCTAGACAGCTGGGATCGGATGCAATGAACCGGGATTGCATGGCGCTTCGGAATCCCCTGTTCCCCCTTTTGCAGAGGGAATGGCAGGCTACACCCCGACACTTCGTAGATCGGGTGCGCCCTACGCCCCTTGCTTTTCTCTGTGCCTCTCTGTCTCTGTGGTGAAAGGTTTCGGTTTTCCTACCAAACCTTGCTCTTTTTTCCGCTATCTTTTTTCTGGCCCGCCTCTTTTTTCTTGCCAGCCGCCGGGCTTTCCTCGCCCTTGTTTTCCACCAGCGTGAAATCTATCTTGGTGCTTTCCATGTCCACGCGCACGACTTTCACCCGCACGCGGTCACCGAGGCGGTAGCGCTTGCCGGTGCGCTCGCCCAGCATCGTGTGCTTGGCGGCATCGAAGTGGAAATAATCCGCGCCGAGTTCGGAGACGTGCACCAGCCCTTCGGTGTAGATGTCGTCCAGCGCCACGAAAATGCCGAAGCCGGTAACCGAGGAAATCGTGCCGTCGAACATGCTGCCCAGGTGGTCGCGCATGTAGAAGCATTTCAGCCAGGCTTCCACGTCGCGCGTGGCATCGTCGGCGCGGCGCTCGGTCATCGAGCAATGCTCTCCCAGTGCGTCCCACTTTTCCTTGGGCTTGTATTGCTTGCCAACGAGCACGGCCTTGATGGCGCGGTGCACCAGCAGGTCGGGATAGCGGCGGATGGGCGAGGTGAAGTGGGTGTAGGCCTCATAGCCCAGGCCGAAGTGGCCGACATTGTCCGGGCAGTAGCGCGCCTGGCGCAGTGAGCGCAGCATCACGGTTTGCAGCAGCGCGGCATCGGGACGGCCCTTGATTTTGTCCAGCAGCTTGGAGTAGTCGGCGGCCTGCGGCTCGTCGCCGCCGCCCAGTTGCAGGCCGAATTCCTTGAAGAACTCGCGCACCGCTTCCAGCTTCTCCGGCGTGGGGCCTTCGTGCACGCGGTACAGCACGGGGTGCTGATGTTCCTGCAGGAAGTGGGCGGTGCAGGCGTTGGCGGCCAGCATGCATTCCTCGATCAAGCGGTGCGCGTCGTTGCGCACCACGGGCACGATGCGCTCGATCTTGCCCTGGTCGTTGAATATCATCTGCGTCTCGACTGTCTCGAAATCTATCGCGCCGCGCTTCTCGCGCGCGCGCAGCAGGGTCTGGAACAGCGCATGCAGGTTGCGCACATGCGTTAGCACTTCGGCGAACTGCTTTGCTTCCGGGCTTTCCGCATCGGCCAGCATCGCCGCCACCTGGGTGTAGGTGAGGCGCGCGTGCGAGTGCATCACCGAAGGATAAAAGCGGTATTTCCCGATCTCACCCTGTTTGCTGATCTGCACATCACACACCATGCACAGGCGATCCACCTCGGGATTGAGCGAGCACAGGCCGTTGGAAAGCTCCTCCGGCAGCATGGGGATGACGCGGCGCGGGAAATACACCGAATTGCCCCGGTTCAGCGCCTCCTTGTCCAGGCCGTCGCCGGGCTGCACGTAATGGCTCACGTCGGCAATCGCCACCACCAGGCGGAAGCCGTTGCCGTTCGGCTCGCAATACACCGCGTCGTCGAAATCGCGCGCGGTTTCGCCGTCTATGGTGACCAGCGGCAGCTTCGCCACGCTTTCGCGCCCGGCATGGTCGGCTGGCGAAACCGTTGGCGCAAATTTTTCGGCCTGATGCTTGGCGTCGGCGGGAAATTCGTTCGGCAGGTCGTGCTTGCGCAAGGCAATCTCGATTTCCATGCCGGGATCGGCGTAATTGCCCAGCACCTCGACGATGCGCCCTATGGGCTGCGCATACTTCGAGGGCTGCTGCAATATCTCCAGCATGACCACCTGCCCCGCCTTCGCCCCGCCCGCCGCGCCGGGCGCAACCAGGATGTCCTGGCTGATGCGGCGGTTTTCCGCCACCACGAACTGTATGCCATGCTCCTCATACAGCCGCCCGACCACGCGCGTATTGGCGTAGGCCAGCACCTCGACGATCTTCGCCTCGCGCCGCCCGCGCTTGTCCATGCCCGCGACGCGCACCATCACGGTATCGCCGTGCAGCGCCTTGTGCATCTCCTTCGCGGAAAGCACCAGGTCTTCGCTGCCATCCTCGGGAATCACGAAGCCGAAGCCGTCGGGATGCCCCTGCACCTTGCCCTTGATGAGGTCCAGCTTGTCCACCATGCACAGCGCGCCCTTGCGGTTGCGCATGAGCTGGCCGTCGCGCTCCATGGCGCGCAGGCGGCGCGAAAACAGCTCCTCCTCGGCCCGGGTGATGTGCAGCATCGCGCATAACTCCTCTTCGGGAACCGGCGCACCCTGCTCTTCCAGCAGTTGCATGATGAATTCCCTGCTTGGCAAGGGATGCTCATACTGGGCGCGCTCGCGCTCCAGGAAAGGGTCCTGTTCACGGATGTTTTTTTTCTTATTCATGGCAAAAAATTCCAGATTGTTTATTCTTTTTTACATTTTTCATTGACACAACATTCCTTAACGATTAAAGTACGCGCCCTCAAGCAAGCCCAGATGGCGGAATTGGTAGACGCACCAGGTTCAGGTCCTGGCGGTGGCAACACTGTGGAGGTTCGAGTCCTCTTCTGGGCACCAGCATTACCCGCAACCCTCACCCCCAAGAAACTTACCCTGCACCCGCAAACGGGCTGGGACAGGCGCATCAAGCAGAAATTCTCTCGATGACTCTCTGCACTCAGGAAATTTTCTCTGTTAATCAAATTGATACGCACAGGAACGGGTGGTTGGGCGGTATGCGGCCGTCAGAACTTTGCCGCCAGGCGCTAACTCATTGCCAGCCCAAGTCACTCAAAAAGCCGCCCGTGGTGCGCATTATCTCACAATTGCGCTTGAATCACGCCGGCGTGAATGCGCGGGCCCCTGTTAAGACAAAATATGCTGACGCCATGAGGTCCGGATATCTTGCCACACAAACGCGCACAGGCCATTTGAAGTTGGGGATGCTTGCCTGCCAGCCTCGCCCCCCACGCTCGACGCCTTCAATGCGGGCCGCGCGCGAGGTCAGCCGGCACTGCCAGAAGACACCAGATTGACCGCAAACCGGGCCAGTTGGTTTGAACTGTCGAGGTTGAGTTTGCGCTTGATGTTGGCCTTGTGCGACTCAATGGTCTTTATGCTGCGCGAAAGCTGCTGCGCGATTTCCGACGTTCCCATCCCGGTGCCGATCAGGTGCAGCACTTCCAGTTCGGCGGGAGACAGGGTGCTGACGGGGGAAACCGTCGCCTTGCCCATCGCGGTTTTCAGCATTTTCGAACGCAATTGGTCGCTCACATACATTTCTCCCTGCAGCACCTGGCGCATCGCCAGCAACAGGGTGTCGGTCGCCGCCTGTTTCATCACATAGCCGCGCGCGCCGGCTTTCAGCGCAGTCTCCGCATAGATGGATTCATCATGCATGGACAGCATGAGGATTCCCAGATCCGGAAACTCGAAGTTCAGGCGCCGCACCAGTTCCAGTCCCGAAGCCCCTTCAAGCGACATGTCGACGATGGCGATGTCATGGGGGTGGGTGCGGTTCTTTTCGACTGCCTCCTCGATCTTTTCCGCCTCACAACAGGCCACCATGTCCGGCTCACGGTTGATCAGCATGGCCATACCCTGGCGGACTATGGCATGGTCATCCACTATCATCGCCTTCGCTTTATGGTTTTCGTCAAAGTGCATAATTTTTTTCCTTGAATTTCATGCAGTTTAGTATTATACCCTCGGGTGTTTTAGAATGCCCGGCAGAGGTTTGAAACGGGTTAAAATGCCGCAATCCTAACGGGGGAAAAGGCGCTCGGACTTTCCGATCTCATTGGCTGCGACAATTTATGAAATTATCCACCAAATTCGCCCTGATCTTCTCAGCAATCATCCTGTTCATGGGATACATCTCGTTCTACGGGATTTACACGTTCCAGTATGGCATCCTGGAACAGGACATCACCGAGAAGCTGGAAAATGCGGCCGAGGCGCACCTGGACAAGCTGGACAGGATGTTTTACGAAAGGCTGAGTGATCTCGACATCCTGAGCACCAACCCCGTTTTCCTGGCCAAGGGCCATACCGCCGAGCAGATCCACACCGAACTCGATCGCTTTCTGGCAAGGTACCCCCAATACACGTCGGTAACCTACTTCAACATGGACCGAGCCGTCATAGCGACTGCGGGCCCGGCACGGAAATCGTACACCCAGCATCCCCTGACCGAGTACTGGCCCGCCGTTTATGAAGGCCGCGACCACATCGTCAACATCTCCAGGTCCACATCGCTACAGGTGCCGACGCTGCACCTGGCGGACCGCGTGATAGACGCCAAGGGCAAGACTCTGGGAGTTCTGGTCGCCCGGGTTCCAGTGGATGAACTTTACGGGTTGATGCAGGAAAAGAGGGATGCGCGCGGCATCCCGGCAAAGTACGCGATAGACATCCTCGACCGGGACGGAACGATACTCTATTCCAACCACAACAAGGAAGCTGTGCTCAGCGCGGTGGACGAGGATTACGGACTGATACGGGAGGCGCTGCCCGCGGTACGCAGCGTCGGCAGCCTGACCGAAATCCACAGCATGGCGCACAGCATGGAAGAAAAGGTGCTCATGGTGTTTGCCAAAGAGCAGGGCTACCGCAGTTTTCACGGCAACGGCTGGCTCCTCAAAATCGTGCATACCACCGACGAAGCGTTCGCGCCGGTCTACAACCTGAGCAGGCAGGTATTCCTTTTCCTGCTGGCCATTTCCATCGTTGGCATCGTCGTGATCCTCGCTATCCTCTCATACACCGTGGTCCGTCCGATCAGGAAGTTGAATAACGCCACTACCCTGGTGGGAAGCGGCGAGCTGAACACCAGGGTGGCGATCGAATCGTCGGACGAGATAGGAAAGCTGGCCAAGTCATTTAACGCGATGGCCTCCAAACTCAAGGAGGCGCGGGAGCAGCTTGCAACCGCCGCGGAGCGCGCTCTTGCCCGCGCCAATCTGGCCGAGCGCAAAATCATCAAGATCAGCGAGGAAACCCAGCAGCAAATCGGCAGGGAACTGCATGACGACCTCGGCCAGCAACTGACCGGCGTCGCCTTCATGGCTGAAGTGCTGCGCCAGCGCCTGAGGAGCCAGAACCATCCGGATGCGGACTCCGCCGCCAAGATCACCGACCTGATCAATGAGGCAATCGCCAAAACCCATAAACTGGCGCATGGACTGTATCCCGTCGAGATGAAGGAATCGGAGCTGCGCGCCATGCTGACGCGCCTGGCAGGCAATACCGGGTCGATTTACGAGATCGCGTGTGAATTCATTTGCGAGGGTGAGCCCGTCGCCTATCCTCCCCTGACCAACACCAACCTGTACCGCATTGCGCAGGAAGCCGTGCATAACGCGGTCAAACACAGCGCCGCCTCGAAAATAACGGTAAGGCTGGTCACCGCGCCGGACGGCACGACTCTGGAGATCATCGACAACGGACGTGGAATCGGCGACCAGTCCGACTCGGAAGGCAGGCGCGGCCTGGGCATGCACACCATGCAGTACCGCGCCTCAACGATCAACGCCACGCTGAACATTGCCGCAATGACGGGCGGCGGCACGCGGGTCAGCATCGGCATGCCCGCACCGCCGCCGGAAATATAGGCCCGGCCGCGCATCCTTCGATTTTTCCTGAATGCAGAGGTAGCTGTGAGACAGATGAGATTATTGCTAAGCATCATGGCGGCCAGCCTGCTCGCCTCCTGCGTGGGCGCACACGAACCGGCACAGGCGACGCTCGCCGCAACACCACCCAAACCTAAGGTGGCACTGGTGCTTGGCGGGGGAGCGGCGCGGGGATTCGCGCATGTGGGTGTGATTCGCGCCCTGGAGCGCGAGAAGATCCCGGTCGATATGGTCATCGGAACCAGCGTCGGCAGCCTGATAGGCGCGATTTATGCGAACGACATGAACAGTTTCGAGCTTGAGTGGACTGCGTTCGCGCTCGACAAGGGCAACCTGTTCGATTATGGGTTGCTGAATGCATTCACCGGCATGGGCGTGGTCAAGGGCGAAAAGCTGGAGGAGTTCGTGAAGGCGAAGATCCCAACGGCCAACATAGAGAACCTGAAGCTCCCCTTTGCCGCGGTGGCGACCGACCTCAACCGCGGAACACGCGTAGTGCTGGACAGCGGCTCCGTTGCGAAGGCTGTCCATGCGAGCAGCGCCATCCCCGGCGTGTTCGAACCCGTGGAGTATCGCGGCAAGCTGCTGGTTGACGGGGGAGTGATGGAGAACATCCCGATTTCCGTTGCGCGCGAAAAGGGCGCGGACATTGTCATTGCGGTGGACATCAGCGAGAACGTGACAAACTTCAACGTCACCAACCTCGTCGATGTGACGATACAGGCCGTGAATATCATGTTCGACGAGAACGTCAAAAGCAAGAAGAAGGATGCCGACGTGCTGATAGCACCGGTCGTGGGGGATGTCGCGATGCTCGATTTCACCCAGAAGAAGCGCTGCATGCAAGCCGGGATAGATGCAGCGGAAAAGGCCATGCCCGAGATCAGACAAAAAATCGACGATTGGGGCAGGAAGAAGCTGCTGCAGCAGAAATAGGCTCAAGCCGAACCCCGCAGGCGGCGCGCGGGGGATATTCCAGAGCTGTGGCGGAAGAGAGTGGGAGTCGAACCCACCCAAGCACGCTGGCGTGCTTAACCGGATTTGAAGTCCGGCCGTCCCACCGGGGAACGAATCCCTTCCATGACGCAAACTCATTGTAACCGATGCGCATATTACGGCATCAGCCCCTGCTGGCGTAAGCGGTGCTCGTCGCCGGTGCGCCGGGTGTAGCCAATCCGGTCGAAAAATTCGAGTATCTGGATCGCCAGTTTGCGGCCGGTGCCGATCTCGTCGCGGAACTCCGCGGCACGCACGCAGCCATGCGTACTTGCCAGATTCCTGACGATTGCCGACATCTGTTCGACCGCATCCTTCTCGAAATAGTGGTCGTGAGCAACCAGGTACACCCTTCCGGCCCTGGCCACCCTGCCCAACAGGAGGCGTATCTCCCCTTCCGCTGCTGACAGGTCGCGTGCGATGTCCCTGACCCGCGGCGGCTGGAACGGGGTGTGCAGCAGCACGGGCATGATACGCTGCCACAATTGCTCCTCATCCGGGGTCAGCCGCACCCTGTGCTCCGGCAGGTGCAGCCAGGGACCGCTTTGCGCGATCTGCCCGCCAGCCAGGAGTTCGTCCAGCAGCGCATCGAAGGCAGTGCGTGCAAGCGCGGGTAGCGCCATGCGCTGCAGACGTGCCCGATCCGGTCCGAGAGAATCCAGTGCCTGCTGATGCTCGGCTGCCAGACGATGCAGGATCGCCTGCTTCAAGGCGGTCCAGCCCGCCAACCCAAAACCCATCGTGGCGGCTGGCGTGGAAATCACCTGCATGGGCAAGTCCTGCCACAATACCCGAGCCTCTTCCTGACGGATATTCCGGCTCTTGGCAAACAGGGCGAGGTCTACCCCGGCGGACGAACCTGCAAGCGCCTGTCGCAGTGCCTTGCCAGGATCGGCTTCCTGCATGGCGTACAGCGTACTGATGCGCACGGGAGCGCGCCTGTTTCTTGCTGGTGGGAATGGATCAAGCACCTGGCCTCCGCCCAGGGTACGCGTGGCGGACTGATCGCGCAGGATGAAGCGGTCACCGTGCAGCACGCACACCGGTTTGTCTGCCACGACCTGGATCAGGGCGGTGCCGCCAGGCGCTATGCTGTCTCCCTCCAGCATCGCAACCCTTGCGGTGACATCACTTGCGCCAACATGCAGATGCACCGGCGTCCAGTGCCTGAGAGCTCTCTGCTCGGACGCCAGCACGCGGAAGTGTGCATCGAAGCGATGGATGGGCGCGTGCAGCTCCGCTTCCACCAGCCAGTCGCCACGGCGCGCGTCGTCCTTTTCGAAGTGCGCGCCAGCAAGATTTAGCGCGCAGCGCTGCCCTGCGCTGGCGATGCCGGACGGGCGGTTCTGTGCGTGGATGCCGCGCACCCGGACTTCGGTGCCGGTCGGCGAAACCAGAAGCCTGTCGCCGACCCGCGCCTCGCCCGAGAACACCGTTCCCGTCACTACGGTGCCGGTTCCGGCGATGGTGAACGAGCGGTCCACCGCCAGGCGAAAATGCCCCGATGCGGGTGCTGCGGGAAGCGCAAGCGCCGCATGTTCGAGGTGGTCGCGCAATGCAGGCACGCCCAGCCCCGAGACGATGGAAAGCGGGAACACCGGGGCTTGCGCCAGCGCTGTGCCTGACAGCAGCGACTGGATCTCTGCACGGGCGGTTGCGATGCGTTCACGCGCAACGCGGTCGATCTTGGTGAGCGCCACCACACCGCGATTCAGCCCAAGCAGGTCGAGGATGGCAAGGTGCTCGCGCGTCTGTGGCATGGGCCCGTCGTCCGCGGCGATCACCAGCAGCATATGGTCGATGCCGGTAGCTCCGGCCAGCATGTTGTGGATCAACTTCTCGTGGCCGGGCACGTCGACGAAGCCCAGCATGTCACCGGTGCTTAGTGGCGTGTAGGCAAAACCCAGGTCTATCGTGATACCGCGCGCCTTTTCTTCCTTCAGGCGGTCCGCGTCTACGCCAGTGAGCGCCTTCACCAGGGAGGTTTTGCCGTGGTCGATGTGGCCTGCGGTGCCGACGATCATCCGAGTGGAGCCTCCGCGCCACTTAGAGCTTCAACTGCCCTAGCTGACCAGAAAATTCGCTCTGGTGGTGCGGTTCCAGACAGCGCAAATCCAGACAGAACGCCCCGTCCGCAATCCGGCCTACCACCGGGATGGGAAGTCTGCGGAATGCCTGTTCGATCCGTTTCAGTGCCGTCCCTTCTCCCTTTCCCCTGGTCGTGGGGATTATGGCAATGCACATGCTGGGCAGCAGATCGACGGGCAGCGATCCGCTGCCTATCTGAGTGTGGCCGGGTTTGAGCACGGCATCTGCTTTGTCAGCAATTGCCCGCCGCACCGCCGGAAGGAGCGTACTTGCAGCCGTCTCGATTTCCTCCACGGGGCGCGTGAGCAGGCGCAGGGTGGGCAGCGTCTGCGGCAGGCGTTCCGGGTCGCGGTACAGGCGCAACACGGCCTCCAATGCGGCGCAGGTCATCTTGTCCACACGCAGCGCGCGCTTCAATGGGTTCTGCTTGATCTTTGCGATCAGATCCTTGCGCCCTGCAATGATGCCGGCCTGTGGCCCGCCCAGCAATTTGTCGCCGCTAAAGGTCACCAGGTCCACCCCGTTGCCCAGCGATTCCTGGGGCGTGGGCTCCTTCGGCAAACCGAATTGCGCCAGGTCCACCAGGGTTCCGCTGCCCAGATCCACCATCACCGGAAGGCCGTGCTCATGCGCCAGCCCGGCCATGGCCTGCTCGGAAACTGCGGCGGTAAATCCCTGGATGGCATAGTTGCTGGTGTGCACTTTCAGCAGCAAAGCGGTTCTTCGGGAGACAGCATCGGCGAAATCCTTCAGATGCGTGCGGTTGGTCGTCCCGACTTCGCGGAGCTTGCAGCCCGCGCGCGCCATGATGTCGGGCACGCGGAACGAGCCACCAATCTCCACCAGCTCGCCGCGCGACACGACGACTTCCTTGCGCAAGCCCAGCGTGTTCAACGCAAGAAACACGGCCGCGGCATTGTTGTTGACCACGGTCGCCGCCTCGGCACCGGTCAGCTCGCACAATAGCTCCTCAACCAGCGCATCGCGGTCGCCCCGCACGCCCGTGCCGAGATCGTATTCCAGGTTGCACGGCCGTGTCATGGCGTTGGCCACGGCGGCGACCGCCGCGTCCGGCATCAGCGCCCGCCCCATGTTGGTGTGCAGGACCGTGCCGGTCAGATTGAAGACCGTGCAAAGCTTGGGACGGGATGCCTGGTCCAGCGCATCCTTGAGGCGAACGGCCAGGCACGGCTCGGAAAATGCGTCAGGTGGCAGAATGTGGCCGCGCGCAACGGAGTCCCGCATGGCACCCAGGATGGCGCGGACGGACCTCAGTACCGGCGCTCTGCCGTATTCGGCGATCAACGCCTGGGCGGCTCCCATATTGAGCACGCGATCGACGGAAGGAATGGCAACCAGCATCGTGCCGGCTGTTTGCAGTGATGCGGATTTGTTTGGCATAGTCTGGTGATACCGCCTGTTATGCTGCGGGGTTTGCGGCGCCCATCAGGAACAGATTGGGGCCGCTGCGTGATTTGCCGGTCTCGTCCATCATCAGGTCAAGCGCGAGGGTGGCCAGATCGTCGGCAACCGGGTCCACGTGCGGATCCTTGTCCATATAGGCAATCTTGAGGTAGCTGCCGCATTCATCGCACGACTCGGCTTTCACGGCGCCAGGGGTGCCCGCAATCGAATAGTAGGCGATGCCCTTGGTCGATTCGCAATTGCTGCACTTGACCCGCACCATATGCCACTGCGTTGCGCACAGCGAACAGCTGAGATAGCGCAACCCTTGCTCTGCACCACCGATGCGCACCACGCTGGCCACCGGGGCGGAGGCGCATGCCGGACACAGGTTGCTGATGGCATTGCGGCCCAGCACGCGCGTGCCCATCGCAGTCGCCATATGCGTCCAGTACACCTGCAGTGCGGCAGCCGCAAACGGCGCGGCGCCAAGGTCCATGCCCTGGTAGTCTCCAGCCAGGATGCCATCCGCCAGCGCCTCCAGCGCACGGCTATCCATCTGGCTCAGGCGTGCGAGAGCGTCCCTGGCGGCGTGGGGAGCATGGTCCTGCACCCGAGCTGCGATCTGGCCAAGAGCGTCCTGCCACGCGGAGTCGCGCGGCCAGCTCTGCACGGAAAGCGGCGGCATGCCGTGCTCACGGCAACGCAGCAGCTCCTCGCCGGTGGGCAAAACCGCTGCCGGGAAGGCATCCAGTGCGGCCTGTTGCGCATCGCAGAGGTCCGCCATGAACAGGAGAAATTCCCGCGTGGCATGGTCCTGCGCCAGCTTGCGCAGCCGCCCCGCCCGATCGCGAAAGACTCCGGTGCGCGGCGTCATATAGACGTAGGGTATCTCCCCGGCTGGCCGTTCGATGCCCTCTGGCTGGGTGATAGAGGTGGCAGTCACTATTTCGCCTCCTTGGATATTTCCTTGTACCACGCGGGGTGATGATGCTTGGCCCAGGCTACGGTCACCGTGCCACGGGTCATGGCACGGATGGAGCCGCGTGTCCAGATGGCTGCGTAGACATGCACAATAATGGAGAGGATGGCGACGAAGGCAGCGAGCGCGTGGATCAGCACGGCGAAGCGGATCAGCCCGAGCGGAAACGCGGGCGCGAAATACGGCTGCCAGATGATCACACCGGACAC
>Ga0316628_100001013_pt1 | contig 19120 bp, 16 predicted proteins | sample OWC_Aug_M2_C1_D5_FD_207648 | JGI IMG/M metagenome (GOLD analysis project Ga0316628, IMG submission 207648) | Wetland soil microbial communities from Old Woman Creek delta, Ohio, United States - OWC_Aug_M2_C1_D5_C | ecosystem: Environmental > Terrestrial > Soil > Wetlands | place: USA: Ohio... | reverse complement strand
AATATCAGCGGTCCAACCGGGTTAGTTCCCCCGATTCTGTTTCAGAATGGATTGGCGAACTCCGCGCCGTCCCAAAAATATCCCGGTATGACGCAAATCACATGGACTTGTGACATGGCGCATAGCCACGCCTGCGGCAACCGCGTAAAAGAGGCTCAATGGCGGAACAGATGGAAATGAATCATATGGCCGGAAATGAACGCCGGGACCTGGTCCCAGATTCAAAGCAGCGGAGACACGCCGTGAATATGCTGCAGACCAACGGACAAGTCCGTTTTCAGAATATATTGTTTGCAACGGATTTCTCATCCACGACACAACTGGCGCTGCCCTACGCCATCGAGATGGCCCGAACGACAAATGCAAAGATCCATGTCGCCCACGTAATCTCGCCGGACATCTACCCGCTGGTGCCGCCCGAAGAATGGGCTCGAATGGGGCAAGCCGAGGAAGAATTCCGAAATGTGAAGCGGCAAGAACTGGAAAAAGTATTGATGGGACTTCCCTACGAATTCCTTTTCCCGGCGGGCGACGTCTGGGAAAGCCTGTCCCGAATTATCAACGAGAAAAACATCGACTTGCTGGTCTTGGGCACGCACGGGCGGACAGGCATTAGAAAAACCGTGTTCGGATCGGTCGCGGAGCGTATCTTCCTGCAGGCTACTTGTCCGGTGCTGACCGTTGGCCCTCGAGTGTCCTTCCGCGCCGATCATTCGACCACGGTCAAGCTGAATTGTGTTTTGTACGCGACGGACTTCAGCCCCGAATCTCTCGGCGCGGCCCGCTATGCCATCTACCTGGCAAGGGAATACCAAGCCCAACTTGTCTTGCTGAATGCGATTCAAAAGGCCGACGCGGGCCAGATGAACTCCGCTTACGAAACTCTTCGTGATGTGGTTCCCCTTGGCGCGGGCCTGGCAGCCGTCCCCAAGTGCACGGTAGAGCGAGGCGCGCCGGCGGATTCCATCCTGAGCGTGTCCATGAGAGACAACGCCGATCTGATCGTCCTCGGTATACGCCGCGTCGAAGGAAGCGTCACCCCCGCCACGCATTTCGCGCGCTCCGTCGCCTACAAGGTCATAACCCAGGCGGAATGCCCTGTCCTCACGGTACGAGACTGACGTTTCTTTTTCTGCCTGGCGCAAAGATTAGGGGAAAAGGTTGTCCGTTATGATCCGTAGGCCCGATGTCTATGCGGCCGAGGAGAAGTTGTGAACTTTACTTCGAGATGCCGACTCGATCCGGAGTTTCGGTTTTAGGGTCAATCTGGATTCGTATTCAAAGATATAGCGTTCGGAACAATCTCCACAAAGCCAAAAATGCTCAATCGGATGTTCGATCTCCGAGGCGCAATCATTCGGCTGAGCTTTGCAAATCCGGATGATTCGCCCCTGGCAAAAGTCAAAAGGCGCGCCGCAATCAGAATTGCAACAATGCGTAATCATGGCTCTCCTTTCAGCCGCTCAATTCACTGAGCCAACCTTTGGGTTAGAGGACGGGCGGGATGGAATCGTTGCCCGTCCTCCCAGCCTGGTTTAGCTGGCTGCTTTCGCCTCCACTCGAACGGTCTTGGCTTGAGCGGCCTTTGGCAGTGCAATATTGAGAATGCCATCCTTCAACGTCGCGGTGGCCTTGGAAGTATCGACCTCCGCCGGCAGGTCAAACGATCTCAGAATCTCCTTCGCGCTTCGCTCGGAGTAAATCGTCTTGCCCTTGGTGGTCTCTTCCTTGGTTTCATGTTTGCCGGAGATGGTCAGCCGGCGGGGTTCCACGTTAATATCCAGTTCATTGGTGGCGAATCCAGGCACCTCTGCCCGAACAGTCAGGGCTTCGTCCGTCTCCGCGACTTCCAGATGCACGGGTTGCAGGATCTCGGACTCGGCACGGAGCCAGTCATCCAGTTCGCGGCCGAATAATCGGCCATTGTTGTCGAATAGTTCGAAGGCTCTTCGAGCGATCGAATTATAGGTTTGCTGAAGCCGGTCGAATACATCCACGGCCTCTGTCTGTTTTACGGGCGGGGGTGTCTTGGCGGGCTGTGTTGCTACTGCTGCTTGCGCGGTCATTTTTGTTCACCTCAGGTCTGAGTGTTTCCGGAAGGCAGCGCCAAGTCCAGGTGGAATATAAATTTCCTTACTCTGGCGGGAGTCCCAAGTTTGCAGGAGGCGCTTCCCATCCGTATTTTTTATATTGCAGACTAAAATCAATAGCTGTGCGCTGCGTCACTGACGAACGTAATTAACGTCACAGTTCTAACCTTTCTGCTAGAATCGGGTTGTATTTCAAGAATCCGAAGTCCATTCCCGCGCGCCTCTTGAATCGGGCGGCATCTTATGATCTCCTTCAAGTGTCGATTCGGTATGGCCCTGTCGGGAGCATCAGGATGGGATAAGATGAGCGTGCCGTCGGGACCAATGCCGCAACCCTCTCAGCCACAAGCATTATTCGAAAAACTATTTGAATTCTCCCCCGACGCCATTGTCGTAACCGACTCCCAAGGCCGCATCACTTCGGTTAACTCTCAGGTGGAGAAGACCTTCGGGTATAGCCGCCAGGAACTCACTGGTCAGCCCGTCGAAATCCTCGTTCCGGACCGCTTCCGCCAGGATCATCCGGAACATCGCCAGGCCTACAAAGCCCATGCCAGCATCCGCCCCATGGGTGCCGGTTTGGAATTATTCGGCAGGCGCAAGGACGGCAGCGAGTTCCCGGTTGACATCATGCTCAGTCCGGTAGAAACGGCGGAAGGCCCGGTGGTACTGAGTGTGATCCGGGATATTTCCGACCGGAAGAAAGCCCAGGAAGCTATCCAGATCAGTGAGCGGCTGTTTCGTGCCCTTTTCGAATTTTCCCCGGATGCCATCATTGTCAGCGATCAGGAAGGGCGAATCACCGGGGTCAACGCGCGGGTGGAAACCTCCTTCGGCTACAAGCGGGACGAATTGCTGGGCCAATCCGTCGATATCCTCGTTCCTGAGCGGTTTCGGCGCTCCCACCCGAATCACCGCAAGGAGTATGGCGCAAAAGCCAGCGTTCGCCCCATGGGCGCCGGACTGGAGCTTTATGGCCGGCGCAAGGACGGCAGTGAGTTCCCCGCCGACATCATGCTCGGTCCGGTGGAGACGGCGAATGGCCGCGTGGTCCTGAGCGTCATTCGCGATCTTTCCGAAAAACGCGAAATCGAAGAAGCCCTGCGGCACAGCGAACTGCAAAGGCGCTACCTGGAAGAGGAACTCACCACCGACTCGAAATTCGAGGAAATCATCGGTGAGAGCGTCGGGTTGAAACGTGTCTTGAAGCATGTCGAAACCGTGGCGGCGACCGATGTGACCGTTCTGATTCTCGGCGAAACCGGGACCGGAAAGGACGTCATCGCCAGAGCCATTCACTATCTAAGCCCAAGAAATCAGCGCACTCTCGTCAAATTGAATTGCGCAGCCATCCCCACCGGCCTTTTGGAAAGCGAATTATTCGGGCACGAAAAGGGAGCATTTACCGGAGCGATCGACCGGAAGATCGGCCGCCTGGAACTGGCCCATAAGGGCACGCTATTCCTGGACGAAATTGGCGATCTGCCCCTGGAGCTTCAACCCAAAATTCTTCGTGCCCTGCAGGAGAAGGAATTCGAGAGGCTCGGAGGGACGCAAACCATTCCGGTGAACGTGCGGTTGGTCGCGGCGACCAACCGGGACCTGGCGCAAATGGTCGCCGACCGCACCTTTCGAAGCGACCTCTATTACCGGCTGCGCGTTTTTCCCATTCTTCTTCCCCCCCTTCGTGAACGGCGCGAGGACATACCCCTTCTGGTCCATTATTTTGTCGATAAGCACGCCCGGCGGCTGTACAAGAAAATTGAAACCATCGATCCGGGTACCATGCGCGCCCTGACCCGCTGGGATTGGCCGGGAAACATCAGAGAGCTCGAGAACTTTATCGAACGCGCGGTCATCCTAACGAAGGGTCCCGTGCTGCGCGCTCCTCTGACCGAACTGGAAATGCCCGAAGAAATCATTTCCGTGCGGGATACCAGTCTCGAAGGGAACGAACGAGAACACATCCTCCGCGTGCTCCGCGAAACGAAGGGCAGGATTTCAGGACCTCATGGAGCGGCTGCCCGGCTAGGCCTCATAAGAACTACATTGAACTCCAAGCTTAAAAAACTGGGGATCGAGCGAAAAGACTATATATAGTCAAAATTGACGATTTTTCGTCAGTGATTTTCGTCACATACTTCTCTCGTCAACCGTTAGTTTTTCTCATATTCATCTAAAACCTTACCCTGCAGCGTGTTAATACTCATTTTTACTGATTTCCAGTTTGGCTTTGTGATTGCTATCACCAAAGCATGAAATTATTCAAACAACAAAGATGCTAAGAGTGACCGTAAATCAGGATCAGGATGAATTTGTGACTCTCAAACTGGAAGGCAAGCTAGCTGGGGCGAGAGTCTTGGAACTGAATCGCGTGTGGCAGGCTTTGGAGCCTTCACTGGGTACAAGAAAGCTTTCCGTCGACCTTCGCGGCGTAACCTTTGCCGACAGTAAAGGAAAGCAAGCGCTTGCCGAGATTCATTCTAAAACGGGGGCCACATTTCTGGCGGATACGCCCCTGACCAAGTACTTCGCGGAAGAAGCGCGGCAAGGCATTCGAACTGACTGGAAATAACCGAATCTGAGGAGGATGTCATGAAGGGTCCATACGGATTGGAACTAAATGATGGCTGCAAGACCTGCAAGTTGAGCGGAGCGGGATTCTTCTGCCATCAGGGCCCCGCCGCAGTGAAGGAATTTGACGCGATCAAGTCCACTGCAACGTATCCGAAAGGCGCGCTGCTGTTCGTTGAAAAGCAGGAAGCCCGCGGAGTCTTCGTGCTGTGCGAAGGCGAAGTGAAGCTCTCGATCAGCTCGAGCGAAGGCAAGACGCTCATCATGAGAATCGCCCGCGCAGGCGAATTGCTTGGTTTGATCGCCACCATGGCGGGAATCGCCTACGAAGTGACCGCCGAAACCATCCATCCGTGCCAGGTTGCTTTTGTGCGCCGGGAAGATTTCCAGCGCTACCTTGCCAACCATCCCGAGGCCTCGCAAAGCGTTCTCAACCAGATGAGTTCTCAATATCAGGACGCTTGCGAACAGTTGCGCACCGTCGCCCTGTCCGCCTCCGCCAATGAAAAACTCGCCCGGCTCCTGCTGACCTGGTCCGCCGGATTCCCAAAAACGAAAACAGGGACGCGCATCACCATGCCCCTGACGCATGAAGAAATCGCTGAATTCATCGGCACCACTCGCGAGACCGTTACGCGCACATTGAGCGAATTCAAGAACCGCCGACTCATTTCCATGCAGGGATCGACTCTCACTATTCCGGATCGCGCGGCGCTGGAGAACATGGCCAACGTCCCTGAGTCTTATCGGGGAACCGAGCATCCCGCGCATGTCAAGGAGATCCCCGGCGATTGGCGGTTACGCCTTGACCGTCTGCAATGAAGAAAGCTTTCCGCACAACCGTACGGCGCCGGTTTCAGGCTGCGGGCGAACACCGAGTAGAGGCAATCACCCGGTATTTGTCCGCAGCTTTTCGTTTCACAAATATTTCAGAACCTTATTCCACCACGATACTCCGCCGGACAGCGGCTTTCGGGCAGCATCTATAGAAATATAGATTCAAGCCGTCCGTTTTCCTTTCCTTTTCCTTTCCCGCGCCTAGAGGGAGCGCCTTTCTTCGGCATTCACAAAGCCGTATGATTCCCCGGGGAGAATCCTTCGCTCATTGGCCTTGGGGAGTTGCTCGTGCGTCTTCACGTTCCCACGCCGGTAACGCGCAAAATCGTGAACCCGCCGGGCGGCGGCCTTAAAGGCATCGTGAATCACCAGATGAAGGTCGTGGTGCGGCGGCAAGGGATGCAGTTTCAGGAGGCCATCGCCCTCGCCAATCATCCACGGTTTGTGCCGCGGGATAGGCTCGCGTTTGATCACGATTTCCTTTCCGGGCAACGTCAAATCAATGCGAACATGAAGCGGCTTGCCATTCCTGCTGTGACGGTGCGGTACTTCAATGGCCACGCGGCAGGCCATGATCTGACTGCAAAACGTATCCAGCTTCGCTGCTTCGGCTTGGATCCATTCTTCCACCCTTGCCGATGATTTCATGTTTCGAAAAGTGATCTGAAGCGGAAGTTTCATAGCTGCCTCCCATTCGGAGTTCCCTCTCGCCATGCTCCGCGAGAATTATCCCGGGGCAATACACCTTTAGTGTGAGCGATTGGATCCGGATTTCGATGTGACCGCAGTCACAATTAGCCGTGACTTTACTCACTGAGAGTGTGCGCCAGCCCGCTTAGAATAATTTGGGATCAATTGAAGATAATCTTGCCGGAGTTGCAAGGTCCGGCCGATTTACAAAGAGAACAATTATGAAATTTGGCGTGCTGGCGCTGGACTACGATGGAACAATCGCCCGCGACGGAGTTCTGGACTCCGAAGTGAGGGCGGCCATCGCGGAAGTGCGCAGCCGCGGCATCGCCGTCGTGATTGTGACCGGCCGCATTCTCAGCGAACTGCAACAGGTTGCCGGAGACCTTCATTTCGTCGACGGTGTGGTCGCGGAAAATGGCGGTGTTCTGTGGTTTCCCAACGGCCATTCGCGCCTGGTCGCCGATTCCTCCTCCATCCGCTTTCTGCAAGAACTGCGCCGGCGAGACTTGGATTTCAAAGCGGGCCAATGCGTTGTGGAGCTGGAAGCTGTCGCCGCTCCACAAGTCCTGTCCGTGATCCGGGACCTGGAATTGCCGCTGGTTCTGCTGTTCAACCGCAGCCGCCTCATGGTCCTTCCTCAAGGGGTCAGCAAAGGCAACGGACTTCGCGAAGCCCTGGCAACGCTCCGCCTCTCGGTTCACAACGCGTTGGCTATCGGGGACGCGGAAAACGACCACGATCTCCTGTCCACCTGCGAACTGGGAGTCGCCGTGAGTTGGGGCAGCCAGATTCTCCAAAAAGTTGCCGACAAAGTTTTGCAGGGAGACGGACCCACTGCCGTCGCCGGATACATCCGGCAGGCGGCCATGAATCTTCGGCTCCCGCCGGAACACATTGGTCAGCATCGCCTGATGTTGGGAATTGCCGAGGACGGCCACGAATTGGCGCTGGCCCATCGTGGGCGAAACATGCTTATTGCCGGAGATCCGCAGTCCGGCAAATCCTGGGTGACCGGGCTGACCTGCGAACAATTGATCCTGCAAGGCTATTCGGTCTGCGTGATCGATCCCGAGGGTGACTATCGCACGCTCGAAACACTTCCGGGCGTCGTGGTTTTAGGCGGGGAGGATCCACCGCCGGAGTTGCCGGTGTTGGCTCGCGTACTCCGGCATCCCGATATGAGCGTCGTGATTGATCTGTCGCACACGCCTTATCAGGAAAAAGTGAGCTATTTGAAATCTCTCTTGCCCATGCTGGCCGGGATCCGAAAGGTTTCCGGCCTGCCGCACCGAATCGTGATCGATGAAGCGCATTATTTCCTGCACGAACCGAATGTCGGTGAATTACTGGACCTCACGCTCGACGCATACACGCTGGTGACCTACCGCATGTCGGACCTGTATCCCGCTCTTCGACAGGCGATGGAAATCGTGATCATGAAGCGCACCACCGAACCGCGCGAAATTCAGGCTCTGGCCGGGATGCTGGCGGACATAAGCATTGGTCCCGACACCATGAATTTTCTCTCCACTCTGAGCATGGAGCAAGCCGTCCTGCTGCCGGGGATCCGGGAAGCGGGGGACAAAATGCTGAAATTCAAACTGTTCCCGCGTTTGACGTCCCACGTTCGCCACAAGGCCAAATATCTGGACATGCAATTGCTCCTGGAGCAAGGATTTTATTTTACGGACAGTGGAAAGACCGTGGAGAGTCCGGCGCGAACGCTCAAGGATTTTGTGGCGGCATTGGCCGTGGCCCCGCCCGAGGTGGTTGCCGGACACGCTCACCGGGGAGATTTCTCTACCTGGATAGGCGAAGTATTTCACGATCATGCCCTGGCTTCCGATATCCGAAAAGTGGAGCAGCGTTTTCGTCTTGGTCACATTCAGGATCTCTCCGATTCCGTCACGCAATTAATTCGGCAACGCTACGAATTCTCTTCTGGACCGAACTCTGAACCTCAAAAGATCACCCCTCCCACGGAGTCACAGGCGGGAAACGCGCTGACGGCTCGCGTCGGTAAAGTCTGACAAAAGCCAACTCGCGCCGACTGTCCGTTGATCCCCGTTGAAGCCTCCTCCCTGTAGCCGTTCTTAATCCTCTCCCGTGAATGAAATTGTTGAGTTGCCGTCAGGCGGCGCATCTGGGTTATGATGCCCGGCACATGCGAATGCGCTGGGTCATTGTCAGCCTTCTATTTTTTGCCACTACCATCAACTATCTGGATCGCGCGATTCTGGGCGTGATTCTCCCAGAGATTCGCGAAAACTTTCATTTTGGCCTGGGCACCTATGGAAACATCCAGTTCTGGTTTCAACTGGCGTACGCCGCGGGATCGCTGGTAGGCGGAAAGTTGCTGGACCGCTATGGAACGCGCATCGGTTTCGGAATCGCTGCAGCGGTATGGTCTCTCGCCGCGACGCTCAACGCGTTCGCGGGTAGCGCTTTGCAATTCGGCTTGTATCGAACCGTCCTTGGACTTGGCGAATCCGCTCATTTCCCTGCATGCAGCAAGGCCACCGCCGAATGGTTCCCCTCGGACGAACGCGGCACGGCCATGGGCATCGTAAACGCCGGGACAAATCTGGCGAATATCTTTGGGCCGCCGCTGGTCATTTTCATCGCCTTGCGGTTTGGATGGCAGGCCTGCTTCGCGATCATGGGCGGACTCGGATTTCTTTGGCTGCCGGTCTGGTTATTGATTTATCGCTTGCCCAAGCAAGCGGGCGCTGCCGTCCAGACCATCTCAAAACTTTCCATCCGGGAAGTGATGAATTACAAACAGGCATGGGGCTACGGTTGGGCGAAGTTCCTCACCGATCCGGTCTGGTTTTTCTACTTGTTCTGGCTGCCCACATATCTTACGGATGTGCGCCACTTCACGCCCGCGCGGCGCGGCGTTGCGCTGACGATTGTTTACAGTATTTCGGCGGTGGGGGCGCTGGTGGGTGGACTGATTTCGAGTTACCTGATGAAGCGTGGCTGGACGGTAGGCCGGGCTCGCAAAATAACCATGCTGTGCTGCGCCATACTCATGCCCGTTTCCGGACTGGCCGTCGTGGTCATAAACGCGCGGCTTGCCGTCCTTTTATTTGGCCTGGCCATGGCCGCTCACCAGGCCTGGATGACGAACCTGTTTACCACTCCTGCCGACGTATTCCCGGCACGGGCCGTTGGCAGCGCCGCCGGACTTGGAATTTGTATGGGTGGAATAGGAAGCGCGCTATTCTCCGGAAAAATCCCAGGAATGGTGATTCCCATATTTGGATACGTTCCGGTGCTGCTGGGCATGAGCTGCTTTCATTTGATCGCCTGGTTCATCGTGGACCGAATGATGGGCAATCTGGAGATGGTTACGCTGCGGGATGACGCGCAGGGGCCCTCTCCGCTGGCGCACTCGCGCGCCTGATTCCGCGCGCAAGACCTTCCAATCACGGCGCCGCGGCGGCGGATTTTTCCTCGTTGCGGCTGCGGATCAATGCGACAACCAGGCGAATTTCATCATAAGTGTATTCCGGCGGGAGGGCTTCTTTCAGCGGCGAAAACTTATCCAGACCAAGTTTCGCACAGGCCTCTTCGATTGCGGATTGCCTTCCCTGTTCCACCCAGGCCGGTTGAAATTGAACCATCCCCCGCACGACCAGATCCGAAACCATGCTGACGATCGTCGAACGCCGCCGCCCGCGAATCACGGCGATCTCATCCAGCGTGCGCCCCTCCGCAAGCAGGCGCATCGTTTCTTCCTCCGGCTTCTCGCGCTTTTCTGGCGCAGCAGCGGCGCGCGCGCCCTCTCGAAAGCGCTTCAATACACCCAGAATTTTTTGGCCATACATCTCGGCTTTGCGTTCTCCGATTCCGGACACTTCTAACAGGTCCGCAATGGACTTGGGACGTACGCGGCAGATTTCGTCGAGCGTCGTGTCATGCATGACAACGAACGCGGGAGCATTTTGCTCATTGGATGTTTCCCGCCGCCACTCGCGAAGAAGTTCTCGCAAAGCCGGATCAAACTCCGCCGGGTTTTGCACCCTGGCCGGCGCGACCCGGGAATACACGGCTGGCCTGGCGGGTTGCGGCGCCGGAGCAGCACCGCGAGATTTGGATTTGCGCCGCCGCGGCTGCCGTTCCTCCACGGGCGCCACGAGCCATTCGGGCAGATAGCCGCAGGCATCGCACGCCCCGCAGGAAGCCCATTTTTTATTTTCGCCAAAATGCCCGCAGATGCGCTTATGGCGGCAGGTATTGGATTCGACGAAATCCCGAATTTCGTGATAGCGCTGCCAGGCGCGTTCTTTTTCTTCCCGGTCGTTGATCTGGCCGATAAAAAACGCGTGCAGGCCGGCGTCGCGCTTCTGCCACAGCATCACGCAATCCGCCGGAAGGCCGTCGCGCCCCGCGCGGCCCGCCTCCTGGTAAAACTGCTCGATGGATTTCGGAAGCGAGAGGTGAATCACGGCGCGCACGGCGGCTTTATTGATGCCCAGACCGAAGGCGATGGTACCGACCATGACGCGCGCTTCGTCCGCCATCCAGCGTTCCTGATTGCGCCTGCGCTCGCCGGCATCCATCTGGCCGTGATAGGCAACCGCCGAAATTCCCTTCTCCTGGAGCAGATCGACGGTGGACTCCACCTTCGCGATCGTCGGCGCGTAGACGATGATGTTTTCGTTTCCGTAGCTTTCCAGCGCGCGCAAGAGAAGTTCCGTTTGCGAATGCGCGTCGCATTCCCGCAGGACGTAGCGCAGATTCGGCCGGTGAAAGCTGGCGATGTACTTGTGCGGTTCGCGCAGCTTGAGCTGGCGAATGATGTCGTGCCGCACGTGTTGCGTGGCGCTGGCCGTGAACGCGGCGATGGCGCAGTCTGGAAATTGCGCGCGCAGCCGGCTCAATTGCCGGTATTCCGGCCGGAATTCGTGGCCCCACTCCGAAATGCAATGCGCTTCGTCAATGGCAAAAAAAAGCAGCGGGACGCCCTGCAGCCAGTCGTACGTGTCCTCGCGCACTAAGCGCTCCGGCGAAAGATACAGCAGACGATATTCCCCGGCGCGCGCCTTCTCGATGATTTTGCTCTGCTGCACCGCCGAAACCGAGCTGTTCAGCACGGCCGAGGAAATTCCCATCAGATCCAGCTGCGCCACCTGATCCTGCATCAGCGCGATCAACGGCGAAATAACCACCGCGGTTTTTCCCGCGGACATCGCGGCGGGCAACTGGTAGCAGAGCGATTTCCCTCCGCCCGTCGGCATGATCACGCAGGTATCGCGCCCATCCAGCAGGCTGCGCACAATGCGTTCCTGCAAGGGACGAAACGCGTCGTAGCCCCAATAGCGGCGCAACGGGCCGAAAAGATCTGGTTCGGAATTCACCCGAAGAGTATAGAACTCCCCTGCGGCGCGGTCCACCCGGACGGCAAATTGGCGAAGCTTTCTCAGCCGCGCGCCTTGGCTGTTCCTGCAATGGCTCTGCGCCGGGAGAATTATCTTGACGCCATAGGGGAAAGGAATAGCATTTCAGTTATGAAAGGTATGCGCAAGCCGCCCGGCAATCCTTGGTGCGGCTTGTTGTGCCGCCTCCCGAATCGTCCTAGACCGAAACGAGTTCGCTCCGGTCCGCCTTCGTTTCTGTGCTGGAAGCAAGTGTTCCTCTGCGGTTTGGCCATGGGATTTTCGATCCTGCCAATCCATGCCCAAAGAGGCGGTGGCGGAGGACCGCGCGGATCGGGTGGCAGGGCAGATACAGGCATCGCTTTCCCGGGACGCTATCCGACGACCCAGCCCGTGTGGCAGCCCATTCCGGATATTCCTCCGCTTCCGAAACCAGTGATTGCCGACGATGAGAAATGCTTTCCCTGGAATTTATCGGAAGTGCGAGCCACATCTGTAAGCGTCACGCGATTGAAAGTGCCGTCGAAGGCAAGAAAAGAGTTTCAAAAGGGGTGTGAGGCCGCGAATAAGCACAAGTTCGATGAGGCCGAGCAGCATGCGCGCAAGGCCATTGATAAATTTCAGGACTATTCGGCGGCCTGGGTGCTGTTAGGAGTGATTCTCGAGCAGAAATCCGAGACGGAAGAGGCTGGCAATGCCTGTTCCCGCGCCGTCACCATCGACCCCAAATATTTGCCCGCGTATCTTTGCAAGGCGGAGTTTGCCGTGCGCACCAGGGAATGGAAAGAAGTCCTGGATATGGCGGAGATGGCCCAGGGCCTCAATTCACAGGGTGATTCCTATGCTTTCTACTACCGCGCGACCGCTCACCTGCATTTGAATAATATTGCCGAGGCAAAAAAAAGCGCCCTCCAAGCCGAGGCGCTCGACGTAAAACATTCCGAACCGTTTATTTATCTCCTCCTGGCCCAAATCTACGAGCAAGAGGGCGATACGGCGAATGCCATTTCCCAGCTCCAGGAACTCCTGAAACACAACTCGGGCAAACAACAGGAAGATCAGGCAAAAAAATATCTGGCCGAGCTTGAGTCGCAGCAATCCTTGTCGAAATAGACGCGCCGCTTTTCCGGCGGATATCGGCGGAATTGCGGCCAGGGGCTTCCCTGCGTCAGGTAGTGGTGTTATTTGATCAGTGCCGTGCTGCAAGCATTTTTTTCGTCATTCCGAGCGAAGCGAGGAACCCCTCTTTGTTTTGAATCGCCGGGAAATGGAAAAATTCCCCGCTTCGCTCGGAATGACAGATGCTTTGGTTTCGCCAAATACCAACACCCTGCCTCATCGCTCAATCGACATTCCGCAATCCCTGACACATCAAACCGCGCTCCCGAAAGCTTGGGCCAGGAATATTGACGCCGACACGGGCGGGTAGTATAAGGCCTTTCACCGGAGGCATCACTCAATGACAACAATTCGCGTTTTGCTTGTCCTAGCGCTCATGGCCATTTCGTCACTGGCCTCGGCCCAGGAAACAATGAAGAAAGGAGACAAAGCCTGGACCGAACTCGAGGCTACGCTCAGGGACGCCAATCTCGAGTGGCTCTGTCAGGGAAAATACTTTAAGCCGAAGCGCCAGGACTGCGTGGATTCCCGCGCCAAGTTTTGGGCCGACCAGTTTTTTGAGATTAATCCGGGCAGCGGCACGCAAACCAAAGCGCAGATGGTTGCCGGGCAAACCGCGGGCGCCAAGACCTATCAGACCGTCGTGCGCGGCGAGGGGCCGGTCCCGACGGATTTTAAGTTGATGGCGGTGTATGGAAACATTGCCATCGCGGTCGATCACACATCGTTCAAAGTTCATCTGAATGCGCAGGGGAAACCGGACTTCGACCATGTCGCTCCGGCCTTTCGTTCCGACCACTGGTTCCTGGATGAAAGCGGCAAGCTGGCGGTTACGCGGGAAGTGATATTCCTCCGTGAGTTCGTAAAGGAGAATGGAAGGTGGAGGCCCGCGGTTGGCGCGGCAGTCCCGCTTCCGCCATCGAAATGATTGCTGCGTCGAACCAACATGGCCCTGTGTAGATCGAATAGTGTCGTGGAAAAGCGCTGTAGCCCGCCTCTTCAGAGGCGGGGGTTTGGATGAATCACGAAGAAAATCCCCGCCTCTGAAGAGGCGGGCTACAAACCGGTGGAGAGAACCGCGCGGAAGCGCGCCTGGCCGCTCATCATCCGCTCATACGCTTCCGGCGCGCGCTCCAGCGGAAAAACTTCGGTCATAGGACGTATCCCGGTGAGCGCGCAAAACGCAAGCGTATCCTGCGAATCGATGGGAGAGCCGGAAGGCCAGCCGCCGATCAAGCGGCGCCCCGCAATCAGCAATCGTCCGGCCGCTTCGATGGGCTGATCGGGATTTCCCACCAGGATGAGTTTTCCGTTGATGCCCATCCCGCCGAGGACCGCGTTCACTGCTTTTCCGCTGGTGACCGTAGAAAGAATAAACCTCGCTCCGCCCAATTTTTCCAGTTCCGCGGCAACATCTTGCGATTCGCTGTCGAGATAATGATGCGCGCCAAGTTTTTTTGCGAACGCTTCCTTGTCTTTTCCGCGGGCAATGCCCACGGTTTCAAATCCCATGCGGGCGGCAAACTGCACGCCCAAATGCCCCAGTCCGCCGATGCCGAGAATGGCGACCAGGTCTCCGGGGCGCGCGCCGCTGTTGCGCAGCGGATTAAATGTGGTGACACCCGCGCACAAAAGTGGACCCGCCTCCACGGCGGAAATTTCCTTGGGGATCAGCGCGAGAGCTGCGGCCGACACCAGCATGTATTCCGCGTAGCCGCCATCGAACGTCAAGCCGGTGATCTGGCGTCCCTTGCTGCAGGTCACAAAATCGCCGCGGCGGCACGAATTGCAATAGCCGCAATGCCCGCCGTGCCAGCCGACTCCCACGCGCTGCCCCGTTTCCCACCCGGCAACGCCCGCGCCAATCGCGTCGATCACACCGGCAATTTCGTGTCCCGGAACTCGAGGATAGGTGATGCCCGGCCGCGAGCCTTCCTTGGCGTACACATCGCTGTGGCAAATGCCGCAGGCCTGCACCCGGATGCGCACTGCGCCCGCGCCGGGTTCGGGAATTTCGCGTTCCACAAGTTGAAACGCCTGCTTCGCATTCGGAACCTGCACGGCTCGCATTTTGGGCATGTGTCCTCGTGGGCGTGTCAACGTTGTCGGGGATATGCTTACTGCGTGGCGCTGGCTTTTTCCGCGTCCGCCTTTCCGGCCGCGGCGCGCAGCCTGCGCAATTCCGCGTGAAAAACGATCACACTCATCCACATGCCCAGCGGATGCGCGCCCGCTTCCACCAGGGGATGAACCTTGCCGTTGCGGAATTTCTCGATGTCCTCATCCTGCAGCGTCTCCAGAACTTTCGCTTCTTCGAGCGGCATCCCGTATTCCGCCGCGACCGATGGAATATCATTAATCAGGCGAACCCGCAAACTGGGCTTGAACCGCAGATCGTAGAGAATTTTATTCAGTTTGTACGCGGATGGAGAAGGATGCTTGTAAAATTCGTATCCCTCCGAGCCCTTGAATTTGTATGCGGCTGCGCCCTTCTTGCCTTCCTCGGAAAGTTTCCCGGTTCTCTTGTCCGGCAGGAAACGCATGACGGCGTGGCCGTGATGCCAGGTCGGCTGGTAGGTGATGAGCTCGCCGGGCTGGTTCCCGATCGCTCCAAACATGATCATCCATGACAGCATTTCCGTATTGCCCACGACGTCCAACTGCTCGGACGTCAGGCTGAGCAGCGCTTCCATGTTGCCTTTTTCCATTTGCGCGATGGCCCAGTAATCAAATTCAAAATCCGGCGCCGGGTATTTCCACGTGCCCGGAAAATGCGACATTCCCCCGCTGGCAATAATCGCGACGCGTTCGGGCCGCTTGGCGATAACTTCGGCGATGGCCTTGCCCAGCTCCGCGCAGCGCCGCGCGGTCGGCAGAGGCGGCAAATAGGCGTTCACGAAAATCGGCACCACGGGAATTTTGCGGCCTTCGATCACCCATTCGTACACGGCCGCAAAAGCGTGGCCGAGAATCGCGTCCTGCGAATAGGCCATGTCAAAGTTGGCGTTCACCAACTTGTCGAGCAAGTCCTCGGCAAGCCCCTGGTGAACGGGAAGGTCATACGATTTGCGAGCGAATTCCGCGCGCGCCCGCTCGCCGGACATAATCGCAAACGTCGGGACCGAGGACAGGAAAAAAGTTTCCATGTGATCGTTACCGATCACGATAGCCACATCAGGCTTGGTTTCGTCCAGATCCTTGCCGATAAGGCGCATCGCGGCAATGTCCGCGTCCAGTTGCGCGGGATCTTCGCTCGGCGGACGCACAAACAACTGCGGCGCATGAACCGTGCCCATCGCTGCTACGATTTTCCCCATGATGAATTGCCTCGTTTCCTTCAGACCATTACTAATATCGTCATTTTGTAGAAACCATCGGACGACGTCAAGGGGAACAAGAAGTAGGACAGACCTCAGTCTGTCTAGTTTGGATTTTTGTAAAAGGACGAACAAATTGAAAAATCTGCAAAAATGAATTACGCCGTCATTCCGAACCCGCTCCTGCGGGTGAGGAATCCCTCTTTCTTTTGGCATTGAAACCATGAGGGATTCCTCACCCGCAGGAGCGGGTTCGGAATAACGACGATTTGAGTGTTTTCCGGGGTTTGAGTGTTTTCCGGGGTGCCGCACCCTTTGTGCCTTGCAAAGGGTGCGGGTTTAAATTTCAGGAAACCGAATAAACACGGCGTCACGCCTGCGCCGCAATTCCCTGCCGTTCCATTTGCTTCTCCAGCCGCGGATAAACCTTCAGCGCGTTGGACTCGAATATTTTCTTCTTGTCCGCTGCGCTGAGGATCGTCGATCCATCAATGTACCGCCGCGTATCATCGAAGTAGTTCCCCGTTTCCGGGTCGATCCCCTTCACCGCTCCAACCATTTCCGATGCAAACAAAATATTGTCCGCCGGAATCACGCGCGTCATGCAATCGATTCCCGGCTGGTGGTACACGCAGGTATCAAAATAAACGTTTTTGAGAAGAAGTTCGGTAAGCGGCGGCCGCTTCATGTCCTGCGCGATGCCGCGATAGCGCCCCCAGTGAAACGGCACTGCTCCGCCGCCATGCGGAATGACGAACTTCAGCGTCGGAAAATCCTTGAATAAATCGCCGAGCAGAAACTGCATAAACGCCGTCGTATCCCCGTTGATGTAATGCGATCCTGTGGTGTGGAATGCGGGATTGCACGTAGCCGTCACGTGAACCATCGCGGGCACTTCGAGTTCCACCATTTTTTCGTAGAGCGGATACCACCACTTATCCGTCAATGGCGGTTCCTTCCAGTAGCCGCCGGAAGGATCGGGATTCAAATTGCAGCCGACAAACCCGAGTTCCTTGACGCAGCGTTCGAGTTCCGGAATACAGTTGGCCGGCGGTTTTCCAGGCGATTGCGGCAATTGACAGACGCCGATGAACTTTTTGGGGTAGAGATTCACGACGCGGTGAATCATGTCGTTGCAGATTTTCGTCCAGGCCTTGCTCATGGCCTCATCGCCAACGTGATGCCCCATGCCGGAAGCGCGCGGCGAGAAAATGGTGACATCCGTTCCGCGCTCGCGCTGAAATTTCAGCTGCGCGGGCTCGAGCTTCGCGCGAATTTCATCATCGCTGATGTGCGGAAACGAGGGCGACTTCGATGGATCGCTGAACGCCGCGATTTGCTGCTTGCGGAAATCGGTAAACGCTCCCGGCTCGGACGTATAATGTCCGTGACAATCGATGATCATCGCGATCTCCCATGGTCCAGTGGCACAGGCTTCAGCCTGTGCGGTTTTATTTTCGAGGGCCGAAAAAAGCGCGCAGGCTGAAGCCTGTGCCACCAAAGTCCGCTGCTAATGGCGGAACGCCAGAGCACCTCGATACGCGTCGAGCAGCAATTTCCATGCGCCTGTTTGAAAAATCCAGTTTAATTTATCACAGAATGCGCCGCGGATTTTGTAGCGCCGGCATCTTGCCGGCGGTTTTCTAGTTTCTAAAATGCGCCGGCGCGGGCATGGATTGACATTCCCCCCGCGACTCGCCAAAATTCCCTTCGCCAAATCCAGCGCCGCCCAACTCGCGGGCCAAAGGGAGATTCCAGATGAAAGCCATCGTCGTGCACGAATTCGGAGCGCCCGAAGTCCTGAAGCTGGAGGAAATCCCCGCTCCAAAGCCCGGGACGGGACAAGTGGTTGTGCACATCCGCGCGGCGGGCGTGAATCCGTCCGACACCTACATGCGCGCGGGCATCTATGCGATCAAGCCGCAGCTTCCCTACGTGCCCGGCGGCGAAGGCGCGGGCGTTGTGGATTCAGTCGGCGAAGGAGTGAAGAACGTAAAGCCCGGCGACCGCGTGTATGTGGCGCATCCCTTGACCGGCACTTACGCGGAGTACACGCTGGCGCTCGAATCACAGGTGCACCGCCTGCCGGAGCGCGTTTCGTTTCAGCAGGGGGCGGGCATCTATGTGGCCTGCGCCACGGCGTATCACGCGCTGCACCATCATGCGAAAGCGCGCGCTTCGGAAACAGTGCTGGTGCACGGTGCGAGCGGCGGCGTGGGGATTGCCGCGGTGCAGATCGCGCGCGCCATGGGCATGACGGTGATTGGAACGGCGGGTACGGACAAGGGCCTGGATCTGGTGCGGCGCGAAGGCGCGCATTTAGCGTTTAACCATAAGCACACCGGATATCATGAAGAAATTATGATCGCGACGCACGGGCGCGGGGTCGACGTCGTCCTGGAAATGCTCGCCAATGTCAATTTGGGGAACGACCTCAAGCTGCTGGCCAAATTCGGCCGCGTGATTATTATTGGCAGCCGCGGCGACGTTACGATCACGCCGCGCGACCTGATGGCCCGCAGCAGTTCCGTGCGCGGCTTCATTCTCTGGAATATTTCCGAGGCCGACGCCGCCGATGTCCACGCCGGCCTCGACGCCGCGCTTGAAAACGGCACGGTACGCCCCATCGTCGGCAAGGAATTGCTGCTCAGCCAAGCGCCACGCGCCCACACGGAAGTGATGGAACCGGGAGCATTCGGAAAAATTGTCCTGATTCCGTGACGCAAGTAGGACAGCTTCAGCCTTTCGGGTTTGGCAAGCGGCAACGAAAATCAAAACCAGACAGGCTGAAGCTCGTCCTACTTGTTGCGTTTCTCAAATTTTCAAGAATGATGTAGTGTAGACCCGTGCAGGATTAACGCATCCAACCTTACTCAGGAGGGAATATACAAATGGTTCGCAAAGGTTCAGCGGTCTGGAACGGCTCATTAAAGGAAGGCAAGGGAACGGTTTCCACCGAGAGCGGAATCCTCAGCAACGTACAATATTCCTTTTCGACGCGCTTTGAAAACGGCAAGGGCACCAACCCGGAAGAATTGATCGCGGCGGCGCATGCGGGCTGCTTCAGCATGGCCCTTTCGGCGCAACTCGGTAACGCGGGGATCAC
>Ga0316628_100001012_pt1 | contig 19120 bp, 14 predicted proteins | sample OWC_Aug_M2_C1_D5_FD_207648 | JGI IMG/M metagenome (GOLD analysis project Ga0316628, IMG submission 207648) | Wetland soil microbial communities from Old Woman Creek delta, Ohio, United States - OWC_Aug_M2_C1_D5_C | ecosystem: Environmental > Terrestrial > Soil > Wetlands | place: USA: Ohio... | reverse complement strand
GGCGGAGGACAGGCGGCGGCCGCCGGCCGCGAATTCATCGCCACCAAGGGGCCCGGCGTCAGCCGGGCGACCCTGGGGGGCATGGAACGCCGGGTGGCGGAGCGGCGTTATCTTCTCGGGGCGGGAGTCGGGGCCTTTTTCGGCCTCCTTTTCGGAGCCTTGCTGGCCATGGTCATCAAGCTTGTCCGTTCCGACCTGAGGCTCCGCTTCGCCGCCGTCGCCGGCCTGCTGTCGCTGGGGGCCGTTCTCGGCGCCCTGGCCGGCGTCCTGATCATCTCGATGGGTTGAAGGACCATGAGCGAACAACGCATCGGCAAGTACATTGTGAAAAGCGAGCTCGGCCGCGGGGCGATGGGCGTCGTTTACAAAGCCGTCGATCCTGTCATCGGCCGGACCGTGGCCATCAAGACGATCCGCTTCGACCTTTTGTCCGACCCGGAGCAGCGCGACGAAGCCCAGCGCCGGTTTGTCCGCGAAGCCCAGTCGGCCGGAGGGCTGTCTCACCCGAATATCGTCACGATCTATGACGTCGGCGAGTCGGAGGGGATGACCTTCATCGCCATGGAATTCGTCGAGGGCGAAAGCCTCGAATCCCTCCTGGCGGCGGGCGTCCGCTGGGACGTGCCTTCCGCGGCGCGCTTCGGCGTCCAGATGGCCGAGGCCCTGGACCTGGCCCACCGGAAAGGCATCGTCCACCGCGACATCAAGCCCGGAAACATCCTCGTCGACGCCGAGGGCCGGCCCCACATCGTCGATTTCGGGATCGCCCGCATCGCCAGCTCGTCCATGACCCAGACGAACATGGTCATGGGGACGCCCTATTACATGTCTCCCGAACAGGTCGCGGGCCGCCCGGTCGACCATCGGGCCGACATCTTCGCCCTGGGCGCGGTTCTCTATGAAATGTTGACCCGGGAAAAGGCCTTTCCCGGCGAAGGCCTGACGACGGTCATTTATAAAATCATGAACGAGAATCCGGTCCCGGTCCGGTCGTTCCGGGACGATATCCCGGCGGGGATTTCCTCGATCATTCAAAAGGCCCTGGCCAAGGATCCGAATGCCCGCTACCGAAGCTGCCGCGAGCTGATCGCCGACTTCCATCCTTTCCTGCCCGGGCCCGGAGCCATTTCGGTCGCGGCGGCTCAAACGGTCGTCGCGCCCGCCCCGATCAAGGCGCGGTTTAGAAAATCAAAGGAGCGTCCGGCGGCCCCGGCGGTTTCGCCGATTCCGACCATGATCGCCCCGCCGGCGGACGCGGGCGTAACCGAGACCGTTTCCCGGGATGGCGGGGGCGCGGCTGCCGAGGCGCGAGCCGGAAGAGTCGCGGTGGAAGCCGCCGTGCTCCGGGAGAGGGCGGGCGAGGCGGACGCCGTCGCCGCGCCGCAAGGCGGCACAGGCGAAGCTTACGCCGTCGCCGATAAAACCAGGAAAAAACTCCTGCTCGTCGTCGGGCTGATGATGGTCCTCATCGCCGTAATCGGGACCGTCCTTTATTTTTCCTTGCGGAAACCGGCCCCGGCCGTCGGGCCTCAGGGGGCCTCCTTCAACGTGGTCTTCGCCGACAAGGCCGTCCAAGAGACGCCGGCTCCGGCGGAAACGGTGGAATCCAAGCCCGCTTCCGGAACCGATGTCAGGACGGAGGCGGCGCCTCCGGAGACGAAGACGGAACCGCCCCATCCGGTCACCGCCAATCCGGTTACGGCCGATCGCGCCGAGGCCAATCCGCCCGGGACGAAGACCGAAACCGCCGGGAAGGAATCGATCAATCCCCTCGGCGGTCTTCCGGAAGTTCGCCTGCCTCCCGTTTCGACCAAAGAGGAAAGGGCTCCGGCCGAGGCCTCGTCGAAGAAGAGCGGAACCCGGCTGCCGCGGCTGGTCCGCCAGATCGACCCCGTCTATCCCGAAGACGCGCTTCGCGATCGGATCGACGGGGACGTGACCCTCAACCTGACGATCGGCTTCTCCGGCAGGGTCGAGCGGTCGGTCGTCGTCAAGTCGATTCCGAAGCTGGACGCGGCGGCCGTGGCCGCGGCGAAACAATGGGAGTTCGAGCCGGGGCTCCTCGAAGGCATTCCGATCCAGGCCACCCTCCAGGTCACCATCCATTTCACGTTGCCCGCGGAATCTGTTTTACGAAAAACCGTCGACGGGTCGGTCGCTAAAAACGAGCCGCCTCCGCCGATCTCAAAAATGAAACCGGTCGAAAAGCAGCCGATCGTCCCCCAGGATGATGTATCCCGGGCGCGGAATCTTCTGGACCGGGGAATGGCGGTGGAGGCCTTGGCCGCGGCCAAGCGCCTCCTGGCCGCCAATCCAGGCCTCTCCGAAGCCATGGCGATCGCCCTGGACGCGGTGATCCTGCTGGCCCCGGGGGAAATCAAAAGCCTCCTCGATCAGTACGCCCTGAGCTTCCGGGCCGGCGGGCCGGCCGAATTTTTCCGGCTGCATGCCCGGGCGGATGTTTACGACAGGCTCAGGGGAGACCTGGAGATGATGATGAGCGCGGCCCGCGACCTCCAGGTTTCCGTCTCCGGCCTCAACCTCGATTTTCAAATGGCCCGCTACCCCGAATTCCAAGTCCGGGCGGTTTTTTCCCAAATCCTGACCGGGATCCCTTCAGCCAAGGTCTACCGGGAAGTGCTGTTCGAGGGGCGCTATTCCTGGATTCTGGAACGGCGCGACAACGACTGGATCATCACCGTGGTCCGGGTGGAATAGCCGCCGGCTTCAGGTCCCCGCGGATTCGCTCCCGGCATTCGCAGGGGGCCAGGGCCGCCCACGTTTCATCCGGCGTTTCCTCGGCCGGGCGGAAATCCCGGATGATCCGGCCGTCGTCGATTTCGATCACCCTGTCGCAGCCGGCGGCGATGTGGCGGTCATGGGTGACGATGAGGAACGTCGTCCCGTTTTCCCGGTTGATCTCCCGCAGGAGCCCCTTGATGGCTTCGCTCGATTCGGTGTCCAGGTTTCCGGTGGGCTCGTCGGCCAGGACGAGCCGGGGCTCGTTGATCAGGGCCCGGGCGATGGCCACCCGCTGCTGCTGGCCGCCGGACAGGTTGGTCGATTTGTTATCCATTCGGTCGGAGACACCGACCCGCTCGAGGAGCCGGCGGGCGCGCCGCTCGGCCTCGGGCGTCGCCCGGCCGCGGGCGGCCCGGAAAGGGAGGAGGACGTTTTCGTAGGCCGTGAATTCGGGGAGCAGGTGGTGGAACTGGAAGACAAATCCGATCATCCGGTTCCTGAATACGGCCAGGCCGTCGTCGTCCAGGGCGAAAACGTCGCGGCCGTCGACCCGCATCTCGCCGGAGGTCGGCCGGTCGAGGGTTCCGAGGATGTTGAGGAGGGTGGATTTTCCCGACCCGGACCGGCCGATGAGGGCCGTGTATTCCCCCGGGGTGAGGGACAGGCTCACGCCCCGGAGGGCGGTCGTCCGGACCGCGGTCCCATAGACCTTGACGATATCGCGGAGATCGATCAACTCAGCCATTGCGGATCACCTCGATCGGATTGAGGCGGGACGCTCGCCGGGCGGGGAGGAAGGCGGCCAGTGTTCCGGCCGCGGTGGCGACGAAGACCGAGAGGGCGGCCGCCCCGAACGAGACCGTAATGGGGAACGAGGACGGGTCCCCGGCCCGGGTCGCTTGAAACATGAGGATCAATCCCCAGCCGGCCGTCACCCCGAGAATCGAGCCGGCCAGACCTAATACCGCCCCCTGGATGATGAAGATCCGGCCGACGTGCCGGGTCAGGGTCCCGATCGCCTTGAGGATGCCGATCTGGCGGGACTTTTGGACGACCGAAACGGCCAGGACGCTGGCGATGCCCAGGGTGACCGAAAGCAGCACGAACAGCTGGATCATGTAAGAGGATGAGCTTTGGCTTTGGAGGGCCGTGAGCAGCGAGGCGTTTGTTTCCTGCCAGCTCCGCCACCGGATCGAGGGAAAAACGGCCCTGAGGTCGGCGGCCGTTTTCTCGGCTGTGAACACGTCCTCGACCTGGAGTTCGATCTCGGTCAAGCCCCGATCGAGCCCGAAGAGGTTCTGAACGCGGGACAAGGGCATCAGGATCCAGCCCTCGTTGAGGGCCTGGTTTTCCAGGTCGAACAGGCCGTTGATCCGGAACAGGTCGCCGCTTCCGCCGGGGAGGGAAATCCGGACGGTGGAGCCGACGCCCAGCCGGAGCTTTGCGGCCAGGTCTTTTCCGAGGAGGACCGAATCGGCCCCGACCTCATACCGGCCGGCCGTCAGGCGGCGGCGAATATCGTATAAGCGGTCGGTGTCTTCAAGATCCGATCCCAGGAGGATTACCGGGAGCGACTTTTGTCCCTGGAGGATGAAACCCGAGCCGCGGGCGGCCGGAAGAATGACGCGAAAAATTCCCAGCTTCACGAGCTGGGGGACGATCGCCGCGCCGTCCCGGATCGGCTTGAGGCTTCCCTCGTTTGTCACGACCCGGGTCAGCGTCCTTGTCCCGGGATCGGCGGGAAGGACGGCGGCGGGTTCGAGGTCGGGCATCGTACCGATGATATGGGGCGAGCGCCCGACGGTGCGGGAAACGAGGCTGGCTTGCAAGCCGATGATCAGGGCGTTGAGGAAAACCTGGACCGCAACCCCGAGGATGATGCCGGTCAGGATGAGAACCGTCTGGGCCCGGCCTTCCCGGAGAAAACGAAAGGCGACGAAGACGTCGAACATCGTTCACTCCGGAGGAAGCACCGGCTTGATCCTGAGACCGTCCCTCATTCCTTGGGGAAGGAGGACGATCTGGCCGTTCCGGAGTCCTTCCCGGCATTCGAATTGCCCGTTGCCCAGGTCGCGGGCCGAAACGAAGATCTTCCTGGCCCTTCGGCCTTCAGCGACGAAGACCGCGGTCTTCCCGTTTTCCTGGAGAAGGAACCGCTGTTCGAGGATCAGGAGCCCGGGCTCCCGGCCGAGCTCGATTTGGATCGAAACCGATGATTCGGGAAGAAGGTCCGCTTCGAATCCGTCCAGAATCAAGCGGACGGGAAAGGATCCGCGCTGGGCGTCGACCATGGCCCCGAGCCGCTCGACTTCCGCGGAAAAGACCTGGCCGGGGAAAGCGGGCGAAGAGACGGCCGCTTTCTGGCCGATCTTGATCCGCCCGGCGTTGGCTTCGTCGACCTGGATTTCCACCCGGGTCCGGGAGGCCGCGGGGATGAAGGTGACGATTTTCTGGCCGGCTTGAACGAATTCCCCGGGGTGGGCGTCATGCGACACGATCCGGCCGGTGGCCGGAGCCTTGAGGAAGGTGTCGAGAACGTCGAGCTCCGCTTTTTTCAGCTCGCTTTCGGCCCGGGCGACCGCCAGGTCGGCCTGGGCGGATTGCACTTCCCGAAACGATCGGAGCTGGTTTTCCGCCGAGGCCAGGACCGAGGCAGCCAGCTCCCTGTCCCTTCGGCCTTGCTCGAATTGAAGCTGGGTAAGCGCTTTTTGTTCGTAGAGCTCCGTCTGGCGCTTGAAATAATCGGCCGTAAAGGCGTCGTTCGCCTTGGCCTGGCGGACCTTTTCCTCGGCCTCGGGCAGGTCCGTGGTCCGGAGTTTCTCCCTGCGGAGCCGGGCTTCCTCGAGGGCGATCCGGGCCTGGGCCAGAGCCCGTTCCTCGTGGCGCCCATCCTGGCGTATGAGGATGAAGTCTGCAGGCACGGCATCGCCGTCCCGGATGAATTCGTCCGCGATCCGGCCCGGCCGGACGAACGACAGGGGAACGGATTTTTCCCCGACGACACGGCCGGCGGCCAGGACCGTTTCGACGGCTTCCCGGGCTTGGACGACGGTTCCGGGAACGGAGACGGCTTTGAAGCTCCGTCCGACAAAAACGATGACGGCGATGGCCGCCGCCGCGACAAGCCAGAAAAGGCCTTTGCGAGTCCGTTGACGCATACCCTTCATGTCGACCGCCTTCCAATTGAATAACTCTATCGGGAAACCGCATTTTAACCGAATCCTATCCGGGAATCAACATGATATAATCGGGCCGTGATCAAAGCCCGGCCCGAGGATTTCGTCGTCGAGGAGCGGGCCGACCCGCCGCTCGATCCCCGGGGCCGGTTCGGCCTCTACCGCCTCCGCAAAAGCCACTGGAACACCACCGACCTGATCCGGCATCTGTCCGGGCGCCTCCGTCTGCCTCCGGACCGGTTCGCCTATGGAGGGAAAAAGGACAAACACGGCCAAACGGTCCAATTCGTGACGATCGACGATCCGGCCGACCGGAGCACGTCCGGAAAGGATTTCCGGCTGGAAGCGGCCGGACGGATGAGCCGTCCGATGGGTCCCGACCTGATCCAGGCGAACGATTTCACGATCGTCATCCGGGACCTGCCCGGCCTGGACGGGTTCGAACCGGTTCTCGACGACATCCGGGCGTTCGGGTTTCCCAACTGGTTCGACGATCAGCGATTCCGCAGCTTCGATCCGGAGCGCGGCTTCTTCGCCGAAAAAATCCTGCGGCGCCACTGGAACGGGGCCCTCCAGGTGTTTCTGACGTCCGTGACGCCCGGGCAATCCGGGCGGGAGCGGGAGCGAAAGGCCGAGCTTTTCCGGCTCTGGCGCGACTGGAAAGCCTGCCGGAGCCGGGCCGACGATCCGCTCGAGAGGGCGATCTTCGACGTCCTTTGCGACCGTGCGGGCGATTTCGCCGAAGCCCTTCACCGGATTCCCGAGGAGGAAACGGCGATGCAGTTCGCCGCCTACCAGTCGCATTTGTGGAACGAGCTCCTCCGGAAAATCTTCCGGGCCCGGGATATCCCCGCCGTCGCGTATTCCGGGCGGGAAGGCCCGTATCTTTTCTGGCGGGACGGCCGGGCGGGCGGCCGGGCCGGCCTGGACACGCTTCTCCTGCCGACGGCGGCGGCCAGAATGGATTTCCCCGACGCGGAATCGGAAGAGGCGTTCGCCGGCCTGCTGCGCGAAAAATCGCTGACCCGGTCCGCCTTCAGGACGAAGGAGCTGCGCCGGGTCCGGTTCCAGTCGTTCCTCCGGCCCGCGGCCGTCGTTCCGGAGGGATTCCGCGTTCTCGACCGGGGCGGCGACGAGCTCCATCCCGGCCGGAAACAAATCACCTTGCGGTTCGCCCTTCCCCGGGGATCGTACGCGACGATCCTCGTCAAACGCCTGACTCTTCCAAGGATGGACCCATGAGAAAATGTTTTCTCATCGGAGCCGTCATCCTCGGCCTGAGTTGCGCCGCGGCCGCGGCCCCCTCCCGGGATTCCGACTTCGAAGCTTTTTTCACCGGGAAAACGCTCCGGCTCGATCTTTACCAGATCGGCCAGGCCAGGGAGGAATCGGTCACCCTCCATCGCATCGTCCGGGAATCGGACTGGCCGGGAAATCCGGATCATCTTCTTCCGCCTTTCGATTACGGGAGATACGCGATCGACGTCTATGACTTTGCCGGCAACCGGCGGCTTTTTCATCACGGTTTCGAATCGATGTTCGGAGAGTATAAAACGACCGGTCCGGCCCTCGACGGCGCGGTCCGGGTCTTCGAGCGGTCCGTCCGGATCCCCGAACCCCGCAAGCCGGTCCGGATCGTCATCGAGCGCCGGGACAAGGCCAACGTCTTCCATCCGATCCTGACGGCGACCGTCGATCCGTCCGATTATCACATCAACGGGGAGACGCCCGCCATGGGCGACGCGGTCTTTGATATCCAGAAGACAGGGGAGCCGGCGGAACGGGTGGATTTCGTCTTCCTGTCCGAGGGATACACGGCCGCCGACGAGGGCAAGTTCAAGGCCGATGTCGGGCGCATGACGGCGTACCTGTTCGGCCTGGAGCCCTACCGCTCCTGCCGCGGCCTGTTCAACATCCGGGGCGTCTTCCGGCCTTCGGTCGAAACCGGCATGGACGAGCCCCGCCAGGGCCGCTATCGATCGACCGTCCTGGACGCCGCGTTCAACGCCTTCGACCTGGACCGGTACATGCTGATCGAGGAAAACCTCCGGATGCGCCGGATGGCCGCCCAGGTCCCGTATGACGCGATCATCGTCCTGGTCAACAGCTCCCGCTACGGAGGGGGGAGCATCGGATTCGATTACTGCGTGACGACGACGGACAATCCGGCCAGCCCGGCCGTGTTCGTCCATGAGCTCGGACACTCGTTCGCCGGCCTGGCCGACGAATACTATGCCTCGGACGTGGCCTACAACGATTTCTATCCCAAGGGCGTCGAGCCGATCGAACCCAACATCACCGCCCTCCTCGATCCGGCCGGCCTCAAGTGGAATCATCTCCTCTCGCCCGGGATCCCCCTGCCGACGCCTTACGGCAAGGAGGACATCGAAGCCCTCCAGGCGGAGCGGATAAGCCTTCGGAAGGATTTCCAGGGCCGGATCGCCGCGGCTCGGACGGCCGGAAAAACGGCCGCCGCGGCGGACCTGGAGAAATCGCAGAAAGCCCGGGAAGCGGAGATCCAGGGGAAAATCGACGCCATCCGGAAAAAATACGCCGATCTCGCCGACAAAGTCGGCGCTTTCGAAGGGGCCGGGTACGCCTCGCGCGGGCTCTATCGGCCGCAGATGTATTGCCTCATGATCAGCAATCCCAAGAACGAGTTCTGCCGGGTCTGTCAAAAAGCCATCCGGGACATGATCGATTTCTTCGCCGGATCGAAATAAGGAGGCCATCATGGATGTCGCGGGTTTTTTCAAAAGCTTTCCCGGGGCGATCACCGTGTGCGACCGTGACGGCCTGATCCTGGAGATGAACGATCGGGCTGTCGAAACCTTCGCCGCCGACGGCGGAGAAAAGCTTCTCGGGGCCAATGTCCTCGAATGCCACCCTGAGCCCGCCCGGACAAAGCTCCAACGGATGATGGCCGAGGGCCGGACCAACGTCTACACGATCGAGAAGAACGGGGTTCGGAAGCTGATTTTCCAGGCCCCCTGGATGGAAAACGGCGCTTGCCGCGGATATCTGGAACTGGCCCTCGTCCTGCCGCCTGTGATGCCGCATTTCGTTCGCGGAAATTCTTCGGGAGGCGAAAAATGAACATCCCGAAGCTGCTCTATCTCTCCCGGGCCGACGTGGAGCGGACCGGAGTGACCGTGGCCGAGATCGTCCGGGCCCTCGAGGGGATGTTCCGGGAAAAAGCGGCCGGACGGACGGAGATGCCTCCCAAGACGGCCGTGTACCCGGGGACTCCCGGATCCGGCTCATTCATCAATGCCATGCCGGCTTTCCTTCGGGAAGCGGGCCTGGCCGGGATTAAATGGGTCGCCTCCTCTCCGAACAACTTCGAGCGCGGTTTGCCCTCCCTTTCGGCTCTTCTGATCCTCAATGATTCCGCGACCGGGCTTCCCGTGTGCCTGATGGACGCCTCCTGGATCACGGCCAAACGGACGCCGGCCGCTTCGGTTGTGGCGGCCAAACGCCTGGCTCGGGCCGATTCGGAAATTCTTGCCGTCGTCGGCTGCGGAGTTCAAGGCCGCGAACATGTCGAGGCCCTCCGGACGGTTTTCCGTTTGCGGCGGGTCAGGGCTTTTGACACGAGGACCGAAGCGGCGGCGGCCTTCGCCTTCCGGATCAGGGAATCCTCGGATCTGGAGGTCGATGTTTTTGACTCGGCCGCGGCCGCCGTCGCCGGCGCCGACCTCATCGTCACCGCCGGAACGATTTTCAAGGAGCCTCGGCCCGCCCTCGGGGCGAAGGACTTCGCTCCGGGCGTCTTCGTGTCCGCGGTCGATTATGATTCCGCCTGGACCGGCGAAGCCCTGGCGGCGGCGGATATCTTCGTCACCGACGACCTCGCCCAGATGAGGGCTTACCGGGACCTGGGATACTTCCGGAACCTCCCCGGGCGTATCGGGGAGTTGGCCGACCTGGTTTCCGGGCGGATCTCCGGCCGGACCCGCGGGGAAGAGCGGACGATGGCCATGAATATGGGCATCGCCCTCGACGACTTGGCCGCGGCCCGGCTGGTCCTGGAAAAAGCGCGAAACTTGGGATTTGGCCTCGAGCTTCCGCTGTAGCCGGCGGAGATTACTCTTTATCGAATCTTTTCAACACGTTCAGAGCTCGGACGGTGATCCACTTGCTCGGTTTTCCCTTGTGTTCGAGCCCCACCCACCAGCGGCCGTTGAAGGTATTGGCCAGGATCCATCTCCCTTCCGCGTTCTGCCTTGCCGCGACGATGTCGACGGCTTCCCGCATCCGGGGATCCCGAATCCCCAGGTCCAGGAGAATTCCCAGGATCTCGAGGAGGTCGGATTGGTACATCAGGGGGAATCCAAATCGCAGCCAGCCCGGCCGGGACGCGCGGGAAAGATCATGGCTTTTCTTAAAGATGTGATGCTTGAGAAGATATTCCACTCCTTCGGAGAGCGACCGCCGAACGGCCGCCGATCGTTTTTTCAGCGGGATTTCGGCCATGGCTTTCAGGGCTTTGACGACCCCGAGATGGCAGGAGTGCCGGCCCCAGCACATTTCGTACCGGTCATACGGCCAGCCGCGGGGCTTTTCCCCTTCCGCGTCGTCATAGCGCTGGTATTTCGCGATCCAATCGACGGCGCCTTTGATCCGGAGATCGTCCCCGAAGCCCAGACGGATCAAGGCCCAGGTCATGTTTCCGGTCAGGCAAGGGATCACCCCGCCGGGCCGGCCGCCGCCGTGCGTCGCGCTGCGCTCGTAGGAAAAACCTCCGCCGTCCCGGACCCAGGAATTTGCGAGGATGAATTCCGCGGCTTTGCGGACGCGGGGATCGCGTCCGTCGGCTCCCAACTCGGCCAGGATCAGCAGCTGCCAGGACGTGCCTTTGTACTTGGCCCGGTAAAACCGGTCCGGTTCCTCCCAACTCCCGTCGGCGTTCTGCCTGGCCAGGATCTTCGGGACGGGACCGCGGGTCATGATCTCGGCCCGGGCCCGGGCCACGTCCGGATCGGACGGCCCCCGCTCCAGAATGTCCGTTAAGACACGGGCGCGGACGGACGGATTGTCGTCTTCGAGAAGCCAGGCGGTCGGATCGGCCTTGAGCCGGGATGTTCCCTTGATCATAAGCCGCATTGTAACGCATCATTTCCGCGATTGCATCCGCCCGGGCGGCGTTTCCGCATTGATTTTTGTCCGAATTTCGCATATGACTATTCGCGCTGTTTAAAAAGTTCGACGGAGGAGGAATCGGAATGAAACAACGGTTCGCGATTTTCGGTCTCGTCCTGGCCGTGCTCGCCGCGGCCATGGCCGGGCACGCCCAGTCCGCTTCTCCCCAAGCGAAGGCCAACTCCGAGCTGGCCTCGCGCTGGACGGCGGCCAAAGCCGGCAAGCTCGTCTTCGACACGAGCGTCCAGCCCCATTGGATGGAGACGGCCAACCGGTTCTGGTATTCATACGAAACGAGCCAAGGCCGGAAATTCATGATGGTCGATCCGGCCCGGAAGGCGAAGGCCCCGCTCTTCGACAACGCCCGGATGGCCGCGCTCCTGACCCAGATCGTCTTGACGCCCTATGACGCCCAGCACCTTCCGATCCGGACCCTGCGGTTCATCGAGAAGGAGACGGCGGTCCGGTTCGAGCTCGAGGTCGAGCGGTATTCCGACGTCCGGCTCGACGGCAAGATCATGAAAGCCGGCGAAGTCGTCAAGAAGGTCGAGGATAAGAAGAAGGCCGAAAAGGCCGCCCGGGAAGCGGCCCAGAAGAAGGACGAGGAAGAGAAGAAGGTCCAGAAGGACCAGAAAGAGGAAAAGAAAGAGGACAAGAAGGAAGAGACGGCCAAACCGGCGGAGAAACCCGAGCCGGAGTCCAAGACCGTCAAGCTGTATTTCCGATACGAACCCGCGAACGGGAAGCTTTCGGTCCTTCCCGATTACGAGCCCCCCGATCCCCGGCCCCGGTGGGCCAGCGTTTCCCCGGACGAGAAGACCGTTATCTTCGGCCGCGGCGAAAACCTCTTCATAATGGACGCCGAAAGCCTCGCCCTGGCGATGAAAAATCCGACCGACAAGGCGATCAAGGAAATCCAGTTGACCAAGGACGGGGAGAAGGACTTTTCCTACGCCCGCGACCTCAATGACGAGGAAAAGAAGGAATACCAGAAGGACGAGAAGGACCGCAAGGATTTCCGCGTCCCGGCCAATTTCATCATCTGGTCGAAGGATTCCCGCAAATTCGCCATGACCCGGGAGGATGCCCGGAAAGTCGCCGACCTCTGGGTCATCAATTCCCTGTCCAATCCCCGCCCGACCCTGGAAACCTACAAGTATGCCATGCCGGGGGAGGAGAACCAACCCCAGGAGGAGCTTTCGGTCTTCGACGTCATTTCCAAGACCAAGGTCGTGATCAAGGCCGACCGCTTCAAGGACCAGACGATCTCGATCGAAACCTCCCCGCGGACGACCGTCGAAACCGAACGGGACTATCCGTTGCCGACGACCTGGCTGAGCCCGACGTCCGACATCCTCTATTTCGGGCGCATCAGCCGCGACCTTCATCGCTACGACGTCTGCCGGGCCGATACGACCAGCGGCGAGACGACCGTGGTCATCGAGGAAGTCCTCAACACCTACGTCGAAACCCAGCCGCTCCGGCTGGTGGACGGCGGAAAGGAATTGATCTGGTGGTCCGAGCGCGACGGCTGGGGCCACTATTACCTTTACGAGGGATCGGGCAAGCTGATCCGTCAGCTGACGTCCGGGGAGTTCACGGCCCAAGGCGTCACCGGCCTGGATGAAAAAGCCCGCCTCCTTTATTTTTACGCCTGCGGCCGGGAGTCGAACGAGGACCCCTATTATCTTCACCTGTACAGCGTCGGCCTCGACGGCAAGGGGCTCAAGCTCCTCAATCCCGGGGACGCCAATCATTCCGGCGGGATGAACGATTCCGCCCAGTATTTCATCGATACGTTCTCCCGGGTCGACACGGCCCCCCGCAGCCAGCTTCGCGACGCTTCGGGCAACATCGTCGTCGACCTGGAGACGACCGATGTGACCGCCCTGGTCGACGCGGGATATAAGTTCCCCGAGCCGTTCAAAGTCAAAGCCGACGACGGCGTGACCGACCTCTACGGGGTCATGTACAAACCCTTCGACTTCGATCCGGCGAAAAAGTACCCCATCATCCTCTACGTCTATCCCGGTCCGCAGACGGAGGCCGTGTCCAAGACGTTCTCTCCCCGTAGCGGGAGCATGTTCCTGGCCCAGTTCGGCTTCATCGTCGTCGAGGTCGGAAACCGCGGCGGCCATCCCCAGCGGTCCAAGTGGTATCACAATTACGGGTACGGCAACCTCCGCGATTATGGCCTGGCCGACAAGAAGCGCACGGTCGAGGAGCTGGCGATCAAGCACTCGTTCATCAACATCGAGAGGGTCGGCATCTTCGGCCACAGCGGCGGCGGGTTCATGACCGCGGCCGCGCTGCTGGTTTACCCCGACTTCTTCAAGGTCGGCGTCTCCTCCTCCGGCAACCACGAGAACAACATCTATAACCGCTGGTGGAGCGAGAAGCACCACGGGGTCCGGCAGGTCGAGGACAAGGACGGCACGGTCCGGTTCGAATATGCCATCGACAAGAACTCCGAGATCGCCGGGAACCTCAAGGGCCATCTCCTCCTGACGACCGGCGACATCGACAACAACGTCCACCCCGGAAACACCTACCGCCTGATCAACGCCCTCATCCGGGCCAACAAGCGGTTCGATGTCTTCCTCTTCCCGGGGCAGCGCCACGGCTACGGCGACATGGGCGACTACTGGAACTGGTACCGGGCGGATTACTTCTGCAAGTGGCTCCTGGGCGATTTCTCCCAGACAATCGATATGTGGGAGCTCAACCGGGAGAAGGAGCAGTCGGGGCGGAAAGCGGCCGCGGCCCCTCCGACCGGCCGCCGCTGATTTCATCGGCCGGCCCGGCTTCCCGGATTTTGTCCGGGGAGCCGGCGGGCCGTTTCATTGACGGGGGAGGCGGGCGTCTGATAATATTTTTCGTGAGAGAGATTGAAGCCGCCGATGACCGCTCGTCCAAAAAAAGAAAAACTCCGGCCCGAGATCGTCGCCCGGGAATCGGTGACCGCTTTGTCCGCCTGCGCCGATCCTGCGCGGGCCGCCGGACAACGGCGCTACTTCAAGGAACAGGTCGAATTCCTCGGCCTGACGTCTCCTCAAATCGCGGAGATCGAGGCTGGGATCTGGAAGCGTGTCCGGGGCGTTTGGACATTTGCCGAGGCCGTGATTTATGCCGAATCGATGCTGAAAGGGAGATTTCATGAGATCCGCGGACTCGGCCTGCTCGTCCTCCTCCGGTTTCGGAAGGAATTTCCTCCGGCCTTTCCCGCCCGCGTCCGCGGCTGGCTGGCCGCCGACCGGCTGGATAATTGGGCCCTGGTCGATGTCTTCTGCCCCAAGGCCCTGGGGCCGTTCCTGACCCGGGATCCCGGCTTTGTCCGCGAGATCGCAACCTGGACGGCCGATCCGAACCGCTGGGTCAAACGAGCTTCGGCCGTGTCGTTCCTCGGGCCGGCCCGCCGCGGTCTCTGCCTGGACGCGGCCTACGATATCGCCGTCCGGCTCTTTCCGGTCGATGATGACCTGATTCACAAAGCCACCGGCTGGCTGCTCCGGGAAGCGGGAAAGACGGACCGGCCGCGCCTGAAGGCGTTTCTCCTGAAACACGGGCCCTCGATCCCCCGGACCGCTCTCCGGTACGCGATCGAGCATTTCCCCGAAGCGGAGCGGGCCGACATCAGGATCCGGACGAAAGCGAAGTGATCCCATGACCGAAACAATCAACGTCGTCTGTCCCGGCTGCGGGGCGACCAACCGCTTCCCCGCCGAAGCCTCGGGAAAGACGGTCGTCTGCGGCCGGTGCAAGGCCCTGCTGCCGCCTCCCGGCCGGGTGCTGGAACCATCGGCCGACCAATTGGCCGTGCTGATCCAGAAGTCCGGCCTGCCGCTTCTGATCGATTTTTATTCGGAGACGTGCGTGCCCTGCCGGATGATGCACCCCATCCTCGAGTCGCTCGCCGCCCGGCGGGCCGGGGACCTGACCGTGGTCCGGGTGAACACCGCGGCGTTGCCGGACATGGCCCGGGCCTTCCGGGTCGAGGCCGTGCCGACGTTCGTCATGATCAAAAACGGCGTCGAACGCGGCCGGACGATGGGGGCGATGAACGAAACCGATTTTTCCCTCTGGGCCGCCTCGAAATCCTGAGACTCCGCGGCCGGCGCCGGCCTTACCGGGCGAAATACCCTGAGCGATGGATGACGGCGTATGGTTTGTTCTTCACCGAGATCGTGATCTCGCGGAAGGCGCCGCCGGAGGCCGGGGAGGAGGGGACATAGCTCAGGACATAAACCGGATTACCCTTGACCGCGACCTTGGCCAGCGAGGCGGCGGGATTATCGGAGACGTCAAGGCCGCCGCCCGTGGACTTTGTGATGGCCCGGTAAATCCGGAACATGTCCTCGGATTGCTCGGTCATGATGACGCCGAAGGCGCTCTTGACCTTGCGATCCAGGAGGAGGGCGTAAATCGGAGCCCCGGCGTCGGCCAGGGCTTTCCCGACGAGGTTGACGTCGAAATTGAACTCCCGCTTGTAGAAGCTGAAGATTTCGTTGAGCTCCGCCTGGATGTCAGGACGGTCCTGATTGTTGAGCACGAGCTGGGAAAGGATGTCGGGGCTGATGGTCGGGCGGAACTCGCGCTGGTAGAAAAAGATGACCTGGGTCGGGAGGGCCGCCTGGCGGAGCGATTCGGCCGCTTCCAGGAATTTGGCCTGGTCGGCGAAGCGGAGCTTTTCCACCCGCTCGAGAACCTGCTTATAGCGGGGGAGGGAAAATTCCAAACCCATCTGGTCGGTGGCCGCGTCGCCTTCGGCTTCCATTCCGCCGACATTGCCCGGCCCGCCGCCGATGTTCCTCGCGATCCGCTTCATTTCGTTGAGGAGCGACCGGTATTCGGAGGCCCCGGACATGATATCTTTCCGGACGAGCTTCATCATGTCCTTGGCCAGGTCTTTCCGGGATTTGGCCTGGAAGGCCTGGGCGGACAGCCGGTAGGGCTTTTGCGGGGTGATGATGGTCAACTCGTCGCCTTCGGTCAGCATGTTGTTGAAGAGGTATTGAAAGGCCTCCTCGATCTTGGGATCGAATTCCGTCAACTGGAAGTAGATGATGAAATGTCGGCCGCTTTTCGGGGCGGCGGCCGGATCGCCTTCGGAGCGGACGAGGCGGCCCCGGTCCATCACGAACAGGCTGCGGATATTCTGGGGCATCCCGTTTTCGAGGATTTCAAGGTCCTCGATCCGGAGGTTATCGACAAATTTGCCCCCGTCCTCGACCCGGAAGGTCACCTGGACGGACTTGGCGGGAGAAGCCTCCTGCCCCCCGGCCGGAACGGCCGGAAGGACAAGGGAGCCGACCACCAGGGCGCAAACGGCGCAATTGAAGTGTCTCATGTGCATCCTTTTCCCATCATCCCCCGCCCAATTTTCCTATTATAACATATGGGCATCCCTTTTCTATGATTTATTACGACGGTTGCGGGTATTTTGTTGCATGGACGGATTCCCATTTTGACATGCGGGCGAGGCGTTGGATAAAATCGGGATCATGCCGGAAGCGCCTGACGGAAAGGAATCGGGAATCTTTTCCCGCCTTGGCGCAGGCGCGGCCGGAGGAGCCCTCGCCGGCCTGCTCCTCGCTTTTTTCGAAGGGACGTTCCTTCGGGCCACGGTCGGCGCGTTTTGGGCCGACTTCGCGTTTCTCCTTCGGAGCTTGGTCCTGTACGTCCCCCTCGGGAGCGCGGCCGGAGCTCTGGCCGGATTGACCTGCCGTCTTCCGGCTTTTCGTTTCCGTTCCCTCAGGGCCCTCCCGCCGTTCGCGCTTTCTCTCGGTCTCATCTTCGGGGCCGGATTGATCTTCGAAATCCTGGTTTACCTGACGGATCTTCACACGTTCCGCGGCCCCGGGGGCCGTTGGTCATCGGCGGCTTGGGGGATTTTTTCGGCGGGCGTTCTCCTTGCCGGATTCCTCGGTTGGCTGAGCGTGAAGGTCGTCCGGTATGCCAGGGCCGGCGGCCTCCGGCGGCGGAGACTCTATGTCGGGGGCTTGGGGATCGTCCTTCTCGCCGGATTTTTCGCGGCCGGTCGATGGGCCGAATCCCGGACCGCGCCCTTTCCGGCCGGGGCGTCCCGGCCGGCCAACGTCATCCTCGTCGTGATCGATTCGCTTCGGGCCGACCATCTTTCCGCGTACGGCCACGCCCTCCCGACCTCGCCCTTCCTCGACCGGCTCGCCCGGGAAGGCGTCCTTTTCCGGGACTGCCTCGCCGCTTCGACCTGGACCCTTCCGACTCATGCCTCGCTGTTCACCGGGCTCTATCCCTCCTCCCACGGAAGCTATTCCCTGTTCTCGGAATTCAACACATCCCTGCCGAGCCTGCCCCGGATCCTTTCGGCGCGCGGCTACCGGACCGCGAGCTTCCATGATAACCCGCTGGTCGGGGGCCGGTTCGGGCTCTCCGGCGGATTTCAGACGGCCTTGGGCGTGGACAACGAACATAAGGTTTCGCTCGCCATCGACCGGGTCTGGAACCGGCTTCGCGGCCGCCGCTCCTCGACCTCGACCATCCTCCAAACGGCCGAGCGATGGATTACCCGGGAAGGAAAGGAAACGAACCGGCCTTTTTTCGTATTCCTCAACGTCCTGGACGTCCACACTCCTTATCGTCCCCGGCAGCCTTTCCTGGATGAGTTTTTGAAATCACTCCCCGGCGAAAAGGTGGACCGGGACCTTATCCGGGCCTGCACGTCCGACGCGATCAACGACCGGCGGACCGCCGAACGCCTGTTTCCGCGGCTGAACGAAGCCGATTGGCGCGTCCTGTCCCGATATTACGACGCCAACATCAGGGCCGTCGACGAGGATTTCGGCCGCTTTTTCGAAAAACTGCGGTCCAGAGGATCTTTGGACAATACCCTCGTGATCGTCACCTCGGACCACGGAGAACTTCTCGGCGAAGTCGGCGGGGGGGGACATTCCCAGGCCGGGCTTCGGCCTGAAGTCCTGCGCGTGCCGCTGGTTTTCTGGTTTCCGCAGCGGCTGCCGGCGGAGGACGTCTCGCGAACGGTCTCCCAAGTCGATATTTTCCCCACCGTCCTGCGCCTCGCCGGCCTTGCCCCGGATATTCCACGGGGAATTCAAGGGACGGACCTTTTTTCGCCGTCCCCCGGACGGGGCATCCTGGCCGAATCCTGGGACGAGACGATCGGGGCGTTTGACCGGGCTTGGATTGTCGGGGACTATAAGCTCGACGTCAAAGCCTCGGGCCGGAACGCGGTGTTCGACCGGAAAACGGATCCCGGGGAGACACGGAATCTCGCGGCGGAGAATTCGGATCTCCTGAATTCTCTTCTCAAAGGATTGAACGATCAGCTCGGCCGGATGCCCAAAGCGCGGACGGAGATTGATCCGCGCAAGCGAAAAGAGCTGGAGCGGCGTTTGCGAAGCCTCGGCTATCTGTGACCGAGGCCGGGGGGTGGCAGAGAGGGCCCACGGGCCTGGACGGGATTCAAACGCCTGCCGGTCCTGCTGGCTTTTTTGCCCGGGCGAAATAGGTCGTCATGATTCGCTTGTCATCCACCTTGTCGCAGGAGAAAAATTTCGCGAGCTCGGCCTCGAACATTTCCCTGGAAGGGACGTTTTTTCTCGGCCGGCCAAGATAGCCTTCGTATTCGATCATGGCCAGGCAGTCCGGATGACGGGAATTGGGCATGTCGACGACGATCTTGCCCTGAGGTTTCAAGACCCGGCGAAGCTCTTTCAAGGCGCTCTTGATGTAGGACAGATCAAAGTACTCGAGGACGCCGATGACCGCGCCGATGTCGAAAAAATCGTTTGGAAAAGGCATTTCGGCGACGTCCGCGACATAAAGCCCGCCGATCGCGATGCGGTTGCGGGACACGAAATTCCGGGTCGCCTCGATCAATTTTGGGCTGATGTCGATCCCGAAGTATTTCGACGGCCATTCACCGAGTTTCTTGCCGATGACATTGGCGCAGGAACCGACATCCAGAAAAGCCATTCCTTTTCGGGGATCGAGGTATTTGCGTATTTGGGGATTTTCGCTTCCGCAGGGATGGGCTTTTAAGCTTTCTTTCAAGCTTCGAT
>Ga0316628_100001011_pt1 | contig 19122 bp, 14 predicted proteins | sample OWC_Aug_M2_C1_D5_FD_207648 | JGI IMG/M metagenome (GOLD analysis project Ga0316628, IMG submission 207648) | Wetland soil microbial communities from Old Woman Creek delta, Ohio, United States - OWC_Aug_M2_C1_D5_C | ecosystem: Environmental > Terrestrial > Soil > Wetlands | place: USA: Ohio... | reverse complement strand
ATCATCGCCCCGCCGTACCAGAAGAACCTGTTCGGAAAGGCCGCCACTTTTTTAACCATCTGTCCGTCGGGCGAAACGGAAATCACTTCTCCCTCGCGATTGCCGAGACCGAATTTGGTACCCGCCGCAGGCCACCCGAGGCGGAGAAAGTAGAACGTCTTTTGATCGCTAAACAGGAGATCGACGCGGCCTCCCGCTTTGTTCAACGAGACGTCGCGAATCAACTGACCATTTTTGTCCAGCCAGACGAGTTTCTCCGGATTGCTACTGTGGACGATAAGGGCTTCGCCATCGAATGCGACATTGGAGACGAAATTCATCTCCCCCGGCCCTTGTCCTTTCCGGAAAACATTTCCCAGGAAGGTCCCGCGGGCGTCAAAGCGCAGAAGCTGGTCGACGTCCCGGATAACGAGGGATCCGTCAGGGCCGGAACGGACGAACCGGGGATACTTAAAGAAGAATTTCCCGCTTTCATCCGACAGCCGAATCACTTCCTTGAGTTGGAGGACCCGGCCGGCGTTCGGGGAGAGGGCTTTGTCGGGATTCTCGATGATGTTCTGGGGCAATGCGCCCGACAGAACAACCGCCAATCCGACAAGTCCGAAGACCGATATTTTCATTTGTCTTTCCCCTTTCAGATATCCGCAGGCCATTTCATCCTTCATGGTTTAGAAAACCGCCGAGCAAAGGTCAAGCGATTTTCCCTTATCCCTCATTGATGCTTCTCTAAAAAATCCTTGGCGGCTTTCCGCGTCTTCCCGCTCGTGCAATTCTCCTGAGCTTTTGCGAAAGACAAGGCTCTCCCCTTGTCTTTTGCCGATAGCGTGTCGAAGATCCGGTCGAACACGGCGATGACGTCGGCCTTGAGCAGATCCTTGCGGCCGATGGGATGCGCGGTCTTGTCGATTCCGAACAGGCAGGCGACAATCCGGTCTCGAAAATCGGGCCGGGCCCGGTAGATCAGCGGCAGGGTTTCGAGAAAGTAGTGGCTGACCATGACTTTCGAGTCGTCAAGCAAGCCCAGGTAATGGGCGAAGATGGGATCGAGCTTTTTTCCCTTGTCCTCCGATGCCAGGAGGGCGAGCGCCTGGGCTCCGATCGAACGATGGAATCCGTTCGGGCTGTCGATACCCGCGGCCAAGCGGTCCCAGAAACGATAAAACAAGCCGGGCTTGGCTTCCAGGGCGCGGTAGAGCACCCGGACGCAATTATATCGGTAAGTTTCGTCCTTGGCGAAGCTTCCCTCGACAAGCTCGTCGCGCAAGTTTGCGCTTACCAGCGCCGGCCGAACCGCTTCATATAAATCGGCCGGATTAGTTCGTCTCAGGATTATTCTTGCCCTGTCGATGTCCATCGCCATCTCTCCTCCTTCCGTCGAGCGATCCCTCCCCTTAATCCTCGCTTCTCTGCTTTGGACACCCCGATTATTCCCAATGAAACGGTATCGCCTTCTTCGCAAATCCTATGGGAGCGATCCGGGGATGTCAAGGGTGTCGCGTCTCCATCGCAACATCGAAGGAGCGAGCGGGAACGCCGATCCGAACGAAATCGCGGGCTATCCGGCTCGTCTCCAACCGGCGTCAAAAGGGTCGTTCCGGGGATCTCTTTGGCTGACATTCTACGTCTGTGTTATAAATAAGGCTGAGGCCCGGATGAAACGATCACGCCGGCGGATCTGGTTATATGCAGGTCTCCTCGTCCTGATTTTCACCCTCCTTCCCGCTGTTTTAACCCTGCAATTCTACTTTGTGACGCGGGGGACGAGAATCCCGTTCGATCTTCGCAATTTTTTCATCCAACTGGGCAACTGGCTTCCTTGGGCCCCGTTCACGCCTCTGATTTTCGCGGTTGAAAAGAGGATTCGAATCTCGACCGGCCGCTGGTATGCCAAAGCCGCCTATCATCTGGGGGCCGCAGTCATCATCCTGACAATCTATTACTTTCTCAACAGTTATTTGCAGAGGGAATTGAAGGTCATTCTGGAGGCGTTCAAGCCGGCGACCGGAGGTTTCCTGATTTCCTTCGGATCTTTCAGCCAGTATCTTCTGGGCTATGGGGCGATCCTGGGAGCCGGACTGGCCCTGGACTATTACCGTCAATTTCGCGAACGGGATCTGGCCGCGGCCAATCTCAAGGCTCAATTGGCCCAGGCCCAACTCCAGACGTTGAAATCGCAGATCCATCCCCATTTCCTCTTCAACACTCTGAACACCGTGTCCGCCTTGGTCCATGAGGATCCCGATGCCGCCGACCGCGTCCTCAGCCGTTTGAGCCGGCTTCTCCGCTGGACCATGGAAAATGCCGGGCGACGGGAAATCCCCTTGAAAGAGGAGATCGAGATTCTGGGAATCTACCTGGATATCCTGGAGATCCGTTTCGGAGACCGGATCGTCTTCCGGGTTGAAATCGAACGTTCCGCGGGCGACGCCCTCGTTCCGAGTTTTCTCCTTCAGCCTCTCGTCGAGAACGCGGTCCGCCACGGAGTCGCTTCACGCCGGGAGGGCGGGCTCGTGACGATCCGGGCGGCGCGGCTGGGCTCGACCCTCAAGATCGAGGTCTCTGACAACGGCCCCGGCTTCGCCGGAAATCCCGAGTCTCTGATCTGCGCGGGGTTCGGACTCGCCAACGTCCGGGAACGGCTGAAGCTGCTCTACGGCCGGGAAGATGGCCTGACCTTGAGAAACTCGGGCGGCGCGTCGGTCGGGATTTCCATTCCCTTCCGCGATTCGCCGCCCGCCGGATAAACGCCATGCCCGACCTCCCGCCCCGCCTCCGCGTCTTGATCGTTGACGACGAGCTCCCGGCCCGCCGCCGCATCCGGTATCTTCTGAAGTCCGACCCTCGGATCGAAATCACCGGAGAAGCCGGCAACGGTCCCGAGGCCGTGGAATCCATCCTCGAACGCCGGCCCGATCTGGTCTTTCTCGACGTCCAAATGCCGGAGATGGACGGCTTCGAGGTCATCCGGACCGTCACCCCGAAGCGCATGCCGGCGGTCATCTTCGTCACCGCCTACAGCCAGTACGCGGTCCGGGCGTTTGAAGTCCAGGCCCAGGATTACCTGCTCAAACCGTACGACCCGGACCGTTTTCGCGAGGCGCTCGACCGCGCCGTCCGCCGGATTCAGGCTTCCCGAACGCCGGATCGGGAAGGCCGGACGATGGAACTCCTCCTCCGGGATTTCGGCAAGACCGCCGCCTGTCCCGAGCGATTCCTGGTCAAATCGGGCGAGAAGCTGGTCCTGGTCAAGGCCTCGGATATCCGGCGGATCGAGGCGGCCGACAAATACGTCGTTCTTCACGGCGAGTCGGTCAGCCACGTCGTCAGGGACGGCCTGGCCTCCATGGAGGCGAAGCTCGATCCGCGGAAATTCCTACGGGTCCACCGCTCCCATCTCGTCAATGTCGACGCCATCCGGGAAGTTCAGCCGCTGTTCCACGGCGAAGCCGTCCTGATTCTCAAGAACGGCGACCGGGTTCCCCTGAGCCGCACCTACCGCGAGAAATTCGAAGAGGCGTTTATCAGGTAGGCCGGCCGCCCCGGCCGTTTCGCATCCTCCGGAAGGTTGTTCGCGACGCCGGCGCGCGGCCGGCGTCAATTTCCTTTCCCGTCTCCCGGCCGCTTCTTATGATTGGGCCTTCGCCCGGTTTCGCCCGCGGACCGGCGGAGAACGAATTCCATGTCTCTCGAATCCCGGACGTCCGGGAATAGAATAAGGAGCAACATGCGATGAAACGGAGAATTCAGACAATGGGACGGCCGGTTTTCGTCCTGCTCGCGGCCGCATTCCTGGCGGCGGCTTTTCCGCAGGACCCGACGCCATTTATTGGCGAGTGGAAAGGGACGGTCGAGCTGGGAATGAAATTGGAGGTGACGTTCCATTTTTATCGAGGCGCCGGCGGAACGTTCGCCGGGGCCATGGACATCCCCGCCGCCAACGCCTCCGGGCAGGCGGTTGCCGGACTGAAGGTCGAGGGAAAAACAATCTCCTTCTCCCTCCTCAGCGGCGCCGTCCTCAAGGGAATCCTGGACGAATCCGGAAAAACGATGGCGACGACCTGGTCCGGGAATGGGCAGGATACGACCTTCGCCCTGACAAAAACGGCCTCCGGCGAAAATTACATGCTCCCCTCCGCGGTGCCGGTCGATTTTTCGAAATTCAGGGGACCTTACCTGGGGCAGAAGCCGCCGGGGATGACGCCTGAGCTGTTCGAGTTTCCGGTCCAGGTCGGCGGCCCTATTTTCTCGCCCGACGGCGATGAGCTGATCTTCCGGGCCACGTCGGGCCGGCCGCGATTGGTGTTTTCCAGGCTGGAGAACGACCGCTGGACGGAGCCCCGGGAGCTGGAATTCGCCGGCGGCGACATGAACTATTCCCCGGACGGACAGAGGCTCTTTATGGCTTCGAACAACCCTCTCCAAAAGGACATCCCGCCCTTCGATCACCTGGACCTCTGGGTCGCCCGGAGGACGGAAACGGGCTGGTCCGAGCCGGTGAACCTCGGCCCCCCCGTCAACTCCGAACAGCATGAATCCTGGGCTTCCATAGCCGAAAACGGAAACCTATATTTCTTCCGCTCCAGCGGCGGAACGGCGCAGACCATGCCCGGAGGGGTCATGATCAAGCAGGCCCCCGGGAAAACACCGGGAGGGGCGGACATTTATTGCTCGAAATTCGGGGACGGCCGGTACGCGCCGCCCAAAAAATTCGGGCCTGAGATCAACTCGGACGCCGCCGACCTGGATCCCTGCGTCGCCCCCGACGAAAGCTGCCTGATCTTCCATTCCGACCGGCCGGGCGGATTCGGGCAGATGGATCTCTATATCAGTTTCCGGACCGGCGACGGCTCCTGGACTCCAGCCGTGAACTTGGGAGATAGGATCAATTCCGCCGGCAACGAGTCCAGCGCAAGGTTTTCCGCGGACGGAAAATATTTCTTTTTCAATAAAAACAACCCCCAGACGAGAAGAACCGGGCGCTATTGGGTCAGCGCGAAGATTCTCGAAGACATCAGAAAAACCGCCGGTTTGCCCATCCTACTCCTGTTTCAGGGTTTGGACCGGATCGATGACGGCAATACGGGCGACCTGCGTTCCGGAGACGAAAATCGTCAGGGCCAGCATCCCCGCCGCGGCTCCCAGGAACGTCCCGATTCCCAACGGGACATGGTAGGCGAAATTGGCCAGCCACCGGCCGGCGAAATAGAAGGCCACCGGTCCCCCGATCGCCAGGGCGAGGGCTAAAAGCCGGACGAATCCGGCCGAGAACAGAAAGAAGAGCCGTCCCGTCCCGGCGCCCAGGATCTTCCGGATGCCGATCTCGCGGGTGCGGCGCTCGACGGCGAACACCGCCAAGCCGAACAAGCCCAACCCGGCGATGACGATCGCGAGGGTGGAGAAAACCGAGATCAACACCGCCTGCCTCCGCTCGGGCTTGTAGAGCGCGGACAGACGGTCCTCGAGAAAGACGGGGGCATGGCTTTCCTCGGGCATAATTTCATCAGCGAGGCTTTGGACGAGGGCCAGGGCTTCGTCGGGAGGGACCTTCTTAAACCTGGCGTAAAGGATTCCGAAATTGGATTTCGTATGGACGAAGAAGGCCGGCCCGATCGTCGTCTGGAACGGCTGGAAATGAAAGTCCCGGACGATCCCGATGACCGCGTAATCCTTCTCCATCACCCGGATCGTCTTCCCCGCGGGGTCTCCGGGGCCCAGGCGGCGGGCGAGCGTTTCGTTGACGATGACCGAGCCGGATTCGTCCAGGGTCTCGGAAAATCCGCGGCCCGCGACGACGCGCATTTCAAAGACCGACAGAAAATCCGCGTCCACGGCCAAACGAAACGCGTTGATTTCCTCGGGCGGCCGGGAGGGATCTCCGCGGAAGATGATCTTCCCCCAGCGCTCGTCGAGCGGGGCGCGCGAAGAAAGCGAGACGACGTTGGAGGATAACGTCACGCCGGCCACCTCCGGGTGCTGCAAAAGACGTTGTTTCATCAAAGGCCCGCTCCGATCGAAAGCCCAGGTCTCCACGACGCCTCCCTTTTGAAAGCCGGGATCGCGGTCCCGGATAAACCGCATTTGGGCGCTGACGAAGAGGGCGACGACCAGGAGGACGACGGCCGCGGCGAATTGAACGACCACGAGAATATTCCGTACGCCCGAAGACGGCGCTTCGCCGGAATCCGATCTTTTCAAAACGCGGGCCGGCCGGAAGGAGGAAAGGAGGAACGCCGGATAGAATCCGGCGGCGAGGCCGACCAGGATCACGACGCCGAGGATCTCGAACGCGCCGGTCCGGCCCAGCAGGTCGCCGAGCCGGAAGTTCCGCTCCACCATCCGGCCGAAGGCCGGGAGAACCGCGATGAAAGCGACGGCGGCGACCAAGAACGAGGCGGCCGTCAGGACGACGGCTTCTCCAAGGAATTGTCGGATCAGCTGCCTCCGCCGGGCCCCGACGGTTTTCCGAATGCCGATTTCCTGGCGGCGCAGGGACGAGCGGGACGTGGCCAGGTTGACATGATTGACCATGGCCACGATCAGGACGAGAACGCTGAGGGCGGTGAAAAGGTTCAAGGCGCGGATGCCCGAGTCGTCTTTCCCGTTCGGCCGGAGATGGATGTCCGAGAGGGGCTGAAGCGAAGCTCGTAGTCCCGGCCCGGAGGATGCGGCCGGAGACGGCGGATCGAGGTAAGCGGCGATCTTCCCTGCGGCCGCCCCCGGGGAGGCTTGGGGACGAAGACGCACATAGGTCCTCGGGAACCGGCCTTTCAAGGCGTCCAGGAACCGCCGGTATTGGGGGAGCGTCCGGGTTGTCGGGGCGGAGATCAGAAGGTCGAAAACAAAATGGGTGTCGGCCGGGGGATCGGCCGCAATTCCGGCGACGGTCAAGCGGCAATTTTCGCCGCGGATGGAGAAGTCGAGGGTCTGTCCGAGGGGATCGGCGTCTCCGAAAAGCCGGCGGCCGGTCCGGGCGGTGAGGATCACCCGTCCCGGCTCGGACATGGAGGCTTCCCGTCCCCGGAGGAGAGGAAACCGGAACAAGCGAAAGAAGCCTTCATCGACGAACAATCCCTCGGTCTCCATTTTGATCGTTCCCTTTTTAACCAAGGGGGAGAAACCGCTGAAGGTCTGGGTCGTCTCCTCGATTTCGGCGATGACGTTTTCGAGGACGCGCGATGCGGGCCCCGGAATGTCCCTCTGATCGTTCCCGGGCGGATCTTCGAGCATGAGGCGATAAAGACGATCGGCGTCCGGATGAAAGGAATCGTAACTGGATTCGTAGCGGGTATAGAGGAAAATCAAAAAGAAGCAGGCCAGGCCCAGGGTCAAGGCCATGAGCGACAGGACGGCGAACGCCTTGTGACGCCTCAAGCTCCGGAACATGATCTTGAGGGAGATGAGAAACATCGGAATGTCCAGGAAGACGAATCCGGCCAGGCGATGCGGGAGCGCTTTGAGAAGCTGAATCCGGTACCATCGGCGGGCATGTCGCGGCCCGCCTGTTTCTGACTCCGCGCGGAAAAGCTCCTCGAGGTCGGCGGCGGTGGTCTCAGGTTCGCGGCCCGGAAACAGCTTTTCGAACATCCAGGCCGCAAATCTCGGGGGACGCGAAAATCGTTCCATGCGTCTCATGCGGGCTCCTTCCCGAGATTTTCGGGAAGATCCTTCCAGACGGAGGCTTGAAGCCGGCGGACCTCGCTCAGCGCTTCCTTGGCCCGGGGCGTCAACCGGTAAAGGCGCTTGGCCCGGCCGCCGCGGGACGCCGTGGAGGCCGATATCCAGGTATCGAGATACCCCTTTCGGATCATGCGGTCGAGCGTGACAAAAAGAGCGCCGACGGCCCAAGCCGTTCCGGTCATTGCCTTGAGCTCCTCGCCGATCGTAACGACATAAGCGTTGTCCTTGAGACGCCAAACGGCGATCAGCACGAATTCTTCAATGCGGGATAGAATTTTCAATTTAGCACCTCATCACCTACTTTGTAGAACATATAAATCCGTTTTGTCAAGCGATTTGTTCTACAAATGAAACCTCAACCTGATCGACTTCCCGCCCGGGAGAAAACTTCGGTCAATTCCGATCGAGAGAAAAGAGCTTGATGATTTCGTTCATGACTCCCCGGCTTTTCGGAGCCAGGCAGTTGATCAAGACGATCAAGGTATCGCCGCGGTCGATATAGCGCGTGATTTGGGTTCGGAACCCGACCCAACCTCCCCCATGGGAGACGACCTTTCCCCCATCGCTGAGACCGAATCCGAAGCCATAATCGGTCGAAGATCCGTCGTTCAGACGCCCCGGCGAGAACATCAGACGGATGGTCTCCTTCTTGAGCAAAGCTTCGCCATAGAGCGCCCGATCCCAGATGAAAAGATCCTCGGCCGAGGAATGGACGTTGCCGTCCCCTCTCGTCCCGTCGCAATAAATCAAGTCGTCGAGGACCCGGGCGCCGTTCTCGATTCTGAATCCAAAGACCCGTTCCGCCCGGGGATACGCCGGCATCGTCCGGTCATAGACGAAGGAATCCTTCATTCCCAAGGGCCGGAAGATCCGGTCCTCCAGAAATCGAGAAAAATGAACACCGGCGATTCGTTCGACGACGCTGGCCAGAATGATGTATCCCGTATTGCTGTAGGCCATCCGTTCGCCGGGACGGAAGATCACGGCCGGCTTTCGCTCGGCGAAGATCCGCAGGACGTCCTCGTTTCCGGCGATCTTGGTTTTGTCCCAAGTCCGGTCCAGAATCTCATAATAGTCGGGCAGGCCGGCGGTATGGTTCAACAATTGGCGGATGGTGATTCCCCGGGCATAGGCCAGTTCCGGAAGGAAACGGGCGACCGGATCGTCAAGATCCAGCTTCTTTTCCTCGGAGAGGAGCATGACCGCCGCGGCCGTGAACTGCTTGGAGACTGAGGCCAGATTGAAGGAGGAGCGCGTCGTCAACGGGATCCGGCCCTCCAAGTCGGCAAACCCTCGGGCTGATTTGAAAACAACCCGGCCGTTCTTGGCGACGAGCATCGCCCCGGAAAAGTCTTTCTCCTCGAGGAGCTTCTCCGGCCTCAAATCCCCCTCCTGGCGGGCCGCGAGCGCGATGACGAGTCCGACGGCCGGGAGAAGAACGGCCAAGCTTTTTTTCGCGATTTTAAAAGTCATCGTTGGACATCCTTTTTTCGGACGACTCGATGGCCGGCTCCTTTAACGCCCGAAGAGGACGGACGAGCCGGTGTAGAACGTCCCGGCCACCGCGCCGGTCATGAGGCAGGCCAGGGTCGCGGCCAGGAGGGCCCGGAAGCCGATCCGGGAGATGTCGCGCACCCGCGACGGAACGAGCGCCCCCGTCCCGCCGACAAAGATAGCCAGGGAGGCCACGTGGGCGAAGCCGCAGAGGGCATAAGAGGCGATGATGACCGAACGGGGATCTTTGAGCGTGCCGGCGGCCATGAGGTCGGACAGGCGCTGGTAGGAGAAGAGCTCCGTCAAAATGGCCCGGTCGCCCAGGAGTTGGGCCACGGGAAGCGCATCGGAGGGCGCGACGCCCATGGCCAGCGTCAAGGGATAAAACAGATAACCGAGGAAGGCCTCCAGCGACCATTGGACATGCCAGCCGAAAAGCCCGTTAACGAGGCCGCCGACCCAGCCGAGGCCGAGGTTGACGAGGGCCATGATTCCGAGAAAAGCGATGAGCAGCGTGATGATGCCCCCCAGAAGCTTCAATCCTTCCCCGGCGCCATTGATGATGGCCATGATCAAGCTGTCTTCCCGATCGTAGTGGGGCCTGACATCGACGCCGAGAGTCAGGGGCTTTTCCGTCTCGGGCATGAGAAGCTTGGCCATGACGATCGAAGCCGGGGCGGAAATGAACGATGCGGAGACGAGATGCCCGGCGATCGTCGGAATGGACTTATGGAGCACGATGACATAAGTCGCAAGGACCGTCGAGGCGATCGTGCCCATGCCGGCCGTGATGATCGTCCCGAGCTCGGACCGGGTCATGTCCTTGAGGTGGGGCCGGACGACCAAGGCCGATTCGACCCCGACGAAGATATTGGCCGAAACCGAAAGCGCCTCGGCCCCGCTGATTCTCATCGACCGGGAGAAGAGCCGGGCGAAGAGCCGGACAAAGAAGGGCATGATCCGGAGGTAATAAAGCCCGCCAAGGAGCGCCGCAAAAAAAATGATGGTCGGCAGGCCTTGGAAGGCCAGGAAATAGCCGAGGGACGTTTGTCCGGACTCGTCGGTCGTTCCCGGGGCAAGGGCCAAACGGCCGAAGAGGAACTTTGTTCCGGCCGTCGCCGCCGCCGTCACCGCGTTGACGGCGTCGTTGATCCATAGAAAAACCGTGGATCCGACCGGTAGGACGAAGATGAAGCAGGCGACCAGAAGCTGAAGCCCGATGCCCCAGAAAAGAACCCGGAAGTTGACGGTCTTTCTGTCCGATGAGAACAGCCAGGCGACGCCGGCCAGGATGAAGATGCCCGCGAAGCTGACGAGGTTGTATGCCGTCATGTGCTCTCTCCCTCAGGACATGCTTAGGTCCGATACGGGACGATCGAGGCTTAAACCACCACCTCTTTGACGGTTAGCGCAGAGAGGTCCATCCGCCCAAGGCCCCGACCGGCGGCCTTCGTGATCATCAGGACATCGGCGGCCTTGAGGTTGACGAAGGGCGCCCCGCAGGCGTCGACGGCGACGGGGTCGGTCCCGAGGATGACCTTGTTGAGCCGGCGGAGCTCGCCGGGTCCGGCCGGGCCGTTCGTCAGCAGGAATTCCGTGGCATCGGCAATGCAGAGATCCGGCCGGCGCAGGGTATTCAGGTCGGCGATGCATTGGGCCAGGAACGGGATATCATCATACTCTCCTTTGGCCCCGGAGCCGGTGTGAAAGAACTGATTCGAAGGAGTGTTGTTGACGCCCATGAGGTTCTTGAGGCCGCCCGACATGCCGACGCCGACATGGTGTTTGATAATGGGAAGATTGATGACGACGTCGCACTCGAGGTACTCCCGGATGACGCTCGTCTTCTTGAGGCTGACGCCCCGGGCGATCTCCCTCTCGACGAACTGGCCCGAGCATTTCCGTATTCCACCGATCTCTTTCCCGTACTTGGCCGAAGCCGGCGACCGTTTCCAGTAATCCGCCAGGGGATCGATGAGATACCGGATCTCTTTGGCCCCGGCTTCGAGAGCGGCCAGGACGACGGCCAGGGACAGGTCGGGATGGGTATGGCTGCCGGCCCTCCTCCACCAGGACGGGGCGTTAATGAGCAATCCGACCGTCGATCCCGGCTTGACGAACGTCCGCATCCCGCCGAAGGCCTCAAGGCCCTTGTTCACGGCGAGCAAGCGGTCGAGGCCCGTGGCGACGACAAGGTCGGGCGGCGCGGCCGGACCGGCGGCCGGCCGAAGAGGATCGAGGAATCCGCCGGCCAGGGCGGCGGCGCCGGCCATTGCCCCGTTTTTCAAGAAATCCCGTCTTTTTATCGCCTTGCCCATGATGACCTCCCGCCGATGATCGGCAACGGGTGGATTATGGGCTTAGCCCGTAAATAAAAGCAAGCGCCGCCTCCCGTTCAGCGGACGTCGGTTCTATTGAACGAAAGCACGGCCGCGACGAAGAGGCCGAAAGTCATGACGATGAGGACGACCAGCGGCCATAGGATGGCGGCTATCCGTCCGGCCAGGGATTCTTCCTTGTAGACGAAGCGGGGCATGTCGCTGACGTCGGCGGCCGTGTTCCAGATATCGACCGTCGGATTCGCTTTCCGCATGTCTTCCATCTTCCGCCTCATATAATTGTCATAGGCGTTATCCCATGGTCCTCTGATCGTGTCGAAGTGGACCAGGTTCCTCGATCCGGAGCTGGTCAGGTCGGCGCAAAGGTATGTCAAGGAAGCCAGCGGGGAAATCATCGATAGGGCGACGGAAAGCTTGGTTTGGGCTTTATCCTTGGCATTCAAATCGTCGCGGAGAACTTTGGACTTGGCATACTGAATGACGTTGGCCTGGTGCCAGGCCTCCTCCCGGCCCTTCCGGAAAACCGCATAGGCCTTGGCGAAGCCGGGATTCCGGTCGATCTCGGCCTTGATCGTCGCTTCGTTCATCCGTTCGACGCCCGCGAGAACCGGGAACTCCTTAGCCAGCTTCTCCCGCATTTCCTTTTCCAGCTTGCGGCCCATATCATCCCTGTCCGCGTCCTCGATCTTGTCGATCTGCCGGTTGACCTCGACGATGGACGGAGAGGGACGGATCAGGGAGGCGACATATGGGCTGAGATTCGGCACGACAAGGATGAAGAGCACCCAGAGAAAGAGCGACGTCAGGATGGACGAGGCGCTGGAGGCGTGCCGGCTCGAAACAAGGACTCCGAGCCCGAAAAACAAGGCGATATAAATGAACGCGCCGATCAAGATCATGCCCACCGCTCCCCAATCGGAGGCGCTCCAGGCGATCCGCGGATGGACGAGGAGCAGGATCATGCTGAGGGCCAGGGAGATGACGAAGGGAATCCACAAGATCATCGTTCCGCCCACGACCTTGGCCAGGATAATCTTAGCCCGGGGAACGCCGTTGGCCAGCATGAGCTTGAGGGTTCCGTCCTCTTTCTCCCCCGAGACGGCGTCGTAGGAAAAGATCAAGGCGGCCAGGCTCATCAGGATCGCCAGGATGAAGGTCAGGTCGATCATCGGGAAGAGGACCGGAAGCGGATCGTTGTCGAACGTATCCAAACGCGGCACGGCCGTCAGCCCGAGGACGAGGGCTTGGAGCGGGAGCGGGGGTTGGCTGGGGGCGAGGACGGCATAGAGCCGGTTGAAATGGGCATACTTGGCCAGGTAGTTCTGGATATCGGTCTGGCGCTGGGAATACTCGTCCTGCTTGCGGATCGTGTCATTGGTCAGAATCAAGACCGTGACCGGGACGATCACCAGGAGCAGGGCAAAAACCGCCAGGAACCGGAAAGAGACCAGGTGGTTGTGGATTTCCTTGAGGATGAGGGTTTTTCCCATGATGGCGCTCCTCAGCGGACGTCGTACCGGATGACGGCGGCATAGCCGGCCGCAAAGAAGATCACGTTGAAGGCCAGGAGCCAGGCTACGTCGAAGAAACCGCCTTCGGCCATGATGGTCCCGATCGACCGGTAAGCGTAATCGAAAGCCGGGGCCTTGCCGTTCTCCAATGTTCCGGTCTCAAAGACGCGGTTTTTATAACGGACGATCTCATTTTTGAGGCGGCTATCCTCGCCGATCCCCGTTCCGGCGATTTCCGTCGCGGTATACACGAATCCGGCCGCGGGAGAAATCCGGTTCAGGGTTTTCGACAGACGGACCAGCCGGTCGGTCTTGCGGCGGAAGTCCTGCTCGATTTGGTCGATCTCGGTGTTCATGGCGTCCAGATGAGCTCCCCGGTTGCCCCGGTCGGAATAGGTCATGAGGATTTCCCGGGTCCAGATCTGGTTGCGTTTCTCCATCAAGGCCCGGCTGGACGGGACCCGGACGATCTGACGGGCAATCAACGTTCCGGTGTTGGGCAGGACGAAAACCATCAGAGACCAGATCAGGAGCAGGACGACGAGCGAAGTCGCCGACCGACGGGTTACGGCCGAAATGAATAGTCCCAAGCTCAGGAACAAAGCCAGGTAGGCCAGGCTGAGCAGGAGGATGACCGCCAGGCGGCCGAAACCGGCTCCAGTCATATGAAACGCCGGATCGAGATGAAGGACGGCCAGGCCGATCCCGGTGATGAGGAAAAAGGGAACGGCCAGGCTGATCAGGTTGCCCAGCCATTTCCCGAAAAGTAGGGTTCCCCGCGACACGGAATTGGCCAGGGTCAGCTTCAGCGTCCCGGCTTCCCGCTCCCGGCTGATGCGGTCGAAACCGAAAAGGAGCGCCACCAGCGAAAGGACGACTTTCACGATGTACAGGAAATCGGGCGCCGGGAAAAAGGCAAAGACGTTGTTGGCCGTGGACCGTCCCGTCCGCGTCTGGACGCCGATGAAATCGAGCTCGTAGGAGCGGGTGATGGAGTCTTCCAGGCCCTTGGCAAACACCGACAGCGGGTTGGGCGGGAGGACGCCGATCGGCGCGCCGGGCTTGGGCTTGATGACCTGGTAATCGGCGACCCGGCCCTTGTAATCCCGGGCCATGACGAAGAGCGAGGTGAAAATCAGGACCGCCGAAAGCAGGATGACGATGAAAAACTTGTAGCTGAGGAGGTTGTCGGAGATTTCCTTCCGGACGATGGTTCCAAGCACGGTCCCCTCCTCAGACGGTCATCGGTTCCGATTTCATGTAGTCGATGTAGATTTTCACCAAGTCTTCGGTCCGCAGGTCCTCGCGCGTCCGCTCCATGACCAGCCGGCCTTCTTTCATGATCCCGATCCGGTCGCCGATTTCCTTGGCCCGGAAGATGTCGTGGGTCGACATGAGGATGGCTTTGCCTTCCTTCTTGAGCTCCGACAGGATCTCCTGGAACTCCTCGGCCGCCTTGGGGTCGAGACCGGACGTCGGCTCGTCCAGCAAAATAGCCGGGGCGTTCTTGATCACGGCGATGGAGATGCCGAGCTTCTGCCGCATCCCCTTGGAGAACGTCTTGACCCGCTGCTCGAAGGCTTTTTCCTGGAGGGAGACCCGGCGCATCACCTTGTAATAATCGTCCCGGCCCAGGCTCGGCTTCCCTCCCAGCTTGGCGAAAAAGTCGAGGTTCTGGCGGGCGGTGAAGTTGCCGTAGAGCATGACGTTTTCGGAGACGAAGGCGACGTACTTCTTCGCCTCGAGCGGATCCTTGTTGATGTCGATCCCGTTGATCAGGCAGGTGCCGGTCGTCGGCGGGATGAATCCCAGGAACAGGTTGATGGTGGTCGTCTTGCCCGCCCCGTTGGCTCCGAGCAGGCAGTAGACTTCGCCGGCACGGACGTTCAGGTTGATGTGATCGAGGGCCAGCACGCCGTCTTCGTAGCGTTTGGACAGATCATTAGCCTTGAGAATCGTTTGATTTTCGGTCATGGTATCCTCCTTATCTATTGAGTGCGGGTTGAGGCCATTAAAGTTACAGCCGGCGGCGTTCAGCGGACATCGTACTTGAGGAAACGGACGTAAGCGACGGCAAACGGCGCCACCAGCCAGAAGGCCAGGGAAATCAGGCTTCCCCAGTTCCCGGCCAGGACTTCCTCCAGACGGGAGGTTTTGACCTTGAAGGCCGGGAGCGTCTTCAAATCGACCATCTTGGTGATCGAGGACGAGCTGCCGGATCTGCCGCCGGGATAGATCATCGTCCGTTTCTTGACATATTGATAAAGAGCGGCATCCAGAGTTCGTTGATAATCCTGGACGGACTGGTAGTAGTCGGCCCGGTCGATCTCGCCGGAGCCGCAGAGGTCGGTGACCAGCCGGGAGTAGGCGGCCCCGGGAGAGAGGAGGGACAAGGCCGTCGCCAACCGGCGCTGAGGGTCCTTTTCCCGCCGGTAGGAGTCGTCGATCTCGCGGAGCTGCGAAGCCTTCTGCTCGCTCGCCCGGTTGTCCCATTCGGACTGAAAGGCCTCGTATATTTTTTTCTTGTCTTCCGGCTCCGGCGGGGCGCTCGTGTCCGTGATCGGCCCGAACAATTCGACGTATTTGGAGCCCAGGGCGATCGCCTTTTCCCGGTCGATGGTTTTTACGGCCAACGATTTTTGCATCGAGACGACCGTCTCCGTCCGGGCGGGATGAATCACCGCGGCCAGCATATCCCCGAGCCGCGGAATGACGACCTGGAAGACGATCCAGACCAGCAGGATCGCCACCAGCGACGTCCGGGAGCGGGACGAGCTGGCCGAAATCATCAAGCCGACGGCATAGTAGACCAGGAGAAAAACGGTCGTCGCCAGAAACACCCCGGCCAGCCGGGCGGGATGGTCGGCCCCGCCGATCGGGAACGACATCAGGCCGAGGACGATCAGCCCGAGAAGGAAGACCACAAGGAAGGGGATCCAGACCGTCAGGAATCCGCCCGTCAGCTTTCCGATAAGAACGGAGTGGCGGGGAGCGCTGTTGGCCAGGATGGCCCGCAGCGTCCCCATTTCCTTCTCCCCCGCGATCATGTCCGAGGCGAACAGCAGGACGATCAGGCTGACGACCATCTGGATGATGAAAAGGAAATCGAGCTTTCCGAAAACGGAGAGGATCGATTCCTCTCCCCCGGCCGAGGCGCCGGGCTTGGGGCCTTCCGCGTCGAAGTCATGGTAGCTCGGGAGCGAGGATTCGAATCCCGTGGCCAGAACCGAAAGCGGAGCGGGCGGGAGGAAGCCCCGGAGCTTGATCCGGCCCATGAAGAGGTCGGACATCCGGGAGGAAGCCAGCTCATCGTTGGCCAACCGGACCTGCTCGCTGTAATCGCGGACCTGCTTATTATAGTCCGCGTTGCGGACGTAGAGCGAAGTCAGGATGAGGACGGCGGTGATGAGGAAAAACAGCGGGAACCGGTAGCTGAGGATGTTCTCCAGCAGCTCCTTGCGGATGATCGTTTTCAACATGACGCGCCTTCCCTTCCGATCACCGGCGGGTCAGCTTGATCCCGAAGTAGACGATGCCGACCAGGAGGCCGACCAGCAGGATCACCAGCAGTCCGAGCCCGATGATGTTGGTCTTGGAGGCGATATGGACCCGGACGATCTTGTCCTCGGATTCGACGGTCCGGTTGTCGGCCGAGCAATCGGTCTTGATCTTCGGCTCGTAATCGCCCACGGCGACGTCGTCCGGAGGCTGGAAGGTCAGGGTCACGACCTCGTCCTTGCCCTGCTCCAGGGCGGGAATGAGGTCGGGGACGACCGTCGACCGCCAGTTCAACGGGAGATCGGTCGAGACCCGGATGTTGTTCAGCTTCCGGGTACCGGCGTTCTTGACCCGGATTTCCATGATCACGTTGTCGCCGACCTTGATTTCGTGGTAGAGGTTGACGGCCTGGACCTCGATTTTCCCGACGCCCCTGGGGATGAGCTCAAGATGCACAAAACCGGTCTTAAGGGCGGTGACGTCGGCTTCGTCGAGAACCGGCTTCTTGGCCCGGAGCTCGGCCAGGCGGGCGGCCTGGTCGTTGTCCAGGGTCAGGGCATAGAAGGCGATGGGCTTGTCGATGATCACCTGGGCGTCGGCGTTTTTCGGCAGGTAGATCTTCAAGGCCAGCTTCATCGAGGTGACGCCCTCGGTGAACTTGATCTGGGAGAGGCGGGCCGACGTCTGGGGATCGCTGAATTCATAATTGAGCTGTCCCGGCAGGTTGACCGTCTCGAGCTTGAAGACGTTGGCCTCCCCGGAGAACTTCTCCAGGGAGAGCTCGAAGGTCGCCGCGCTTTCCAGGTCGGCCTCCTGGGAGAACTGGGCCGAGTTCATCGTCACGATGTTGGCGCTGACGCCCTTCTGGAGATAGACCGAGGTGGTCTCGCTCTTCCCCGAGTAGAAGATGTCGACCTCGAGATTCTCCACGTCCTTGAGCAGCTGGAACGTGACGTCCTGCTGGGTTTCCAAGGGCATGGAGGCGACCGTCTTCTCATAAGGATCGGAAACGATCTTGCCCTCGGATTTCAGGGAGACCGAGACGTCCTTGATCTCCTTCATGAAATCCAGGGGGAAGAGGTCCTCGGCGCTGATGTTCAGCCGGGAGAGCTCCTTCAGCTCCTTGGAGGAATACCGGAGCGTCACCCGGACGAATTTTTTCCCGCCGGCGTCCTGGAACTTGACCGCGCTGGCCACCGAGATCCGGGCTTCGCTGCCCATGAAATTGATCAGGGCCTGTTGGTAATCGACTTGGGCCTGGAGGTAGGCCGTCCGGGTCCGGGAGAAGTCCTCCTCGGACTGGAGGCCCTGCTCCCGCAGCTTGAGGGCCCGGTCGAAATCGCCCTTGTTTTTTTCAAGAGTCAGCTGGGCTCGCTTCAGGGTCAGCAGCTTCATCGTCTGCGATTCCTGCGGAGCCTGGGCCGCGGCAAAAAGGGCCAGGGCCCCGAGGGCCAGGATCAGGATCGTGATTTTTTTCATCGGATATGTCTCCTCTCTGTCCGGTTTACGCCGGCTGGCGGGCGCCGTCCAGGATGATGTTCCAACGTTCAAGATTCGTGCCCGTGGCCTTGTCCAGTCGACGGAGGGCCAGGGTATAATCGATCAGGGCCCGCAGCTCGGCCGTTTTCGAGGCGGCCAGATCCCGCTGGTATTGCAGGACCTTGAAGCTGTCGCTCAATCCCACTTTAAGCTTGGACTCTTCGGCCGCGAGCTTCTGGGCGGCCAATTCCGAAGCGGCCCGATACGCCCCGACCCGCTCGTAATTGGTCTGAACCGCCCGGAAGGCCGAGCGGATTTCCAGGGCCACGGCCTGCTCCTTCTCCTTCATCCGGGCGATTTCCAGATCAAGCCCGGCCCTGGCCTGGGCCTGGGCCGCCCGGGTGAGAACGGTGCTCAGGGGGATGTCCAGCGAAAGGGAGACCGACCAGTTCCGGTACTTGAGGCCGAGGGCGTCTTTAAGGGCCTCGGCCGATCCGCCCGAAACCTTCCCGAGAATGATCCCGGTCAAGGGATTATCGTCGAGAAACAGGATCCGGTCCCCCGACAAACCCGGGCTCCAGTACCTGGCGCTCAGGTTGAGCGAGGGGAGCATCTGGTTCTTGGCGAACGTGTAATCCATCTCCCGGTTCTTGATTCCGATCGCCGAGGACTGGAGGTCGGGCCGGTTGGCCAGGGCCTTGGCCATCACGGCGTCGAAGTCGATCTCGGCTTTCTCGAATCCCGGGGTGTCGGCGGGGACGATATCCCCCGCTTCCGGACCGAGACCGAGGTTGAGAAGGCCCCGGAGAACGTCGGCCGAGTCCTTGACCATCATCTCCGATTGGAGGATGTCGGCCTTGCGGCTGGCGACCTCGGCTTGGGAGCTGAGGATCTCCTTGGGAGCGAGCGTCCCGATTTCGACTTCCTTCCGGCTTTTTTCGAGGAGGTCCTCGGCCAGCTTCAAGGATTGCCGCTGGACGGCGAGCGATTCGATCTGGTAAACGAGCTCCCAGTACGCCTGCTCGACGGAAAAGATCGTATCGATCAAGGCGCTTTTCAACGTGTTTTCGGCGATGTCGTTGTTGTTCCGGGCGATGATGACGTCCTTGCGGTCGATATTCCAG
>Ga0316628_100001010_pt1 | contig 19123 bp, 19 predicted proteins | sample OWC_Aug_M2_C1_D5_FD_207648 | JGI IMG/M metagenome (GOLD analysis project Ga0316628, IMG submission 207648) | Wetland soil microbial communities from Old Woman Creek delta, Ohio, United States - OWC_Aug_M2_C1_D5_C | ecosystem: Environmental > Terrestrial > Soil > Wetlands | place: USA: Ohio... | reverse complement strand
CGTCGAAGCGCTCGAACGCGATGCGCTCGAAGCCCGCGCCGCGCAGCATGGTGCTCACCATGTCCGGGCCGGCCATCGAGAACGGCCCCGGCCCGCAGTGCACCTGGTCGGTCTCCTCGTGCGACACCACCGGAACGATGTCCTTTACGCGCAGCTCGGCCTCGTGCAGCCACGGGTTCTCCTCGCGGCGGCGCCACACGATCTGCGTGAACGTGCCGCCCGGCTTGAGCGCCTTGCGCACGTTGCGCATCGCCGCACCCGGCATCTCGAAGAACATGGTGCCGAAGCGCGCGAACGCGTGGTCGTAGGGACCGCGCAAGTCGCCCCACTGCGCGTCGCCGACGAAGAAGCGCGCGTTCGGGACGCCCTCCTTGCGCGCCTCCGCCTCGGCCGAGCGGACGAAGTTCTCGGCGCAATCGACGCCGACCGCCTCGCCGGTCGGGCCGACGCACTTCGCGATGCGCAGCGTGCTGTCGCCGAACCCGCAGCCGACGTCGAGCACGCGCGCGCCCTCGGGATGGCGGCAGCGCTCGAACGCGGCCTCGCTGTGCTGCGCCAGGCCGTCGACCAGCAGGTGCTTGAAGCGGCAGAACTTCTCGTAGAGGATGGTATTCCAGGCCTCGACGATGATGCGGTTGCTGTCGTTCATGGATCGCCCCCCGGCAAGTCGAAGCCAAAGTGAAAGTGTAAGCCGTCCATCGAAGAAGAATAGGGACAGACCCTATTTTTCGCATATCGAAAAAATAGGGTCTGTCCCTATTTTTCGTTCAGGGCCTTGATGAGCTTCCGGAAGCCGGGATCCTCGTCGAGCAGCCGGCGCCCGACTGCGCGCAGCCTGTCGACGGTGTCGCGCGGCAGCTCGAACGTGGTCGGCAGGTTGCGGAACCAGGCGCGCTCGCCGGGATTGTCGAGGTACTCGAACGCCACCTGCACCGGGTAGAGCTCGACCTGGTGCGGCGCGGGGATGTCGAGCGCGCATTGCGTGCCCTTCCTTGCGGCGAGCTTCTTGCACCCGGCGATGAGGCGCGCCTCCTCGTTGAACTCGTTCACCCTGGCGGCGAGCGCCTCCACCGAATCGAACGAATAGTTGTCGATCGGCACGGTGGCCGCGGCGGTGAGCGTATCGACGAGGCCCGGCACCGAGGGCTTCTGGTCGCGCTCGGTCGCGGGATTGGTCGCCGCGTTCACCACGATCACCACCAGCTTGTCGATCTCCTGGTTGTTCATCATCCGCAGCACGCTCCACGGATGGTTGGTGGAGCCGATCGCCTCGAGCGGCCCGCGCAGCCCGATGTTGTCGGCGACGCCGCCGTCGGTGAGGTGGATGTAGGGGCGCCGTCCCGCGCCGCTGTCGGCGAGCGACAGGAGGTTCTCGGCGCGCGCCGTGCGGCGCGGATTGACGCGCGAAGCATGGTCCTCGGCGGCGAGCTTCACCCACGGCGGCGGCACGTAGCCGCAGCTGCCGGCGTAGTTCTGGAAGCTGAGCGGCGTGAGCCCGCCGGGAAACGCCGAGGACGCCGCCGCGGCGCGCGCCAACGGCACGCCCGCCAGGTCCGAGCACATCGGGTCGAGCTGGTCCTGGATGAACGGGAACTGCGTGCCGGTGGTCATGTCGGTCGCGTTGAGGATCACGAACGGCCGCCGGTGGCGCGCGACGAGGTCGGCGTAGGTACCGCCGCCGAACACCTCGCGGTCGTAGAAATCGGCCGCCAGGTCGCTGCGCCCGTAGCCCGGGCCGGCGAGCTTCCACAGGTTGACCGGCGAGAAGAGCTGCTGCACCAGCTCGCTCTGGATCGGCCGGTAGAGGAACTTGCCGGGGAATTCCTCGAAGATGCGCTGGCCGTAGAGCGCGTAGTACGCCGCCGGGAAGCTGCCGCCGGAGATCGACGAGATCACGTCGACCTCGTCGAGCAGCGACTCCTTCTTCCCCTGCCACTGGATCGGCGTGTCGCGCAGCGCCTCGAGCACGCCGTAGGCGAGCGCCGCGGCGCGCGTGCCGCCGCCCGAGAAGGTGACGATGACGAACAGCCGGTCGCTGTTGCCCGGGTGCTCGAGGCTCTCGAAGCGATAGCCCGCGTGCGCGTCGTACCTGGCGAGCGGCGGGTTGCCGGGCGCGAACGGCGCGCAGGCCGCGACGAGCAGCGCGCAGGCGGCGAGCGCGAGGCGCGCGGCGCGGCCGGTGGCGGCCATCAGCCGTCGTCCTTGCGCGTGAATGCGATCTCGAGCGGCTCGAGCACCGTCGTGTCCTCGACCGTCGCGCGGCGAAACGAAGGCTTGTAGTTCGCCCGCGGGCCGAGGTCGAACACGTGGGTGCCCGCATCGACGCGCAGCACCTCGTTGGTGTAGCCGTTCTGCTCGCCGTCGACGTACACCATGCGGCGCGTGGGATAGGTGACCGTCACGTATTCCATGCGGGCTCTCCTAATCTAGCCCTGCGGCGCCGCCCAGCGCGCGGGCTTGAGCCGGCCGTCGAGGTACAGCGGATGCGCCGGCTGCCCGCCGGCGTTCAGCTTGAGCACGTGCAGCGGCCGGCCCGCTTGCTTGAGCAGCTCGAGCACGCGCGCCGCGCGCCCGAGGTGCAGGGCGTCGTTGCCCCAGGCGCAGACCACCAGCGCGGCCTCGCGCGCCGCGGCGACGATGGCGTGGTCGTTGCGCGGGCCCACCGGGTCGTCCGCGGCCTTCATCGCGCGCGGGTCGGTGGCCCGCCAGGCGAACACGTTGGTGACGATCAGCGCGCCGTAGCCCCAGCGCATCGCGTAGCCCTGCGCGCGCGCGCAGGTCGGATCGAGGTCCACCTCGTCGGCGGTGCTCGGGTTGAGCATCAGGAAATTCACCGCCGGCCGCAGCTCGTCCCAGCGGCGCCACAGCGTGTAGCGCCAGCGGCGGCAGGGCGAGAAGCCGGCGCCCGAGGCGCTCGCGACGATCGCCATCAGCCGAGCGCCTCGCCCGCCTGGCGCGGCGTCACGATGCGGAACGGCGCATGGCGCGCAAGCACGAGCAGCGCGCGGTCCTTGGTGACCAGCAGGTCCGCGCGGCAGTCGCGCGCCAGCTCCAGGAACTTCTGGTCGTCCGGATCGCGGCACGGCGGCAGCAGGCACTCGAGCGGCGCGGTGACCCCGCGCCCGCTCGCCACGCGCCGGTACTCGGCGAGGCAGGCGGCCCGCGCCTCGGCGTCGAGCACCGTCCTGCCGAGCGGATAGGCGAGCACGCGCGCCAGCTCCGTCTCGCAGGCGCCATCGATGTACACCCGCGCGCGACCCTGCTCGACCGCGGCGCGGATCGGCGCCACGCAGGCGTCGCGGAACACCAGCCAGTCGAGCCAGATGTTGGTGTCGAGGACCAGGCGCATGGTCGCAACATTACTCCAGGGTCCGGTATGCTTCGCAACATTTTCGGGGTCAAGGAGGAACATATGCCAGCCGTCGTCAATCACGCCAAGCGCCAGCTGCGCGAGGGCAAGCTCGCCATCGGCATGGGGCTGCGCCAGGCGCGCACCGTGGACATCGCGCAGATCGCCAAGACCTGCGGCTTCGACTGGCTGTTCATCGACTGCGAGCACAGCTCGATGGACACCGACATCGCCTCGCAGCTCTCGGCCGCCTCGCTCGCGGTGGGCGTGACGCCGGTGGTGCGCGTGCCGGGCTACGAGCACTACCACGCGAGCCGCATGCTCGACAACGGAGCTCAAGGGATCGTGTTCCCGCACGTCGACACCCCCGAGCAGGCGCGCCGCGTGGCCGACCACTGCCGCTTTCCGCCGGTCGGTAAGCGCTCGATGGGCGGCGGGCTGCAGCAGACCGGCTTCGCGCCGCTGCCGGTGGGCGAGACCGCGCGCGTGGTGAACGAGGAAACGCTGGTGGTGGTGATGCTCGAGTCGCCGCAGGGCATCCAGAACTGCGACGCGATCGCCGCGACGCCGGGCGTCGACGCGCTGCTGATCGGCACCAACGACCTGTGCTTCGAGATGGGCATCCCGGGAAAGTTCGACGACCCGCGCGTCGCCGACGCCTACAAGAAAATGATCGCCGCCTGCCGCAAGCACGGCAAGTTCCCTGGCATGGGCGGCATGTACAGCCCCGAGCTGCTCGAGCGCCACATCGCCATGGGCGTGCAGCTCGTCCTCGCGGGGTCGGATTTCTCGCTGCTGATGCAGGCGGGCAGCGCACGCGCGAGCCTGGTGCGCGGCTTCGAGAAAAAGTAGCGGGCGCTAGCCCCCGGCCGCGGGCAGGCCCGCGCCGAGCCGGCGGTAGAAGGCGCGCTTGAGCAGCTCGGTGACCAGCACGTAGGCGGCGGTGATGCCGAGCACCGCGGCGAGCACCGTCGCCGGCAGCGGCTCGAAGTCGAACACCATCGCGTGCGGCAGGTAAGGCAGCGCGAGCGCGACGAGCGCGGTGCCGAGCGTCGTCCAGCCGAGCAGCGCGCCGGGCGCGCTGCGGTAGAACGGAGCCGTGGTGCGGATCACCAGCAGCACCGCCAGCTCGCTCAGCACCGACTCGACGAACCAGCCGGTGCGGAACAGGTCCGGCTCGCCGGCCACCAGCCACCACAGCACCCCGAAAGTGAGGAAGTCGAACACGGTGCTGAGCAGGCCGAACACCACCATGAAGCGGCGGATGGAGGCGATGCTCCAGTGGTAGGGCTTGCGCAGCCAGGCGGGGTCGACGCGGTCGCCGGCGATGAACATCGAGGGCACGTCCGACAGGAAGTTGTTGAGCAGGATTTGCTTGGCGAGCAGCGGCAGGAACGGCAGGAACAGCGACGCCGCCGCCATCGACAGCATGTTGCCAAAGTTGGCGCTGGTGGTGGCGAAGACGTACTTGATGGTGTTGGCGAAGGTCCTGCGCCCCTGCAGCACGCCGTCGTGCAGCACCGCCAGGTTGTGCTTGAGCAGCACGATGTCGGCGGTCTCCTTGGCGACGTCGGCGGCGCGATCCACCGAGATGCCGACGTCGGCGGCATGCAGCGCCGGCGCGTCGTTGATGCCGTCGCCGAGGTAGCCGACGACGTGGCCGGTCCTGCGCAGCGCGGCGATGATGCGCTCCTTCTGGTTGGGGTCGACCTCGGCGAACACGTGCGTGCGCGCGGCCGCGCTCCACAGCGCCTCGTCGTGCATCGCGTCGAGCTGGGCGCCGGTGAGCAGCGCGGCGCCCTGCAGGCCAACCGCGTCGGCGACGTGCGCCGCGATGTGGCGGTTGTCGCCGGTGATGATCTTCACGGCCACGCCGAGACGCGCGAACTCGGCCAGCACGCGCGGCGCCTGGGCATCGGGCGGATCGAGGCACAGCAGGAACCCGGAGAGCCGGAGGCCCTTCTCGTCCTCGCGCCGGTACGCCGCCTGGCGCGGCATGTCGCGCGCCGCCACCGCGATCACGCGGTAGCCCTGCGCGCTCCAGTCGCGAAAGCGCGCCTCGATCGCCGCGCGGCTCTCTTCCAGGCCCGAGCACGCCTCGAGCACCTGCTCGACCGCGCCTTTTGTGATCAGGCGCGGCGTGCCGCCCGCGGACGGATCCTCGACCACCACGCTCAGGCGCTTCCTCATGAAGTCGTAGGGGATCTCGTCGAGCTTTTTCGCGGCGCCCACTTCGAGCTTCGCCTCGCGCGCCGCCGCCAGGATCGCCTCGTCGAGCGGATTGGGGAGCCCGGTCTGGAACGCGGCGTTGAGATACGCCTCGCGCAGCACCTCGGGGCGCGCGGTGCCGTCCGCGTCGCAGGCGAGCGCCACGCGCACCACGCCCTCGGTGAGCGTGCCGGTCTTGTCGGTGCACAGCACGTCCATGCTGCCGAGGTTCTCGATTGCGTTCAGGCGCCGCACGATCACCCCGCGCCGCGCCATGGCGCGCGCGCCGCGCGCCAGCGTCACCGTGAGGATCGCCGGCAGCAGCTCAGGCGAGATGCCGACCGCCAGCGCGATCGCGAACAGCAGCGACTCGAGCGTCGGGCGGTGGAACAGCACGTGCACCGCGAATACCGCCACCACCATCACCGCCGCGACGTACGTGAGCAGGTAGCCGAACTGGCGCAGTCCCCGCTCGAAGTCGGTCTCGGGCACCTGGCGCTGCAGGCGATCGGCGATCGCGCCGATCTCGGTCGCGCGTCCGGTACGCACGATCAGCGCGCGCGCCGTGCCGCTCCTCACCGAGGTGCCCATGAACACGCAGTTGGCGCGCTCGACCAGGCCCGCCGCCGCCGGGCTCTCGCCGGGCTGCTTTTCCACCGGCAGGCTCTCGCCGGTGAGCAGCGCCTGGTTGACGAAGAAGTCCTTCGCCTCGATGAGCACGCCGTCGCCCGGCACCAGGCTGCCCGCGGCGAGCAGCACCACGTCGCCCGGCACCAGCGCCGCCGCCCGCACGGGCCGCGCGGCGCCGTCGCGCAGGCAGTTCGTCCTGAGCGCGATGCGCGCGCGCAGCCTGCGCACCGCGGCCGAGGCGCGGTATTCCTGCAGCGAGCCCAGGCCCGCGCTGCCCGCCACGATCGCCAGGATGATCGAGGCTTCGAGCCAGTCGCGCACCACCAGCGAGAGCGCCGCGGCGAACACCAGGATCAGCACCAGCGGGCTGCGGAACTGGCCCGCGAGCACGCGCAGCGCGCTCAACGCGCGCTCCTCGCGCAGCAGGTTCGCGCCGTGGCGCTTGAGGCGCGCGGCGGCCTCGGCGTCGGCGAGGCCCTGCGGGCCCGACTCGAGGCGCGCGAGCAGCTCGGCCGCCGGCGACTGCCAGTAATGCTCGATCTCGGGCGGGGGCGCTTGGCGCATCATCGCTACTATAGGCAGAAACAATCCCGCAACATCGCGTGCGGCGGCTGAAATCTCCGCGTTACGGGCGTTTCCTAGCATGCCGGCATGGAAACGAACCTCAGATCGACACGCACCGGGACCTGGGCCCTCACCGCAGCGGCCGTGGCGCTGCTCGCCGTCACCATGGGCTCGCGCTCGGTATTCGGCCTGTTCCTCTCGCCGCTCAACTCGGCCACCGGCCTGGGCATCGCCACGATCAGCTTCGCGGTCGCCGTGAGCCAACTCACCTGGGGCGCGGCGCAACCCTTCTGCGGCATGCTCGCCGAGCGCTACGGCCCGGCGCGCGTGATCGCCGCCGGCAGCGTGCTCGCGGCGGCCGCCGGCGCGCTGCTGCCGTTCGCCGGCAGCGCGGCGCTGCTCACCGCGGTGCTCGCCCTGGGCGGCGTCGCCGCCACGGTCGGCAGCCCGTCGCTGCTCGTCGGCACGGTGAGCCAGCGCGTCGCGCCCGAGCGGCGCGGCATGGTCGCCGGCATCGTCGGCGCCGGCGGGCCGCTCGGCCAGCTGGTGCTCGCCCCCGCCACGCAGGCGGCGATCGCGCTCGCCGGCTGGGTGAGCGCGGTGCTCGCGCTCGCCGCGCTGTCGCTCGCCGCGCTGCCGCTCGCGCTCGCCTTCCGCCGCCCGGCCGCGCCCGCAGCGACGCGACACGCCGTGGCCCAACCGGGCGCCACGCTGCGCGTGGCGCTCGCCAGCCCGCGCTACTGGATCATCAACGCCACCTTCTTCGTCTGTGGCCTGCACGTGTTCTTCCTCGTCACGCACCTGCCCGGCGTGATCGAGCTCTGCGGCCTGCCCTCGCGCGTCTCGGGCGCCGCGCTCGCCGCCCTGGGTCTGTTCAATATCGCCGGCAGCATCGGCGCCGGGTTCGTGATCCAGCGCTATTCGATGAAGCGGACGCTGGCCGCGCTGTTCGCGGCGCGCGGCATCGGCATCGCGCTGTTCCTCGCGGCGCCCAAGACCGAGCTCACGGTACTCGCGTTCTCGGTGTGGATGGGGCTCACCTACATGGCCGTGCTGCCGCCGACCGCGGGGCTGATCGGCAAGCTCTACGGCGCCGAGCGCCTCGCGACGCTGCTCGGCATCACCTTCGTGGTGCACCAGGCGGGCGCGTTTCTCGGCTCCTGGCTGGGCGGCGTGGTGCTCGAAGCGACCGGCAGCTACGACCTGATGTGGCAGCTCGACTTGGCGCTCGCCGGCCTTGCGACCGCCGTCAGCCTGACGATCCGCGAGCGCGAGCCGCACGCCGCCCGGCCGGCACCCCGGCTGGCTGTTCAAGCCTGAACGGCCTGTGTATCCTGCCCGCTCCGTTCGTTTTGTTTACCTGGAGGAGGGAACGATGCTGCGGATGATTTGGCGCGCGCTCGGCGCGCTGCTGATGGCGGGTGCGCTGGCGAGCCCGGCGGCCTGGGCGGCCAAGGGCCAGACCAAGCTTCACTGGTACGGTCAGTCGGCCTGGAAGATCGAGACGCCCTCGGGCGGCGTCATCCTGATCGATCCCTGGCTCACGGTGCCGACCAACCCGGACAAGAACTCGATCGCCGAGCTCGGCCGCGTGGACTACATCCTGATTACCCACGGCCACTTCGACCACGTGGGCGACGCCGTGGAGATCGGCAAGAAGACCGGCGCCGAGCTGATCACGACGGCGGATCTGGGGCGCAACATGATCGCCGTCGCGGGCTACCCGAAGGACAAGATCAAGACCGCCTACATGGGCGGCACGGTCGCCATGCCCAAGGCGGGCGCTCGCGTCACCCTCGTCAACGCGGTGCACGGATCCGATCTGTTGCTTCCCAAGCCGCCGGAAAGCGGCCCCGTCACCGTGCCGGGAGGCAACCCGGTTGGATTGGTGCTGCAGATCGACGGCGGTCCGACGATCTATCACACCGGGGACACGGACGTGTTCACGGACATGAAGCTCGTCGCCGATTTCTTCAAGGTGGACCTCATGCTGGCCTGCATCGGGGGCAATTTCACGATGGACCCGGTGCGCGCCGCGCTCGCGGTGCAATTCGTCCACCCCGCGCATGTCATCCCGATGCACTACGGCACCTTCCCGGTGCTCGCGGGCACGCCCGAGCAGTTCAAGGCAGCGCTCGCCAAGCGCAAGCTCGCCGGGAAGCTGATCGTGATGAAGCCGGGCGAAGACCGCACGTTCTGAGCGCACGCGGAGTCCCCCCCGGTGATGCAGCCCTTCGCCGGGATGGACGTCCGCAGCCTGCTCGAGACGCAGGCGCGGCTCCGCCCGGAGCACCCGTTCATCGCCTGGCGGCCGTTCGACGGGCCCGGCGAGACCTGGACCTACCCGCGTTTCGCGGCGCGGGTAGCGCGCTTCGCGGCGGGGCTGCACGGGCGCGGCGTGCGCGCCGGCGACCGGGTGCTGGTGCACCTGGACAACTGCCCAGAGACGATCATCGCCTGGTTCGGCTGCGCCTGGATGGGCGCGGTCGCGGTCACCACCAACGCCAGGTCGAGCGCCGGCGAGCTGGCGTACTTCGCGGCGCACTCGCGCGCGGTGGCGGGCATCACGCAGCCGAAGTTCGCCGAGCTGGTCGCTTCCGCGTGCCGCGATCTGCGCTGGCTGGCGCTCACCGAGAGCGACAACGGCGCGGACGCGGGCGCGAGGCGCCCGGAGCCGGGCCAATCCTTCGCCGCCGTCGACGGCAACCCGTCGGACCTGCCGCGCCGCGCGCCCGATCCGGCCGCCGATTTCTCGGTGCAATACACCTCGGGCACCACCTCCCGACCCAAGGGCGTGCTGTGGACCAATGCCAACGCGCTGTGGGGCGCGCGCGTCAACGCCGCGCACGAGGACCTGCGCCCCGAGGACGTGCACCTGGTGACGCTGCCGCTGTTCCACACCAATGCGCAGGCCTACTCGGTGCTCGCCGCGCTGTGGGCGGGCGCGACCGCCGTGATCCAGCCGCGCTTCTCGGCGAGCCGCTTCTGGCAGGTGTCGCTGGAGGAGCGCTGCACCTGGACGTCGCTGGTTCAGTTCTGCGTGCGCGCGCTGATGGCGCACGAGGTGCCGGCGCGGCACCACTACCGCCTGTGGGGCAGCGCGGTATGCGAGCCGCCGAGCGATGCGCACTTCCGCGTCAAGACCATCGGCTGGTGGGGTATGACCGAGACCATTACCCACGGCACCGTGGGCTACGCGCACCTGCCGAGCGCGCCGCTGTCGATCGGGCGCCCGGCGCCCGAGTACGGCATCCGGGTGCGCAACGGCGCACGCGATTGCGAGCCGGGTGAGACCGGCGAGCTCACCGTGCGCGGCATCCGCGGGCTGTCGCTGTTCGCCGAGTACCTCGACGATCCGAAGGCGACGGCCGAGTCGTTCGACGAGGAAGGCTGGTTCCGGACCGGCGACCGCGTCACCGTCGGCGCCGACGGCTGGCTCTACTTCGCGGACCGCTCGAAGGACATGCTCAAGGTGGGCGGCGAGAACGTCGCCGCCTCGGAGATCGAGCGCGTGATCATCGGCGTGCCGGGCGTGCTCGAGGCGGCGGTGGTGGCGAAGAAGGACCGCATGCTCGACGAAGTGCCGGTCGCCTTCGTGCGCCCGGCCGAATCGTCGAGCGAGGCGCGCGAGGCGCTCACGCAGGCGATCCGGGAGGCGTGCGCGAGCGCGCTTGCCGAGTTCAAGCAGCCGCGCGAGCTGCGCCTGGTCGACGACCTGCCGCGCTCGACGCTGGAGAAGGTCTCCAAGGCCGAGCTGCGCAGGCTGCTGGAGGGCAAGGAGACCTGAGCGGCGACGAACGCGGCCTCAGGACCGCGCGAGCAGCGCGTCGATTTCGCGCACCAGGCCGGCGACCACGTCGCAGTGGCGCCGCAGAATGCGCTCTTCCTCGAGCTCGGCGATGCGCTCGACGCGTAGTTCGTTGAGGCGCGCGACGATCGGATCGAGCGACGCCTGCGGTTCGGGATATCCGGGAAACGGCGTCCAGCCGCGCGGGTTGGGACGATCCGCCGTTTCGGCCTCCACGCGCCCTGCGTAGCCCGTGTCGGGTGACCCGCTGATGATGCCGTAGGTCGAGCGCCAGGCGGCGGTCGGCGGCGCGCCCGTCGTTTCCTCCTGCGCGAGGAAACCGAACTTCGGCATGCCCTCCATGGCGTAGTGCAGGTTCGCCGCGGCCGTCGCGCGCACCTCCACGTTGTCGGCCAGGCTGCCGTCGTACCTCGCGTCGATGCACGAGGCGAAATATTCCCTGCAGGTCTCGAGGGTCGTTTTGATGAGCGCGCCCTGGCGGAGCAGGGCCGCGATCCCGGCCGCGGCGAACAAGGCCACGGCGACCGCGGGGTAGACCGCGAAACCGTAGCTGGTGAGCCGCAGCGCGGCCTGGGGCACCTCGTGCAGCAGGCGGCTGAGATTCAGCCGCTGCTGCGGCGAGAGATCCGACTCGCTCCCCACCGAGTCGAGGATCCTCGTCGCCAGCCGGCACCGGGCGTCGAGCGAGACCATCACCTCGTGATTGAACGAGTAGCCGAGGCTCTTGCGCAACGGCACGCGCAGCTCCTGCAGCCTGGCGACGGTTCCCTCGGTGTTGGCGAGCACCAGCTGGAGCTCGATGCCGATCTCGGCGTGCCACGTCCTGTCGTAGGGCGCGAGCAGCAGCGGCAGCAGTTGCTCGGCGATGGCCACCAGCGCATCGAGCGGCGCAGCCTCGATCGCCGCCACCCGGTAGGACCGAACTCCGGTCTCCAGCTTATCGTGCACTGCGTGCGGCGAGGGGCATTGCGCCTCCGGCCCTTCGCGTGAAACGCCCTTCATGTCTTCCCCCAACCCGGATTATTCGTTGCCGGTCCGGGCGAGGCAATAGCGCAAACCGGCGAGCGAGCGCCGCGCTTTTATCTCTACGTACGCATCGCAATTCCCGTGTCACAGCGGCGCGCCGGACACGGGGGAAAACCGGAAAAAACTAGAGAAACTTCTCGGCGCAGACGATGATCTCGCGGTTGGTCGTGAACTTCAGGCACTCCCTCGCGTCCTCGCGCGACTTGGCGGTGAGGTGCTTGGGCTCCGGCTTGATGTCCTTGATCTCCGGTTTCGTCAGCGGGGGCGGAGGCATCTTCAGCGTCTGGGCCCAGGCCGGCGCCGCAACCAGTGCCGCGAGCGCTGCAAACAAGGCGAATCGTTTCATGGCCCTACTCCCTTAAGTTAAAGGGCGGAAATAGGATAGTCGCACACAAACGCCCCGGCGAAAAAGGGCAACAAGTCACAAAATACGAGATCTGACCGCCATCCACCCCGCCATGATCGAGCAGAAAACCCTCACTTTTCGCACCCGGGGCCGCGGCACGGCCGAGATCACCGCCGAGATCGAGCGCCTGGTGGGCGCGAGCGGCATGCGCGCGGGCACCTGCAACCTTTTTCTGCAGCACACCAGCGCCTCGCTGATCCTGTGCGAGAACGCCGACCCGTCGGTGCGGCGCGACCTGGAGACGATCCTCGGGCGCCTCGCCCCCGACGGCGACGCGGGCTACGTGCACGACGCGGAGGGCCCCGACGACATGGCGGCGCACGCGCGCTCGGTGCTCACCTCGAGCTCGCTCACCATCCCCGTGTCGGACGGATGCCTGCTGCTCGGCACCTGGCAGGGCATCTACCTGTGGGAGCACCGGCGCGAGCCGCACGCCAGGCAGCTGGTGGTGACGCTGTCGGGCGAATAGGTGAGACCATGCGCAAGGAGATTTCCATGGGCGACGCGCTGGATATCGATCACCTGCGGGCGTGGGTCGGCCGCAGCGAGACGCTGCACGACCGCTGCGAGGCGGCGCGCGTGCGCCAGCTCGCGGCGAGCTTCGACATGGACCTCGCGCCGTGGCGCGACGGCGCCGAGCTGCCGCCGCTGTGGCACTGGATCTTCACCACGCCGGTGACGCCGATGTCGGAAGCGGGACCCGACGGCCACGTCGCGCGCGGCGGCTTCCTGCCGCCGGTGCCGCTGCCGCGGCGCATGTGGGCCGGCAGCCGCATCGAGTGGCGGCGCATGCCGCGGCTCGGCGAGCCGCTGCGGCGCGACTCCAGGGTCGAGTCGATCGAGATGAAGCAGGGCCGTAGCGGCACGCTGGTGTTCGTGAGCGTCGCGCACGAGCTCTCGAGCGGCGACGCGCTGCTGCTCACCGAAGGCCAGGACATCGTCTACCGCGACGCGCCCGCGGGCGCGCGGCCACAGCCGAATCCGCCCGCCGAGCCGCCGGTGTGGCGCGACGCGCTCGAGGCCGCGGCGGCCCGCTCGCCCGCGCGCTGCACGCTGGTGCCGGACGACGTGCTCCTATTCCGCTACTCGGCGCTCACCTTCAACAGCCACCGCATCCACTACGACCGACGCCATTGCCTCGAGGCCGAGGGCTATCCGGGGCTGGTGGTGCACGGCCCGCTGCTCGCGACGCTGATGGCCACGCTCGCCTGGCTACAGGCGGGCAGCAAGACGCCGCGGCGCTATGCGTTCCGCGCCCAGTCGCCGGTGTTCGACGGCGAGACGATCGCCGTGCAATCGGCGCACCAAGGCGCCGCCGCGAAGACCGAGGTGCGCAAGGCCGACGGCACGGTCGCCATGGCAGGCGAGATGGCATGGAATTGAAGCATTCGCTGGCGGTTCTCGCCGCGCTATCTCTGGCGATGCCCGTCGCCGCGCAGGAAGACAACGTGCATCGCGAGCTGATCAGGCGCCAGCAGCAAAGCGACGAGTTCTCGCAGCAGCTGCGTCAGTCGGTGGAGCGCGCGCGCGTCCCGCCCGGCGACCTGAAGGGCCAGCAGGAGATCGAGAGCCGGCACCTCGACGAGCGCCACCAGCTGGAGAATCTCGACCAGCAGCAACTCGAGCGCGCCGGGCAGGGCACGCCACCCGCGTTCCGCCCGCAGGAGCGCGGCCGCATGGAGGAGGAGCGCCGCCCGCTGGTCGCGCCGCCACCGGCGGGCGATTTGCCTGCGACCGCGCCTGCGCGCTAGTGCGCGGGTGCCGGGTTGCGGCAGCGCCGGTCGAGCTGCTGCGCGAGCTCGTGTATCAGCGCCTCGCTCATCTTCGGCTCGCGCTCCATCTTCTGGAAGAAGTGGCCGATGCGCCGCGCGGCGAGCACCGGGATGCCCGACACCGCGGTGCGCTTGACCTGCCATCCGGGCAGCACCAGGAGCGGCTGCACCGGGACCATCTCGCCGACCGCGGTCGATAGCCAGGCGCGCACCCAGTCGGCCCGCGCGACGGCCTGCTTGAGCGGCTTGGTCTCGCGCCAACCTGGAAAGCGCAGCGTCTCGCCGTCGTAGGAGACCTCCGATTCGCCGCCGTTGGCCCGCGGCGTGGCGCGCCCCTCGGTCTCGACCGCGAACACGCCCGCCGGGCCGACCACCACGTGATCGACGCTGAAGCCGCGCTCCTCGACCGGCACGTCGTGGAAAACGCGGTAGCCGAGCGGGGCGAGGCGGTCGAGCTCCTGGCCGGCCGCGCGCCCGGCCTCGTAGGAGAGCGCGAGGCTGCGCGCGCGGCGCAGGACGGCCCACAAGCGCCACGACAGCCAGCCCTGCAAGGCGGCGGCGCAGGCGGCGAGCGCGAGCGTCGTTTCGCGCGGCTGCGCGCGGACCTCGCCGCCCCAGTGCAACGCGAACAGCGCCGCGGCGAGCGGCAGCAGGAACACCGCGAGCGCGGCGTACTCGGCGGCGTCCCAGTTGGCGTCCGCCATGCGCAGGCGCAGCGACTCGCCGGGCGCGCGCAGCAGCTCCTGCGTCAGCGCAGCGCGCCGCGCCGCGCGCGTCGAGCGGTAGCGCCACGCAGCCAGCACCGCCATCGTCGTCACGAACGCGAAGCCCAGGCTCGCCGCCGGAATCCACTGCCAGAGATCGATGGTGTCCTCCCGGAGTCAGGAGGAACTGTACTACCTCACGCGCGCGCTGAGGATGTAGCCGCCAGGCGACACCTAATCAGGGACAGACCCTATTTTTTCGCATATCAAAAATAGGGTCTGTCCCTATTTAAGGTATTTAGAGCGTCGGCGGCGCGGCATAGTCGCCGCCGAGCGCCACCAAGCCCCAGGGCGAGGCCTGCGCGTCCCAAGAGAAGCCGATGTGGCCGGCGAGCGCGTGCGCGTCGCGGAACAGCCGCTGCATCGGGTAGCGGTCGTAGATGCCGTTGGCGCCCGCCATCGCGTGCAGCGCGTCGACCGCCTCAGTGCATAGCTGCACCGCCCAGGCGACGTTCCTCTTGAAGCGCAGCTTCTCCTCGATCGTCGGCTCGCGCCCCGCCTCCGCGATCGCCTGCGCCTCGAGCAGGTCGTTCCTGCAGATGAGGCGCGCAGCGTCGGCGCGCGCGCCGGCCGCCGCCACGCGCAGCTGCACCGCCTGGAACTCGCGCATGCGCGCGGCGGCGTAGCTGGTGCTGCGCTCGCGCACCGCGGCGGCAGTCAGCTCGACCGCGGCGAGCGCGTTGCCGACCGCCGCGCCGGCGATGCAGTGAGAGCCCAGGCCCGAGAGCGGGATGCGGTAGTGCGGATGGGGATTGGTCTTCGCGCCGGGGAAGTCCGCGCCGCCGCGCGCGAGCAGCATGCCGAGCGCGCGGTGCTCGGGGACGAACAGGTCCTTGGCACTGACCGACTTGGAGCCGGTGCCGCGCATGCCGAGCACCTGCCAGTCGTCGACGATCTCGTACTCGCTCCTCGGCACCAGGCACATGCGCCAGTCGACCGGCCTGTCGCCGTCCTTGACGGTGACCGCAAGCATGTTCCAGTGGCTGCCGTCGACGCCGCTGGAGAAATTCCAGTAGCCGCCGATGACGTAGCCGCCGTCGACCTTCTTCGCGGCGCCCTGCGGGTAGGCGATGCCCGAGGCGATCAGCGCGTCGGGGTTCTCGCGCCACACCTCCTCCTGCGCGCGCTCGTCGTACAGCGCGAGCATCCAGTGGTGGATCGCGAGGTTGGCGCAGCTCCACGCGGTCGAGGCGCAGCCGCGGCCGATCTCCATCGGGATCTCGAACAGCGCGAGGTAGTCGAGCTCCATGCCGCCCCAGCGCCGGGGCTGAGCGAAGCGCAGCAGGCCCGTGCGGTGCAGGTCGGCTTCGGTCTCTGGTAGCAGGCGCCGCGCCTCTTCGGCGCGCACCGCCCGCTCGCGTAGCATCGGCACCAGCGCGCGGGCGCGCTCGAGCGCCTCGGCGTACGACACCCTCGAGAAGTCGTTGCGCTTTTGCGGCGCGTTCACGCGGTCTGTTCCACGCGCGGCATCTTGGAGTAGTCCTCGCCGCCCCACTCCGGCGCATCGGTGATGCCGAAGAAGTTGAGCTCGATGGTGAGCCCGTTCGGGTCGCGCAGGAACAGCTGGTACAGGCTCGACTCGGGCAGGTAGCGCGGGCGGTACGCAACGCCCAGGCCCTTCAGGCGCTTGACGAACGCCTCGGGCTCGGTGGCGGCGAAGGCGATGTGGTCGATCACCCCGCTCTGGTCGACGGCGGCGTTGTTCGGCGTGCCGAGGTAGTAGAGCTCCGCGTTCGGGATGCCGTGCGGCCCCATGTGCACCTGGATCTTGCCGTTCACGCCGAGCCAGTGGCCCGGGAACGGGAAATTGGGGCGCGGCATCTCCTCGAAGCCGAGGACGTTCACGTAGAAGTCGCGTGTGGCCTTCAGGTCGTTGGCGCGCACGAAGTAGTGGTTCAGATCGGCGACTGGCATGGGGGTCTCCTCCTCGCTGCGACCCCCGAGTTTCGCGCGTGCGGCGTTTCCCGTCCAGACGGGGCCGCTTGATGCAGGTCAAACCGACCGGCCCCCGCGGGCGTAACGTCACGCGAACAGGGGGCATCGACATGGATATCCACCGCAGACGCTACCTCATCGCCGCGGTCGCGGCGAGCTTCGCTTCGATCCCGGCCGCGAGCGCGCTCGCGGCGCCCGCGCACGCGGTGACCGTCTACAAGAACCGCGCCTGCGGCTGCTGCGGGGGCTGGATCGAGCACATGCGCACGAACGGCTTCGCGCTGCGCGTGTACGACGTCGACGACGTCACCCCGCACAAGCAACGGCTCGGGGTGCCGATGGAGCTCGCCTCGTGCCACACCGCCGAGGTCGGCGGCTACGCGATCGAGGGCCACGTGCCGGCCGCCGACATCAGGCGGCTGCTCGCCGAGCGGCCCGCCGCGGCGCGCGGCCTCGCGCTGCCCGGCATGGTGCCGAGCTCTCCGGGCATGGACGGCCCGCGCACCGCCTACGCGACGCTGATGTTCGACGCGCGCGGGCGCAGCAGCATCTTCGCGCGCCACTAGGCCGCGTCGAGCGCCGGGCGGCGCGTCATAGCGTGCGCAGGAACAGCACGATCTTCCAGATGTCCTCGTCCTTGAACGTGCCCTGGAACGGCGGCATGGCGCCCTGGAACTGGATGCCGCCCTCGGAGATGGTCCAGAAGTAGAAGCCGTCGCTCGCGATCGGCATGCGCGACAGCCCGGCGAGCACCGCGGGCGCGGGATCGAGGCCCTTGGCTCCGGGCCCGTCGCCGCGCCCGGCGGCGCCGTGGCACACGGCGCAGTTCTCATCGAACAGCGCCTTCCCCGCCGCCAGGATCGCGGCGGTCGGCTTGAGCGGGTTGCGCAGCGAGGCGTACTTCGCGTCGAGGCCTTGGTGCATGACGTAGAAATGGCGCGGCGACGGACCGCCGCCGCCCATCATGCCGGGGCCCCGGCCGGGACCCATTTGCGCATCGCCCGTCACAGGGAGCAGGAACGATGTGCACCACAAGACCAGCAAGACCGTCTTTTTCATGATTCACCCTACTCCGTTGGCAGGAACTCCTCTCGTGTCACTTGCTCGGCGTCGGCAGCCGGCCGTAGCGCCCGGCCAGTTCGACGAAGGACCGCTCGGAATCGCCGGCATTGAACGCCGTGCCCAGCTCCTCGTCAAGGATGGCGGCGACGCGTCCCGCGACCGACGCGGCGAGGCGCGCATCGAGGAACAGCAGCCGCGAGCGGCGCGCGAGCACGTCCTCCACGGTGCGCGCGTATTCGCAGCGCGCCGCGAAGCGCACCATGGCCTCGCTCAGGCCCGGCGCCAGCTCGCGGTCGGCGCCCGGCAGCGCGCGCACCAGCGGCGCCTCGCTGCCGTAGAGGTGCAGGCCAGGCGGCGCGCTGAGCGCGCGCTCCCCGCGCGCGGGCGCGCCGACGAGCGCGAGCGACACCGTGGCGCCGGCCGGCCGCGGGGGCAGCAGCCCGCGCGCCATGCAGGCGCCGAGCACGTCCTCGGCCATCGCGCGGTAGGTGGTCCATTTGCCGCCGGTGACCGTCGCCAGGCCCGAGCGCTCCACCAGCACGAGGTGCTCGCGCGACAGGGTCTTGGTGTCGCCGGCGGCCGCGTCGGGCGGCCTGACGAGCGGGCGCAGCCCGACCCACACCGAGCGCACGTCGTCCCGCGTCGGGGCCCGCGCCAGGATGCGCGCCGCCTCGTTCAGGATGAAGTCGACCTCCTCGCGGAACGGCTCGGGCTCTGCGGCGAGATCGCGTCGCGGCGTGTCGGTGGTGCCGAGGATGGTGCTGCCGAGCCACGGCACCGCGAACAGCACGCGGCCGTCGCGCGTCCTGGGCACCAGCAGCGCATGGTCGCCGGGAAGGAACTCGCGGCCGACGACCAGGTGCACGCCCTGGCTCGGCGCGACCAGCTCGCGGCCCGCGGCGCGGTCCATGCGGCGGATCGCGTCGACCCACACGCCGGTCGCGTTCACCACGCAGCGCGCCGCGAGAGCGTATTGCCGGCCCGTGTCGCGGTCCTCGACCACCGCACCCGCGACACGCTCCCCCTCGTGCAGCAGGCCGACGGCGGCGCAGTGGTTGACGACGATGGCGCCGCGCGCGATCGCGGTGCGCGCCAGCGCGACGGCGAGCCGGGCGTCGTCGAACTGGGCGTCCCAGTAGCGCACCGCGCCCGCCAGGTCGCGGCCCTGCACGCCCGCCGCGCGCTCGAGCGTCGCCGCGCGACCGAGGAACTCGGTGTCGCCCAAACCGGCCTTGCCGGCGAGCAGGTCGTAGAGCAGCAGCCCGCTGCCGTAGAACCATTTCTCGAACCAGCGGCCCCTGGCGCCGTACAGCGGCAGCACGAAGGGCAGCGGCTGCGCCAGGTGCGGCGCATTGCGCAGCAGGTTGGCGCGCTCGCGCAGCGCCTCGCGCACCAGGCGGACGTTGCCCTGCGCGAGGTAGCGCACGCCGCCGTGCACCAGCTTGGTGGCGCGCGACGAGGTGCCCTTGGCGAAATCCTCCGCCTCGACGAGCGCGACCGACAGCCCGCGCGCCGCGGCGTCGAGCGCCACCCCGAGCCCGGTGGCGCCGCCGCCGATGACCACCAGGTCGAGCGTCGTCGCGGCCGACAGCCGGCGCA
>Ga0316628_100001009_pt1 | contig 19125 bp, 17 predicted proteins | sample OWC_Aug_M2_C1_D5_FD_207648 | JGI IMG/M metagenome (GOLD analysis project Ga0316628, IMG submission 207648) | Wetland soil microbial communities from Old Woman Creek delta, Ohio, United States - OWC_Aug_M2_C1_D5_C | ecosystem: Environmental > Terrestrial > Soil > Wetlands | place: USA: Ohio... | reverse complement strand
TGATCCTGGGCACCTCTTCGCGTCGACCGGACGCGGTCCCGTTCGCCGTGGGCGCGTACATCACCGCTGCCTACTGGTTTACGGCGTCGACGTCGTTTGCGAACCCCGCGGTCACGCTCGCGCGGGTAGCGACGAACACGTTCGCGGGCATTCGCCCGAGCGACGTGCCGCTGTTCGTGGTCGCGCAGCTCGTGGGGGGCGCGCTCGCGTTCGCCGCCTTCCGTTGGTTCCGTGCCCGACCGTCGGAGGAGCCGAGGGCGCGGTCGGAAGGTGCGGGTAGCCTGCTGCGCGACCCCTGATGAGGGGAGCCTTCACGAGCAACAGCCTCCGCCGTCGCTCTTGACCGAGGCGAGCAGGCGCTTGCCGACGACGAGCGAGCGGACGGCGGCCCCCGCGGGCTCGTGCACGACGAACGAGCCGGCGTACGGCGCGCGAAGGAGCCGCGCCGCCGTGTCCGCCGAGACGTCCACCGGCTCGTTGCGGCGAAAGAGCTGCCCTTCCTCGTCGGTGACGCTCTTGTAAGGCCCGAGGTACACGGCGCGATGACCCTGGAGCACGGGTCGCACTGCGCTCTCGTGCTTGTACGCGCGCACCGTGACCGTCGAGAAGGTGTGGCCCTGCACCTTCCGCCAGAACGAGCGCTTCAGGAGCTCGATGCCGTGGAAGCCCGCGAGCTCCAGCTCCGCGAGGAGCTCGTCCTCCGTGAGCGCCCCGGAGAGGCACTCTCCCCACAGCTCCGGGTTCACCCGGAGGTGGGGCGGGACCGCGCGCTCGGCGACGATGTCGGAGAGGACGAGCCGCCCGTGGTCCTTGAGGACGCGCCAGATCTCGGCGAAGACGGCGCGCTTGTCCGGCGACAAGTTCACGACGCAGTTCGAGGTCACGCAGTCGACCTCACGGTCCGCGAGGGGGACCTCTTCGAGCAGCCCCTTGTGAAACGTCACCACGTCGTAGCCGAGGTTCTTCGCGACGATCGGCTGGTTTTCGCGGGCGACGGCGAGCATCGGCTCGGTCATGTCGACGCCGATCGTGCGCCCCGTCTCGCCGACGTACTTCGCCGCGACGAACACGTCGATGCCGGCGCCCGAGCCGAGATCGAGGTGCGTCTCTCCGGCGACCAGCGCCGCGTCCTGGACGGGAGAGCCGCAGCCGTAGAAGCGCTCGACGACGCCCTTCGGGACGTGACGGAGATCGTCCTCCGAGGGGCGGACCGGACAGCAGAGGTCCTCCTTGGGCTCGACCGCGGCAGCCCCGTAGAACTCGCGCATGAGCGAGCGGGGGCGGTCGACGTCGAAGGCCAGCACGCAGTTCGAGTGCAGCGTGCGCACGGCGCCCGGCAGCTCGTCGCCGCACGCGAGCGCGCCTTCGCCCATCGCGTGGAACACGACCGGCGTGTCGCGCCCCGGGCGGCGACCGGCGCGCGCGCGCCCTCGCCTGCCCAGCTCCGCCATCTGATCGCGCGTGAGCTCGGCGGTGAGCGGCGCGTAGGGATCGCCCCCGAGGAAGCTCCCGCTCCAGAAGAACGCGTGCTCCAGATCCCCGCCGCCCGTGATGAAGCGCAGCGGATCGGCCAGCGCAGCCGGGCTCTTCGCGATCGAGGCCGCGCGGAGCTCCTGCGCGATCTTCGAGCCCTTCCACACCTCGAGGAGCGAGCCGCCTTCGAGCCGACCCATCGCGAGCTCCGCGTGACCGGCCGTCGCCGCGGAGGGGTAGAGGACGCCGTCCGAATACAGGCACAGCGACTCGACGCCCGCCATGCCCAGATCGTGCTTCACCTCGGGAACGGCGTTCACGCGCAGGGCGAGGCTCTCGACGTTGTCCAGTCGGACGCCGGCCGCGCGCGCCGCCTCGCGCACCGCCCGGGTCACCGGCACCAGCTGTTCGGCACCGGGAAACTCGTCGAGCATCGCGAGGCCGCGCCCGCGACGGTGCGCCCACATCAGGTGCACGGACGCCGCGCCGAGCTTCTTCGCGAGCGCGGGCAGCTCGGGCAAGCGGGACAGGTTGCGCTTGCAGGGGACGAGCGTGAGCGACGTCTCGAAGCCCATGGAGGCGAGCAGCGCCAGGCCGGCGGAGGCCTTGTCGAAGCTCCCTTTGCCCCGGATCGGATCGTTGTCCTCGGCGCGGGCGCCGTCGAGCGACACCTGGAATTTGACCTTCGCGCGGTCGAGCGCGGCGAGCGTCGCGCGGTACGCCGGCTTGTCGAAGAGGGTCGCGTTGGTGAGGATCACGAGCTCGCGGGCGTGCGTGACCGTCACGCGCTCGATCAGCGTGCGCAGATCCTGGCGGAGGAACGGCTCGCCCCCGGTGAAGAAGAAGCGCTCGACGCCGAGCTCCGCCGCCTGGTCGATGGTCGAGAGGAGCGCGTCGGTGGGGAGGCCCCTCTCACCCCCCGGCCCGGACGACACGAGGCAGTGCTCGCACGTCAGGTTGCACGAGTTGTTCGTGTGGATCCACATCTCGCGCAGCGTCCACTCGGTCAGGCGCTCGGCCCTGCCGGTGTACGCGGGGCGGTCGAACGGCACGAGCTGCGCGATGCCCGTGCGCAGCAGCGACTGTGCGAACGAGAGGACGTGCTGGAGGTTCTTGGCCGGCTCGGGGTAGAGGTGCGCCGCCGCCGCGACCTCGGCGAGGGTGCGCTTGCCGTCGAGGAGCGCGAGCGTTCGTGCTCCACGCTCGTCGGTGGCGATCCAGTTGGGCCCCTCGGCGTCGAGGGCGAGGTAAATCCCGTCGTCGGTGTGCCAGCGGGTGAGCGCGGGCGCGTGGAGCACGGTCCCGGACGAGAAGCTCATCTACGCGGACCGGAGCGAGACGATGCCCTTGACGATCAGCGCCACCCACGGGGCGCCATGGAAGAACAGGTCGAACCAGTCGATCGGCCTGACGAGCCTGCCACTGAACAGCATCCCCAGCTTCTCCACGATGTGTGGGGGTGCGAAGGGCGCGAGGCCCAGGGTCAGACAGGCCATGATGAATACGGACCAGGGTGTGCCGGCAATCGCGCTCGAGAGTCCCATGAGCCCTTGGAGCCAGCCGGTGTCCAGAAGGGTTCGCTCCGATCGCTACCGTACGGCACGGTAGAAGCGCGCGAGGAGCGAAGGCGGCACGCCGAGCCGGTACAGGGCTGGGTAGAGGTTCACCAGCGACGTGTAGAAGATCGGTCGCTCGAGGAAGCGACGACCCGAGACCCGAACGCGGGCCGGGACGATGCGCAGCCGCCCCGCCTTTCGCAGGAGCCGACTCAGCGCGAGGTCCTCCATCAGCGCGATCGTGGGGAAACCGCCGAGCGCGCGGAAGATCGAGGTCCGGACGAAGAGCGCCTGGTCTCCGTACGGCAGCGAGGAGTAGCGCGAGCGCACGTCGGCGAGGTGCAGGAGCGGCCCGAGGCGCGTCGGGCGGTCGGCGACGGTCCAGGTGCGAAACGCGCCGCCGACGACGCGAGGGTCCGCGAGGGCTCGCTCGAGGTGCGAGAGCGCGTCCTCGGGGAGCGAGACGTCGGCGTGCAAGAAGAGAAGGACGTCGCCGGTGGCGAGCGCCGCGCCCGCGTTCATCTGCCAGGCCCGTCCTCGCTGCGCGGTGAGGGCTCTCACGCGCGGGTGGCGAGCGACCGCGGCGAGCGTTCCATCGCGGCTCCCTCCGTCGACGACGAGGATCTCGTGTACGCCGAGGCCCTCGAGCTCCGTCAGGCGCTCGTCGATGACGCGCTCCTCGTCCAGGACGGGCACGATCACGGAGATCCGCATCACGTCCACCCCGGCGCGAGAGACGCGAGCGCGGCGCGTGTCCGCGGAGCGGCCTCGGGATCCTCGGCGAGCAACCGGCGCAGGCGAAGGAGGTCCGCGGGCACGTCCACGTCGAACCACGGGGGGGCACGCGCCGCGGTGAGCCCTGCCCCCGCGAGTCGCAGCTCGGTTCGCGCGAACGTGTCGGGCGAGCTCCAGGGGAGATCGGTGAGGAGGCCTTCGGGTACGCGCGAGAGCCCGAGCAAGTAGAAACCGCCGTCGTCGGTGGGCCCCAGCACGGCCTCCTGGCGAGCCAGGGCCTCCCTCGCCATGTCCAGGTGGCCGCGAGGCAAGCCCGGGAGGTCGGCGCCGATGACCATCCCGCGGCCCGCCTCGGCGACGGCGCGCGAGAGGACCCGCCCCATCCGCTCTCCGAGATCGCCGGCTCCTTGCATCCAGACCTCCACGTCGGAGGTCGGCTCGAACGCCGAGAGGTCGGGTGCCGTGGTGGCGAGGACCGGGCGCGCCCAGGCGAGCGCGCTCACGGTCGCCCAGGTGTCCTCGAAGAAGGCTCGGGCGAGCCGTGCCGCACCCTCCGCACCGAGGCTCCCGCGCGCGAGGCGGGTCTTCGTTTCGCCGGCGATGGGAGGCTTGGCGAAGACGCAGACGGGCACGCGCGCGTCGAACGTCACGCGCCCTCCTGCGCCATGATCTTGCGCAGCTCCACCCGCGCGAGGCGGGTCGCGTACACGACGGCCAGCACCGTCGCGAGCAGGCCGCCCCAGTAGAGCGCCGCGCCGGCGGCTCCCGAGGCGGGACGCTGACCCGAGAGCAGCTGCGTGCCGCTCGTCACCAGCGAGCCGAGGTACACGTAGAGCACGGTGGCCGGGAACATGCCGAGCGCCGAGCCGAGCAGGTAGTCGCGCAGGCGAACCCGCGTCAGCGCGAGCGCGTAGTTGAGGAAGTTGAACGGCACGATCGGCGAGAGACGCAAGAGCAGCACGAGCTTCAGGCCCTGGTCGCCGATCGCGCGATCGATCGCCGCGAAGCGCGGGTCTCCGAGGATGCGTCGCTCCACACGCGACCGGAGGAGCGTGCGCCCGAGGACGAACGCGGCCGTCGCTGCGAGGACGCTGACGGGCGACACGATGGCGACGCCCACGAGCGGCCCCCAGGCGAAGCCCGCGCCGAGCGTGAGCACCGAGGCCGGCAGGACGAGCACGGTCGACGCGACGTAGGCCGCTGCGTACACGAGCACGCCAGCGAGCCCCGCCTCACGGGCCCACGACACCAGCGCGAGGGTTCGCGCCGGGAGGTCGAGCTGACGCGTCGCCACGCCGAGGAGGCCCAACACGAGGGCGCCCACCGCGACGCGGCGCACCCACGCGGACGCAGCGCTCGGCGCGCGCGGAGGGCTCGGCACGAGCGCGGCACCTCGCTGCGAGGCCAACCGTGCGAAAAGGCGATACCGCGCGAAGCGCGCCGCCGGGCCGCGCGACTCCCAGCGATCCTCGGGCGTCCCGAAGATCTCCTGGAGCACGTGGCGGGTGGGGACGTCCTGCTGAAACGCCATGGTGCAGTGCCCGCAGTACGTGATGAGCTTCTTGCCCCCGAGCGCCTTTCGCTTGGCCATCGCCGCCGGCGTCTTGACGAGGCAGCACGCCAGCGGATGCTTGGTGTCGTCCGCGTTGACGACGTCGAGGTGCAAGCGGTCGGCGAGCGCGCGAAAGTGGGGCTGAAGGCTCGTGTCGATTCGCGCCGAGCAGGGATGATGCACGATCACCGGCTCGCCGCTCGGGCGCGGCCCCCAGTCCTCTTGCTCGGCGAGCAGCCCGTAGAGCGACGTGAGGCGCAGCCCGGGGACCTTCAGTCGCTTGAACTGTACGGTGCAGTTGCCGCACGCGGTGATGATCTCGGTCGTGTTCGCCTCGCGCAGCAGCCTCCGCGTCCGCTCACGGCCGCGCTCGGCGGCCTCGGGCGACGAGAACTTCTCGAGAGGCATCCCGCAGCAGTCCGACCAGAGCTGCACGCTCGGATCGCGCGCCTTCAGCCAGTCGTAGACGCGCATCACCAGGTCGGGATCGGCGGCCGTGAGCGCGCAGCCCGGGTAGAACACGCGCGCGGCGGCCCGTCCGTGCGTGAACGGACGGGCCACGCGGAGGCGGTACTCGAGGTCGATCAGCCGTGCGCGGAGCCACTTGCGAATGCGGACCGCTGCCCCGGTGCGCGCGGCAGACCGCCGCGCGAGGCTACCGGAGCGGGGGGGCGGCATGCGCATTGAGAGCCAGAGGCGCGGCGAATGGATTCCGGCTCGAGCGTCGAACCCTCGGCCCGTGAAGCTGGCTCTCACGGGCAATGCCCGAAGCGATCGGCGTCATCGGAGGGAGCGGCCTCCAGGAGCTGGACGGCCTCCGCAAGACGAAGGTGCATCGCGTCACCACGCCCTACGGCCGGCCGAGCGGCCCCATCGTCGAGGGGCGCCTCCACGGCCGCACCGTCTTGTTCCTCCCACGGCACGGCGCCGGACACCGTCTCCTGCCGAGCGAGGTCAACTACGCCGCGAACGTCTACGCCTTGAAGAAGCTCGGTGCGCGCAGCGTCCTCGGGGTGAGCGCCGTGGGGAGCTTGCAGCAGCGCCTCGCCCCCGGCCACTTCGTGCTGGTCGACCAGTTCGTCGACAGGACCAAGGGGCGACGCCGAGCGACCTTCTTCGGAGAGGGTTGCGTGGGGCACGTCTCGATGGCGGAGCCCGTGTGCGCCGGGCTCTCGCGTCAGGTCGCGGCCGCCGCGGCGCTCCTGCCGGTCACGCTCCACGACGAGGGGACCTACGTGTGCATGGAGGGCCCGACCTTCTCGACGCGCGCCGAGAGCCGCGCCAACCACGAGGCGGGCCACGACGTGATCGGCATGACCAACGTGCCCGAGGCCTACCTCGCGCGTGAGGCGGGCCTCTGCTACTGCTCGGTGGCGACGGTCACCGACTACGACAGCTGGCGCCAGCACGAAGAAGGAGTGAGCGCCGCGGCAGCGATGGCCGTTCTGAAGCAGAACGTCGTGCACGCCAGGGCGTTGCTCGAGGCGACGATCGCGAGCTTCGAGCCTCGGCCGGACTGCTCGTGCCGGACGGCGAACCAGCTCGCGGTGGTGACGGATCCGAAGGCGATTCCGCCCCGGGCGAAGGCCGCGCTCCGGGTGCTGCTCGGGACATGACCTTCGGCCCCTTCAGTGAGGCGACGTTGCGCCTGTCGTCGTTCGCGGGGATTTTCCTCGTCATGGCGCTCCTCGAGCACTGGGCGCCTCGGCGTCGTCTCACGGCGCCCAAGGTCCGCCGCTGGACCACGAACCTATCCATCGTCGCGTTGGGCATGGCGGTCGGGCGCGGGCTCGGCCTGCTCGCGCTGCCGTTGACCGCGGTCGGTGCCGCGTCCCTCGCGGACGCGCACCACTGGGGCCTGTTGCACCGGCTCGGCTGGCCTGCGTGGCTCGAGGTGATCCTCACCTTGTTCGTGCTGGACTTCGCCATCTGGCTCCAGCACCTCGCCTCGCACACGGTCCCCGCGCTGTGGCGCATCCATCGCGTCCACCACGCCGACGTCGACATCGACGTGACGACGGCGCTGCGCTTCCATCCCGTCGAGATCGGTCTCTCGATGCTCTACAAGGCCGTCTGGGTGCTGCTGCTCGGGCCTCCCGCCGGCGCCGTCGTGCTGTTCGAGGTGATCCTCAACGGCGGTGCGATGTTCAACCACGCCAACTTCGCGCTGCCCGCACGGCTCGATCGCGCGCTGCGAGCCCTGGTGGTCACGCCGGACATGCATCGCGTACATCACTCGGTCATTCCCGGCGAGCACCACTCGAACTACGGCTTCAACCTGTCGATCTGGGACCGATCGTTCCGGACGTACACGGCGCAGCCCGAGAAGGGCCACCTTGCGATGACGATCGGGCTCGCAGACTTCCAGTCGGACCGACCGAGCCAGCTCGGGTGGAGCCTGGGCCTGCCGTTCCGGCGCGGGGCTTCGGCTCGCCGTTGACGGGCGACCCACATCAGGCGAACCCTTCCGGCCGCGCCGCGGCTCTCATTCGCGAACGACCATGAGCGCCGCTCTCGAAGCACCCCTGGGCATCGAAGTCGATCGAGCCGTCGCGAGGACCTACGATCTCGCGGCCCGCGAGCCGGCCGGGCTGTGCTGCCCGTCCACCAACGATCCGAAGCTCCTCGCGGCCGTGCCGGCCGAGGTCCTGGAGCGCGACTACGGCTGCGGCGACCCGACCAAGCACGTGCGGCCTGGCGAGACCGTCCTCGATCTCGGTTCGGGCGCGGGCAAGGCCGTCTACCTGCTGTCGCAGGTCGTGGGACCGATGGGCAAGGTGGTGGGCGTCGACATGAGCGACGAGATGCTCGCGCTCGCCCGGCGGCACCAGGGCGCGTTCGCCGATCGCCTCGGCTACGAGAACGTCGCCTTCCGCAAAGGGCGTATCCAGGATCTCGCTCTCGATCTCGAGGCGCTCGACGCGTGGCTCCGCGAGCACCCGATCCGTTCGAGCGGCGATCTCGCCGCCCTCGAGGCCGAGACGGAGCGGCTACGGCACGAAACGCCGCTCGTCGCGAACGAGTCGATCGACGTGGTCGTGAGCGACTGCGTGCTCAACCTGGTGCGGCCCGACGATCGCGTGCGGCTGTTCCGGGAGCTTCACCGCGTGGTCAAGCCCGGCGGACGGGTCGTGATCTCCGATATCGTGAGCGACGAGGACGTGCCCGAGCGACTGCAGCGGGACCCCGAGCTGTGGGCGGGGTGCGTCTCGGGCGCGTCGAGGTTGGACCGGTTCCTCCAGGCGTTCGAGGAGGTAGGCTTCTACGGCGTCACGCTCGCCGAGCGGCCGGAGAGACCGTGGCGGACGGTGGAGGGGATCGAGTTTCGCAGCGTGACGGTCATCGCCTACAAGGGCAAGGAAGGCGCGTGCTGGGACCGCAAGCAGGCGGTGATCTACAAGGGGCCCTTCCGCGAGGTGCGCGACGACGACGGGCACGTGCTGCGCCGTGGGGTGGCGGTCGCGGTTTGTGACAAGACGTTTCGGATCTACATGCGAGAGCCGTATCGCGAGCACTTCGAATTCTTGGAGCCGCGCGAGTCGGTGCCGCTGGAAGAGGCGCGGCCGTTCCCTTGTGGGGCGGAGATGCTGGTGCGCGACCCGCGGGAGACGAAGGGGGAGGGGTACGTGGAGACCACGGAGGGGGCGGTGTGCACCACTCCTGGGTGCTGTTAGTGGCTCCCCTGTAGTGAGCCGTCGCGCAAGGCGCCGAGCCGCCGCTCCCCACGGGGGCTCGCGCTCATCGAGGTTGTGGTGGGCGATCGCGTCCGGTGCGACAATGAGCCATGGAACGCGTGCGTCTGGGCCTGGTCGTGTTGCTTTGGGGATGCGGCAGCGGCAACGCCACTGCGCCGGACGCGTCGGCAGACGCACCAGCGGACGTGGTGGCGATCGACTCCTCCGTCGAAAGCGGAGCCGACGCCGGCGCAGGCCCGGTGGTCTCGTTCCTCGATACCTCCACCGGTATCCACGCCTTCTTGACCTTCGACTACGGCGTGACCGACGTCGCGACCGCGGCGACGCACGCCGACTTCGTCTGGGGCAACGAGCAAAACCACATCGCGGCCTACCGAGCGTCGACCAACCCGAAGCTCGTCCTGAGCGACTACATCCCGTTCACGCGCGATCCGGACGGCACGCACACGCTGGCGTACTGGCAGGGCGCGCACCCGGACTGGGTGCTCTACCAGTGCGATCAGACGACGCCCGCTTACGAGTTCGGCGATCCCAACGTCTCGCTCGACATCACCAACCCCGCCGTCGTCGACTGGCAGGTGCAGAGCTTCGGCGTCCCCGCGGCGGCGGCCGGCTACGACATGATCGCGGCCGACAACTACACGCTGTCGAACGACTTCAAGGCGTGCGGCATCTTCCAGAACGGGACGTGGAAGCAACTCTATTCGGGAGCGTCCAGCGACCCGCAGTACACGGCCGACGTGCTCGCGTGGGCCAAGAGCTTCTCCACGAAGCTTCATGCGCTCACGCCGAAGCCGCTCGGCCTCGTGCCCAACTTCTCGCTGGGCAGCCTGGCTCCGAACGATCCCAACGTCGTGAAGCTCGTCTCGTACGTCGACGCGATCCTCGACGAGGGCGGTTACACCGAGTACGGCAGCGGATTCCCGAACGAGGCTCGGTGGACCTCGCTCCAGACGTTCGTCGAATACGTGCAATCCCAGGGAAAGGCCTACTTCAGCATCAACGAGTGGAACGTGACGCCGCCGCTGCCCAACGCGGACGTACAGTGGTCGCTCGCGTCGTATCTGATGAGCAAGGAGCGCGCGTCGGCGATCTTCGCCTCGGGCGTGCAGCAGTACGGGAGCGACAACTGGCGGCCCGAGTACGCCGCGGCGATCGGGACGCCGTGCGGCGCGATGCAGAAGACGCAGGGGGTCTACGTGCGCGAGTACCAGCACGGCTACGCGATCGTGAACCCGACGACGAGCGCGGCGACGTTCACGCTGCCGAGCGGCTCGTTCACGGATCTCTACGGCAATCCCGCGAACAGCTCGGTCTCGTTGCCGGTCGACACCGGCATGGTGCTGTTGTGCACCAGCGGCCCGCGCTGCTGAGCGCTCGTCGCTTCCAGTCATGCGGGCGCAGATCCCCGCGTCCGCCGGGTGGAGCGCGTCGCTCAACGCCGCGTTGGCGGCGGGCAACGCGTGGACAGCGTGCCCGGTGACGCCCTGACGGTGCGTCTCGCGGTCGCACGGCCGCTGCGAAGCGTCCGTCGACACGACGTGCCCGCCGGGCGCCCCCTGCAACCCGCCACCGCCGACCGCGTACCCGTGCCCGGAGGACGTGCCGGCGACGGCGTACCCGCTCACGCTCACGCGAGTCGCCGGCTCCTCGAGTTGCACGGCGACGTACACGCAGCGTGCGGCGCGCGTCGAGGCCTGCGGCCCGGCGTGCGACCCGCCGAGGGCGCAGGAGCAAACCGTGACCGTGCCCTGTCCCCGGTGACACCGCGAGGGTGCAGCTCCCTTGGCGTCGCCGGCTGCGACCGGAGGGTGCCGGCGGGGTCGTTGTCCTCAGAGGCCCATCTGCTTGGCGATGATGACCTTCATGATCTCGTTCGTGCCCGCGAAGATCTTCGCGACGCGCGCGTCCATGTAGGCCCGCGTGATGGGGTACTCGAGCATGTAACCGTAGCCTCCGAAGAACTGGAGGCACGTGTCGATGACCTCGCTCGACATCTCGGTCTGCCAGAGCTTGGCCATCGAGCACTCCTTGACGAGGTACTTGCCGGCGGCGTGCTCGGCGATGAGGCGATCGAGGAAGGCGCGGCCCACTTCGACCTTGGTCGCGCACTCGACGAGCTTGAACTGGGTGTTCTGGAACTTGCTGATCGGCTTGCCGAAGGCCTTGCGCTCCTGCGTGTACGCGATCGTGTCGTGCAGCACCTGCTCCGCCCCGGCCTGCGCGCCGACGGCGACGACGAGGCGCTCCTGCTGGAGCTTCTGCATGAGCATCAAGAACCCGGCGCCCTCCTCGCCGAGGCGATGCGCGACGGGCACGCGGCAGTCCTCGAAGGCGAGCTCGCTCGTGTCCTGCGAGGGCATGCCCATCTTCTTGAGCTTCTTGCCCTTGATGAAGCCCTTGCGCCCGGCCTCGACGACGAACAGCGAGATGCCGCGGTGCGCGTTGGCCGGGTCCGTGTCCGTCTTGGCGGCGACGACGCAGAGGTCGCACGATAGACCGTTGGAGATGAAGGTCTTCGCGCCGTTGATGACGTAGTCGTCGCCGTCGCGGACCGCGGTCGTCGACAGGGCGGCGAGATCGCTGCCCGTGCCCGGCTCGGTCATCGCGATCGCGGTGACGCTCTCGCCGGTGACGCACCCGGGCAGCCAGCGCTTCTTCTGCTCCTCGTTGCCGAACTCGAAGATGTACGGGACGATGATGTCGGAGTGGAGCATCATCGCGAAGCCCGACTCGTAGATGCGCGCAAGCTCCTCGCCGATGATGCACGAGTGGAGGAAATCGCCGCCCGCTCCGCCGTACTCCTCGGGCATCCACGGGCAGAGGAAGCCGCCTTCGCCTGCCTTGCGCCACGCCGCGCGGTCGACGGTGCCCGCCTCGCGCCATCGCTCCTGATGCGGGACGACCTCGCGCTCGAGGAACCGTCGGAACGAACGGCGAAACATCTCGTGGTCTTCTCGATAGAGTGTGCGGTCCACTGGGTTCTCCGGGGTAGCTCGTACCTCTCGAAGGTAGCGAATTCTCGCGCGGGGCGCGCGAGCACGAATCGGCGTCGTTCGACCGCAAATGGATGCCTTTTTCCTCGACGGGAGCCTCGGTTACACGAGCGCGCTGTTCGAGTCCGACGACGACGACTTCGACGCGGCCTGGCAGCGGAAGTACGCCGCGGCGCCGCGCAAGCTGGGCACCCGCGACGGAGACCGGGTGGCGAGGCGCGGGACTCGCGATCGCGAGAACAGATGACTCACGCGGGTCACTTAGCCTCCCGGGGAAGTCACGTTCGACGTGCCCATGACCGCGCTCGGAGCGCGCGCCGACGGTATGCTGCTCGTCGGGCAGGCTCGAGCCGTCGGGTCGCAGATCACGCTCGTCTCACCGGATGGAAGGAGTCGTGCGGATCTCGCACCGCCCAAGACGCAAAACGGGTACGTCACGCCGCAGAGGCTGTTCGAAGCGCCCGACCAGACCCTCTACGCCTGCGGGGCGGTCTACGACTGCTGCGGATACGCGATGCGCTATGCGCCCGACGGCACCCTCGACTCGTCCTTCGGCGTCGCGGGTTCGGTCTCGACCAAGCCCTACATCAACTCGGCCTTCGACTGCGCTCTCGGGGCGGACGGGCACCTCGCGTTCGCCGTCTATCAGGGTATCGAGGACTTGGACGCAAACGGCGCGCTCGTGTTCGACGACGCGAACCACACGAACACGCCGACCGCGGACGACTTCCACGCCGTCGTCGTGGCCGACGACGGCACGATCTACGCCGCGGGTTGGGATTCGTCTCACACGCAGTCGCTCGTGCGTGCGGTCTCGCCGGATGGAACGCCCGACAGGACCTTCGGCGGCAGCGGCGAAGTGCCGACGCACGGGTCGAAGCCGCTTTCGTTGATGCTGCGGCGGGACGGGCTCGTCGTGCTCACGGAGGCCGCCCTCGCGCGCGTCGCGTTCGATGGAACGCTCACGGAGCTCGCGACTACCGCGAGCCCGGCCGCGGCGATGACGCAAGACGCGTGCGGCCGCATCGTGACCGCCTCGTACGAGAAGGTCGACGGTTCGGTCCTCCCCATGGCGCGCGTCGTGCTGCGACGCTACTGGCCGTGAGCGGCCGCTCCACGCGCGCATCCGCGCTAGCGTTCAGCGAAGTGAGCCAGCGCGACGGTCGCGATCGACAGGACCACGTACCACGCAGTCCTGACCCACTCGGGCACGGGCCTTCGGAACGAGACGACGGTCACGCCCGAGCCTGGGATCAGGACGAGCGCATTGCCTAGGTTGCGGCCGAAATGAGCGGCGGTGGCAACCCAGATCGATTTGGAATCGAGGTAGATGAACGCGAGCGCGAAACCGCCGACGAGCCAGTTCAACGCGCGAAGCGCCGTCCCCTTGCTCGTGACGAAGTGAATCGCCGTGAACGCCCCCGCCGAAACGGCGATCGATAGCGTGAAGCCCATCGGCCGCAGGAGGGAGAGGAAGTAGCCGCGGTACAGTGCTTCCTCCCAGAGAGCACCGCCGACGAGAAGGGGGACAGCAAGCAAGCGTCTCTTGGCGCGCGCCTCCGCGGGAGCGCTGCCGAGCCATCGGCGAAGAAGCGCAACGAACCCCGACAGCATCGTGAGCGTCAGAGCCACCTCGCCGACGGCGAGCGCCGCGCTGGCACCGTCGAGCCTGAAGCCGAGTGCGTCGGGAGTCAGCGAGTCGAGCGCGAACGCGAGCGCGAGCGTCGTCGCGAGGATCAGAGCGTACGAGATTGCTGCGATCGCGATTGCGCGTGGAGTGAAAGCTCCCGTCACGTTCTTCAGGTCGACGCCTGCAGCGCGCATGAGCGACATCGCGAGGACGCTCCACACGAGCGAGGCGAACACGGCAGCGGCGAGATGGAGGAACAGTGACATGGGGGGAGCCCCCGACCGACGTCAGGTTGCACGGGTCGCCGTACGATGCAACCGCCGATCCTGGACGTTCAAGACACCCCCGACCCGGAGGCTACATGACGCGAATTCATGCGCAGTTCGCTGAGGCTCGAACGCGGTCTGGGGTGAGCACTTCCAAAGGCGCACCTCGGCCGGACCGCTCAGACGAAGGCGGCGGGGGCGGCGTCCTGGTCGATGTCGAGGAGGTCGGTGGGGTCGCGTGCGACGCGCGCGCAGATGGACCCGAAGGATCGGGAGGCGATGGCGGCGGACCTCGTGGCGCTGAGGTCGGAGGGGTCGCAGCTGATCCACGCGCTCAGGAAATAGTGGGCCGCCCCGGGCTGAAGCCCGGGGCAGGGGAAGACCGCAAGGAAGCTGCGCGCTTCGAGTCCGCCTGCGGCGGACTCCCGATTGGAGAATGCGCGCTATCATCGGCGCTGGATGATGTGTCGTCGCGGATCGGTCGAGAGCCCGCCGAAGGCGGGCTTGAGTCGGGCAGCGGTCGGGGCTCTTGGCTGGCCCGGGCTTCAGCCCGGGGCGGCCCCATCCTGATGGCTCGCCCGATCTCGCGACGCCGTGTCCTGCAGGGCACGCTCGGCATCGCCGGCGTGCTCGCCGGGAGCGCGAGCGGCCTCGTCGGGCTGCGAGGCTGGGCACCCGCCGTGGCCGGGCTGCGCTGCCTGTCGCGCTTCGAGTACCGCACCGTGGCGCTGCTCGCCACCGCGCTCTTCCCGGAGGGCGGCGCCTTCCCGCTCGGCGCGTCGCGCTTCGACCTCGCGAGGCGCTTCGACGGCTGGCTCGCCGACGAGCCCGACGAGGTGAAGGCCGAGCTCAAATCGGCGCTGCTGCTCTTCGAGTACGGGCCGGTGATCTTCCAGCGCCGCCTCGAAACGTTCAGCCACCTCGACGCGGACGCGCGGCTCGCGCACTTCGAGTCGTGGGCGAGGTCCGACACGCTGGTGCGCCGCAAGGTCGCGCTCGGCCTGCGCAAGTTCCTGAGCCTCGTCTTCTACGATCAGCCCGAGGTGTGGCCGTCGATCGGCTATGGGGGGCCGACATGAGCGACGGTATCGTCGATCTCTCGGTTGCCTCCAACGTCCCCGCGACGCTCACCGCCGACGTGTGCGTGATCGGCTCGGGCTGCGGCGGCGCGACGGCCGCGTGGGAGCTCGCCAAGGCGGGCCGCCAGGTGATCGTCCTCGAGGAGGGCGGCGACTTCACGGGCCCGCAGCTCACCGGCCGCGACGGGGCGATGTACGACCAGCTGTACATGGACCGCGGCGGCCGCGCGACCGAGGACCTGGCCATCTCGGTGTTGCAGGGCCGCGTCCTCGGAGGCGGGGGCGTCATCAACGCGTGCGACGTCGTGCCCATCGCCGACCCGGTGCTGCGCCACTGGCAGAAGCGCTACGGCCTCTCGGACTTCGGCCCGGAGGCGCTCGCGTCGTACAAGGCGCGCGCGCTCGAGGACCTCTCGGCCAACACGCCGCGCGAGGACCAAGTCAACGCCAACAACGCCATGCTGCGCGAGGGCACCCGGAAGCTCGGCTGGCGCGGCGAGGTGATGATGCACAACCGCGTCGGCTGCGTCGGCCGCGGCACGTGCCTGCTGGGCTGCAGCTACAACGCCAAAAAGAACCCTCGCTTCGTCGCGATCCCCGCGGCCATCGCTTCGGGCGCGCGATTTTACCTGCGCGCGCGCGCGGTGCGCATCGACGACGCGAGCGCGGAGATCAAGACGGTGCGTGTGCGCCGGCTCGACGGCAAGGGCTACCACGAGCAGGGCGAGCTCACGGTGCGCGCGAAGGTCGTCGTGCTCGCCGCAAACGCGGTCGCGAGCGCGCAGCTCTTGCTCCGGTCGGGCATCGGCAACGGGCACGTCGGCCGGCACCTCTCGCTTCAGCCGCAGCTGCCCATCACGGCCCTGTTCGAGCGCGCGATCGACTCGTTCCGCGGCATCCCGCAGTCGTGGGCGGTCACCGAGTTCGAGAAGATCGACGAGGACGACGGATTCTGGGGCTTCCGCATCGAGGCCATCGGCGGCACGCCGGGCATCACCGGCTCGGTGTTGCCGGAGCTCGGACCCGCGGGCAAGGAGATGATGACCCGCTACCCGCACATCGCCTCCTCGCTCTTGCTCGTGCCCGACCGCGACGCGGGCACCGTGAGCGTCGAGAAGAGCGGGCGGCTCCGCATCGGCTACGCCATGCCCGACGAGCAGAAGGCTCGCTACCGCGACGCGGCCCGCGCCGCCGCCCGCCTCTACCTCGCCGCCGGAGCGACGCAGGTGATCGTGCCGACCGCCAAGCCCGTGTTCATCCGTTCGGAGGCCGATCTCGCGGCGATCGACGGCCTCGCCTTCGAGCCCGCGACGACGCCCTTCATCAGCGCGCACCAGCAGGGCACCGTCCGCTTCGCCCCGTCGCCGAAGGACGGCGCCGCCGACCCGAGCGGGAAGGTGTACGGCGCGCGCGACGTCTACGTCTTCGACTCATCCGGCTTCCCGTCGACATCGTCGAGCCACACGATGACGCCCATCCTCACCGTCTCCCGCTACCTCAGCGCCAGGCTCCTCGCTTCGTAACGCAAGAGTCACTTGAAGCGATCGAGTCTCGAGCCGCGCCGAAACCATCAGTTCAAGTGGTCTTCGAAGTAGCCATGCTATGCACCTGACCGAATGGACCCCATCGCCGAATCGCTAGAGGGCATCGACATGCCCTCCGAGGGAAGGATGATCGAGAGCGCGGACGGAACGCGCATCGCGACCTTCAAGCTGGGCAAGGGCCCCATCCCGTGGGTCATGCCGCCGGCGATGGGCGCGCCGCTGCTCGCGATGAAGCGCGTCATCGAGCCCCTCGCGGATCGGGTGACGCTCTACACCTGGGACATGCGAGGGTTCTACGCGTCCGAGCCGCCGCGCGACCCGAACGCCTACGGCATCGATCGCCACGTGGAGGACCTCGAAGCGACGGTGCGCGCGTGGAAGGCGCGCGACTTCGTCCTCGGCGGCTGGAGCATGGGCGTGCAGCTCAGCCTCGAGCGCCACCACCGCTCGCCGGGCGACGTCCGCGGGCTCGTCCTCATCAACGGCCCGTACGAGCGCGCGCTCGCGGCGGTCGCGCCCGTCGTGCACCCGGTGCTCGCCCGCTCGCTCGCGCTCGGGCCGAAGCTCGCGCCGGCGCTCAACGCCTTGAGCGTGCGCATCCTCGGCGCGCCCAGGACGGCGGCCCGCCTCTACGGCGCGCGGATCCTGGCGGCCAACCCCGAGCTGTTCTCGCGGGTGCTCGAGCGCTTCAGCCGCGTCGACTGGGGCCGGTACTTCACCGTCACGCGGCACCTGCACGAGCACAGCGCCGCCGACTACCTCGCGGAGGTGCGCGTGCCGACGCTCATCACCTCGGGCACACGAGATTTCATGACGCCGCCGAGCATCGCGCGGCGCTTGCACGCTCGCATCCCGAGCTCGGAGCTCTTCGTCGTCGAGCGGGCGACGCACTACATCCCCATCGAGTTCGGCGAGCTGCTCGCCGCGCGCATCGGCTCGTTCTTGGATCGGCTCGAAAAGCGCGCGGCGTGAAGCCCGCCCACAGTCGTGGACGGCACTTCAGTCGGGCGCGCGCGGGTGAGGGGAGCCGAAGCGTCCCTGCAAGACCGCGGAGAGCACCTCGATGTCCTTCTCCGCCGGGGTCGGGCCCGACGCGTGGATGAAGTCGATGACGTGGTCGTACTCGAGCATGAGCTCGGCGAAGTGACCGAGGTGCACCGAGGCGACGCCGGAGATCGTGTGGCGGCCGTTCGTGTCCAGGCCGAGGTCGGGTGAGTAGTAGTCGTAGCGCACGCCGAGCGTGAGGATCTTCTCGCCGCAGCCGCAGAGGATGTCCTGCTCGATGCGCACCACGGCCCCGAGCTCGTCCTTGTTGGCGACGTTCTGCGTGATGTCGTCCGGGATCGTCGGCAGGGCGCCGGGGTTCAAGACGCCGCGATCCATGTTCGTGCCGTACATGAGCTCGCCCAAGACGCGCGTCTCGCCGGCCTTCAACAAGCGCTTGCGCAGGGCGAAGTCGGCGTCGAACGCGCCGCGAGGGTACTGCTTGAAGCGGCGCCCCTGCGGATCGACGAGCTGCCCCTCGCCCCCGTAGCCGCTCACGCCGAGCCGCAGCGCGTGGGTGTCCCACGCCACGCTGAGCACGCCGTCCTTCGGCCGGTTGAGATCGAGCGAGCCGCCCTGATCCAGCTCTCCGAACGTGCGGCCGTTGAGCAGCGCCGCCACGGCGTGGAAGCGATCGCGCGCCGCGAAGAAGTCCACGTGCGCGCCGAGGTCGAAGTCGCCCGGCAGGATGTTCTGCTGGAAGTAGCTGCGCTCGATGAACGGGCGATCGGGATCGTACTCGAGCGTCTCGTAGCCGAAGGGCACCTTGAACGAGCCGGCGCCGATCTCCATGCGCGTGCGCCCGCCGACCCACGGCCGCACGACGGCCTGGATCTCTCGCGCGATCGTGCCGCTGCCCGGGACGTAGGGATCGCGCGGCACCGGCTCGACCTCGAAGACGACGTTCAAGAAGGGATCGGGCTCGAAGGCGAGGCGGATGCGCGCGCGCCGCAGGCGCAAGAAGTCCGGGTTGGTGGTGTTGCCGCTCGGCAGCGCGGTGACGTCGTTCGAGCCGATGCCTGGGGGCAGGATGCCGCCGCTCGAGTTGGGCGACGCGGCGGCGTTGAAGAGCTGCCAGAGGAGCTGCGACTGCACGAAGCCGGAAGCGTGGAACCACGTCAGCCACTCGGGCACGCTGGGCGCGGGCGTCGCGCGCTGGTGCTCCTCGAGCGCGGCGAGGCGAGCCTCGAGCGCCGCCACGCGCGCGTCCGCCGGCGGGGCGCTCGCCGTCGGCGCGGCCGGCGCGGCGACGTCCACGCCCGACGTCGACAGCGGCTCGTCCCACGGAGGCGGCGGAGGCGGCGTGAGCTGCTGCGGCCCGGCGCCTCCGAAGGGCGACGGCGGCAACAGGCCCGTGGAGCTCTTGGGCTCGTCCTTCGTCTGCGCGGACGCGCTCGCGGCCCCGAGGAGCAGTACGGCCGCGGCGAGGTTGGGCACCAGCCGTATCTTCACCTGTCAGCCTCCCGATTGAGGTCCGCGCTGCGCTGCTCGCTCCCAGATCCGAGCCTCGCGGAAGATGCGCACGAGGTCCGGGTCGACGTGCTGATCCTTGACG
>Ga0316628_100001008_pt1 | contig 19128 bp, 17 predicted proteins | sample OWC_Aug_M2_C1_D5_FD_207648 | JGI IMG/M metagenome (GOLD analysis project Ga0316628, IMG submission 207648) | Wetland soil microbial communities from Old Woman Creek delta, Ohio, United States - OWC_Aug_M2_C1_D5_C | ecosystem: Environmental > Terrestrial > Soil > Wetlands | place: USA: Ohio... | reverse complement strand
GCTCCAATCGTAGACACGGAAGCCATCGGTCGCCAGGACTTGCCCGTCGTGGAGGGGGTAGAGTGCGAACTCTCTCCAGGTGGACATTCCCTTGCCGTTGTCAGGGTGGGCACAGGTCTTCAGGCTGCCCAGCAACATATCCTCATACTTAGCATCGGCGGCGTTGTAGCGGTAGAGGCCGTCGGGCTTGCCGACGATGACTGCGTTGCCCGCCGACGCGATGCCCGTGATGTTCCATTGGGGCGTGCCTACCTGAATCTCAGCAGACCAGTTGACGGCGGTAAAGGGTTCGCTCAAGGCCGGGCACTTCGAGATTTTCGCGCCGAGCGTCTTGTAGAGATCCCCATTGATGGACCGCAGGAGGTCAGCGTGAACGTCGTCGTCCTGTGTCCATGCCCCTGCGGACGTGCGGCGCCGGATGTGCTCGCTTGTGCCAGCGCACAGATACCAGTACGCAGTCCCCGCGGGCCCGTCGTCGTGCATGGCGGAACCAGTGAACGTGTAAGCGCCTGTGAGGTCGGTGGCGATCGCCCCTGCTTGGATCTTCCTCACGAGTAGGCCCGTGGTGTGGAGGACTAGGTAATCCGTAGCATCGAGCCACGCCGTAGACTGGCCGTTGTAGAGGTCGGTTGCGGCAGCTAGTACGAGTCCTGGCGTAGTGGTATGCCTGAAACTCGGCGCCGCCTGCCCCGGTGTGCGACAGTCCCAGGAGATAGAGGAATGAATGGTGCCCGGTTTGAGGGAAGAGTGGCCGATGCCCTGCGAGCCGTCTTGGAAGAGGATTACCCGCTTGCGGTCGCCCACCTCATTTCACCTTCTCTATCTCGGCCCTTGCCATCGTCAGTTTGGCGTGGAGCTTGTCGAGTTCAGCCTTCGGCAACTGGTAGAGTTCGACGCCGCCGACCTTGATGAGCGTATGGCCGTCCTTGTCTACGGCCACGTCGAAGCCCGTTTTCTCCTCGTCCTCGTGGTAGGAGACAATCTTTCCCGTGGGTGTCACGTCATACGTGACCCACTGCTCCTGATAGGGGTTCGGACTCTCGTTGTGCTGAAGGATGCCGCCGATGATGCGTATTGCGCCCATTACCACACCGTCCTATCGTCTGCCGAGAGGTGTTGCACTCCCTTCATGTCGCGCAAGGCGTCGAGCATCGCCAGTTTGATGTCCGACGGCGCCATGTAGCCGCTCTTCGTCTCGATGCTGGACTTCCCGCGAGCCAGCGGCTTGTAGACCTGATAGATGCTCGCCTTGACCGCTAGTTCGTCCGGGCAATCGGTGGTCGCGGCGTCAGTCGCCAGTGCCTCGTAGCCCCGTAGTTCCTCGATGTAGGGCGGATTGGTCGCGCTCGCCGGATCCGGTAGTTGGACAGCGACTCCTACACCTGTAGCGTCCTTCTGCCAGCCCCAGCCGTACTCCCTGAACCGGAAGTCCTCGACCTCCTCTCCGTGTCGCACAAGGAGACGCGCGAGTCGCTTCTCGGTGCACCGCGCCGGCAGCGGGAAGCGGTGCTGCTTGAGGGGATGCGCGATCACGCTTGTCCAGTACGTGTCGTCCGCAGCGCCCGCGGCACCGAGCCGGACGGTGATTGTCTCGCAGCCCGGCGGGATGGTGACGGTGTTCGCCAAGCGCTTCCAGCCGGTCCCGGTATAGCTCCCGCCGTCACCGTTTAGACTAATGGCTGCGGCGTTCGTGTTGTCGTAGACCACGAGAGACGCCGTGCCAGCCGTGGCGAGGTAGACGGTCACGTCGATGCGCCACACGTCACCTGCTTGGCACGCCATCGCAGCCGAGGGCTGGTAGCCGTTGGCGGCGCTGTTGTTGACGAAGAGGTAGCGCTGGCCGATCGTGGACGGCCAGGGCATATTCACCTTCGTCGCGGTGCAGTTCGATGCCGTTCCCCACAGGGTCACGCCGGAGTCGCCACAGTCGCCGTCGGGAACGAGCGTCACGGGGATAGGAACCCAGTGCTTGCAGTGACGGTCGAGCGCCCGGTCAATCGCCTCGTTCACTCGCTCTACCTTCGACAGCGCTGGCGACCATATCTCAACCCTGTCGCTTACGGCGACGAGCTCAGAAGTGCCCGGCGAGAAAGTGACGGTTCCCGTCACAGGGTCGAAGGTTGTGACGAAGGAGACCTCGACGCCGCCCGTGTGTCCGCCGAGCGTGGTGAAGAGCATCGGTGAGCCGCGGGGGAAGCGCTGGGAGGACAGCGGGCCGACGTCGCCGGGTGCGAGCACGGTAGTTGTCGTGCCGATGACGGTCGGCACGAGCACAACGCCCAGCCCGGTCTCTTCGGCGATCGCCTCTCGGATAGCCAGTCTCGATATGCTCATGTTCTAGCCCCAGTCTCGGTCTTGAGGTAGGGTAGGCCGGAACAGGGGAGCCGACGGGCATCTTTCCCACACTTGGGGCACAAGCGAGTAACTTCGTCCGTGGCTCCCCTGCCCTCGAATTGCCTGCCACAACTACACCTGTAGACGTAGACGGGCATCAGCCACGCCTCATGTCGACGCCTTTGCCGATGGGCGTCTCGACGATGTGGTTGTGCAGATGCTCCAGCGCTCGGCTGTAATCCCAGCCTTGCGTGAACAACTGCTTGATGCCCTTCCAGCGGCGCTCCTCTACTTCGGAGCGAGGGGTCTCCGCCTCTTTCAGTTTCAATTCCTGCCCGCCGTAGAAGGGAACGCGCCGCGCCTTAGCGCCACACGAGCACGGCCAGCGTTTGTCGGCGTAGGCCGCCCGCTTGTCGAACTCATTTCCGCACCACGAACAGCGGTAGGTGTAGATCGGCACCTGTACCTCCTACTGGAACGCGCTCTCCGACAGCTCGGCCCAAATGGGAGTCGCAAAGCCGGAGCAGGCCGCAGCCTGGCCTTCGACGAAAACGCCGATTGTGCCGCCGTCGAGGATGACCGGCGCGATGTGGGTCAGCGCCGACCAGTCAAGACGAGCGAACACTAGGCCCGAGGTCGCAGCGTCGGTGTCGACGAGTTGGTGAACTCGCTGGAGTTCAAGGTGGTGTGCAGCCGTCAGGATGTCCGTGCCGTTGCCCGAGAACGTGTGGTAGACGGAAGCAGAGGGGCCGCGTGGCGCGTCAAGGCGCAAGTTCACAGCCGTACCTGCGGTAGACGTGCCCGCGCCCGACAGTACGTCAGAAACCGCCGCCAGAAGGTCGAGTGCGCCGAGCGTTGTCGTGCCCTCAGCGGAGGCGGTTATCTGGAGCGGCAAGCCCGCTATTCCATCGGGGATATTGATGGCTATTTCAGGCTGGTCCGGGTCGACTGCCGCGTGACCGTTGATACCAGTCGACACGGAACCGAACTGGAAGCCGAAGACCACGCCCTCGAAAACCAGCGCCTGTACCCACGGCACCTGCAAGATGGCGCCGCTGGGCGTCAGCCTTACTTCGCGCCACTGATCGTCGTCTACGGGCGTGTCGACGTTCTTGATGACTTTACCGAATAGATGGGACATTTTTGCCTTCCTTCCCGCAGCCCAAACAGGGACTCAGCATAGACGGGAAACTAGACTCCTGCCGATGATTACCCCATAGGCCACCTCCTACGGCTTCCAGTCCACACCCAGGGCGAAGGTGATGCTTCCAGGGTCTTCCAGGTCTTCGGCTACCGCCGAGAACTGGGCGACTTCGCCCCGGTTCTTGAGGGCGATCCTGTCGCCGACGTTGGCGAGCAGTCCGTCGGATTCGGGGTTTGAGCCGTCCACGCAGTAGCGGATGGCCCCGTCTTCGACGACGCCCTCAGCAGCAGCGGGCACCACACCCCGAGCGGTTGCGGCAACAAGACCAGCGGCCCCACCGCCGGCAACAAACGTCTCGTAACTGAGGACTCCTAGAACTGGCATTACGTTGCCTCCTTTTGGTGGCCGGTCTCGTGCCTCTTGCGGGCATCCTCCGAGTCGAAGAACCGCGGGCAGCCCTCGATGCGGCAGTAGTAGACGACGGGTACGGGTTGGCCGACCTTGCCCTGGTACTCTGGATCTGGCTCGTGTCCGTCGGCCACTGGCGGCGCGATGCCCAACTCCTTCAGCAGGTTCGGGTCGAGGTTCATCTGCATCTTGCGGCTCAACGCCTGCAAGAGTTCGCCGTACATCTTCGCTTCCTCGAAGTGACGGGTCTGGACGTGGGAGAACAGGGCCGAGAGGTTCCCCAGCCGCTTCGTACACTGCTGGCCCGTGCCGTCGACAACGAAGCAGCGGTACGGTCGCTCTGGCTCCGGCGCCTGCGGCGTGAGGAAGAACCACTGTTTGCCGTCCCGCCGCTTCTTCAGGTAGTAGAGGATTTTCCGTTCCCGCCACGGTGTCGGTCGCTGCGGGTTGTAAGTGGGGCAGGCGAGGTCGGAGTGCGTGCCGTCGGGGTGGTAGAACCGGACGAAGTTGGAAAGCTGTACGTTCTTCAGGTAGGGGTACGTGATGTGTCCGTCGTGGCCTGCGACGAGTTCCGGTTCGATGTCGGCCAGTTGACGGGCGGCACTCTCGAGGGCTTCTACTTCTGTCGTCATTGTTTAAGCGTCTCCTTGAAATAGAATCGTTGTCTGCCGTGGTAGTGGTCGAGCAGTATCTCGCACCACTCACGCAGGAGCTTGTTGAAGTCAGGTGCTGGCGGCTGTTTGTTTCGCCACTTCTGATGCCGCTCGCGCATACCGGCTATCATCTCCTTCAGGTCTGCCCTGTTCAGCGCGTAGTCGATCCCACCGAACGGGACAAAGAGGACCGGCTCGTCACTCCAGCGCTCGGCTCCCTGGTCTTCGGCTTCGACTTGCCACTCGCCGTCCTGCGAGACCGACCCGAGGACGATCGTGCGCCGGCCCCCCTCGCGGGACGGGAGGGAACCTCCGAAGACGGGATAGGGTCGCTTTGGCTTGGCGATGATGTGCACGGCCATGTGAACCCCTTTTCGAGATAGTGCTCTACCTGATCGGCCGGTGCGTCGAACGTGCCGCCAGCCGGGTCCACCAGCAGAGCCTTCCTTGTGCTGCCGAGAAAGCGGTCGCGCTTCCGGGCCTTCTCCCACTCTTCCTTCGTCTCGAAGTCTGCCATGTCAACCTCCTAACAGGACGCCATCCAGTGTCATCAGTCCTTGCTCATAGGCCGCCGGCGGCGGGAACGATGCCCGCGCCGCTTCCGGGTAGTACGGACACGGGAGTTCCTTCACGGCCCCGTAGACCCGGCAGAGGAACGGGCGCGCGATGTAGATGCGGCAGCGGTTCTTCTTGTCGAGGAAGCCGCAGGTCAGGGGATCTCGCGGCTCCCACTTGACCTGCTTCGCCTTGCAGTAGTCCCCGATTGCGGCCTGCTCCTCATGTGTGACGCCGACCGGCCCACAGCACTTGCCGCAGCCGTCGCACTCCGGCATGGAGGGTAGCGTCAGTGGGTAAGGGACGATACGCATTCTTTTGTCGCTATCCCTTCTTCCTGCCGCAGGGTTTCGGCCATGTTGCAGATGGCTTCCCCCAGGTCCTTGCCGCAGAACCGCAGGTATTCGTCCGTGAAGGTCATAATGTGCTCGCCAAGGCTGCCGGTGATTGTCCACGTCCCGAGCGACTTGTCGCGGTCAACGAGCGTCGGCTTTATCAACGGTCTAGGCATTCGCGGCTCCCTTCGATGTCAGCCTGAACAGGTTTCTCCCTCGTTCAGAGCGCGTGACTCTCTCGACCTCGAAGCCCTGCGCCTCAAGGTCGGGCTTGGTGAAGTTGGCGTCCTCCCAGTAGACGACGGGGATACGCTTCAGGAAGTCCAGCAGAGGGCGTTTGCCGGCGCGTAGGTGCTGCCATATCGACAGGCAGAACGCCACGTCGAACTCGCCCTCCGGCAGTTCCTTGTCGAGGTCCATCTGCCTCACGTTGCCATCGAGGTTCGGGTGCACCTTCCGGGCCGACTCCACGATCGCCTTATCCCTGTCGACGGCGAGGACGGACTCGGCCCCTTCATCGAGAGCTCGGGATGCGAAGTAGCCGAGGTTGCAGCCGAGGTCCACCACGCGCTTGCCGGCGACGTCTGGCTGAAGTATCTCCCAGCGCTGGTCGCAGTCCCTCTCGCCCACACCGTCGATAGACTGGTAGGGCATATCGGGGTGCGACGTCGCCCAACTGTGGCCGTAGTCGAGGTCGTGGACGTGCGTGACTACCCTGTGGAAGCCGCGGGTCGCAATCCCCGAGCGCATCACCGGCACGGCCAGGTCGATCACCCTGTCGTCGGTCGGGTCGTAGTCGCACATCCAGGCGATGCCGGCGTCGAGCCCGGTCTGCATGAAGTCGAAGTCAAAGATGACCGCGCTCATGTCCGGTCCCATCACGTAGTTCGTGTGTGTCTCTTCACAGAACCGGCAGTCAATCTCGCCGTCGGCATGGGTGTCGGTGAGCAGGATGTTCCGGGGATTGATGTCGCAGTGGGCAGCGCCGTGCGCGTGCATGAAGGCAAGGCCGGCGCGGATGTCCGCCAGAATCTTATCGGCTTGCTGCGGGCTGAAGTCGTGGACATAGCGCAGGTTGACCAGCTTCGGTGTGTCGAACCAGTAGCGCCCGAACTCATCTACACCGTCCGCAAGAATCGGGATGATGTTCGGGTGCTTGCCCCACGACTTCACGATGTCGTTCTGCTTCCGTTCGTCCTGCGGGTTGCCGCCGAGATTCGTCTTGCGGACAACCTCACAGCCGAACTCCTCAACGAGGCCGCAGTCTTCGATGAGCGCCGTGCCGCGCTCGTTCTCATCCTTAGCACCGGGGATGAGGACTGTAACCGCCCGGTCCTCTTCCTCCTTCTCGAAGGTGGCGAGCGACGGCCGCCAGAAGCGGGCGTACACCGTGTCCCAGTGATAGTCGCGGACTACCATCTGACAGCAGGCCGAGTGGTCGGACTTGCCCCGCGAGTCCAGCCGGTAAGCGTTCTCCATCTCCTCGACCCACTGTTCCACGTCGAGCAGGGGGAAGCCCTCGTGCATAGTCTTCGGCGGCACCATCGCGCCAAGCCCGTCTATCTCGATGATTTCTCTGGCTTCCGGCCTCTCTGTCGTCAGGACGGGTGTGCCGCAGGCAAGGGACTCCAAGATGGGCTGAACCGCCATGCCCGGAACGAGGTGGACGTCGGACGCGCGGTACATCGCCGCGATCGCTTCATCGACGTACCCCATGTGGAAGTCGTAGCTGTTGGGGATGCGGAGCGCATCCTGGGAGAGGTGAATCTTGTGGCAGTAGGTCAGCAAGTCGACCGGCCTCTGCACATCGGCGTGCATATAGAGGGAAGCGTTGGCGTGCCTGTCCCTGAATATCTTGAAGGCGTCCAGCATCCGCTCCCAGTGAGGGTCGGGTGGCCCGATGGCGCTGAACACGAACTCGTCGTTGCCGATGCCGTGATTGCGCCTGAAGATGTCGACAGCGGCGGCGCTCTCTTTAGGCTCCTTGACGTAGCAGTCGGAGATCCCGCGCGGAACCTTGTAGGGAATGACGCCGCTGATGTCCTCCAGCTCCTGACACTCACCGTCCGTGCCGGCGATGACATGGGTGCTCTTGCGAAGGACACTCCGGTCTATCGGTCCCGGATGCCAGGCCCACCATGCGAACTTCGAGCCGCCGTACTCGCCGTACTCTTCGCCCCATCCCCGCGTGATGACCAGTTGAATCCCGAGCATACGGACGTGCTGCTTGATGATGAACGTCCCGAAGTGGTCGTCGCAGGGGATGACCTCGAGGTTGTTCCACTTGATTACGCCGCCATCTTTGTAGCCCCACGTCGGCATCCAGTAGACGGTGTGGAGGTCGGCCTGGAGTCGCTTCGCAAGCTCCGCAGCCTGCTTCGCGTTGGCGGTGGGAACCCACGGCGGGTCGGTCGCTATCAGGATTCGCATAAAGCCTCCGTCTTGGTGGGTAGGGGCGGTTGCAGCCGCCCCTACCGCTATTCAGTTGTCTAGGACTCCGTGCCGATGATGTAGTCCATCTGCACGTCTACCCGCCATACATAGTGAACGTTCGTCACCGTGTAGTACGGGGTGAACTTCAGAATGGCCTGGTCGCCGGCACCAAACGTCCGCCGGGTCGCCGTCTTGTTTGTGAGCGCCTTCATCCCCACGCCGCCAGAGGTGGTGGGCCATGTGTAGTCCACACCCCCACCCGTCACCGAGTCGTTCGCTCCTGTCAGAATCGCAGCCCGCAGACCCGTCGCGTATGTCAGCGTCGTGTCGTCGGTCGCGTGTTTCAGCAGGGAGACCTCAGTGATGTTCGCGTTGGTCGCGGCGTTAATCGCAGCATCCTTCGTCGCGGCGTCCAAGTATTGCCGGCTCACGTTGGCATAAGCCCCGATGAGTTGCCCCTGGTAGGGGAAACGGAAGAAGGGCTGATACTGCGTGGTTGCGGCCATCTTGGAGGACGCTATGAAGATGTGCTGCTTGGTGATGGTGTAGGGCGCTAGGCGTGGGTTGAAGCCCATCTCTACGCCTCCATTCCGATGATGTAGTCCATCTGGAGGTCAACGCGCCAAACGTAGTGCGCGTTCGTCGCGTAGGCGGGCGTCAGTTTGACGATGGCCTGGTCGCCGGCGCCGAAGGTACGGCGCGTGGCGGTCTTGTTGGTCAGGGCCTTCATGCCGACCCCGGTGGTAGTCGTCGGCCAAGTGTAGTCGACACCGCCGCCGGTCACTGAGTCGTTTGCCCCGGTCAGGATTGCCGCGCGGAGACCCGTCGCATAGGTGAGCGTGGTATCGTCCGTGGCGTGCTTGAGAATCGAAAGCTCAGTGATGTTGGCGTTGGTGGCCGCATCGATCGCAGCGTCTTTCGTCGCGGCGTCCGCGTAGACGCGACTGACGTTCCCGTAGGCCCCGATGAGTTGCCCCTGGTAGGGGAACCGGAAAAGGGGCTGGTATTGGGTCGTCGCGGCCATCTTGGACGAGGCGATGAAGTTAAGCTGCTTGCTGACTGTGTACGGTGCGAGTCTCGGGTTGAATCCCATGTCTCTTTCCTTCCCTTCGGGTGTGTCCCTCAGTGCTTGTCCAGCACTACCACGGCAATTCTCCGTGATGCTTGGATGCCCTCGGGGTATCTAGCTGGTTGGCGAGGCCGCGTCAAAGCACATCTCGCGGCCCCAAGCGTCCTTCCACTCGCCGGTTCCGTAGACGGTGACAATGTTCATCTCCGTCCACCTGCCGGATGCGTCACGCTCAGGCTCCATGTTCGGCCCGCCGCCGAAGCGGACGAGGCGAAGCGCCTGCTTCGAGAAGACGCCGCCGAGGGCGTCGTCGGTCGCGTCCTTGCCCAGGTTGTTGTCCCTGAACACGTCGACGCCGCCGATGCGCCGGACGGCTGCGTTCTTCAGCACCTCGACCGAGTAGTCGGTGCCGGGAATCTGAACGCCGCTGATGGGTGTGGCGAGGCCCAGCGACAGCTCCTTGTTGACGCTGTGCATCATGTTGTCGTTGAACACGCCGTAGATCGGGTCGGGCGCCGGATTCTGCGTGCCTGCCGTGATTGCGGCTGCGGCCTGCCCGCCGGCGCGGATAGCGGCGCCTGCCGCCATGATGTAGCCGGAGGTCAGGGTAGTTCCCGCGGCGCCGAGCGCAACGGTGAACCCGTCCAGCAGGCTCAGGAGGTCGACGTCTTCCTTGGTGATGATCGAGTTGCCAAGGATTTCGCCGAGCAGCCGCGGCAGGTTGGCCTTCCGGCTGATCTGGCGCTCGGCCAGGTCAGTGCGGACAATCTGCGCGCCGATCTCGGCCGGCGTGATCTCCATGTGCCCATCGGTGATTTCCTGTGCCTGCGCCATGTCCACGCCCTCGGTGAGCGCGTAGGCGATGGCCCTTGATAGCTCGGTTTCCTCGTAGACCCCGCCCTCGCCCTCGGGCAGCGTCACCGTCTGGATCAGGTTCCGCATGACCGGACCTTCCTGAGCAGTCAGCTTCACAGCCGCGATAAACTCGGTTGGTACGGAGTCGGCAAGGGACGTTCTTGTGGTTGGTCCAGCCATTGTCTACTCCTTTAGCCGTAGGTCTGCGGCTCAAGGCGACGGTACTTGGCCCTCTCTTCGGGGGTCAGGATCTCGCCGTCCACGAGCCGCTTTTGTAGTTCTTGGAACTCTGAGAGGCCGGACGATGGGCTGCCGTCGGGCACGTCACCGTTCGGCTGTACGCTCCGAACCTTTAGGAGCGCCTTCTTCGCTAGGGCCGACGCTAGAACTGGAACCTGCTTGGCGATTTCGGCCTTGGCCCGCTTGTCCACCTCAGCGTCCATGTCGAGGCGCGCGAGGTTGCGGGCGGTCTCGACCATGCCCTGCATGACGCCTTCCGGCGTCCTGTCGGTCGCATACAGCGGTGCCACTACCTCTTGCGGCTCGTCACCCTTGAGACCCAGCGCCCGCCACGCCGCGGCAGCGAACCGCTGCGTCGTGTAGGAGACGCCGGTGTTGTAGTGGCGCTGTGCGCCGCGCTGGAGAACGCGGTCGGCGAAGTCGGCGGGGATCTCTTCACCCCTGTTGGTGTACCCCTGGAGCAGGCCCTCGATCTCGCCCTTCATCTGCGCGTCCTCTTGGGCCTCGGCCTGCTGGCGAGCGTGCTGCTGCGCCTGTGTCTCCGCAAGCCTGCGACTGGCGCTGTCTTCCCCGCTCTGCTTGGCGCGGAAGAGTTCCGCCTCGTACTCCTTCCGGGTCTTCGTCACGACCTCATCGGCGCCCGCCGGCGTTTCGTCAGGCGGCGCCGTCGTCTCAGCGGCTACCAGTTCGTCGACCAGGCTCTCAAGCCTCTGTGTCTCCGCGTCGGGTCCCGCAACTTGCTCCGCTGGCGTCTCAGGGGGTTGCTCCGAAGGTGCAGGGGACTCCTCTGCGGGGGTCTCTGCGGCTTGCTCCGAAGGTTCCGCCGGGACGGGCGAAGGCGCGGGTTGCTCGACTGAAGTTACCGGCTCTTCTCCGTCGGCCATTAGGTTCCTCCACTTTCGGCTGTTCTTACTGTCGATTGTCGTGTAGCACGACTCAACCGCGTTGTCAAGTTAGCGCTTCACGGCGCCGTAGGACTCCGGCCCTCCCCGTCCGGTCGTAGCCATCGCAACAGGCGTCGCCGCTCGTGCGGGAGCCGCGGCCTGCTGGGTCGGTGCCACCATCTGCTGCGTGACCGCTGGCAGCGTGGCCTCGCGCAGCCCCGAGATCCAGCCGTACTCTAGGCCGATCTCTCCGATGATGGGTCTCTTCTGAATGAGGTAGTTGCGGCTGTCGTTCCGCGCAGCGCGGTAGGTACTGATGACCGGGATCTGCTCGAGCAGGCCGTATTCAATGATGAGTTCACGGGGAAGTCCTTGCGACTTCGACAGGAGGACGATGTAGTGCTCCTCCATGTCCTTCTCCGTGGCAAACTGTTGCAGATCCGGCATCGCCTTCTGGAACGCCGCCCACACCTGATCGTCTATGTCCCAGTAGGGGGCGAAGGTCGCTGAGTCTTTGCGATACTGAGCCATGCGCGGCGTGTCCTTTGCCCCCAGGTCGGCCATCAGGTTCGCGGCCTCTTGCGTTGTCATAGAGGACTCGAAGGCGTCTAGCGCCGTCTGTCCCTCGTCGGTCAACCTGCCGGTGGCGTCCTTGTTGTCCTTGAAGATCCGCACGTAGTCGGAAAGGAGTTGCACGCGGCGGCGCTGGTCGGGGTCCTTGATCGAGGTGATGCGCTTGGGGTCGTCTATCACCGCAAAGAAGTCTTTGACGAGCGGCGTGTCGATCTGGCGCAGGTTCTCTATGGAAGCGATGCGGTCCTGGCGTGCCAGCTTCATCGCGTCATACCAGTCCTGGGTCGAGGGCAGCGACTCGGCTGCCTCCATCCGACTCTGGAAGGTCGCGCCAGCCTGGTTCTCGGCCATTCTCAGCAGGGCCGTCGCGTCGCCGGCTGCGGCTGCTCGGCGTGTCTCCTCATCCGACTCGGCGATCGCCCGCTGCACGCCGGGGTCGGTATCTTTGAGCTCTTGCTTCTGGCCGGATGAGAGTTCCCGCCAGAGAAACCCGTACTTCTTCTGTGAGGCGATGTCGAGGGCGGTTCGCACCCGGACAGGGTAGGCGCTGAACCCCAGCAGGCCGATACCGAGCAGGAGTAGGGCTTGGCCGCCGCCCGTCTGAAGTGCCTCGATACCCTGCTGGGCGCTGAAGGGTAGGAACTGCTTGCCGATATTCCCCGCTCGCTGCATGATGTTGGTCGCTGTGAACGGGCGACCTGTTGTCAGCGGTCGGCCGAAGACGTCCCTGTTGCGGGTTTGGCTCATGACCATAGAACTCGCTGGGCCAGCGCGAATCTTCGCCTGCCACTCAGCCTCCCCCAGGATCTCCGTCAGGTCGCGCGTCTTCACCGCGGCGCCCATCCCCACGATGCCCTGCCAGTAGGACCGGAGGCTGCCCGCGAGGTTGATGCTGCCCTTGCCAGTCTTCAGCATGAGCCAGTCGGAGCGGCCGGGGTCGGTAAGGTTGGCGCCCTGGCCCGTGAAGGCGCGCGTGCCCGCCTCCGCTGCGGCGCCCGCCAGCGCGAGCATCTGGAGTTCGTACAGGAGCGAGCGGGCGCCGGCGGGAGTCAGCGGCTTTGTCGCCGCCGTGCCGATCATGCCGACGTTGGACCTGAGCCAGTCCGGGGCGAAGAGGAAGATGCGCTCCACCCCCTGATACCAGCGGGCTTGCCCGCGTAGGGCTTGCTCCAAGCCGCCGTACCAGTTGTTTGAGAGTTGCGCGGCTATGCCCCCCGGCGTCTTTCCGGCGAGCAGTTGGCTCTGAATCGGCTTCCGCAGGCCGGCGAGCAGGTTGTCGTCCGTCAGCGCGGCCTCGAGGATGGCCTTGTTCTCGTTATAGCTCATCGCTTTGTAGTAGGCCGTAGACCGGCCGAACATCCGCTCATCGAGGAAGTCGAGGTACTTGCCCAGCTTAGGGATGTACGCCAGCGCCGACTTCTGCGCCGCCTCCGTAGTGACGCGGAAGTGCCGGAACAGGTTGACGCCATCGGCTGCTGCATCCCGGTAGGTAGCGAGGTTGGCGACGAGGTGGTCGCGGTAGGCGGCGTCGGAGAAGGCCAGTTGCGCTCCCTTCCCGATGTCGCGCAGGCCCAGCGCCGGGTTCTCCGCCAGTCGCCGCACGCCCTGGATGCCGACTACCGGCGAGCCGTCGAGCGATGCCATGAGCGCCTTCGCCGCGTCGGGCACCACCATGAGGGCCTTGCCCAGCGGCCCCAAGCCCTCCGGGGTGAGCGTGTCTTCGATGAGCTTGGCTATGTCGTCGGGGAAGGCTCGACCCTGCAACTGCGAGACGGTGGTGAAGCGCCAGCCGCGCGGCGGCGTCCTGCCGACCTTTCCCATAGCCATGATCTTCCTGATGAAGGGCTGTTCAGCCAGCGCCTTGTTTAGTTGCGCTTGCTCGACCTGCCGGCCCAACTGGAAGATGTTGGCCTGGGGTGTCGCCCTGTCCTCGGGGAGCAACTGCGGCGTCATGCCCGGCGTCTCGCCCCCGTACTTGGCGAGTTTGTCTATCCTCTTGTCGAGCCGCGCGACCTTGCCTTCCAGAACCTCCGCCCGCGCGATCTTCGCGTTGGCCTTGGCCTTCGACTTCATGCCGGCGGCTTCGGCGCGTAGGGCGTCAGCCTGCTTCTGCCAACGGGCGGCGGCGGTCTCAAGGCGACCGATCTCGGTGTCGGCCGCGACCCAGTAGGACTCGTAGATGCGTTCTTTCGCGCCCGGCTGCCTCGCTCCGATGCCCTGTGCGACGGCAGCGCGTGGCCGCTCGGCGTACCTGTGATGGGTGTAGGCTTCCTCGACCTCGCCGATCTTCAGGCCGCGTGTCTTCGCGCTGGCGATGCGGGCGTCGTTGAACTTCTGCACCTCCTCGAAGAAGCGGTGCTGCTCCGGGGTCATTTCGTACAGTTTGTGGCGCTCCACCACGTCGTCGATGAAGCCGATGAGCCTTTCCTGCTCGGGCGTCTTTGCTGCTGGCCCGCGGTAGAGGGCGGCCCACTCGTCCTGCGACTTGAGGACGCCAGCCTTCTCGCCCATGTTCCTCAGTGCTCCGGCGGTCATCTCGGCGTCGAGCGACCCGATCTCTGCGCGCCGGCCCATCGCAAGGGTCTCCGTACTCAGGAGGGGATGCTTGAGCACGTTAGCATTGCGAATGTAGTTGATGGGTGTCAGAGCGCGCTCGACGACGCCGCGGACTTTCTGCTGCATTGTCGCGCCTTCAGCCGCCGCTTCCTGGATCCTCATGTAGCCAGCGCCGAAGTGCCGCGCACGGGCTTCGCGGTTAGCGGATGCTGTCGCGTAGTTGAACGCCTGCTCCTGCTCCGTCGTCATTTGCCCTGTCAGCACAGCGAACACGGGGTCCTGACTCGGGGGGACAGTCGGCGGAGGTGGGGGCGGAGCGGCCGGCGGTGGCGTTGGCGGAGTCGGTGGAACTTCCGCTCCAACGGGGCGACCTTGGGCTGCGAGTCGGTGCATCTCTGCCAGTTCGGGTTCTGTGAGCCCCGTGCGGGCCGTTACCCGGCCGACATCCTCTATGGGGACGGCCTCGGGCGCTGCCGCTCCGGGCCGCTGGGCCTTCAGTTCCGCGAGTTTCTTTTCTCTGGCCGTTGCCTTCTTCGCACCCCCGATTACCTTCGCCCTCGGCGTCGTGGCGAACTCTGCCAGCAGAGGTTCACCCGTAAGCCGCGACAGATGGCGCTGCGTGATGGCGAGTTGGTCGAAGTTCTCTTTCAGCGCCTTGCGAGTCGCTATGGACTCGTCGTAGAGTTTCCAGAAGTTATCTTCGTTGTAGGTCTCGCCGCCCCAGGCATCCTTGAAGACGCTGCTGCCAATCTCGTCGAGACCCTGAATGTCGTCGACGCTGCCGTGGCCTTCGATCCTGACCCAGTAGCGGCCGTCCTTGCTCTTCGACAGACCCTTCTGCCCAACCGTCTCCAAGCGGCTATACATATTGGCGGATATTTCCTGCTGCCAGATCGACCGCGAGACCTTGCCTCCCGTGATTGAGCGGCGGATGTGGAAGTTCTCTGCCAGCGTGTTCTCCTGCCAGAGGTTCGTCAGCGCGTCGCGCTCTGCGTTGAGCGCAACGCTCCTCGCTTGCAGTTGCGGTGCATCGAGTGTCCTGACATCCGTGGCGGACATAGTGGGCGGACCTTCAGGCAGACGCGCAAGGGCGCCCTTGCCCTCTTCCGCTTTCAGCGCGGCATTGCCCTCGACATAGGCCCAGTAGTCTTGCTCTTCCATGGCCCTCTGTACTGACTGTCGGAGCCGCCTGACGTACTCGTACTGGGTGTGGTGCATCCCTGGGAAGGCTTCGGGAACCTCGTAGCCGAGCCCCGACTCAAAGGACCGCGCCTGTTCCAGCGCGGCCTCATCCTCAAACAGATGGGCACCGGCGAGTTCTTCTGGCGCTGGCGGCGCACCCTTGGCGACGTGCTGCTCACGCAGTCGGTAGTAATCCCGCGTCTCACCGGCTGCCGGAGCCGGGAGTTCTGCCGCAGCCCTCTCCGCCGCCCGTGCCCTCTCCGTTGCCAGCGCGTCGATTTGTTCCGGCCTCGTACCCTCGAACAGTGCTGCCTGCTGCTCCGCTGGCCCGCCCGTCAGTGTCTTCTCAGCGACCAGCCCTTCCTGGCCGGGCCGCAGATCCATGCGAAGGCGTCCCGCTTCTTCCGGTAACTTGCCGAGACTTCCCCGTTCCCCAGCGACCAGCGCCTCGCGCGCGTAGGGTATGGCGGCGCGCACCGCGCGCGCACCCTCCTGCGCCCTCTCCATGACGCGCGCTTCCTCTAACATCTTGACGAGCCGTGCTTGCATCCCCGTCTTGATGAATCCGCCGGGGCCGATCCACGTCAGCGGGTCGCCGGCGATACTGGCTAGGATCTGGAGGGCCATCGGTGAGTCGTGGTATTCCTCACGCAGTTCCGTCAGGGACTTCGGTGGCTCCTCTGGCGTGGCTAGGCCACCTGCTCCACCAAGTCCAGGCCCGAACCGTGCCGACTGCTTGGCCCCGCCTATGATCGCGCCGCCTATGGGTTCGACGATGGCGTTTTGATACCAGTTCAGCGCTCTACCGACCGGCTGGAACACGCTGGCGGACGTGTCCGGTTCCGGGCTGTAATAAGGGCGGCGCTCTACATCCCCGGCCCCCTGCTGCGCGGCGACATCCCCCATGAGAATCTCTTTGAGGTTGACCGGGGGCTGGGGTGGTCTGTACGGCGCGGGCGTATAGGGCGCAGGCACGGGTGCCGGTGGGCCGTAGACTTCGGGTGCCAGTGTGTAGGGTGCGGGTTCCGCTGCCGCGCGCATCATGTCGATTATGCGCGGCGCTTCGGTGTAGGGCCGAGCAGCCGCAGCCATCTCGCGCTTGCGGCGGATCTCCTGCTGGTCCTCATAGACCGTTACCCGGCTGACGACCGACCCTTCTTCTGGAAGCATCCTAGAACCCGTAACTCACGCCACCGTAGCCCGGCGCCGACGGTTGGAACTTGTTAACGTCGCGCAGGTAGTCTCCCCACGGGAACCCCGAGAGAGAGGCTTCCGCTTCCAGCATTGCCAGGATCGAAGGGTACGACTGCAAGTCTGCCCACGGCCTACCGACCAGCAGGTTAGGTGGCGGCGCGTAGTTGCCCGCAGTCGGCGTGTAGTCAACGCCGAGCGCCTTCAGGGTCGCGGCAAACTGCTTCGCCAGTTTCATCTCGGGCGTGTCGGTGGCACTGGCCGACGCTGCGGGCGTTGTTGGTGTAGTACCCTGCTCGGGGAGCGTGCCGCCGGGTCCGGTAATGGGAACGCCGCCTGCGGTCTGCTTCTTGAGCGCGGCGGCGATGCTGGCACCGATCCCAGCCGACTTCCCGCTGTACTTGACGCTGCCCTTGGGCTTCGTAGGAACGGTCTTTGCGTGGGCAAGGCCGGCTCCGAAGGCTCCGAACGTCCCCGGCGTCGAGGCGTTGCCGTAGGCCGCTCTCTGCGCTTCCTGCGACGGGATGCCGTTGCCGCCGAAGATGCCCGTGCCGCTGGGCATACTCGACACTTGCACGGGCTTGATCTGCGAAGCGGGGGTGTCCCACGGGTAGATGTAGGCTGTGCCGCCGCCCCCGAAACCAGGAACGCCGGGGATCCCGCCCTCTTCTTGATTCGGCTTCTTCTGCGGCGTGATGCTGACGGTCTCAGGGCCACTCTCGCCCATCGTCGCGCGTACCTGGCCGGAGACCAGACCGACGAGCGCGGTCGGTTCGTTGACGGTCATCTTGCCGCCGCCGCCAGCGCTCGGGACTCCCCTTTTAGCCATCTCCTGTACGTACCGCTGCCCCTCGGGGGACAGTCCAGCGTAGATCGCCTGAGACTCTGCCGCCGTCGGACGTGCCGGCTGGTTGACGACGAAGTTCTTGCCTTGGGGCGACAGGTTCATAAAGTTGAGGTAGTCCGTCCTCTCTGCGGGCGTGTAGTTCTTGACGACGGCCTGCTGGGTAGGGTTCAGGGACGCGAAACTCGGGTCGGTCGCGTACCAGGGCTGAAGCGCCGCCGGGGTCTCATTCGTGGCCTTGAGCGCGTCCTGCAACTGCTGGCCGACGCCGCCGAAGAGGTCGGAGAGGCGCTGTTCCAGCGCCGTTCCGTATTGGCCCATCGTCGCGGGGTTGTACGCTGCCGCGTTGATGGGCGTCGCGCTGCCGCCAGTAAGCCCTGTCTCCTGAAGTTTCAGGAGGGCAGGCTCGTTGCGCGGATTCGCCGCCCACTCCGAAGCGGTCGTGGCGACGTTTGCCGCCGTGTTCGCAAGGCTGGCGCGGGATGAGAGCTGGGCGGAGTAGACGTCGATAGCGTTCCGCTGCTCGTTGAGTCGGTTGACGTCAGCGTTGTTGCGTTGGGTGTTGGCCTCGATCTCCCGCTGGAGTTTGAGGTTGCCCTCTTCGACGGCCTTCTGCCACTGGTCACGCAGCGCCGTCTGCTCGGCTGTCGCCTGGTCTAGTGCCAAGTCCGTCGCGTACTTCTGCCAGGCGAGGGCGTCCTGCGACTGATTGAGCTCGTACTCGCCCGGGCGCCATGTCGAGCCGGCACCGCCGGTCTTGGGCTCCGGCATATTGTAGGCAGCGACGCGTTTCCAGGTGCCGGCGGGACTCATGGTCTGCGTCTCCGGGTCCCACACGGTCGTAGCGTTGTACTGCCACTGTTCCAGATAGCCGGCAGCGTTAACGCCCTGCGCGTAGTTGGGGTTGGTCGGGTCGACCGTCATGCCCGGCGGCGGCTGGGCGCGCCCAGCGTTCGGATTACCCGTGTCGCCGGGGAAGGTATATCCCTGCTCAAGCAGGGTGTCTAGCGAAGGCAGTGAACCCCATCCGTCACCCATAATACTGTTCCTCCATCGGTAGCTCGGGGGCCACCTGCTTCATCGAACGCGGAACCTTCACCTGTCCATAGAGCCGTCCACCTTCCGTTGCCTGGTCGAGCAGAAACGCCATCGTCTCCGCGATCCGCATGAGGACGCGCGGCTCTATCTCCTGCTCCCAGTAGTCAGCCGAAAGTCGGTTGACGATCATACCGGCAATCCTCCCGGCCCCGGCTCCGTCGCCGCTCCCGGTACGCCCGGCGGTGTGAAAGTCGGCGACTCTCCGATCGGCGGCGCCACGGGCATCCCCACGCCCGGCTCCCGGGGCTGGCCGGGGGAACCCTTGCCGACGCCGCGCGAACTGAGAATGCCCTTCACGACGGCTGCCGGGGTCTCGCCGGCAGCGATGCGCTGCGGCATCCGCGCTTGGTTGATTATCTGGCGCAGTTCGTCCAGTTGGGCCGGCCATAGCACCTGATAGGCGGCGTCGGCGTCCATAGCAGCCATCTCCTCTTCGGGCGCCGCCAGCCTGCGGTAGTCTCTGAGGAAGGACTCGGTTGAGGCGCCGCCGTTCATCTTGAGGTTCAGGCCGTGCTGTTCCAGCGGCACCGCGTCGAGCTGCGGGTCGGGGCTGATGTAGACGTCAACGTCCCAGTCGTCAATGTCGTCCGGGCCGAGTCCGATCGGCTCGCCCCTGCGACCTTTCCTCCCGGCCTCCATCGCCGCCTCTTCGAGGACGTAGACCTTCTCGCCGATGTCGTACTTGACCGCCTTCAGCCAGAACCGGAACATCTCGGCGAGGGCCCGCGCCCGCCCCACGACGAGCGGGTCAACGAGGGTAATGAGGAACCGCCG
>Ga0316628_100001007_pt1 | contig 19135 bp, 18 predicted proteins | sample OWC_Aug_M2_C1_D5_FD_207648 | JGI IMG/M metagenome (GOLD analysis project Ga0316628, IMG submission 207648) | Wetland soil microbial communities from Old Woman Creek delta, Ohio, United States - OWC_Aug_M2_C1_D5_C | ecosystem: Environmental > Terrestrial > Soil > Wetlands | place: USA: Ohio... | reverse complement strand
TCTTCTCTCAGTCAGGGTGCTCTCGCTGACGATAAGCATGAGAACGAGTATGCCTTGAAAATGGGTGATCTGCGCATCTTCTCAGCATACGAAAGACGGGGTCTGCCCAAAATCTGGATCATCACCGAGGCTGACAGGTCAACAACCACCACGCTGTTTCCTGATGAGTACTAGCACGAAACCCTTTATGAAAGGCGAGACAAGATGAAACGGACTAGAGATTTGAAGGTGTTTGCTTTCCCGCAGAATCAGGGTTATGTGCCTTCGATCCGCGTGGCGGTGAAGTGGCTGGCGGAGATGGGTTTTGCCTGTGGTGACAGGGTTACGCTCACCGCCGAAAACGGGGAAATCACTATCCACAAAAAACAGCCAGCTAATGAATTGTCCTCTTTAGCTTAATGCTTGCGGTTATTGCTTCAGATGTCACGAAACAAGCTATTGTGTGGTTCCCTCAATAGGATGGTCGATTGTGACCAGAGCACTTTACAACATTTTGACACTTTTTTGCTATACTACTACTATAGATCACCTGCAAAAATCACCAGTTTAAGGAGGGTAAAATGCCAAAGTATCTATTTCACGGATCATACACTCCAGAAGGTGTTAGAGGGCTTCTCAAGGAGAGAGGTTCCTCGCGGAGAGCGCATTGCAAGGAACATGTCGGTAACCTTGGGGGTAAATTGGAAGCATTCTACTTCGCTTTCGGAGGAGAAGACCTCTACGCCATCGTAGACCTACCTGATAATACCAACAGTGCTGCTTTCTCTATGTCCGTTGCCGCTGGCGGCGCTTTTCGATCCAGCATGATTGTTCTCCTCACACCTGAAGAGGTTGACCAAGCCGCTAAAAAGGCAGCGTCAGCAGGATACCGTCCGCCGGGACAGTCACGATGACCCTTGAATCGAGTGCTGACAGACCCGCTAGAAAGGAGGCAGAGCATGAGAGATGAACAGCTGTATAAACAAGGACTAGACACCGGCAGCAAAATCTATGGCAAAGATGGGTACTTGGGTCTAGTAAGGAGAGTGGAGAGATATGATAGAGATTTAGCAGACTATCTCGTTGAAAATGCATTTGGTCAGGTACTGACTCGACCAGGCTTAGATCTAAAGACTAGGATGCTCTGCAATGTGGCAGCCCTGTCAGCTCTTGGAATCGAGACGCTCTTGAAATCATATATTCGAGGAGCTTTCAATGTTGGCGCATCAGAGACAGAGATTACGGAAGTGCTTGTACAGATGCATTTGTACGTTGGATGGCCTAGATGTCTCAATGCTTTCACCGTGCTTGAAGAAGTAATGGAAGAAAGGCGTAAATAATTAAATACTGTGGACTCCTGCCGCTCTAATGCTAAGTTTTTCATATACATGAATGGAGGTAGCTATGGAAATAGTTTCCGATAGAACAGATAATATCTTGACGATCTCGGTAGCGGGCAGGCTCGATGCATTTGAAGCGTCACAATTGGATGAGGCGGTTAAGAAACTTGTTGCAGATGATGATTTCTTCGTAGTCATTGATATGGGGAATGTCCCATACCTAAGCAGTGGTGGTATCAGAACACTTTTCGCTACTGAAAAGATGCTCAAGAGGAGAGACGGCGGGGTTCACCTCTGCAATGTAAATGAATACCCGCTCAAAGTGTTGGAGATGGCGGGATTCGATCAAATCTTTCCTATTCATTCTACGAAAGAGCAGGCGTTCAAAAGATGTGTCGCTTTAGAAGCGATGAGACAAGCTGAGAAAGATTGGCATCACCTACCTAGATATCAAAAGGGCGGAGCTCAGTTCACGGTCTTCGAATCACCTTCAAAAGAAGCCATACTGAAGGTAGTGGGCAATATTTCTAATACGCTCTTTGCTCGATTGGAGGAAGGAGACATATTCTCGAGAAGATTCTCTGAGACCGAGTATTCCATCGGTCTTGGGGCAATGGGCAAGGATGTGAAAGATTGCATCCACGTTCTCGGTGAGATGATCACGGTAGGTGGCACAATGGTCTGTCTGCCAACCAATGGCAGTGATACACCAGATTTTCTGATCCCAAGAAGAGACACTGGTGAAGTGATGTTTTACACTGGATTCAATGTGGCATTAAGTGGAGAGTTCAATGACATCATCGCGGTGGAGAGTGAAGGGGATACAGGGCTCACGATGAATGACCTCTACACATATATCTTCGAGATTGCGAGGGAAAAGAAAGCAGGTTTCAGGGGAGTGGTGAGCCTTGCTATGATAGCTGACACAGGAGGAGTCTACAGTTCAGGCGTGAAGATTTCACCAATCAAGGAGTTCGCACCAGCGAATGGCGAGTCGATCATGCACGAGGATAACTCTGATAGATGGCTCGACTTAAATGTTGTACCAAAATATCAAGGTCAGACAATGGTGAGTTTTGGGATAGGGATTGATTTAACGAGCGATTTATCTTCATTCGTTAGAGATGCACTGGATGCTCTCTTCTACCTGCCTCAGGTAAATATTGCAAATGCCAAGACTCTTCTACACAATCATGGAGTGATCTTTGAGCATGTACCATGGAAGAGGCAACTCAACCTGGATGAAGAGATCAAAAAGATTGTCACGGATGGGACATTTGTCGATATGCGTCATCTTTTGGGCAGGACGGCAATTACCCGTGCCATAATCGGTGTCTCGTATATTTCAGATATTATATTTGAAGAGGCAAAGACTACATGGTGGCAATAGCTTGGGATATCCGGGAATTGACTTGACATGCCCCCAATAGTTGTACACTTGTTACGTCGTAGCCATAGTCTAATATTACATTTCCAGGGCACCGATCTTCCTGTACTGCAAGATAGCGTTCAAGTCCAAAAGGGGTATCGAAGTAGGGTCGAATGGCCAACGCCATGTTTACCGCGACTATGAGGGGGTTATTTAAGGATTCGTTTGAGATTTAGCATCACCACTAAACTCTTAGCTTCTTTTATGTCTTTATTGGTCGTCTTATTGATTGTGCTCGGCTTTTTTACTATTTCCAAAATGAACGAGATGGGGTGCATTGCCGAACAAAGCCGTATCAGTCTACAGATGAACGGGCTGCTCCTAAATGCTAAAAAATTTCGGGAATCAAGCGTCCAGGGGACCTCATTGGCAAGAGAATTGGTGTTTGGAGCATCAGTTGGCAAGCAAAGCCGAATGCCCTGTTAGCCAGAGAGAGAATATCTAAGGAGGACGTCAAAATCGTGGACTATGTGATCAAGTCAAAGGAGGGCATATTCTCACCTGCCTCATAAGTAGTCCATCTCCTTGCTAAAAAGCTCCCTAAGTGACTTTAGCCCTGCGTCAAACTCAACATAAACCCAAAGAATCTAATCTAACCGCAATGTCGCTGCTTGGTCCACGTCAATGGGGCTGCTGTCGAACTCTTTACTCAAAGCTGATGGTGATGATTTTTACAGCACAGGTCGAAGCTAGATGAGGATTTTAAAGCAAGTTGGGCAATAGTCTCAGCGGAATAGAGCCTTTTTTAGGACAAGGGTTTATATATACTTTGAGACTTGCTCTTGTCCTCGGTGCCAGCGAAATGGAGAAAGGAGCTTGATAAATGAGAAGAGCTGATGATGCATAAACAATAATGGCAGCTGGGCTAATGAATTGTGCCCAGGTGATATTTAGCACTTATAGCGAAATATTCGGGTTTAGTGATATCATGACTTGGGGGTGGTCAAACCTTAGACCAGAAAACGGCCTGTTTATCCGGAGGTAAGGGAGGAACATGTATGAGAAATTCTAGCCTCAAAAAGGTTGCCTGGCATTCACTTGCCATGATACTTATGGTGGTTCTGGCGGGTGTATGCGCTCTTGGATCAACAACCCTTGCCTGTCGTTCCCTGCCAAAGGTTTCGATGCAACTGCAATGGTTCACTCAGGCACAGTTCGCCGGATACTATGTAGCATTGGATAAGGGATGGTACCGGGATGAAGGCATTGACCTTACCATAAAACCCGGAGGTCCCGATCTGTCACCTGTTGATCTGGTCGCCAGTGGAAACAGTCAATTTGGCACCAGTTTTCTAGCAGACCTCTGTGTTGCTATCCAAAAAGGTAAGGAGGTCATAAGCATCGGCCAGATTCAACAGAAGAACGGATTACTCCTGATTGCCAGGAAATCTTCTAGTATTGAGCAGCCCAAAGACTTCGTTGGTAAGCGTGTTGGCGTCTGGCTTGGAAGCTGGCAAGCCCAATTCGATGTGCTTATGGCCAACGAAGGTATCTCACTAGATGATGTAGAAGTTATATCTCAGGGAGGGAGCATAGAACCATTTCTTGAAGGGGACCTGGATGTCGCCTCGGCGATGACTTATAACGAATACCAGTCAGCCCTGGAGAGCGGATTGAAAGCAGAGGACCTGAATGTAATTGACTACGCTGATTATGGCCTCGGCTTTCCCGGAGATACGCTTTTCACCAGCCGCGAGGTGGCCGAGCAGCAACCCGACTTGTGTGTCCGCATGCTGCGCGCCAGTCTGAAGGGCTGGCAGTATGCCATAGACAACCCGGAGGAAGCTGTGGATATCGTACTTAAATATGATAATAATGATGCGCTAAACCGGCAGCATCAGATCTCGATGATGAAGGAGATCTCAAAACTTGTTCAGGTGCCGGGGCGTGACATCGGATATACAGACCGGACAACTGTAAGACAGACTATATACATCTTGCGTCAGGGCATACTCGGCGGTATGTTGCAACCAGAGGATGTATATACTAGTGAGTTCTGGAATAAAGCTAATGAAAAGTAAGGAGAAAAATCCGGTCCATCAGGGCCATTCACTAATCTCACATCCTTTAACCTTTCTCCTTTGATGAAGCAGGCAAGAAATGAATCTACGGTGGGGATGTAAACTTAAGGGGGACTAGGATGAACAAAAAGCACCTTTTAAAATTTAGTATAGCGACCAAGCTGCTGGTTTCTTTCCTGCTATTATTGGTTATCTCTTTCGTTGTTGTCGGCTCCATTGCGATTCTTAACATGAACAAGACAGGTCAATTTGCCGAGGCCAGTAGTACTGACTTAGGAAGCAGGGCAGCCAGTGATAGCACCTCAGCACTGGAAGAACTAGGCGAAGCTGCAATAAAACAGAAGGCAATAGATGTCGCAAAGCAAATAAGCATATACCTTGAACGATATCCCGACCTTAATATTGATGAAATCAAGAAAGACCCTGACCTTGCCCAAATTGCCGTGCAGCCCGTTGGGCAGACTGGTTACACCGCTCTCTACGAAAAAGGAACCGGAATTATGAGGTTCCATCCTAATCCCGATCTGATTGATTATGATATGCACAACCTGAGTGAGACGCTGCCTTCATTTTGGATGGTATTTCAACCGAGTCTCCGCGGCTCTGTTTTCAGTGGATACTACGATTGGGAAGACGCCGATGGAAATATCAGCCAGAAGTTCATGTACATGGTTCCCGTGGAAGGTACAAACTACATGGTGGCAGCAACCACTTATATTGACGAATTCTCGCAGCCAGCAAGCGTTACCAAAGACAGGATTGCTGCTGAAACTGCGCAAACAACCGAGCATATCAATAGCCAAATAGCAGATACCCGGAATGTTTTCATTGGTCTTTTCGTAGCTATACTCATAGCAGTTGCGGGACTTGTCTTTTGGCTTTCAAGGATGATGACAAATCCCATAAAAAAACTCATGATGGGTTCTGAGATCATAGGCGGCGGTAACCTTGACTACAAGGTAGAAGTGAAAACTGGGGATGAACTGGAGAACCTGGCAAATTCCTTCAATAAGATGGCATCAGATTTAAAGGGCTATACAGAAGAACTGCGTCGTACCACTGCCGAAAAGGAGCGCATGGCCAGGGAACTGGAGATTGCCAAAGGAATCCAGCAGAACTTTTTGCCTGAATCAGCACCTCAAGTAGAAGGGGCAGAGATGGCCGCAGTCAATGTGCCGGCGCTGGAGGTAGGAGGCGACTTTTACGACTTTATCCCTGTTGGGCCAGGTAAGTGGGGCTTGGTGATAGCTGATGTCTCAGGGAAGGGTGTCCCGGCGGCGCTATTTATGGCTCTATCACGGACGCTGGTGCGTGCCTATGCCGTCGGCAACCCAACGGTCTCTGAGGCTATCCTAAAGACCAACAACTTGATTGCCGATGATGCTAGATCCAGCATGTTTGTCACTCTGTTTTACGGTGTGTTAGACACCAAGAAGAAGACACTGACATATGTAAGCGCTGGCCATAACCCTCCTTTGATGCTTCCGGGACGCGGCGGCGATACTATAATGCTGAAAGCCAAAGGAATGGCCCTAGGCGTAATGCCCAATATCCAGCTAGAGGAGAAGGAGATCCAACTGGAAAAGGGTGATGTGGTAACTCTCTACACCGACGGAGTAACTGAGTCTATCAATAAGAAGAATGAGCAATACGGAACGGCGAGATTGGCCACGGTAGTGGATAGTAACCACAATCTCTCTGCCTCGGAGATCGTCAAGAGGGTGGAACAGGAAGTGACGGAGTTCAGCCAGGGACAACCCCAATTCGATGACATCACCCTGCTGATCCTGAAAGTGGGCTGAGACAGGAAGTGGGCGACTTCTGCATCTTACCTGACCTGAGAGTTCAGCCGTCTTGTTTCAGACGATGTGTATGTTCTCAGCCTCCCTAAGGAGGTCATCTCTAAACTTTGGATGCGCAATGCTGATAATATCCAGAGCTCGCTCCCTCGTAGACTTTCCCTTTAGATTCACCGCTCCATATTCGGTAACTAGATATTGTGTATCCATCCTTGGCGTGGTAATTACAGTGCCGGTTCCGAAATGAGGTACTATGCGAGATATCTCTCCGTTTTTAGCTGTGGAATAGAAAGCCAAAATAGATTTTCCGCCGCGGGAATCGAAGGCCCCGCGCACGAAGTCAAGCTGGCCTCCTGTGCCGCTGAATTGAGAACCGCCAAGATATTCGGCATTGCATTGCCCTAGTAGGTCAACTTCGAGGACAGAGTTGATAGAGATCATTTTATCATTCTGCGCGATGACAGCTGGGTCGTTGACGTACGAGACCGGATAACTCTCCATACTCGGATTATCATTTAGGAACTCATACATTTTGTTGCTGCCCCGAGCGAATGTGAAAACGTTTTTCCTGGGGTGGATAGTTTTCTTCTTACCGGTTACAACCCCTGCCTCTATCAGGTCAACCATGGCTGAACAAAAGAGCTCGGTATGGATTCCTAAATCCTCATGATCCATCAGACAATAGGCAAGGGCATTGGGGATACCGCCCGCTCCCAGCTGGATGGTAGCTCCATCGGGGACCATTTCAGAGACATATCTGCCAATAGCCTCGTCCTCAGGCTTTGGCTCTGGTGATATCGCCTCTAAAAGTGGGACATGGTTTTCCACGATGGCGTCTACTTCAGAAATGTGAAGGAGAGAGTCGCCGAAGACGCGGGGCATGTTCTCGTTCACCTCTACGATAAGCGTCTTGCAGTGCCTCGCGGCTGTGGAGGTATAGTCATTGGCAGTGCCGAAGCTAAAATAGCCTGCTTTGTCCATCGGAGAAACGGTGGTGATGGTTACGTCTATCTTCATGAAATCACGGCATATCCTGGGAATCTGATGGAAATAGTTAGGCACGAAATAGCTGAGCCCCACTTTGACCAGAGATCTGTCTCTAGCACTTACGAACCAGGAATAAGCCTGAATACAGTCGGCCAGGTCCGGTGCAAGAACCGTTTTTGCCACATGCTCCGTAGCGGAGAGGGAGAAGATTTTGATGTCTTTCAGGTCACCTGCTCTCGCCCTATCTGCAATGGCTGCTAAAAGTGCAGGGGGTTCGGCAGTAGCCATGCCATGAACGACGGTATCACCGCTTCTTATTCTTTCTGCAGCCTTTTGTGGCGTAGTCAGCTTTTGGCTATATTCCGAAGCGTAAATATTCATTCTACTCCCTTCTCATGCACTTATTTTGCTCACAGATATAGCATGTACCATCGGAAAGATCTTCCCAGTGCTTTGCTTGGGCTTGCCTGATTGTTAACTCATCTGATGCTTATGCCTGCGTATTACCCCGCGTTTATCAATTTGATAGCCTCAAGTTCGGGGCGAAGTCCTTGTTGGATATATAGCTCTGCAATTCGTTTTTTTCGGACATTTTACTGTTTGTCTGCCTTGAACTCGTACTCAGACATTGACCCCAATGTCCTATTTTGCGTCTTACATGTCTACACTAGTTAGTCTATCATATTTTTACTGCCGAGGATTGAAATGTAAAAATCGGCGTGCACACTAAAACCTGAATAGTCCATCCGAGTCGGGTCAGTCATATGCGAGCACTATCAGCAAGGCGGCTAGTAAGTGGGGGGGCTGAAAACTGCAGAAAGTCGACCCTACCCCTATCCCAGAAATCTCTACCTCTCTTTGTGAAAGAGGGCCCTACTGACCGGCTTTACGTTCTAGGAGGGACTGCTTCTCTATAAAATGTTTTTGATGATAATCCTGGAATCAAGCGCGGTGAAATCCAGGCGAGGTCAAATTTGCTATAAGAAACTGATGCCAATGCTCCGCATCCCAAGCATTGATGACAGCGCCTGCCGCCACCACGCATATCAGCCGCCAAACAGGCTAGCTCTTGATTTGACCATATCACCATCATAATGTAGGATACCCTTGAAATAACCCCGACGGCGAAAGGAAGGGATGTTGTGATGAAATCGATAAATCCTACGACAGGTGAAATAATTAAAGAGTACGGGGAGATGACGCCCGAAGCGGTCAATAGCATTGTCAAGGAAGCGCACGAAGCTTTCCTGGGGTGGCGAAAGACGACCTTCGCCAAACGGGCAGGGTCGATGCAGAAAGCCGCCCGAATCCTGGATAGTAGAGCCGAAAGCTATGCCAGGTTGATGGCTGAGGAAATGGGCAAGCCCGTTACTGAGGGCAGGGCAGAAGCAAAAAAATGCGCCTGGGCGTGTGACTACTATTCTAAAAACGCTGAGGTCTTTTTGCGGCCGGAGACGGTCCAAACAGACCTGAGTAAAAGTTTTATCACCTTTCAGCCTCTGGGAGTTATACTCGCGGTGATGCCCTGGAACTTCCCGTTCTGGCAGGTCCTCAGATTCGCCGCGCCCTCCCTGATGGCGGGCAACGTTGTTGTTTTGAAGCATGCCTCAAATGTAACCGGCTGCGCTATGGCAATAGAGGACGTTTTCCGTGAAGCGGATTTCCCGGTAAATATATTCAGGACGCTGGTCGTCGGAAGCGACAAGGTGAGCGCTGTCATCGAAAATCCGCTGGTCAAGGCAGTCACCCTGACCGGAAGCACGGACGCCGGACGATACGTAGCCCAAAAGGCGGGGCAGATGCTAAAGAAGACTGTCCTGGAGCTTGGCGGCAGCGACCCTTACTTGATTCTGGAGGACGCTGACCTGGAAGCGGCCGTACGAATTTGTGTCCAGAGCAGGCTGACGAACTCGGGCCAGAGTTGTATCGCTGCGAAGAGGTTCATCGTAGTTTCACGACATAGAAAACGGTTCGAGGAGCTCTTTGTGGAAGAAATGCGAGCTGCCAGGCTTGGTGATCCCATGAAAGAAGATACAACAGTAGGACCTATGGCCAGGCATGACTTAAGGGATGGACTTCACCAGCAGGTGGTTGAGAGCATCAGGAAAGGGGCGAAGTGCCTACTCGGGGGCAAGATTCCCGAGGGCAAGGGCGCTTTCTATCCTCCAACCGTACTTACGGACATAAAGAAAAATATGCCCGCTTACTACAAGGAACTGTTCGGGCCGGTGGGGGCGATCATCCCTGTAAAGGATGAGGAGGAAGCGATCCGAGTAGCCAACGATTCCTCTTTTGGCCTCGGTGCAGCGATATTCACTAAAGACCTGGGGAAGGGAGAAAGAATCGCCACGACCGAAGTCGAAGCGGGCTGTAGTTTCGTAAATGCCGCCGTTAAGTCAGATCCCCGTCTGCCGTTCGGAGGCACGAAAGAGAGCGGGTATGGTCGCGAGTTATCCCACTACGGGATCAAGGAATTCGTGAATGTAAAGACAGTTGTCGTGAGGGCCACGACATAGTCTGACCCAGTGCTCCTACCATCTTCTCATTTGAAACTATCTATTGCTTCTTCTTCCTGGTTAAAAATCTTGAATAGCTGGGTAAAACCGGCAATATCAAATACCTCTTTCACATACGGACGCATCGCTGCCAGTCTGATATCACCCGAGGCTTTTCTGCTCTTCTTGAGGGCCGCCAGTAGCACTCTGAGACCAGAGCTGCTGATATATTCCAGTCCAGCTAGGTCAAGAATGATTTTGACCTGATTGGCCTCAATTAAAGAATTAAGCTGCCTTTCAACATCGTTCGAGGAATAAGCGTCCATCCTGCCGCCCAGTGTTACGATTTGGATATCATTGATTTTCTTTTCCAGCATGTCCATTAACAGCCTCCTCACATAAACTTTTTAGTCTCGAATCTCGACTTAAAGCTTAAATTAATCAGGCAAACGTTACCTGGTAGACTTTAGCGTAACCAGAGTTAAATCGTCAAATTGGGCTTGTCCCTTTGTAAAAGTTACCACTTCGTTTCTTATCTTATCAACCAGGCCCTGAGCTGGCAATTGGCTATTCTGCGACACCAATTTTATAAGCCTTTCCGTTCCGAACTGCTCTTCCTTTCCATTAATGGCTTCTGTAATACCGTCGGTATAAAAGACTACGGTATCGTTGCTCGAAAGATTGATCTTCATCTCTTCCAAATTTATCTCATCAAGAACTCCAAGAGCGATTCCGTTAGCTCCGAGCAAAATGACATCTCCACTATCTCCCCTGAAAAATAAAGGCGGATTATGTCCGGCGTTGACAAAGCGCAGTTGTCGGCTGTTTACGTCAAGCATCGCGTAGAAAAGGGTCACGAACATGCCTGACTTGGCGTCTTGGCAAATCATATTATTTGCAATGCGGATAGTCTCGGAAGCGGTCGCCTTGCCCATTGCATTAGCTCTAACGCACGTTCGTGATAGAGCCATAAATAGGGCAGCCGGGAAGCCCTTCCCCGAGACATCAGCTATCACAAGGCCCCATTTATCTTGGGAGATCGGAATAAAATCGTAGAAGTCGCCTCCTACCTCCAGAGCCGGCAAGCTGAAGGCAGCGATATCAAAACCTTTTAGAGTGGGTGTGGATTCGGGAAGAAAGCTCTGCTGGATCTGTCTGGCTGTTTCTATTTCGAATTTCTTACGTTCTAGTTCACTTCGGTATTTTTCCTTCTCTGCTGCTGTTCTTCTTTCATTTACCAGATTCCAAATTATGTACGCAAAGATCGCCGCTCCTGCTGCGTTAGCGCCACTCATCGGTATGACAACATCTTTGACTACATCTAGTGCATCATTGAATGGTCTGGCTATCATGAGCGTCAATCCCATGTGGAATAATTCCATGCCGATAGCAAACAACGCTGCCTGCCACACTCTGGGGAAAGTCCCCTTTCTGGCAATAAATATTATTCCTCCCGTCAGGCCGGCAATGACTGTGGCCAGAGCACAGGGAACAGCGACAAAACCGCCCATGAAGTATCGCTGTATTCCACCAATCAACCCGGCCCCGATTCCCACAATCGGGCCTCCGGCAAGGCCAGCGATCATAGGGCCAAGATCCCTGATATTGGCAATTGCGCCCGAAGACAGGGTGATTCCGCCGTATGTACCGAATATAGAAAGAGCACCAAAAGCTACAATCGCTATAAGTCGGCTCTTGAGTTTGGGCTTCTTTTCTAGCAGGTCCGAAAAAAAACCGGTTCTAGTTACAAGGTAGGCAAAAACGACTACTACGCTTGCGGTCTTTATGAGATCAACTAATAAATCGGGAACCGAAACTCCCATCCTTCATTTTCCCCTGAGACAATATTAGAGGCCTTCATCCCCAACTTTTTAATCTATGATATACCGAAATCATTGTCAGAGTCCACATTTTCAGTCGTTTAGCAAAATCAGGTGACAAAAAGCACTTATTGTCCGGCATAGCATCAATAACATTATTTATGGATTAAATCCATTATACTGTATTCTTGAATGTTACATTGCATTAATTCACCTGTGCTACTAAAATGATGCATGCGTATTTACTGAGCAGATTAAGACGGTTATGTAAGTGAAAGAGATTACAAATGGCTCAAAACAGATTTGAATTGAAAGTAACCAGTAAAATAGATAACCTGCCGGTTATTATGGATTTTGTTAATGAAAAACTGATGAAATTCCGTGCCGACCCGGCAACAATTTTTCACGTCCAATTAGCAGTCGATGAAGCCAGCACTAACATTATTAAATATGCTTATGGGGAAAAAGAAGGACTGCTGAAACTGGTTCTGGAACTAAACGGTGATGAACTCATCATTACCCTCATTAACTGGGGAAAGCCTTTCGACCCCGCTTCCATAGCCCCTCCGGACTTGAACGTTACCCTGGAGGATCGGAAGATCGGTGGGCTGGGAATGTACTTCATCCGCGAATTGATGGATGAAGTAAGCTATTCATTCGACACTGTAAAAGGCAATCGATTGATTTTGAAAAAAAAGCTCCATTAGACATTCTGCCAAAATCTTTGCAGAAGGAGTCCCATGAACGACCATGTGGCGGAGTACAAGCGCAAACTGACCACACCTCAGAAGGCGGTTGAAGAGATACATAATGGTGAGACTATTGTCCATGGCAGCAGCGTTGCCGAGCCACCCGCCCTATTAACAGCAATAGCGGATAGAGCTAGGGCTGGCGAGCTCCGCAATATAAAGATCTATGCCAGCCTTCCCGGCCAGTATGCAGCCAACACTGTCTTGGCCCCAGACCTTGCTGATTGCATCAACAGTTACTCCTGGTTCGTGACCCAGGCGGACCGAGCCCGGGTCAAGGTCGGCCTTACATATTATGTACCGAACTACATTCATCAAATCCCACGGTTGCTGCGCGACTTCATGAGCATTGATATCGCTGTGACTACCGTATCGCCTATGGATCGGTCTGGATTTTTTACCTTTGGCGTCGCCAACGACTATATCTCCGAGGCAGCCCGGAAAGCAAAGCGACTTATCGTAGAGGTCAACAATAATATGCCCAGGGTCTTCGGCGATACCCTTGTTCATGTCTCGGAGGTTCACGCAATAGTAGAAAATCACGTTCCTCTCCTGGAGACCCCCATGCCCAACCCCAGGCCAGAGGACGCGATAATAGGGGAAAAAATCGCTGAGCTTGTACCTGACGGTGCCACCATCGAGCTTGGAATTGGCGGCATACCCAATGCCTTGGCCCATTATTTGGAAGACCATAAAGACCTGGGCCTACACTCCGGTGTCTTTGTTCCCGCGATGATGAAACTCATCGAGAAGGGTACTATTAACGGCCGGCTAAAGACGCTGCACCCGAGGAAGCATATCTTCATGGTGGCGCTAGGCAATCGGGAGATGTATGACTTTATCAATGATAATCCGAGCCTAGAAAGCTACCCGGCATCTTACGTGGAGAATCCGGATATTATTGCGCAGAACGACAACATGATTTCTATCAACACGATTATCGAAGCCGACCTTACGGGGCAGTGCAATGCGGAGTTTCTCGGCGGGGCGCAATTTAGTGGCACCGGTGGCCAAGTAGACTTCGTCCGTGGTGCTTTCAACTCGCGCGGGGGAAAGTCGATCTTAGCTTTTTATTCGACGGCAAAGGGCGGCATGACGTCCCGCATTGTACCCCGGTTTGAACCGGGGACTATCGTTACCACATCCCGGGTTGATATACATTACCTCGCTACAGAATACGGCGTAGTGAACCTCAAGGGAAAATCAACCCGTGAGAGAGCATTAGACATAATCAGTCTGGCGCACCCCAAGTTCAGGGATGAGCTTCTTAAAGCTGCCGAGCAGATGTATCTGGTTTAAATAATAACTGCTTTTCCGAATGCTATTTTTTAACCGCAGCGAGAAATTCATCGATGGTTTTGGCGGCGAGGGTCGTTGTCTGGGCAACACCGCCGCTTAGCATTACCGCGACCTTGTAAATGGCATCGTCATTGGGCGCTTCAAAAATGTTGACGAAATCATACTGGCCCAACGTGGCGTATTGGCCGAGCGGCTTCACCCCCATCGCACGCAGTTGCTTGTTGTGCTCCTTGATTTCCTCCGGCTTGTCCATGAGGGTTTTTCGACCCTTTTCGCTGAGAACGGTTAGTGCGATGTAGATAGGCATTGGCTAAACCTCCTCTAGTTACAGGTTATTCCGAGTGCTAAGGCAGGATGTTCGCCGATACAATCATTTCCTCCCAGGAATCTACCCATGGAACTAGCCTAGTCGCCTCAAGGCCAGCTAAAGCTTTCGGTTTCTTCCAGGCTGATAAAAAAATTCGATGAGAAAGCAAGGTGTTGCTCTTTTGAATCTACAGCGGCTCTCAGAGCCGTGTTTTGACTCGGTGGTTTATCCAACTACCTAGGCATATTTACTCAGAAACCAGACCTTGTCGAATTCCTTAATCTGCCTAACGTTGGTTTCAGGCTTCCATACGACACGCATGGCGACGTCCTTACTAATATCTATCATTTCATAGAGATCCGGCCATACAAAAGCCGGAATGACATATGCTGCTATAGCAAGCTTGCCCGCCCCTTTTACAAACTCTTGGTATTTCGCTTTATTAATTATGTAGGTACTGTCAAATGTATTGTCCATGGTCACACCCCCGATTTTTTAGTTCTAGCTTCCGCAGATGTTGACTATACAACCTCATTTATGAAAATGCAAATCCCTAAATGATTCTTTGGGATATCTTGATTTTAGTAGCTTATAGTAAAAGACAATCAAACATCCCGATGTCTGTTCTGCTTCTACTATAATGATGCCACTGATAAAGAGTCTTTGAGTATTGCGCCACTTAAGTAGTCATTCCGATGAACTTTCAACAGTGTCTACGTTTGGCAGGTTGACAATCACATCTGGTTGAAATACACTAAATTTCCCAATGATAAAGAATTGGGATTTTATTCAATCATTAGTGCTGAGAGGAGGATATCTTATGGCAAGATTAAGTAAGGGAAAAGGAGCGCAAGAAATTGGCATCGATACCTACAAACAGATCATGATAGCCGTAGTGCACGCTTCAGCGGTGGGACTAAGTGAAGTCCTGAAGAACTACAAAACTGAAGCTAAGAGGACGGACTTAGTCCGCACCTATGTCAACAAAATTCGATTCTATCCAGATAAGACCGGTTATTTATTTGTTACTGCCTTTGATGGTTTGAATATTGCTCTACCGAACCCTAATCGGTGGCAGGGGAAGAACCTCTATGACCACAAGGATTCACATGGTAAATATGTGGTCCGTGAATTATCTGTGGCCGCTAAGAAAGGTGGCGGTTTTGTAGAATATTATTGGGCCAAACCAGGCTCAACGGGAGAGCACAAGAAGCTAGGCTATGCGGAGCCTATTACCGATACTAACTATTTCGTAGGCACTGGGGTTTATATTGAGGATTAGAAACATCTAAAACTGAGGGGGAGCCGTAGAGGCAATCCCAACACCGCCCTTTCTCGCGATCAAATTGAGGAGGCAGTATGCCATTCGCAAGCGCGAACGGAATCAACCTTTACTACGAATCGACGGGCGCCGGTGACCCAGCGCTGATCTTCATCCACGGTTACACTTGCGACCATACCGATTGGGATTTACAAGTCAAATTGTTCGCATCACGTCATCGGGTTATCACGGTAGACCTGCGTGGCCATGGAAAGTCCTCCGGGAACATGACGAATGGAACGATTGACGACTTCACGGGCGATGTCAGTACTTTAATGAAGACCTTGGATCTTTCGAGGGTAGCTCTTATCGGCCACAGCATGGGGTGCCGAGTAGCCCTGGCAACATGTTTGCAGAATCCAAAATCAGTCGCCGCCGTGGTTTTGGTAGACGGGAGCCAAATGGGTAAAGGCGATCCTAACCAAGCTACTATGGCAGCTAAAAAGGCGATAGAGCAGCTTGGCTTCCAAGAATATGTCAGGCGTAGATTTGCTGGAATGTTTTTCGGAGAGTATGCCCCTGCCTTGAAAGATCGTCTCATCGCCCGTGCGATGAGACTAGATCCGAATTATGGGGCGAGGGTCGGTTCCGGTTTTCCCGGCTGGGACGCTGCAAACCTCGAAAGAGCTCTTGCAAATTTGAAAGTGCCGCTTCTCGTTATCCAGAGCACAGGGCTTGACGATAAACTTCAGTATTATTCTTTGAGAAGTAGTGACCATACTCCTTGGCTGAGTCTAGTAAAAAAACTTGTTCCAACAGCAAGAGTAGAGGTGATTCCTGGCCATGGGCACTTCGTCATGTTAGAAGCTCCGGATCAAACTAATGAACTCATTGACTCTTTCGTTAAAAAGCTAAAGAACCAATGATCTCAACACTATCTTTGAAATCTGGAAGGTGAAGAACAAAGCATCTGCTGAATCTCTGGTAACATCCCGTTTCTCTCAAACAACAGTTCGGTCACGGTCCCCCGCGGTCCAGCCGAGGGGATACGAACCAAGGGTTTATTTATTCAACTAACTGGGAGCAAAAGTTTAGCTTTGGGCGTACCGAAAACAAAATCTAATATTGTTTTAGGGAGAGGTCGGGCCTTCTCCGGCTCCACCACAAACACGACCACGCCGTTAACTTGCTATCATAATCGCTTGGATACTACACTTTCCGCTAGAATGTCGAACGAGGAAACAATAGTCGGGAATGTGTAGCAATATAGGATCGCGCATGTCGGATGGTGCTCATTCATTTCACATTTCGTCATTTCGTGTAACCAACTTTCCAGATTTCCTAGATATGTATTTAGATATAGCACTTGAAAGTTACTGAATATTGCCCTAATATTGTGGCAAAACCTTAGGAGCAGTCCGGGATATAAGGCTTCAAGGGGGGTAGCATTTAGTGGTTACTCGAAGGAGAAGTACCAAGCCTAGAGTGCATATAATATCCCGCGAACAAGGCTGGGCGATAAAAAAAGAGGGGCTATCTCGGGCCACCAGCTTATACAAAAAAAAAGACAGGGCAATTATTGGAGCGAAGAAATTCAGGCGACAAGGACTTGACATCGTTATACATAAAAGAGACGGGTCAATTGAGAGATGGGAAAAGGCAAAAGGCCGAGCCAAAGCTCGCTAGACCGTAATTTCTCGAAGAATGTGTTCCTAAATTGTCCATTTGACAAAAAATACATCCCCTTTCTTAGACCTCTGCTGTTCACTGTTCTCTATCTGGGTTATACCCCAAGGATTGCCTCCGAACGATTTAATTCAGGAGAGCAGCGCATTCAGAGGATCTGTCACTTGGTCCAGGCATCAAAATTCAGTATTCACGACATTTCCAGACTACGATCTACGAAAAAAGGCGAATATTACAGGCTGAATATGCCTTTTGAACTGGGCGTAGATTTTGGCTGCAGATTGTTTGCTCAAAGCAAGACTCAGACGAAAGTGTTCCTCATCCTTGAAAAGGGAAAATACGCGTATCTCCGCGCTTTATCAGACTTGTCCGGCGTAGACATCAAGAGCCATGGTAATAAACCGGAGGAGTTGGTTCGACAAGTAAGAAACTGGTTTGTGGAAAATGAATTGAACACAGCTGTTAGTGCAGCCACGATATGGGAAGACTTCAACGAGTTCATGGCAGACTTCTATCAGAAAAGGGCGCTCGAGGGATTCAGTGCTCAGGACCTGCAAATGATGCCGGTTCCAGAGTATGTGAACTTTGTAAGAAGCTGGCTGTCTCTCGAAAAGCAAGCTTTTCGAGAGACAGCCAGCTAAATTGTCAATGTAGTAATGACTAGAAGCAGGGATAAGTATATTTTCTGCTGTGATAATTCGTATATTTTCACGATTACACCTTAAGCCAAAGTGGGCAACGAAACGATAAAGTACGTAGGGCAGTAGACTCCGCAGCCAGTTCACCAAGAGTGCTTAGCAGATATTTTGCATTCCAAGCGATAAGCCACTTGACTGGGTGTCTGACTAAAGTGGTGAGCATGTGACCGTTGATTTTACCGAAGCCGCGCGTCCGAACAAAGTCCGGCTGAGGGCCACAAAATAGCTAAAAGCCCTCCGGTATATCGGCCCCAAAATATCTAGCTACATCGTTGTTCCAAATAAAAAAGTTACTGCATACTGAGCCCATACAATCCGGATCTATGTCCGCATCTACTCTGAAGATCTTAAATCTTTTACCGACCTTTCCAGAGACGCGAACATGGCTTGACCTACGGCTCTGCCATTCATCTATGTTATAGATCCGAATAGCTCCATCAAGATGTATAATTCTTTTCCGCACTGGTGAGTAAATAGCATGGAAATAGCGACTTCCTCTTGTTTGCAATTCTTCCTCAGCGGGTATTTCTTCACAACGAAAATGTATCTCATCATCTCTAGGTGTCCACGCATAATCAGTATATGCTGAGCGGACAGAAAACTTGCCTGGAGCCCAACGGCCATGCTCTTCAATTTTTAGGCCATCGATTCGCTTCCAATCTAGCGGCTTCCCATACCACCACATCTTGTATTCCATGTATTCATAGTCCTTTGCCTGTTGCACAAGGAATGGGTCTAACCTTACTGAGGTCACATTTTGCAGACCTTCCTTTAACAACGATTTGGTTAACCAATATTGGGAATTCGATGACTGGATCGGCAGCATGATCGTGAATCCTACATCTCCAAGCACAAGGGCACTCGCTATAATTTGAAAAGAGCTAAGTGGAACCATATAGTCAGAATCTAATATAAGATCAGCAACAGCTGGATTATCATAGGGCGGAGGCTTCTTCATCTGGACTGAATCAATCAAAACTTTCAAACGTGCTTCTGGGATACCCTCCAGGAGCAGCTTTTTTAGAAGCCAGAGCCTAGCCTGTCGGTCAATATCTGCATCACTGACTTTGCTGCAGAAAAACTGAAACTGCCTATCAGCTTTGACATTATCAATAACAAACTGATCGAAGAGAGCGAATTGGTCTGTGATTTTGTGGCTTATCGGGTTATTTAACTTATCGGCAACACGATCAAGATTCAAAAAGGGTCCGATTGGATCGGCAGCAAAGTAGTTAAAGACTTCGTCTATTATTGTAAATGAATTG
>Ga0316628_100001006_pt1 | contig 19141 bp, 13 predicted proteins | sample OWC_Aug_M2_C1_D5_FD_207648 | JGI IMG/M metagenome (GOLD analysis project Ga0316628, IMG submission 207648) | Wetland soil microbial communities from Old Woman Creek delta, Ohio, United States - OWC_Aug_M2_C1_D5_C | ecosystem: Environmental > Terrestrial > Soil > Wetlands | place: USA: Ohio... | reverse complement strand
ACGTCGAAACGGAAGCGGTGATCGAGAACTCGCGCGAATACCATCGCAAGCTTCTCGCCCCGCTCGAGCCCGTCGTGGCGCGATCCGGCGTGAAAGGCCACTTCGAAGTCGCGGTCGGACACCCGGCGGAGCAGATCATCTACCACGCGGACCGCCACCACGCGGATCTGATCGTGGTCGGGCATCGCGGCCGCTCGAAATTCGCACGCCTGCTGCTCGGCTCCGTGTCGAAGCACGTCGTCCAATACGCCGAGCGCCCGGTGATGGTAGTCAGGTGACCGGGGTCCGCCTGACGGCGGTGCTCAGGTCGTGAGCGCCGCCTTCAGCTCGGCGAGCTCGGGCTCGGCGAGGGTTTCCTTCGCCAGCAGCATCTGCGCGCCGCGCTCGAGGACCTCGCGCTGGCCCTGGACGATGACGACCGCCCGGTCGAACGCGTTCTTGACGATGTCGCGTACCGCGATGTCGATCTCGCGCGCGGTTTCCTCGCTGTACTCGCGCTGCTGCGCGACCGGGACGCCGAGGAAGTTCGGCCGCTCCTCGTCGAAGGACACGTAGCCCAGCTTCTCGACCATGCCGTAGCGCAGCGCCATGCTGCGCGCGATGCCGGTGACCTTGGCGAGGTCGTCGGCGGCGCCGGTCGACAGGTGGCCGAACACGACGTGCTCGGCGGCGCGCCCGCCGAGCAGCACCGTCATCTTGTTCTCCAGCTCCTCGCGCGTCATCAGGAAGCGGTCCTCGGTGGGACGCTGAATGGTGTAGCCGAGGGCGCCGATGCCGCGCGGGATGATCGAGATCTTGTGCACCGGGTCGGAGCCCGGCACCGACATCGCGACCAGCGCGTGCCCCATCTCGTGGTAGGCGACCGTGCGCCGCTCCTTCTCGTTGAGCACCCGGCTCCTCTTTTCCAGGCCGGCGACGATGCGCTCGACCGCCTGGGTGAAATCGTCCAGCGTCACCGACTCGGCGCTGCGCCGCGTCGCGAGCAGCGCCGCCTCGTTCACCAGGTTGGCGAGGTCCGCGCCGGAGAATCCGGGCGTCAGCGCCGCAATCTGCTCGAGCTCCACGCCGGGGGCGAGCCGGATCTTCTTCACGTGCACCGCGAGGATCTGCAGCCGCCCCTTCTTGTCGGGCCGGTCGACCAGCACCTGCCGGTCGAAGCGCCCGGCGCGCAGCAGCGCCGGATCGAGGATCTCGGGACGGTTGGTCGCCGCGAGCAGCACCAGGCCGGTGCTCGGGTCGAAGCCGTCGAGCTCGGAGAGCAGCTGGTTGAGCGTCTGCTCCTTCTCGTCGTGCCCGCCCATCAGTCCCGTGCCGCGCGCGCGACCCAGCGCGTCGAGCTCGTCGATGAAGATGATCGCCGGGGCCTTCTGCCGCGCCTGCTCGAAGAGATCCCTCACGCGCGCCGCGCCGACGCCGACGAACATCTCGACGAACTCGGATCCGGAGATCGAGAAGAACGGCACGCCGGCCTCGCCCGCGACCGCGCGCGCGAGCAGCGTCTTGCCGGTGCCCGGCGGGCCCACCAGCAGCACGCCCTTGGGCACGTGCGCGCCGAGGCGGCCGTAACGGGCGGGGTCTTTGAGGAACTCGACCACTTCCTGCAGCTCCGCCTTCGCCTCGTCGACGCCGGCAACGTCGTCGAAGGTGACGCCGGTCTGCTTCTCGACGTACACCTTCGCCCGGCTCTTGCCGATGCTCATGAAGCCGCCCATGCCCTGCTGACCGGCGAAGCGCCGCACGAGAAAGAACCACACGCCGAAGAACACCAACGCCGGCACCACCCAGGAAAGCAGATCCCGCAGGAACGTGCTTTCGTAGACGCGCGTGAACTTGACGTCGTATTTCGCCAGCCGATCGGCAAGCTCGGGCTCGACGATATTCGCCACCACCGTGCTCTTGCCGGCCTGGGGGGACTTCAGCTTGCCGGTAATCGTCTGATCCGACACCAGCACTTCGGAGATCTGGTTATCGGCGAGCAGCTTCTCGAACTGGCTGTAGGGCACCACCTCGACGGTCTGCACCTGGTGCCACCATTGCTGCACGAGCATGATGGCGAACAGGGCGAAGATCAGATAGGCGATGTTGACTAGGGTTCGTTTTTCCATCGTATTGGCTGGGCGTTTCTCCCCATCTTGGGGCGGGTCGGCGGCTTGGCAACCCCCGCGAGTAGCGTCCCGACGCTTGAATCCGCCCCCAACGGCCCCATCTTCGACGCAGGAATTCGATAAGGATCAAGGCGATGCGCTTCGACAAGTTCACCACCAAGCTGCAGGAGGCCCTGGCGGAAGCCCAAAGCATGGCCGTCGGCCAGGACCACCAGTACATCGAGCCGCAGCACCTGCTGCTTGCGTTGCTCGGGCAGGAGGACGGCGGCGCCGCGGCGCTCGTCGCCAAGTCGGGAGGCAACCCGAATGCCTTGAAGCAGGCCCTTGGCCAGGCCGTCGCCCGGCTGCCGAAGGTCGAGGGCGCGCCCGGCGAGGTGCACATCTCGCGCGAGCTGACCGCGCTGCTCAACGTCGCCGACAAGGAAGCGCAGAAGCGCGGCGATCAATACATCGCTTCGGAGATGTTCCTGCTGGCGGCAGTCGCCGACAAGGGCGAGACCGGGAAGCTGCTCAAGCAGGCGGGCGTCGTCAAAGGTGCCCTGGAGAAGGCGATCGAGCAGGTGCGCGGCGGCGCCAGCGTGACGGGCCAGGCCGACGAGTCGCAGCGCCAGGCGCTCGCCAAGTACACGCTCGATCTCACCGAGCGCGCCCGGCAGGGCAAGCTCGACCCGGTGATCGGGCGCGACGACGAGATCCGGCGCGCGATCCAGATCCTGCAGCGTCGCACCAAGAACAACCCGGTGCTGATCGGCGAGCCGGGCGTGGGCAAGACCGCGATCGTCGAGGGCCTCGCGCAGCGCATCGTCAACGGCGAGGTGCCCGAGACGCTCAAGAACAAGCGCGTGCTGGTGCTCGACATGGCCTCGCTGCTGGCGGGCGCCAAGTATCGCGGCGAATTCGAGGAGCGCCTCAAGTCGGTGCTCAAGGAGCTGGCGCAGGACGAAGGCAGCACCATCGTGTTCATCGACGAGCTGCACACCATGGTCGGCGCCGGCAAGGCGGAGGGCGCGATCGACGCCGGCAACATGCTGAAGCCCGCGCTGGCACGCGGCGAGCTGCACTGCATCGGCGCGACCACGCTCGACGAATACCGCAAGTACGTCGAAAAGGACGCCGCGCTCGAGCGCCGCTTCCAGAAAGTGCTCGTCGGCGAGCCCACCGTGGAGGCGACGATCGCCATCCTGCGCGGCCTGCAGGAAAAGTACGAAGTGCACCACGGCGTCGACATCACCGACCCGGCGATCGTCGCCGCGGCCGAGCTGTCGCACCGCTACATCACCGACCGCTTCCTGCCCGACAAGGCGATCGACCTGATCGACGAAGCCGCGGCGCGCATCAAGATGGAAATCGACTCCAAGCCGGAGTCGATGGACCGGCTCGACCGGCGCCTCATTCAATTGCGCATCGAGCGCGAGGCGGTGAAGAAGGAGAAGGACGAGGCCTCGCAGAAGCGCCTCGGCCTGATCGAGGCGGAGATCGCGAAGCTCGAGAAGGAGTACTCCGACCTGGAGGAAGTCTGGAAGGCGGAAAAGGCGCAGGTCGCCGGCAGCCAGCACGTCAAGGAAGAGCTCGAGAAGCTCAAGCTGCAGATGGAAGAGGCGCGCCGCAAGGGCGACTGGCAGAAGATGAGCGAGATCCAGTACGGCAGGATCCCGCAGCTCGAGGCGCAGCTCAAGCAGGCCGAAAAGCCGGAACCGAAGAAGACCAGGCTTGTGCGCACCCAGGTCGGCGCGGAAGAGATCGCCGAGGTGGTGTCGCGCGCGACCGGCATCCCGGTTTCGAAGATGATGCAGGGCGAGCGCGACAAGCTGCTCAAGATGGAAGACAAGCTGCACGAGAGAGTCGTCGGCCAGGACGAGGCGGTGCGCCTCGTTGCGGACGCGATCCGGCGCTCGCGCTCGGGCCTTTCCGACCCCAACCGACCCTACGGCTCGTTCCTGTTCCTCGGGCCCACGGGCGTGGGCAAGACCGAGCTGTGCAAGGCGCTCGCCGCGTTCCTGTTCGACTCGGAAGAGCACCTGATCCGCGTCGACATGTCAGAGTTCATGGAAAAGCACTCCGTGGCGCGGCTGATCGGCGCGCCCCCGGGATACGTCGGCTACGAGGAGGGCGGCCACCTCACCGAGCAGGTGCGCAGGAAGCCCTACTCGGTGATCCTGTTCGACGAGATCGAGAAGGCGCACCCGGACGTGTTCAACGTGCTGCTGCAGGTGCTCGACGACGGACGGCTGACCGACGGCCAGGGGCGCACCGTGGACTTCAAGAACACCGTCATCGTGATGACATCGAACCTCGGCTCGCACATGATCCAGCAGATGGCAGGCAGCGACTACGGGGTGGTCAAGCTCGCGGTGATGGCCGAGGTGAAGACGCATTTCCGGCCGGAGTTCATCAACCGCATCGACGAGGTGGTGGTGTTCCACGGCCTGGGCGAGGCCCAGATCGGCGCGATCGCGAAGATCCAGCTCGCCGTGCTCAGGCAGCGGCTGGCGAAGATGGACTACGCGCTCGAGGTATCGGACGCGGCGATCGCGGAGCTGGCGAAGGTCGGCTTCGACCCGGTGTACGGCGCGCGGCCGCTCAAGCGCGCGATCCAGTCCGAGATCGAGAACCCGCTGTCGAAGGCCATTCTCGAGGGGCGCTTTGCGCCGAAGGACACCGTCGTGGTCGACTTCCGCGGCGGCAAGATGACCTTCGAGAAGGCGCAGGCGAAGGCCGCGGCCTGACACGGAGCCGCCGCGCGAACGCGGTGCGACTGCTGCAGCAGCTCCTCCCACAGACCCTCGGTGTCCTTGCGAAATACCGTCTCGACGTCGGGCCCGAGCACCGACCACAGGCCGTTGTCGATCTCGCGCCGCAACTCGCCCGGGCGCCAGCCGACGTAGCCGACGTAGTAGCGCGCCTGGTTAGGCGTGGTCTCGATCACGTGGTCGATGGTCGTCGCGCGAAGCGCGAGGTACAGGTTCTTCGTCAGGGGCACCGCGCCACCCGGGTCGCCGCCTGCGCGCACCAGCGCCACCAGCGCGTTGCGCGAAAACGGTCCGCCGTAGTACACGGGCTCGCGAACCCGCTTCGAGGGCTCGTGCTCGGGAAACAGGCTGCCCAGCGAGCGCCTGGTGGGCCGGTTCAGGATCACGCCGACGTGCCCGCCATTGGGCGCGGGACCCGCGATGATCACGGTCTGAGAGTAGTCGGCATCGCGCAGCCCTGGCTCGGCGACCAGCAACATCGCCGCGCCTTCACGGTATTGGGCGTGCGCGAGCCCGCCCGCCAGGGCGAGCAGGGTGCAGATCGTCAGCGAACGCAGCATTGAATTCACTTAATGCACTCTGCGCACGAGTATAAGCTCGCCGCTTGCGGCAGAGGCCTGCGCGCCGGTGGCACGGCGCAGCAGCTCCGCCCACTGCCCGCGCGTATCCTCGCGGAAGATGTCGTCCTCGTCGACGGGCAGGACGTACCAGTCATGGCGCAGCAGCTCGCCCTCGAGCTGATGCGGCGCCCAGCCGGCGAATCCGAGGTACAGGCGATAGCGCCCGCCGGTCCCCTGCAGCAGCCCCTTGATGGTGTCGGCGTGCATGCTCAAGTACACGTCCTTCAGCACGTGGAAGGCCGGCGCCGCCGGCGCCTGCTCCGAGTGGAACACCGCGACGATCGCCTGCCTGAGAACCGGGCCGCCGAAGAACATGGCGTCGCCGTAATTGGCCGCCGGCAGCTCGGGCGGCAGGACGTCGGTCGCGTGAAGCGGCGTCGGGCGATTGAGGATCACGCCGACGGTCTCGGCGTCGGGCGTCTGCGTGGCAAGCACCACGGACTGGCTGAAATTCGGGTCGAGCAGCGTCGGCTTGGCCACCAGCAGCACCGCATTCGGCGATTCGGCAGCCGGATCGCCCCCTTGCGCAACGGGCGCCACCGCGAGCAGGGTGGCGCAAAACGTCAGGGCACACGCGCGCAGCATGCGGCCATTATCCTCGCCGGTGCGGTGGCCGGGCCCGCCGATGCGGCAAGTGACCCGGCGCAGTCAGCGCGGCACCGGATGCTGCGCTGCGGCATACCGTTCTTACAACAGCTTACACATGCGAATGTGAGAATCCGCTAGAAATGATGCTTCTGGCGGGGTAAGCGCCGGAACGGGGAAGGGCAACACCATGACCACGGCCTCATCGTCCGCAGGCGTGCCGCCAGCCGGCCGCGTCCACGCCGCGCCGCGTGTCGCGGCGGCGGAGGGGCAAGCTTCGCTCGCGGAGGCGCTGTTTCACGAGCGCGTCTCGGGCGTGCGCGACGAAGTTCCGGCCACTGCGTTCCTGATCGTGGTGGGCGCGCTCAGCCTCGGCTGGGTGCTGCGCAAGAGCATCCCGGTCGACGAGCTGTACATCTGGGTGATCCTGCAATCGGCCTTCGCCGCCGCGTGCTTCTGGCTGGCGCATGCGTATCGCGCCGACAAGAACCGCTTCGCGCGCGCCGGGATCTGGGCGTTTCGCATCAACGCCATGGTGATCGTCGGGGGCCTGCTGTGGTCCCTGGTCCCGGTGTGGCTCGCGACCATGGAGCACCCGCTGCTGCAGCTCGTGGCCGGCGCCATTCTGGTCGGCGTGCCGCTTCTCGGCGTGACGACGAACAGGTACTTTGCGGCCGGCCAGGTCGGGCTGGTCGTCGTGTTTCTCGGCACCTTCGTGGCCTATCTCACACTCGTCTCCGATGCGCCCTTGAGGCTCGAGATCGCGGTCGGCTGCGTCATCTACGCGATCGTGATGGCGTGGATGGGGGTGCGCGCGCAGCTCGCCACGACGGCGCTGCTCACCGTCCAGCTGCAGCGCGAGGGCCTCATCGACCAGCTGCAGCGCGCCAAGGACCTGTCCGAGGCGGCAGACCGCGCGAAGTCGGAATTCATCGCCAACATGAGCCACGAGCTGCGCACGCCGCTGACGGTAGTGCTTGGCATGGCGCAGCTACTCAACCTCTCCGTGCTCGACGCCGAGCAGCGCGAGGGCGTGGACCTGATCGAGCGCTCGGGTCAGGCGCTGCTGTCGCTGATCAATCACATCCTCGACTTGTCGCGCATCGATGCGGGACGCCTGGAGCTCGCGCACACCGAATTCAACATTCGCAACACCGTCGAGGGCGTGCGCCGGCATTTCGCGGATGACGCCGCGAACAAGGGCCTCGAGCTCAGCGCGCGCGTGGCAGAGGACGTGCCGCAGTGGGTGCAGGGAGACGAGCTGCGCTTGCGCCAGGTGCTGCTCAATCTCTGCGACAACGCGGTCAAGTTCACGCTCGCGGGAAGCGTGGCGCTGTCGGTGGAGGTATCCCGCAAGGACGGCCCTGCGGGCCACATCGTCCTCGGCTTCAAGATCGCCGACACCGGGGTCGGCATGGACAAGACCGCAGCGGCCAGCGCGTTCGAGCCGTTCTTCCAGGTCCAGACGGGCGCTGCGCGCCGCCACGGCGGAACCGGGCTCGGACTGGCGATTTCGCGCCGCCTGGTGCGTCTGATGGGCGGCACCATCTCGGTGAGGAGCGAACTCGGTCGCGGCTCCACGTTCAGCTTTACCGCGGCGTTCATCCCGGGAGCGACGCGGCAGGGGACACAACCGCGCTCGCAGACGATCGCTCGAAACCGGTTCCCGGTACGGGTCCTGCTGGTCGAGGACGACCCCGTCAACTCGCTTGTGGCGACCTCGCTGCTGCGCACGCTCGCCGCGGAGGTCGACGTCGCCGGCGGCGGCGAGGAGGCCGTGCGCGCCGTCCAGGCGCGTCCTTACGACGTGATCCTGATGGACTGCGTGATGCGGGGAGTGGACGGCTTTGAGGCCGTGCGCCGGATCCGCTCGCTCGAGCGCGCCGGCACCGTGGCGCGCAGCCACATCGTCGCCCTGACGGCGAGCGCGCTGCCGGAGGATCGCGAGCGCGCTTTGCAGAGCGGCATGGACGCCTACGTCAGCAAACCGTACACCATCGAGGACCTGAAGGAAGCCCTGCTCGGCGCCGAAGCGCGCGGCTAGTTGGCGAACGCCGAGATTCCAGTCTGCGCGCGCCCGAGTATCAGCGCGTGCACATCGTGCGTGCCTTCGTAGGTGTTCACCACCTCGAGGTTGACCAGGTGGCGCGCCACGCCGAACTCATCCGAAATGCCATTGCCGCCCATCATGTCGCGCGCCATGCGCGCGATGTCGAGCGCCTTGCCGCACGAGTTACGCTTGAGGATCGAGGTGATTTCGGGCGAGGCGCTACCTTCGTCCTTCATGCGCCCGAGCCGCAGGCAACCCTGCAAGCCGAGCGTGATCTCGGTCTGCATGTCGGCGAGCTTCTTCTGGATCAGCTGGTTCGCGGCGAGCGGCCGCCCGAACTGCGTGCGCTCCAGCACATATTGCCTGGCGCGGTGCCAGCAATCCTCGGCCGCACCGAGCGCGCCCCAGGCGATGCCATAGCGCGCCGAGTTAAGACAGGTGAAGGGGCCCTTCAGGCCGCGCACCTCGGGAAACGCGTTGTCCTCCGGGCAGAACACGCCGTCCATGACGATTTCGCCCGTGATCGAGGCGCGCAGCCCCACCTTTCCATGAATCGCCGGCGCGCTCAAGCCCTTGAATTGCTTTTCCAGCACGAACCCCCTGATTGCCCCCTCGTCGTCCTTCGCCCAGACCACGAACACGTCGGCGATCGGCGAGTTGGAGATCCACATCTTGGAGCCCGCAAGGCTGTAGCCGCCCGGCACTTTCTTGGCGCGCGTCTGCATCGACCCCGGATCGGAGCCATGGTTCGGCTCGGTCAGGCCGAAGCAGCCGATCCATTCGCCCTTCGCGAGCTTGGGCAGGAACTTCTGCTTTTGCGCCTCGGTGCCGAACTCGTTGATCGGCACCATGACGAGCGAGGACTGCACGCTCATCATCGAGCGGTAGCCCGAGTCGACGCGCTCGACCTCACGCGCGATCAGCCCGTAGCTGACATAGTTGAGCTCAGGGCCGCCGTATTGCGCCGGAATGGTTGGGCCAAGCAGGCCCACCGCGCCCATCTCGCGGAAGATCGAGGGATCGGTCTTCTCGTGGCGAAACGCTTCGAGTACGCGCGATGCCAGCCGTTCCTGGCAGTAGGCGCTCGCCGCGTCGCGCACCATGCGCTCGTCCTCGGTGAGCTGGTCGTTGAGCAGCAGCGGGTCGTCCCAGACGAAGCGGGCCTTGGGCGTCGATTTGAGCGGGGCGTTCATGGCGACCTCCAGTAGAGGCTAGTTTACGCGCTCGAGGATCACGGCGAGGCCCTGGCCGACGCCGATGCACAGCGACACGGCGGCGTAGCGGCCGCCGCTTTGCTGCAGCTCGCGCGCCACGGTGAGCGCGAGGCGCGCGCCCGAGCAGCCGAGGGGATGGCCGATGGCGATGGCGCCGCCGTTCGGGTTGACGCGCGGGTCCTTCGCATCGACGCCCATCAGCTTGAGGCAGCCCAGCACCTGGCTGGCGAAGGCCTCGTTGATCTCGATGATGTCGAGGTCCTTGAGCGCGAGCCCGGCGCGCTCGAGCGCGAGCGGGATCGCGTAGGCCGGCCCGACGCCCATGATGCGCGGCTCGACTCCGGCCGAGGCCGCCGACAAGATTTTCGCCATCGGCCTCTTGCCATGCTTCTCGCCCCACGCACGGCTTCCGATCAGGAGCGCCGCGGCACCGTCGTTCACCCCCGAGGCATTGCCGGCGGTGACCACCCCGCCCTCGAACAGCGGTTTCAGCCGGGCGAGCGAGTCCATGCTCGAGTCGCGCCGCGGATGCTCGTCGACCTCGACCAGGGTGGGCGGCGCGTCCTTCTTCTTGGAGGGCAGCGCCACGGGCATGATTTCACCCTTGTAGAAGCCCTCCGCTTCCGCCTTGGCGTACTTCTGCTGCGAGGCTAGCGCGAACTCGTCGGCCTGCTCGCGCGTGATGCCGAATTCCTTGGCGACGTTGTCGCCGGTCTGCGGCATCGAGTGGTCGCCGAACTGCTTGGCGAAGCGCGGGTTGGGAAAGCGCGAGCCGATGGTGGTGTCGTACATCTTGACTTCGCGGCTGTAGGGCGAGTCCGCCTTCGCCAGCACGTAGGGCGCGCGCGTCATGCTCTCTACGCCGCCGGCCACGTAGAGCTCGCCTTCGCCGCAGGTGACGGCGCGCGCGGCATCGGTCACGGCCTGCAGGCCGCTGGCGCACAGCCGGTTGACCGTGACGCCGGGCGTGGTGGCGGGCAGCCCGGAGAGCAGCGCGGCGAAGCGCGCGACGTTGCGGCAGTCCTCGCCCGACTGCGTGACGCAGCCGAGTACGACGTCCGAAATTTCGCGGGGATCGACTTTGTTGCGCCCGACCACCTCGCGGATCACCTCGCCGGCGAGATCGTCGGGGCGCACCGACGCCAGCTTGCCGGCGTGGCGGCCGATCGGGGAGCGCAGTCCGTCGTAGATGTAGGCGTTGAGCATGTGAGTTACTCCGGTGTGAGCAGGGAAACGCCGAGCCTGGCGCGCCGCGTGAGCCAGGGGCTCGGCCGGTAGCGCGGCTCCTTGTAGAAATCGTGCATCGCCTCGAGCACGGCGAGTATCTTGGTCGCGCCGATGGCGTCGCCCATGGCGAGCGGCCCCCGCGGGTAGCCGAGGCCGAGCATCACGGCGCGGTCGAGGTCCTGCGGCGTCGCGATGCGCTGTTGCACGATGTCGCAGCCGACGTTGACGATATGCGCGACGACGCGCTGCGCGACGAAGCCGGCGGAGTCGCGGATCGCCGATACAGGCACACCGTCTGCCGCGAGCAGCGCATGCGCGGCGTCGCGCGCCGCGGGCGTAGTGACCGGCGTGGTCATCAGCGTGCGTCGCTTGCCGAAGCCGAACAGCGGATCGACCGCGACGGTGCGTGCCGGATCGAGGCCCAGCTCGAGCGCGCTCGCGGTGGCGTCCTTGCCGAGCGGCGCGACGAGGCACACCGAGGCCGCGGAGGCGTCGCCCATCGGGGCGCCGAGCCTGGCGGCCAGCTCCTTGAGCTCGGGCACGCACCATACCGATGCGGGGCGAGCCGCGGGCACCGGCTGCTCGGGCAGCTTCTCGGCCGCGCCGTCCTTGCCGTAGACGTACCAGCCGCGCCCGGTCTTGCGCCCGTGGAGGCCGGCCGCCACGCGCGGCTCGTTCAGGTAGGACGGCTTGTACTTCGGCTCCTCGTAGTACTGCTGGTACATGGAGCGCATCACGGCATGCGTGACGTCGAGCCCGACGAGGTCCATGAGGCCGAAGGGGCCGAGCCGAAAACCCGCGGCATCGACCAGGATGCGGTCGATAGTGGCGAAATCGGCCACACCCTCCGCGAGGACGCGCAGCGACTCGGGGACGTACGCGCGCCCGGCGTGATTGACGATGAAGCCCGGGGTGTCGTTGCAGCGCACCGGCGTGTGCCCGTAGCGCCTGGCCAGCGCGGCGAGCGCCTCCCCGACCCAGGGCTCGGTCAGCACGCCGTCGACCACCTCGACGATCTTCATCACCGGCACCGGATTGAAGAAGTGGTAACCGGCGACGCGCCCCGGCTTACGGCACGCGGCGGCCATCGCCGTGACCGAAAGCGACGAGGTGTTGGAGGCGAGGATGCAGTTCGCAGAGACGATTGCCTCAAGCGCGCTGAACAGCGCCTGCTTGGCCTCCAGCTTTTCGACGATCGCCTCGATCACTACGTGGCACGGCGCGAAGGCCTCGAGCGATGCGGCGATCTCGATGCGCGCGAGCGCGGCGTCCGCGTCGGGTTGCCTGACGCGCCCCTTCTCGACCAGCTTGCCGAGCGACTGGGCGATCGCTTCCCGGGCCTTGCCGGCGGCGCCCGGCTGGGCGTCGAACACCAGTGTGCGCACGCCGCACTGGGCGAGCACCTGCACGATGCCCCGGCCCATAGTTCCCGCGCCGGCTACGCCGGCGACCAGGTCGCTGCGGGAGGCGTCGAGCATGTGGCTTCTGGAAAACCGTAATTGTAGCGGCAGGCGCCCCGGGGCCGCGGAAATGAGCGAAACCGGCGTCATATGCCGAGGCTATAATCAATCAGGCAGTTCCGGGCTATGCGGCCGGGGACGCCGGGAGGGAGCCCCCCGCGAAGTAGAATAAATACGTGCGTCGCAAGCGGCGCAAGGAGACGGCATATGAAGTATCGCAAGATCCTTCTCGCCTACAACGGGTCAGACGACGGCAAGCGCGCGCTGGTGGAATGCGCCGAGCTGGCCAACTTCCTCGGCGCCGAGACGCACCTGCTTGCGGTCGCGAGCATGCCGCCCAGCCTGTTCCTCACCGAGGGGTTCGTGCCCGAGGAGCTCCTCGAAGAGGAGAAGAAGCGCACCCAGACGGTGCTCGACGAAGGCATCCGGTCGCTCACCGACAAGGGCTTCAAGGCCGCGGGCCACCTCGCGGTGGGCGAGCCGGTGGAGGAAATCTGCCGCCTGGCAAAGGAACTCGGCGTCGACTTGATCGTGATCGGCCACAACCAGAACACGTCGTTTGCGGCGCGCTGGTGGAAAGGCTCGGTAGGTGCATCCTTGCTCGATTACGCACCCTGCAGCATCCTGATCGCACTGTCGCGCGCCTGAAGTCGTTGTTTCAAGTATTCGTGCGCGGCGCCGCGCGATGCGCTTGTAGAATGCCGGCATGCAGAGCTTCGGCACCCAGGGCAGGCTCGAAGACGAGCGCATGCTGAAAGGTCGGGGGCGCTACGTCTCCGACTGGGACCTTCCGCGGCAGGCCCACGCGCATTTCCTGCGCTCCGATCGGCCGCACGCCAGGATCGTCTCGATCGACGCCAGCGCGGCGCTGGCGATGCCGGGCGTCATCGCGGTGCTGACCGGCGAAGACGTTGCGGCGGCGGGCGCCCAGGGCCTGCCGGCGGCCGCGCCGGTAAAGGGTCGCGACGGATCGGAGCAGCCGAAGGTGCATCGCCCGGCGCTCGCGCAGGGCAAGGTGCGCCACGTCGGCGAACCGGTGGTGCTCGTGATCGCCGCGTCGCGGCCGCAGGCGCAGGACGCGGCCGAGGCGGTGTTGGTCGAATACGAGGACCTGCCCGCCGTGGTCAGCGCGCCGGAGGCCATTGCGCCGGGCGCGCCGCTGGTGCACGACGGCATCGCCGGGAACCTGTTGCTGGACTTCGCGGGCGGCGACGAGGCGGCGACGCGCGCGGCGTTCGAGCGCGCGGCGCGCGTGGTGTCGCTCAACGCCTATCACACGCGCGTGGTGGGCAACCCGATGGAGCCGCGCGCGTGCACCGGTGTCTACGACGCGGCAGCCGACACTTACCAGCTCTATGCCTGCACGCAGGGCGCCTCGGCGATGCGCGGCCAGATCGCCACCGTGCTCGGCGTCGCGCCGGAGAAGATCCGCGTCATCGCGGAGGAGGTCGGTGGAGGGTTCGGCGTGCGGTTCAACACCTATCCGGAATACTGCGCCGTGCTGATTGCGGCAAAGAAGCTCGGGCGCCCAGTGAAGTGGGTCGGCACGCGCTCCGAGGTGTTCCTCGCCGATGAGCAGGCACGCGATGTGGTGCACCGCGGCGAGATGGCGCTCGACGCCTCGGGGCGCATCCTCGGCATGCGCTTCGATTTCGTCTCGAACCTGGGCGCCTATGTCGCCTTCACCGGCACCTTCGTCAATACGGTCAACCTGGTCAACGTGGCGAGCGGGGTGTACGACGTGCAGGCGATCCACGTGCGTGCCCGGCTGGCAATGACCAACACCGCGCCGACGGCCGCCTACCGCGGCGCCGGACGGCCGGTGAGCTCCTACGCGATCGAGCGGCTGGTCGATCAGGCAGCCTACGAGCTGGGGATGGATCCGGCCGAGTTCAGGCGCCGCAACCTGGTGCCGAAGAGCGCCTTCCCGTACAAGATCGCGACCGGCTTCGAATACGACTGCGGCGACTTCGAAGGCGCGCTGGACGATGCGCTCGAGGCGGCGGACTGGAAGGGCTTCGGGGCGCGGCGCGCGGCCTCGGCAAAGCGCGGCCGGCTGCGCGGGCGCGGCATCGCCTGCTACATCGAGGCGACCGGCTCGGGCGGATTCGCGCCCTACGACCAGGTGCAGGTCTCGTGGGACGACGAAGCACGCATCACGCTGCGCGCGACCTCGCACAACCACGGCCAAGGGCACGAGACGGTGTTTGCTCAGATCGTCGCGGGCGTGCTGGGCGTGCCGATGGAGTCGATCCGCCTGCGCACCGCCGATCCAGACATGAACCTCACCGGCAATCCGACCGGCGGCTCGCGCTCGCTGCACGGCGTGGGCAGCGTCATGCTGCTCGCGTCGCAGGAAGTGGTGAAGAAGGGCATGGCGCTCGCCGCCGACGACATGGAGGTGGCGCAGGCCGACATCGAGTTCGTCGACGGCCGCTTCCGGGTCAAGGGCACCGACCGCGAAGTCGCGATCACCTCGCTCGCGAAGAAACACCGCGGCGCGCTCGATGTCGACCTCAGGGACAAGAAGGTCGGATCGACCTTCCCCAATGGCTGCCACATCGCCGAGGTGGAGATCGAGCCCGACACCGGGATGGTGGAGGTGCTGTCCTACGTCGCCTGCGACGATGCCGGCAACATCATCAACCACCAGCTGGTCGAGGGTCAGATGCAGGGCGGCATCACGCAGGGCGCCGGCCACATCCTGGGCGAGCAGGCGGTCTACGATCGCGACACGGGCCAACTGCTCACCGGAAGCTTCATGGACTATCCGATGCCGCGCGCAGTGCTGGTCGACGGGCTGAGGGTGATGCACCACCCGGTGCCGACCAAGGCCAATCCCCTGGGCGCGAAGGGCGTCGGCGAGGCCGGCGTCACGGGCTCGATGCCGTGCATCATGAACGCGATCCTCGACGCGCTGCGCGGCGCCGGGGTGACGCATTTCGACATGCCGGCGAGCCCGCACCGCGTGTGGCAGGCGCTCGCGGCGGCGAAGGCCGGTGACCCGCGCGCGATGGCGGTGGCTCAGACGCGCACGCTGTAAAGGGAGGCGCAACATGAAGGCATCGATGAAGCCAATCAGGAACGAATTTCCCTGGGGGACTATCGAGTGGCTCGCCAACGACGAGGTCGGCAACAGCCGTGAGCTTTCCCTCGCCCGCATGACGCTGCCGCCGGGCAACGCTACCGACACCCACATCCACGCCAACTGCGAGGAATCGATCTACGTCGTGCGCGGCAGGGTGGAGTGCCGCATCGGCGAGGACCGCGTCCAGATGGCGGCGGGCGGGCAATCGGTGGTCCCCAGGGGCGCGGTGCACGGGATCCGCAACGTCGGCGATGCGCCCGCGGAGATCATCCTGTCGTACTCCTCCGCGGCGCGCGCGTTCGACCTGGCCTGAAACGCGGAGCTGCGCAGCACGCGGTCTGAGCTGCGCAATCATGCAGTTCGATTATTTCGAACACGACGCCGACGTCGGGGTGGTCGGGCGCGGCGCCACGCTGGAGCAGGCTTTCGCCGCGGGCGCCCAGGCGGTTTTCTCCCTGATCACGCGCCTCGATGACGTCCAGCCGCGCGAGCGTGTCGATGTCGAGTTCGAGGAGGCCGATGCCGAGTTCGCCTTCGTGACCTGGATCAACCTGCTGCTCGCACGGGCGCAGGAAAATGGGCTTGTGCTGGGAAAATTCGAGCTCGAACGGGACGGCGATCGCTGGCGCGGCCGCGCGTGGGGCGAGCCTTGGCGCGCCGACATGGAGCGCGGCATCGACGTCAAGGGCGCGACGTTGACCATGCTGTCGGTCGCGCGGGCCGACGGCGGCTGGGAAGCGCGCTGCATCGTGGACGTCTGAGGCGGCAAACATGGACATGACGCGCGTCAGCGCGATCGACCCCTGGACCTGGACCGTGCCGCTCGCGCCCGGCGAGTCGCGGCACGAGGTGAAGCTCTACGGCTCGCGCGAGCTGCTCGAGACCATGGACGATAAGGTGCTCGAGCAGATCACCAACGTGGCGCGCTTGCCGGGATTGGTGGGCGCGGCGATGACCATGCCAGATGCGCACTGGGGTTACGGTTTTCCCATCGGGGGCGTGGCGGCCTTCGATCCCGACCTTGGCGGCATCATTTCGGCAGGCGGCGTGGGCTTCGACATCTCCTGCGGCATCCGCTGCCTGCGCACCGACCTGACGCTGCATGACATCGCGCCGCGCATGAAGTTGCTGGGCGACGGGCTGTTTCGCGACATCCCCGCGGGGGTCGGGGAGGGCGGTCACATCCGGCTGGAGATTCCGGAGCTCGACCGTGTGCTCGCCGGCGGCGCGCGCTGGGCGGTGGAGCAGGGCTATGGCGAACCGTCAGACCTCGAGTACGTGGAGGAGAACGGGCGCGCGTCCGGCGCCGTGCCGGCCAGCGTTTCCGTGCTCGCCAAGAAGCGGCAGTTGGGCGAAATGGGCACGCTCGGCTCGGGCAACCATTACCTCGAGGTGCAGTGGGTCGAGCGCATCGTCGACCAGGAAGCGGCGCGCGCGTTCGGGCTGTTCGAGGGCCAGATCTTGATCTCGATCCACTGCGGATCGCGAGGACTGGGCCACCAGATCGGTACCGAGTACCTGGTCAGCCTCGCCAAGGCGGCCGGACGGCTGGGGATCAGTCTGCCCGACCGCGAGCTCGCGTGCGCGCCGATCAACTCCGACGAGGGTCAGGCCTATATCGGAGCGATGCACGCCGCCACCAATTGCGCGCTCGCCAACCGGCAGATCCTCGCGCACCTGACGCGCCGGGTGTTCGCGCATCATTTTCCCGGCCGGCGCCTGGAGACCTTGTTCGACGTGTCGCACAACACCTGCAAGGCTGAGTGGCACGAGGTCGAGCGCCGGCGGCGCCTGCTCTACGTGCACCGCAAGGGCGCGACGCGCGCCTTCGGCCCGGGACACGCCGCGCTCCCGGAGCGCTACCGGGCAGTCGGACAGCCGGTGATCATCGGCGGCAGCATGGGGACCGGCTCGTACATTCTCGCCGGCACCGCCGAGAGCGAAAAGCGTGCGTTCAGCTCGGCGAGCCACGGCGCGGGCCGCGCGATGAGCCGTCACGCGGCGCTCAAGCGTTGGCAGGGACGCGAGCTGCTCAAGGATCTCGAAACGCGCGGGGTGATCGTCAGGACGCGCTCGATGCGCGGGGCGGCGGAAGAGGCGCCCGGAGCCTACAAGGACGTCGAGCGCGTCGCCGAGGCCACCGAGCGCGCGGGGCTGGCGCGCCGTGTCGCGGTGCTGCGACCGAAGGTATGCGTCAAGGGCTGAGAGGGTGATTGAGGCGCTGCGCGATCCGACGCGCTACCCGCATGCGGTGGAGCGCGTCGAAGTGCTGGAAACGCACATATCGTGGGTGCTGCTGGCCGGGGACTACGCCTACAAGGTGAAGAAGCCGGTCGATCTCGGGTTTCTCGACTTCAGCACCCTGGCGGCGCGGCGCTTCTATTGCGACGAGGAGCTGAGGCTCAACCGGCGCACCGCGCCGCGCCTCTACCTCGAGGTGGTCGCGATCACCGGCAGCGAATCGGCGCCACAGGTCGGTGGCGAGGGCGAGGCCATCGAATACGCGGTGAAGATGCGGCGCTTCCCGCAGGAGGCGCTGCTCAGCCGCATGGCGCAGGGCGGCACGCTCGGCGCCGCGCACGTCGATGCGCTGGCGCGGGGCATCGCCGCGTTCCATGCGCGCATCGCGCGCGCCGACCAGGCGGGGCGATTTGGTTCGGCTGCGGAGGTGCTGGCGCCTGCCATCCAGAATTTCGACCAGATCGAGGCGCTGATCGGCGCCGACGCCGACGTGCCCGAGCTGGAGCGGCTACGCGGCTGGACGCAGGACGAGCATGCGCGCCTGCGCGCGGCCTTCGAGGCGCGCAAGCGCGAGGGCTACGTGCGCGAGTGCCACGGCGACCTGCACCTGGGCAACATCGCGCTGATCGACGGCGTCCCGACGCCGTTCGACGGCATCGAGTTCAACGAGGCGCTCAGGTGGATCGACGTCATGAGCGAGATCGCGTTCCTGGTGATGGATCTGCATGATCGGCGGCTGCCGCGCCTCGCATACCGCTTCCTGAGCGCTTATCTGGAGGACACCGGAGACTACGCCGGTCTCGCGGTGCTGCGCTTCTACCTGGTGTACCGCGCCATGGTGCGGGCGAAGGTGGCGTGCATCCGCGTGCACCAGCAGGGGCTGCCGGGCGAGGACCGGCGCCGTGCCGAGCGCGAGTACCTGGATTACCTGCGGCTCGCGCGCGCGCTCGCGCCGGGGCCGAAACGGGCGCTGATCGTCATGCACGGCCTTTCGGGATCCGGAAAGACCACCGTCGCCCAATATCTGCTCGAAACGTATGGCGCGGTCCGAATTCGGTCCGATGTCGAGCGCAAGCGCCTGCTGGGCCTCGAGGCCGGCGCACGCACCGGCTCCGCGCTCGGTGCCGGCATCTATGCCGCGGGCCTCACCGCGCGCACCTACGAGCGCCTGGCGAACCTGTCCCGCGCCATCCTGGCAGCGGGCTATTCGGCGATCGTCGACGCGGCCTTTCTCGCGCGCGCGCAGCGCGAGGTGTTCGCCGGTCTGGCGCGCGACATGGACCTACCCTTCGCGATCGCGGCCTGCGAGGCGCCGGAAGCGGTGCTGCGCGAGAGGGTGGCGAGCCGGGAGCGGGAGGCGAAGGATGCGTCGGAGGCGGGCTTGAACGTGCTCGAGCACCAGCTCGCTACCTGGGAGCCGCTGTCGGACGCCGAGCGGCGCAGCTGCGTTGCGTTCGACTCGCGCGAGGAACCGCGGGCAGCGGCTACGGCGCTCGCCGAGCGCCTCGGCTTGCCGCTATCCTGAGCGGCGATGAAATATTTCGACGTGTTCAACGGCGACGCGGACGGCATCTGCGCGCTGCACCAGCTGCGCCTCGCGGAGCCGCTGCAAGCCGATTTGGTGACCGGCGTGAAGCGCGACATCGCCTTGCTGGAACGCGTCGCGGCCGCTGCGGGCGACCGCGTCACGGTGCTGGATGTTTCGCTCGACCGCAATCGCGACGCCCTGCTGCGGCTGCTGGATCTGGGCGTCAAGGTGCGCTATTTCGATCATCATGCGGCGGGCGAACTGCCTTCGCAT
>Ga0316628_100001005_pt1 | contig 19145 bp, 12 predicted proteins | sample OWC_Aug_M2_C1_D5_FD_207648 | JGI IMG/M metagenome (GOLD analysis project Ga0316628, IMG submission 207648) | Wetland soil microbial communities from Old Woman Creek delta, Ohio, United States - OWC_Aug_M2_C1_D5_C | ecosystem: Environmental > Terrestrial > Soil > Wetlands | place: USA: Ohio... | reverse complement strand
GCCCCGAGTGGGCGGCGCGCCCGGCGGCGTCGAGCTTCCACTCGAACATGCCTCGCCGCCCGGCAACGAGGGTCTCGGCATCGCCGCGCCCCTCGCCGGGTTCGATGACCAGGAGCGCCCGGGCGTCCTCGCCCCATCGCCGCACGGCCCTCTCCGAAATGGTGCCGCTGACCTCCTCGTCGGGGACCGCGACGAGGAGCAGGTCGGCCGGGTACTTCTGCCCACGCGCCGCAAGCAGCTCGAGCGCCCCGACGAGCATCGCGAGGCCGCCCTTCATGTCGAGGGCACCGGTCGCCCACAGGCGATCACCCTCGATCCGCGGCGGCACCGCGTCCAGCACGGTGTCCATGTGCCCAACGAGCAGCAGGTAGTTCTTGCCAGCCTCGGGACCGCAGGCGATCAGGACCGGCTGCGCGTTGCCGTCCCCGTCGTCCTCGCTCCCCACCTGGGCGGCCAGGCCGTGCCTGGAGAGCTCGGCAGCCACGCGCTCGGCGAGCTTCCGGATGCCCGCCAGGTCCCCGCTTGCGGATGAGATCTCGCACAGCTCCACCAGCAGCCGCGTGGTGTTGTCCAGGATCTGGCGGGGCAGGGCCTCCGTGTTCGCCGGCACTAGGCACCTCCGAGGGCGGAGTTTACCGCGGATCTGCGACAATTCCGCCGTGGCAGGAGCCCCCAGGCGAGCGCAACCGCCGGTGCCGGCAACGGGGACCCGAGGATGAACGCGACCGTCATCCTGGGGATCGCCCTGGGCCTGGCGATGGACTGCTTCGCCGTCGCGATCGGCGCAAGCGTTGCGCTGCGCGGGGCCACCCCGAGACAGACGTTCCGCCTGTCGTTCCACTTCGGGCTGTTCCAGGCGTTGATGCCGGTCGTGGGATGGCTCGCCGGCCTCTCCGTGGTGCGAACGATCAGCTTTTGGGACCACTGGGTGGCGTTTGGTCTCCTCTGCTTCGTGGGCGGCAAGGCGCTCTGGGCCGCGTTGCGCGAGGACGGCGGGGAGACGCGTGCCGGCGACCCCACCCGCGGCGTCTCGCTCGTTGTGCTCTCCCTGGCGACCAGCGTGGACGCCCTCGCGGTCGGGTTCTCCTTCGCCATGCTCGGCGTCACCGTTTGGTTTCCCAGCATGGTCATCGGCGTCGTGAGTGCCGCGGTGACCGCCGTCGGGATGCAGCTCGGAAGCCCCCTGGGTGAGCGCTTCGGCAAGCGCATGGAGATCCTCGGCGGCCTCGTGCTGATCTCGATCGGGCTGAAGATCCTCGTCGAGCACCTTTGGTGACTGCCCGACGGTGGCCCTGGGTCGTGGTGTAGCTGGAAGGCACAATCCGGGGATGCGTTGACAGTACTCAATACCGATCGCGACGCACTCGTCGTCTCGTCAACACACTTTTGATCAGGATGATTTTCTCAGAATCGTATTGAAAGCCGCAGGCGTGAGTGTTAGTTTGAAAAAACAGCGGCACCCGTACATCGTTCGTGGCACGCGCGTCCGTTGCGCGTGCTGCGCCGCGCATGCACGCGTCCGCGGGGAGGTGGTCCGTGGCACGACGAGCGTCCTGCTTCAGCGTTTTACTGGCGGGTGTTCTCTCAGCGTTTTCGGGTGGGCTGGCTTTCGCGGGCTTTGCCGGCACGGACGTCTTCCTGCCCTCGATCGGGCGCAAGGCGGGGGCCGCGAGCTCCCAGTGGTACACGACGGTCTGGATCCACAACCCGTCGTCCTCGGCGGCAACCGTCAGGATCTACTTCATGGAGCGCGGTGTTCCCAGTCTCACGCCTGTGCACGTCAACGACACCGTTCCGGCCGGGGACACCAGGCGCTACGCCAACATCGTCGAGGACGTTTTTCACGTCCAGAAGTTCGGAGCGCTGCGGTTCGTCTCCGCCACCCCGATCCTCGTGACCTGCCGGATGTACAACCTGCCGCCGGGCGGGGAGGATAAGGACACCCAGGGTCAAGACTCCCCAGGTATTCCCGCAAGCCTGGCCATTGGTGCCGGAGAGTCGACGACGCTCCTCGGGGTATACCAGACCGCACCCAAGGACGACTCCCAGTTCCGCTACAACTTTGGTTGGGTCGAGACGACCGGTGGCACCGCAAACGTTCGTGTCACGCCGTTTGCGGAGGACGGCAGCCCGGCGGGGCCGGCAAAAGACTTTCCGCCGACCGGGGCGTACGAGCCGCGCTACTACGCAATCGAGGATCTGCTTCCGATCAACGCCACCAACCTGCGCCTCAAGGTCGAGGTAACTGGGGGCACCGGCAAGATCGTCGCGACGGGCGCTGGGGTCGCCAACCGATCCAACGACGCCACGACCTTCGAGATGCAGTTCGCCGACACCGCGCTTGACGGTGGCGGTGCGTTTACGCTCCCGTACTCGGGCACCGTCTCCAGCAGCAGCACCGCCTTCTTCGTGACGAACTCGGGGAGCGGGACGGCCATTCAGGGTAGCGCGTCCGGCGGCTACGGCGTCTTCGGCATGACCAACGGTGCTTCTGCGGCGACCGCAGGCGGAAACATGGGAAGCGGCCCCGGCGTCCAGGGGACCAGCCAGGGGGGCCCGGGCGTGAGGGCCTCAAGCGCCAGCGGCCTCGGCGTCTACGCTACGACGTCGACCGGTCTCGCCGCCATCCACGGCGCCGTGACAGGGCTGAACCAGATCGGCGTATGGGGCCTGAGCACGGGCGGCTACGGCATTGGAGGCGGCAGCACGAACAACTTCGGCGTGTACGGTGAGAGCGTGAACAGCGTCGGCATCGCCGGGGCTGGGAACGGCGTGGGTGCCGGGGTTCGGGCGATCTCGTACGGTAGCGGTGACATCCTCGAAGGGATGCGCGCCACTACGAGGGTTTTCAGGGTGGACCGCAACGGCAAGGGCTACTTCAACGGTGGAACGCAAACCGGAGGCGCCGACGTAGCCGAGTTCATCGACGCCAGCACGGCCCTCGGGCCAGGCGACGTCGTGGAAATCGACCCGCTCAACCCGGGGAAGTTCCGGCTCGCAGCTACCGCCCACAGCTCCGCAGTGGCGGGCGTCGTCTCGACCGACCCGGGGGTCACGATGAACTTCACGGATGCGGCGGCCGTGGCCGGGCGTGACGGCCCGCGGCTGGCCCTCACGGGTCTCGTGGCGGTGAAGGTCTGCGCTCAGAACGGCGTCATCCGCCCCGGCGACCTGCTCGTGGCCTCAAGCACCCCCGGGCACGCCATGCGCGCGCCGGCCAGCCCGGCGCCGGGGACCGTCATCGGCAAAGCCCTCGGGAGCCTCGACGCTGGCGCCGGCGTGATCGAGATGCTGGTGATGCTCCGCTGATCCCAGGGGGCAATCGGTCCCTTGAAGCTCTCCGGATGACCGAACTGGCCTCAGAGCTCATTGCGCCTCTCCGCGCCTCTGGAACCTGACGCGGACCCACCGTGGACCCCACGAAACGCGTGCCCATCGTCGCTCTTAGCGTACCGCCAGCTCCACCCGGCGGTTCTTCGCCCTGCCCTCCTCAGTCTTGTTGGAGGCGACCGGTGCGACCGGCCCGACGCCGACTGCGGTGAGCCGCGCGGCGGCGATGCCGTGCTTGGAGACGAGTGCTGTGACGACGGACCTGGCGCGGTCCTGCGAGAGCGTCATGTTGTGCTCGTAGGCGCCGGCGTTGTCGGTGTGGCCGACGATGTAGACGCTCAGGGCGGGGTTGCTCGTGAGGAGCTTTGACATCTCGGCGAGCGCCGGCTCGGACTCGGGCTTGATCTCGGCCTTGTCGGTATCGAAGTAAATCCCGTAGATCGCGACATGGCCTGTCGAGCTGAGGTCGCCCATCCAGGCGTCGGCGTTCGCCGTCACCTCCTGCTTCATGGCTTGGCGCTCGACGATGTGCAGGGTGTAGCTCTGGATCCCTCCGATGGGTGCAATCACCTGACACCAAAGTTCCTTGCCTTCGTATGAGAGCTTCAGGGTCGCCTGCGTCTTCCCGTTGTCCCAGACGATCGTGCCGCCGACCTTGCGCGCCGCGTCCTCGAAGTTGCGCATGATCTGGAGAGGGCTGGGGGGCGTCTCGCCCTTGACCGCCCGGTACCAGATCTTGGTGTAGCGGCCCTCGACGCTCTGGTTCTGCTTGTCGCCCACCCGGAACTCGTACGACGCGAAGGGCGAATCCTTGTACTCGGTGATGTAGAACCCCGGCATGCGCGTGAACGCCGGGTGGTCCTGACTTCTCTCGACGTCCTGCCGTCCAATGGCCGGGCCGGCCGCGAGGAGCACCACGACGGCGAGTGGCACGAGCGGCTTCATACGGTTCATGGCGTCGCCTCCCCTCCGGACGCGTGCCCCGCGCCCGGCGTCCCGCGTCGCCGCCCCGCCGGCCGCGCACCGCCCCAGCCATCCGTCAATCCGCTGGTCTGACCGTTCTTGTGAGAAGTGTAACAAGCTTCGGTCGAAAGACAAGCGTTGCGGGACCGCTGGAGGGACGCGTGCTGCTGCGAATCGGTGCTAGGACCAGACGCCGGGGATCTCCCGGCTGCACTGCGGGCAGCGCCCGCCCTTGAGGGCGTTCTCGAGCACCTGGAAGCCGACGCGGCGGATGAGCTGCGTGCCGCACCCCGGGCAGGTGGTGTTCTCGCCGGGGTGGCCGGGGACGTTGCCCATGTACGGGAAGGCGAGCCCCTCGGCCTTCGCGATCTGCCACGCGCGCTCCAGGGTCGGGATCGGCGTGGCGGGCAGGTTGGTGAGGCGGTACGTCGGGTGGAAGCGGGTGAAGTGCACAGGCACGTCGCCTCCAAGGGTGCGCTTGACCCAACGCGAGAGGTCGCGCACCTCCCCCTCGGAGTCGTTCTGTCCCGGGACGAGCAGCACGACGATCTCGAGCCACGTGCCGCTCGCCCTGATGACCTCGAGCGCCTTGAGCACCGGCTTCAGCTCGCCGCGCACCAGCTCCTTGTAGAAGCGTTCCGAGAACGCCTTGAGATCCACCTTCATGGCGGCCAGGTTCGGCAGAACGTCCTTGAGCGCCTGCTCCTGGATGTAGCCGTTGCTCACCACCGTGGAGCGCACGCCCAGCCTCCGGCCCGCAGCTGCGGTGTCGCGCACGTACTCCCAGAACACAACCGGCTCCGAGTACGTCGCCGAGAGCAGCGGCACGCCGTTGCGTCTCGCGACTTCGGCCAGCGTCTCGGGCGGGAGGTACTGCGCGCGCACCTGCTCGGGGCGGAACTGCGAGATCTCCCAGTTCTGGCAGAACTTGCACTCGACGTTGCAGCCGGCGGTTGCGTAGGAGAGCGCCTGCGCACCGGGGAGCACGTGGAAGAACGGCTTCTTCTCGATCGGGTCGACGTGCACCGAGCACGCCACGCCGTGGACGAGGGTGACGTACGTCCCGGCGCGGTTCTCCCGCACCCCGCACCCGCCGCGCTCGGCATCCGCCACCTGGCAGCCGCGCGGGCAGAGCTGGCACTCGACGCGCCCCTCGGGGAGCCTCTTGTACCAGGAGGCTTCGCGGGCCGGCAGCTCCTCGCCGGAGATCACCGAGCCCACCGGCGGCGTCACCAGCGCGCCCGCGGCTCGGGGCAGGAAGCAAGCCGCCGCGCCGGCGCAGGCGGCGGTGAGGAGCGTCCGGCGGTCCAGCTCGCTCACGCGAGCACCTCCTTGACCGCGGCGGGATCGCCCACGCCGAGCCCGTAGCGCGCCGCGGTCGCCAGGAACCTGGGCGGGCGCTTCGCGTCCTCGAGGCTGGCCAGCCCGCGCCGCGCGCGCTCCGCGTCGATGACCCGCCACGCCCATGCGTCGGCGGCCACCGGGTCGGTGGAGGCCGCCACCACGCCGAGCGGCCAGGTGGCGTCGGGCCGCCACGCCGGCCCGCCGTGGCACTGCGCCACGACGCCGTCGAGGACCACGAGGCGCAGCTTGCCGCGCACGTACGGGTGGTTCAACACGTCGGCGACGTATGGGTCGCAGTTGTGGTCGTGGTACTTGTTGGGGTTGTGGATCAGCCCGTAGAGGTTCTTGAGGCCCGCCGAGACGCCGGCCAGGTCGTGGTCCTTGACCACCCCGAACGAGACCAACGCTGTGCACGTGGTGGAGACCAGGCGCGCGAAGCAGGACCCGATCTCGCCCGAGGTCGAGGGCTCGCTGTCGTAGTCGTTGTCGATGCCGTGGCAGAGGTACGCCCCGCCGTCGCGCCGGATGGTGAAACCCGCGCGCTGAAGCTCGCGGCTCGAGCGGTCGAACACGATGATGCGCTGCGGCGGGACGCCGAGGCCGCGCAGCAACGCGGCCAGCGCCTCCACCAGCTCGGGATGTGGCGACATGCCGGCGCCCCCGAGGGAGTTGACCTTGATCCCCACCGTGTCGTCAGGCCGGAACAGGGCGCCGATCGGCCCCCCAGCGACCGCCGTGATCGCCGAGGAGAGCGCGGCGCCCGCGGCGGCACGATCGAGCGTCCGGGAACCCGGGGAGGGCGGGAGCTTCGCGACGGCCACACGGCCGGGCTCACGCACGGCCGCGACGCCGGGCCGGGTCGCCAGCGCGCCCAGGCCGAGGATCAGCGGCAGCTCGCGTCGCGAGAACTCCCTGCTCATACCCGGATGGGAGGGGGCCCTGTCCCCTGCGCCCTGTGCCCTTCGCCCCGGGGGGCGGGGTGGATCACTCCTCTTCCCCGAACACCTGCGCCGTGAACACCTCGAACGTGGCCCCGCTCTTCCATGCGTCGGGCGAGAGGCCCGCCTTCATCGAGAGGTTCGAGAGGAAGGTGGCGAGATCCCACTTGGTCTCCGTGGCGACCTGGGGGAGGAACACCGCCCGCCGTCCCCCCTTCGTCAGGAACACGCCGTGCTTGCCGAGGACGATGTCGTCCGGGCCGGGGACCACGTGCATGGGGGAGAGCACCGAAACCTCCAGTGTGACCTCGGGCAGCTCGGACGGGTCGAGCTCGGGGAAGCGTGGGTCGTGCGCCGCCGAGACCGCCGCGTCCACGATGGCGTCCACCAGCGGCTCCCTCGCCTCCATCGTGCCGATGCACCCCCGCAGCCTGCCCTCCTTCTTCGCCTTGACGCCGCGGTTGTTGATGGTCACGAAGACGCCCGACGGGGCGGCGAGGTTCCCCTGCACGGGGTTGGCGCCGAACCAGTCGGCGAGTTGCCCGTCGTGGTTCAGGTGCGTGCCGAGTGTGGCGCGGGCGAGCGCCAGGACCGCCTTCTGCTCGGCGTGGGAGAGCTCGCTGGGGCGCGGCGCGGCGGGGTCCTCCCGCCAGGGGCCCCAGCTCCCGACGAAGTCGACGCCGACGTACGCGACGACCTGCGAATAGTCGCCGCTCACCTCGGCCGAGGTCGTGACGTCCACCACCGTGCCGGTGCCCTGGAACGAGTGGGCGAGAAGCTCCAGCAGCACGACGATCGGGCGCGCGCCGCACACCGTGTCCCCGCTGGCCTCCACCTGCTGCAGGAAGCCGCGCGGGTCGATTGCCGCCGCCCGCGCCGCCGTGGAGCGCCCGAGCGCGATCAGGCGCGGCCCTATCGTGCGGTCGGTGGGGAACGGCCTGTAGCCGTACGGTGCGCCGTGGTGGGTGAAGTCGGACGACACCACGACGAGGGTGGTCGGACCCACCAGCTCCGCGAGGCGCCGGGCCATGGCGGCGGCGGCGTCGCGGTCCGTGGCGTGGCCCACGAGAATCGGGACGATCGGGACGTTGCCGACGGTGGCCTGCAGGAAGGGCAGCTCGACCTCGAGGCAGTGCTCGGGGGCGTGCGCACCCGTGGGGCCGGAGAACTCTGGGAACCTGGCGAGCTTCGCCACCGCCGCGGTGTCCACCGGCATCTCGCCGAGCGGCGTGGAGAAGGCGGTAACGCCGGCGGCGGGGAGCGCGCCGCCCCCGAAGCCGGCGTGGTGCGATGGGCCGAGCAGGATGACGCGCGTGAACGTGCCACCGGCCAGCGCGGCGAACGCCTTCCCGGCCGTGGCCCCCGAGAAGACGTACCCGGCGTGGGGGGCGATCACCGCCGCCGGCGTCCGTGCCGAGGGCGGGGCGGCGCGCAGGTACCCCTGCACCTCGCGCTCCAGCTGCTCGGGCTTGCCAGGGTAGAAAGCGCCCGCGACCGCCGGCGGGCGCACCTCCGCGTACGCAACGTGGCCGAACATGAGCACCCCCGCGAAAACGGCACAGACGCTTCCAAGACAAGGAATAGGGCCTGCAGAGCCAAAACGCAAACGGGCGATCATGGCGCCGAACCTCCCGCCAGCAGACGGTTGAGCGGATCGCGCGTCTCGCCGACCGAGGTGATGCGGATCGCCGCCTCCTCGCCCACCGGACACTTGTTCTCACAGATCCCGCAGCCGACGCATTTGGCCGCATCCACGCGCGGCCGCTGCAGCCTGCGTCGCGCGCCGTCGCGCCCGGGCTCGTCCGCGACCTCGAACCAGATCGCCTTCGGGTCGGTCGGGCACATCTCCTCGCAGACGATGCACGGCGTGTTCATCGCCCACGGCAGGCAGCGGCCGCGATCCACGAACGCAGTGCCGATGCTGACCGGCGTCCTGCCGTCGTAGCCGGTCTTGCGGGCGGGCAGAAGGCGCGTGATCGCTGCGGTGGGGCACACCTCGCCGCAGCGCACGCAGGCGAACTCGCACCAGCCACGGCGCGGGACGAGCACCGGCGTCCAGAACCCCTCGACGCCGGCCTGGGCGATGGCCGGCTGGAGCGCGCCGGTGGGGCACGCCTGCTGGCAGAGCGAGCACTTCACGCAGCGCTGAAGGAACTCGGGCTCCGCGAGCGCGCCGGGCGGGCGCAGGAGGAACGGCTTCGCGGCCTCGCGCCCGCCGCCGGTGGCGCGCAACAGGGGAGCCACCGCGAACGCACCCAGCATGCTCCCGAACAGGTAGCGGCGGGAGAGGTCGGGGCGCGCGGGGGGAGCGGGCAGCGGCGGCAGCGCGCCGTAGCTCATCGCGTCCTCCGGGCAGCCGGGCAGGCAGTTCAGGCAGACGTGGCACTCGCTCACGCGGTGGTTGCCGAGCGGCTCGTCGGCACCCTGGCACGCGAATGCGCAAAGCTTGCAGGAGTTGCAGGCATCGCTCGCGCGGTGGATGCGGAAGACGGCGAAGCGCGAGAAGACCCCCAGGAGCGCACCGAGCGGGCAGAGCCCGCGGCAGAACAGGCGCGGGATCCAGCGGCTCGCCACCACGACCGCGAGCAGCAGCACCGCCGCCAGCCACCCGCCCGGGACGGGCCTCCCGCCCGGCAGCACCGGCCAGACGCCGGATGCGAGGCCGCGCGCGGTCAGGGAGAGGGGGTCCAGGAGTCCGGTCTGCACCGTCCCTGCCAGCGCCCCGACCAGGAGCGCCGCGAGGATGTAGCTCTTGAGCGCGTACCAGCGGCGGTAGCGGTTGACCTGCAGGCTCTCGCGTCGGGAGCGCGGCGAGAACAGCCAGCTGGAGAGCTGCTGCAGCGTCCCCAGGGGGCAGATCCAGCCGCAGAAGACGCGCCCGAAGACGAGCGTGAGGGCGATGAGCACGAGCGCCCAGATCAGCGCGCCGGGGAGCGTCCCCGAGGCCAGGACGACGGCGATCGCCGAGAGCGGGTCACCGTGCTGGAAAGCCGAGAAGGGGAAGGCCCGGGGGTCCCCCGCCGCCAGGCGTCCCAGCAGCCAGAGGAAGAGGATCAGGAAGAAACCCTGGTAAACCACGCGGATTCTGATGGTCCATCTCACGCGTCACCAAGCTCCCTGACGAGCGCGAGGTCGGCGCGGCCCAGCCCGCCCCTCTCGGCCTCGGCGATGAACGGCAGGTTGGCCGGAACGTGCCCGAGCAGCGCGGCACCCCAGGCGTCGCACAGCACGGGGTCGGTGCCCACCGCGACCGCACCGACCTGTCTGACGTCCGACAGGCTGCCCCCCACCGGGCCGTTGGCGACGAGGACCCTCGTGGCGTCCACCACCGTGAGCGTCGGGCGGAACGTGGCGCACAGCTCGGCGAGGGCGCGGTTGATGTCCTGGTGCAGCCGATTGCGCCCCTTCCCCTGCACGCCGAGCCAGTTCTTCATCCCGAGCGTGACCTTGGAGAGGCTATGGTGCTTCACGACCGGGACGTTGATCACCCGGTCGGCGCGCAGCAGCTCCTGTGCCACCTCCAGGCCGGCGGAGAGACCCGCAAGGGAGGCGGGCACCAGGTGGAGGCTCGCCGACGCCACGACCTCCGCGCCCGCGGCGGAGGCCGCGGCCGCGATCCCCGAGCGGGCGAAGCAGCGCCTGGGATCGTTGCAGGAGATGTCGGTCACGACGACGTTGCGGGCGCCGGCCGCGATGCACAGGCGCACCAGCTCCGCCACCACCTGGGGGTCGGTGTTGGCGGCCTGTTCGGGCAGGCGGTCCCACCCGATGTTGGGCTTGATGAGCACGACCTCGCCGCGGCGCACGTAGCGCTCCATGCCGCCGAGCGCCGCCAGCGCGCGGCGCACGTTTCCGGCGGGATCGGGACCGCGCGCCGCAGCCGCCGCCGGCGAACCCTCGGCTGGCGCCACGCGCCAGTCCGGGATCGGAGCGGCCGCGGCGGAGACCGTGCGGCGGTCGTGGAAGGCGATCGCCCCGCCGCCGACCGCCGCGGCGGCGAGCGCGGTGGAGGAGAGGCGCAGGACGGCTTCCCGTCGCGTGATATGCGCGCGGTAGGGATCGCTCATGTGCCTTCCCTCGCCCACGCCGCGGCGAGCGCGGCCAGGGAACTCTGCGCCTCAGCGCCGGAGGCGAGCGCGGTCACCTTGAGGTAGTCGCGCCCGCGGGTTGCCACCAGGGTCGCAGCATCGCCGAAGGCGTCGGCCAGTCCGGGTACGGGGGCCGCGGCACCGGGGCGCTCGGCGAGCATCTGCTCGCGCGCTCCGGCCGCCGCCGCGAAGCGGTAGACCTCTGCGGTGACGTCGAGGGCGCCGGCAGGGCCGGCGAAGGTGTAGGTGGCGACCACGCAGCGCTCGAAGCCGCGGGCGAGGTAGGACTCCGCGGCGCCGTCGATGTACTCGTAGAGGGTGTCCCGGTCGTACGAGGATGGCTCGGAGCGGCCGCTGGCACCGGCGGCGTCGGCCGCGGGCAGCGCGGGGCCGTGCGCCGCCCGCAGGGCGCGCAGCACGTCGGCGGGGTCATCGCGCAGCGCGCGGCCGCCGTGGACCAGCCATGCCGCAACCAGCAGCAGCGGCAGGATCAGGAGCGCGTGCCAGACGCGCGGGCGTACCGTCACCGATGCCCCCCGCAGACAAACTAGGCTTTCAGGTGCCATGCGGTCAAGCGCCGTCGCAGCACGGAAAGTCGTCCTGAGACTCGTGTGCTTCAAACGGCACGGCGGGAAAGGCATCTTCTCCACGTGGCGCTTTGACAGGAACCGCCGCAGCCGATAGATTCCCCGCATGAGAGACGTCGTTTCTGACAGCGTCCGCAAGGCCCTCCTCGGCGGCGCCCGGTGCGCCGTTTGCCTCGTCGTGCTTTCCCTGATTGTCATCGCGTCCCCGGTGACGTGGGCGGCGCCTGCGCCCACCGTGCACGCCGAGGGGTTCCTCGTCCGGGCCGACGGCCGCGTGGCCGTGATGGTGGAGCTCGCCGATCCTCCGGTCGCACAGGTATACGCGGCGCGCATGCAGGCCGGCGCCATGTCGCTGGGCGCGCGCGAAAGCGCCGTCGCTCTCGCGCAGGCCCAGCTCGCGCGCCTGCGGCAGACCCAGGAGGCGCTGGTCGGGCGGCTCACCGCGCCCGAGATCGGCGCCTCGGTCCTCTACCGGGCGCAGCGGGCCTACAACGGCGTGGCGGTGGAGGTCGATGCGGCCAGGCTCGAGCAGCTCAGGGGGTTGCCGGGGGTGAAGGCGGTCCACCCGCTGGTGCCCAAGCGCCTCACCAACTCGACCAGCGTGCCGTTCATCGGCGCGCCCCAGGTGTGGAACTCCTCCGGCCTGGCGGTCACCGGCACTGGCGTCAAAGTGGGCATCATCGACACGGGGGTCGACTACCTCCACAAGGATTTGGGCGGCTCGGGGCAGTACCGGTCGGACGACACCTACGTGAACCCGAACTGGCTCAGGACCGCCAAGGTGGTCGGGGGGTACGACTTCGTCGGCGACGACTACGACGCGAGCGGCTCCCAGGGCTCCGCCACGCCGCAGCCGGACCCCGATCCGCAGGACTGCAGCGGCCACGGGACGCACGTGGCCGGCACGCTGGCCGGCTACGGCGAGACGATGGACGACCTGACCTACACGGGACCGTACGGCCCGTCGACGCCGTTCACCGGGCTCAAGATCGGCCCGGGGGTGGCGCCGGGCGCCCAGCTCTACTCGCTGCGGGTCTTCGGCTGCAACGGCAGCACGAACATGGTGGTCCCGGCGCTCGAGTGGGCGATGGACCCCAACAACGACGGCTCGTTCACCGACCACCTGGACGTGGTCAACATGTCGCTGGGCTCGGACTACGGCACCACGGACGACCCGGACACGATCGCCAGCAACAACGCGGCGCTCGCCGGTGTGATCGTTGTCGCGGCCGGCGGCAATGCGGGCGACGGCACCTTTATCACAGGCAACCCTGCCGCGGCGGACCGCGCGATCTCGGCGGCCTCCTCGGGCGACCCCGGGGCGACCTCCTACACCCTCCACGTCAACTCGCCCTCCTCGCTCTCCGGCGACGCGCAGGCAGTGCCGGCGGCGTTCGGACCCCAGCTCCCCGACGCCGGCATCACCAGCGACCTCGTGCTGGCAAACCCCAACGACGGGTGCAGCGCCTTCACCAACGCGTCCGCGGTGAGCGGGAAGGTCGCGCTCGTCATCCGCGGCGGCAACAAGCCGGACGGCGGCACGTGCACCTTCGTTTGGAAGGTCGCCAAAGCGCAGAGCGCCGGCGCGATCGCCGTGGTGGTCGCCAACAACCGGGACGGCAACACGCTCGTGACCATGGCCGACGACGGCTCGGGCACGACGATCACGATCCCGTCGGGGTTCATCTCGCAGATCGACGGCAACGCGATCACGGACGAGCTCCCGTCCCCGGGGGTCAACGTGACCCTCACCAAGGAAAGCCTGGCGGACGTGATCTCGGACTTCTCATCGCGGGGACCCCGCCGCGGCGACCTTGCGCTCAAGCCCGACATCGCGGCCCCCGGGTTCTCGATCGCATCGGCACAGGCGGGTTCCGGCACCGAGGCCGTGAGCTTCAGCGGCACCTCGATGGCGACGCCGCACATCGCGGGCACGATGGCCCTGCTCAGGCAGCTCCACCCCGCCTGGACGGTCGCGGAGCTGAAGGCGCTCGCGATGAACACCGCCGACCACACGGTGTTCTTCAACCCGAACATGACGCCGCCGCCGGTGGGTCCCGGGCGGGTCGGCGCGGGGCGGGTGGACGCGGCCGCGGCCGCGGCGGCACCGGCGATCGCTTTCGGCGTCGCCAACCCCGGACTGGTGAGCGTCTCGCTGGGCGCCCTGGAGGTGACCGGAATCGCGACGTTCTCGGCCGACATCACGGTGGCCGACAAGTCCGGGGCGCCGCTCTCCTACGTGCTCGCCTACGACGAGGTCGTCGGGATCCCCGGGGTGACGGTCTCGTTCCCGCAGGGCGCGAGCGTGGCCGTCCCGGCAGGCGGGTCGGTGACGTTCCCGGTGCAGGTGACGGCCGACGCCTCCCAGATGCGCAACACCCACGACGCGAGCTACCTCCCGACCTCCCTGGCAGGGAACCCGCGCCAGTGGCTCACGGAGGAGGGGGGCTACGTGACCCTCACGCCTTCCTCGGGCCCCGTTCTCCGCGTGCCGCTGTACGCCGCGATGAGGGCGGTCTCCGCGATGGGCACGCAGGAGAGCGCGCTGGCGCTGTCGGGCGCCCAGACGACGTTTGACCTGCACCTCGCGGGCAGGGGCATCTCCACCGGGACTTCGTACCCGACCGACGTGGTGTCGCTGGTGAGCGCGTTCGAGCTCCAGGAGAGCAGCAGCGACCCATCGGCCGACGTGCGCTACCTGGGGGTTACCAGCGACTACGCGGCGCAGAAGGCTCAGGGGAAGGGGATCGCGGACACCACGATCTTCTTCGGCCTGGCCGCCGGAAGCGACTGGGCGACGCCGCTGGACGCCCCCGTGGACATCGTGATCGACACCAACGGCGACGGGAAGGACGATTACGAGCTGACGGTGGATGAGGTCACGACCGGGGACGACGCCTTCATCGCCAGGCTCTGCCCGGTCGACTCGCCGAATTGCCAGCAGGCGCTCTTCATCAACCTCCTCGCCTCCGAGGAGCGCGACACGGCGGTCTACGACACCAGCGTCGTGGTGCTGCCGGTGCGGGCCTCCTGGCTCGGGCTGAGCACGGGCAGCAGCAAGTTCAAATACTCGGTCAAGCGCGCAAGCGGACGCCAGTGGCACGCGTTCGACCCGGCCCACCCGGGGCTCGCCTTCTCGGGCACCGGCTACCTCGGCTCCGCCGCCGTGCAGCCCCTCTACAACGACCTGGACGGGCAGGTGATCACGGTCGCCTACACGCAGGCCGACTACAAGGCCGATGCCGCCCAGGGCGTGCTTCTCCTGCACCACCACAACGCGAAGGGCAGCCGGGCGCAGGTGCTCGCGCCGCAGATCCGGCCGCCGGCCAAGAAGCTGCGTCGCTGACGGCGCACGTTCGGAAGGAACGAGGGGCGGGAACCGGTGGCACTGACCGCCTTCTAGGGGGGGACATGACGGGGAGCCGCGAGTCGAGCGGGGAGAAGCCGACGGGATTCGTGCGCGGGCTCGGGGCCTGGGACGCCACGATGGTGGTCGCGGGCTCGATGATCGGCTCGGGGATCTTCATCGTCTCCGCCGACATCTCGCGCCAGGTCGGTTCCGCCGGCTGGTTGCTCCTCGTCTGGCTGGTCACCGGCGTGCTGACGGTCACCGGGGCGCTGGCCTACGGCGAGCTCGCGGCGATGATGCCGCAGGCCGGCGGCCAGTACGTCTTCCTGCGCGAGGCGTACTCGCCGTTCTGGGGGTTCCTCTACGGCTGGACGCTCTTCCTGGTGATCCAGACCGGCACGATCGCCGCGGTAGCGGTCGCCTTCGCCCGCTACCTCGGCGTGCTGGTGCCGGCGATCTCGCCCACCGCGTGGATCGTCGCTCCGGTCGACATCTCCGCCGGATACGCGGTGAGCCTCTCCACGCAGCAACTCGTCGGCATCTTGATGATGGCGCTGCTCACCTACACGAACACGCGCGGGCTCTCGGTCGGACGGTTCATCCAGGACCTCTTCACGTCCACAAAGGTCCTCGCTCTCGTCCTCCTGATCGTGGTCGGCATCGCCGTGGGCGCCAACTCGGGCGCAATCCACGCCAACTTCGACGCCGCGTGGACACCCATCGGGGTGGCGCCGATCACGCCTGACGTCCCGTTCATCCCTGCGACCGCTGCGACGGCCGGCCTGTTCGGGCTGCTGGTGGCGTTCTGCGTGGCCCAGGTCGGATCCCTGTTCTCCTCGGACGCGTGGAACAACATCACCTTCGCGGCCGCGGAGGTGAAGGACCCGCGCCGCTCCATCCCGCTCGCAATGGCCGCGGGCACCGGCCTCGTGACCGTGCTTTACCTGCTCGCGAACGTGGCGTACCTGGTCACGCTGCCGATCTCGGCGATCCAGCACGCGCCCGACGACCGGGTGGCGACGGCCGCGCTGCAGACGATCTTCGGCGACGCGGGTGCGATCATCATGGCGATCGCGATCGTCATCTCGACGTTCGGGTGCAACAACGGCCTGATCCTTGCGGGCGCCCGCGTCTACTGGGCGATGGCCCGCGACGGGCTGTTCTTCTCCACCACCGGGACGCTCAACGCCAAGCGGGTTCCGGCCGTCGGGCTGGTGTTCCAGTTCCTGTGGGCCTCGCTCCTCGTCCTGCCGCGCACCCGCCTGCGCGACGCGGCAGGCGCGGTACTCCGGGATCCGACCACCGGCGCGGAGCAGTACGGCAACGTCTACTCCAACCTGCTGGACTACGTCGTGTTCGCGGTGCTGATCTTCTACGTCCTCACGATCGTGGGGCTGTTCGTGCTGCGCCGCACCCGCCCAGACGTGCCCCGCCCGTATCGGGCGTTCGGCTACCCGGTGCTGCCCGCGCTCTACATCGTCGCGGCGACGGGGATCGCGCTCACGCTGCTGGTCTACAAGACGCAGACCACCTGGCCGGGGCTCGCGATCGTGCTGACCGGCATCCCGGTCTACTTCGCCTGGCGCGCGTTCGGCCGCGGACGGCAAACCGCGTGAGTCTTTGCCACTGCCCGGCCGTCGCTTACGGTGTACGGCCGCCGAGCGCTTCGAGCTGCCGGCGAGCCGCCGCGTCGGAAGGATCGAGCTCAAGGACTCGAATCAGAGCTCGCCGCGCCTCGTCCTTGTCACCCAGGCCGAGGAGCGCAACCGCCAGGTTGCGGTGAGCGGCAGCATTGTCCGGCGCGAGCTGCACCGCCCGGCGGAGGCATGCGATCGCTCCGTTGAGGTCTCCCTGATCGCCGAGGAAGACCCCTGAGTTGAGCCACACGGTTGCGCTTTCGGGGAACAGGCGCCGGCCCTCGGCTAGAACGTCGCGGCCTTTTGCCGGCATCCCGCGGGCCTGGTAGTCGAGCGCGAGACGCACGACCGCCAGCTCTCCCTCCTGAACCCCGAGGCGCACCGCCGTCCAGAACATCTTGTCTGCTTCCTCGAGGCGGAGCTGGCGGCGCAGCATCGTGGAGCAGCTGTAGTACGCCGGGGCGTACGTCGGGTCAGCCGCGATCGCCCGCTTGAACGTGTCTTCCGCGGTTTGGCGCTCGCCCGCCGATGCCTGCGAGATGGCGAGGTTGTTAAGTCGCCGAGCTTCGGCGCGGTCGAACGTCGGCGTGGGTGCTGCGGCGGGAGACGAGGACCTCGTCGGTCCGCGCGTCGGGGAGGTCGACTCTGCGGCCGCGGGTCCCGCGATGTACCCGAGCGCCCGGAGCTTGGCGAGCGCCTCCTGCTGTGCCTCCGGGGAAAGCTCCGTCGCCGGCGGCCTCTGGGCAGCCAGAAGCGAGGCATAGCGGACCGAACCAGGGCGGTCTCCGGCCGTGGCGAGCAACCATTCGGGGACGCGGCCCGGCATCTCGGCGGACGGCGGCAACTCCGCGAGGGCGAGGAGGGACGGGCCCACGTCGAGAACGCCGACATGATGGCGGGTGGCGGAGGCCCGCACCCGCGGTCCCACGGCGATGAACACGCCCTCGGGCCGGTGCCACAGCGTGGCGGTCGCCGTGTGCGTCCCGGACGGAGCGTAGGGGCGATCGGCCCCCCAGGCGAAGCCGTGGTCCGAGACGATGACGAGCGTGTCCTCGGGCCCGAGCCTCGCAACAACCCGCCCGATCCACGCATCGACGAATCCGTGGTACCGGTCCACGACGGACCCGAACCGGCGCACGAGCGCCGGGTCCACGCCACGCATCGCGGGCGGTCGAAACGGCCCGAAAAGGTGGCCGACGATGTCGGTGCCTTCCAGGTACGAAAGGACGATCTCGGTACCACGGACGAGCTCATGATCGGTCAGGCTCTCGACTGTCCGAGTGGCGGCAACCAACTTGACCAGACCACCCACCGGCTCGTCCCAGGCGTCGCTGCGGGACTTCACGGTGGCCAGCTCGCTGGCACTGACCGCCGCGAACGGGGAGAGCATATCCACAGTCACGTCCTGGGCCTTGGCCGCCAACTCCCGCGCGCTCGCCTCGGCACTCGGCGGATCGGCGAGACCGGGCGTTTGTGCGGTGAGGCCGAGGAGTTGCTCGGTCAGGCGGTCCGAGTACACGGCGCCGCCCGACGGCGCCGCGGCCGGGAACGAGGCCCACCAACCGATCGCCGCGGTGGTGCGCCCTGCTGCGGCCGCCATCTCCCAGATTGCGGGCGCCTTCCGGGAAGCGCTTGTCACCGGGCGTGGGGCGCCCCCGTTGGGGTCTCGCTCGAGGAAGTCGAGCACGCCGTGGACCTCCGGAGGCACGCCGGTTGCGATCGTGTTCCACACCACGGGTGAGATGAGCGGCTGGGGCACGTCGTGAACCGCCTGGGCACCGCGCCGAACCAGACTCCGGAGGTTCGGCATCACGCCGCGCGCCGTGAGGTCGTCCACGAGTTCCCAGTCGAGCGCGTCGAGACCGAGCAGCACGAGGCGGCCGCTGGCATGCGTCTCTCGGGCGATTGCCTGCCGTGCGACCGCTCGCACAAGATCGGGATCGAGGGTATCCGTCACCTCAAAGCGGGCCACGGTAAGGGGGTGGAAGGCACCGGCAAGCAGGGTCCGAAAGTCAGGGACAGGCGGATGCGGCGCCTCAGAGGGGAAGATCTCGTGCCACAGCGGGCTCGAGGAGACGAGGGCCTGCAGTTGGTCGTTCGTGAGGGTGAGCCGGGCGGCGAGCCATCCGTGCCATGCGTCCGACCACCCATGCTCGCGAATGTCGCCGGCACTGATCGGCAGCCGCCCGCTCCCCGCCAAATCGATCTCGACCGGGATTCTGGTCCTAGCACCCCCAGCCGTGGTTGCGTCGAGGCTGGTTTTGATGATCGGGTGACCCTCGCGCAGCGGCACGAGCACCCGACCTGCAAGAGGCAGGAACGAGAGCGCCACGCCGGAGGACAGCAGGCCGACACGGCTCCCGAAGCGGCTCACCGTGACCACGGCGACTCCGCGTCGCGGGGGAACGATGGTAAAGACACCGAGGAGCAGGCCGAGCAGCCCGAGACCGATGATGACGAGCGGAGAGCGTCTGCCCCACCTGGCCATCGCGCAACGATTCTAGCCTGCACGCGGGGCGGACGGAGGGCAGGACCGCCGTGACGCTCCGGGACCATTCCGAGATTGGATCTTGATCGAGAGAGGTGAGGGCCGCCGCGGGCCCTTGCACCGCACCGGAGCCCGCGACGCCAGTCCCGGTCGCCGGGCCGCACGAGCAGGAAGCTCATGCGGCGAGCTGCGCTCCGGTGCGTGAACTATACTCTCGTGGGAGATCAGCACCTTGCCTTCGAGCGGCCTCTCCAGCGTGGGATTCCGGTTGGGGGAGTGGTTGGTGGATCCCTCGACCGACCGCGTCCAGCGTGACGGCCAAAGCCGATCACTCCAGCCCAAGTTCATGCAGCTTCTGAGCTTCCTGGCCGAACACCGCGGCGAGGTGGTATCCCGTGAGCGGATCCTCGATCAGGTGTGG
>Ga0316628_100001004_pt1 | contig 19147 bp, 17 predicted proteins | sample OWC_Aug_M2_C1_D5_FD_207648 | JGI IMG/M metagenome (GOLD analysis project Ga0316628, IMG submission 207648) | Wetland soil microbial communities from Old Woman Creek delta, Ohio, United States - OWC_Aug_M2_C1_D5_C | ecosystem: Environmental > Terrestrial > Soil > Wetlands | place: USA: Ohio... | reverse complement strand
CCCTGGGCCTCGGCCCGGAGTCGATGCGCGCGGAGCTGCAATTGTCGCAGGATAGCCTGCGCGTGCTCGCCGACGAAACCGGCGGCTTCGCCGCCGTGAACACCAACGACTTCAGGAACGCATTCGAGCGCATCGTCCAGGAGAACAGTTCCTACTACGTGCTCGGCTACCATCCCGAGGACGACCGACGCGACGGCAGGTTCCGGCGGCTCGAGGTGAAGGTGAACCGCCCGGGGCTGCAGGTGCGCTTTCGCAAGGGTTACGTTGCGCCGAGCGGCAAACCGCCCGCGCGTCAGCCTGTCGAGCACGAGGCGATCACCTCCGCCGAGGTGCGCGAGGTGCTCGAGAGCCCGGTGCCGATGTCCGGCTTCACGCTCGCGACGTTCGCGGCTCCGTTCAAGGGCGACAAGCGCCCGAACGCGTCGGTCGTCGTGACGGCCCAGGGCCGCGGCACCGATCTGCGGTTCACCGAGAAAGCCGGGCGCTTCGAGGACGTGGTCGAGGTATCGCTCATCGCCGTCGACTACAACGGCAAGATCCGCGCCGGCGACCAGCAGAAGATCACCATGTCGCTGAAGCCCGAGACGCGGCCACTCGTGCAGCAGTCGGGGTTCCGCGTGGTGTCGCGGCTGGACCTCCCACCCGGGCGCTACCAGCTGCGCGTCGCGGGACGCGACAGCAACGGGTCCAGAATCGGCTCCGTGTACTACGACCTGGTCGTCCCGGACTTCTGGGAGGACCCGCTCTCGATGAGCGGGATCGTCATCGCGTCGGCGCGTGGACGCATGGTGGTGACGCCGAAGAACGACGTCGAGCTGACCAAGGCGCTGCCGGCTCCGCCGACGGCGGCGCGCGCGTTCCTGCAGGACGACGAACTGTCCGTGCTGGCCGAGGTGTACGACAACCAGGGCGCCAGGTCGCACAAAGTCATGATCAGCTCGAGGGTTCTCGCCGAGGACGGACGCACGGTGTTCCGCCACGAGGACGAACGCTCGAGCGCGGAACTCGGAGGCAGAAGCGGAGGCTACGGCTACGTGACGAGCATCCCCCTGAAGGGGATTCCGCCCGGGCTCTACGTGTTGCGGGTCGAAGCGCGGTCAACGCTGGGTCGGGGCGAGCCGGTGAGCCGGGAAGTGCAGTTTACGGTGGTGGAAGCGCCCGGGAAGAAGTAGACAGCAGCCAGTGGTCAGTAGCCAGTAGCTGGATTCGTCACGACCGACGTCCGATCGCCCGCTCCGGTTGCCTGCTGTCTACTGTCCACCGGCCACTGTCTACTGACGCGCCAGCTAGAACTTCTTGACCGGCGGCTGCAGCAGCTTCACCGTGCCGTTCGCGTGCGCGAACAGGTAGTTGTTCCTGCCGGTAAGCATCGCGGGCACCACGTCGTCGGTCAACGTGACCGTGACTATCTCTCCAGGTCCAATGAGCTGCTTCGATCGCCACTGATCGCCGGCGCCGGGTATCAGCGCGCTGTTCTTGTCGTACCACGTCTCGTCGCACCGCAAGCCGGCGATCGGCGCGTTGGCCATGTTCTTCACCTGCAACGTCGTCACGATCTGCTTGCCCTTCCGCTCGATCTTCGGCGTCGTGTACCGGAGCTCGGCCTGGCCGCGGATGGGTGGGGTGAACTTGCCCGTGAGGATCGGCTTGAGCGGCTGCTGCGCCGACTGCCGTGCATACACCTGGGTGGCGCCGAGCAGGCCGCCGCACACGGTTATCGCTATGAGTGCGCGATTCAGGCGATTCATGAAACTCCTCCAGGAGGCGGTATCGATCAGCTGGGACGGACGTCCAGCAATCCGCGGTGATTATAGGTCGGTGACGCGCAAAGCTGCAATAAGGCGGGCCGAGGTCACAGCTCACCGTTCCAGTCCTCGGGTTCCGCGTTCGAGGACCGGAAGATCTCGAGGTGCCACTTGCCGCCGCCCCACGGTTCGATGACCTCGGTGGCGACGACGTCCACCAGGATTTCCGCGAAGTTGCGGCCCTCGGGGTCCCCCTCCAAGTGGTAGGCCGCCTCGTCCCAGGTGAAATTGGGATACAGCACCAGCGTCAGGAACAGGTCGTACCCATCGTCGATGACGACGAGCTGACCGCAGGGCCGTTTGATCGTGGAGTGATAGATGAGGTACTTTTCAGCGCTGTGCGCCCGGATGTACCGCTTCATCGCGAACTCGCGCGCGACGATTTCCTCAACGGCGATCTTCTTGTCCCAGCAGTCGCGACAGTACCGCTCTTCTCCCCGGGGCTCGGAGACTTCCTTCGCGCCGCACAACGCGCACCGTGACTTGGCAACCGACTTGCGAGGCATCCGGTAATTCTAGTCTCCGCGAGTGCGGAGGTTCAAGGGACGGACTGCTTGCCTCGCCGAAGCTGGCGCCGAATCGGCAGGCGATGGTAGGAGGTTCGCACTTTCGCACTTCAGGGCCTTCAGACCGTAGTACGCTCGATCATGCGCGTGCGTCCCCCCCTGCTCGGCCTCCACCACGTCGCGCTGAACGTGCGCGACCTGCCGCTCATGAAGCGCTTCTACGTGGAGGTGCTCGGCTTCCGCGTCGAGTGGGAGCCCGACGCGGAGAACGTGTACCTGACGTCCGGCACGGACAACCTGGCGCTGCACCAGGAGCCGAAGGGCCCGCACGAGACAGGCAGGCGCACGTCGGACCCGCGCGGTCACCAGGCGCTGGATCACGTAGGCCTCATCGTGCCATCGCGGGCCGGCGTCGACGAGTGGGCGGCGTACCTCGAGGAAGCGGGCGTCACGCCGGAAAGCCGACCGCGGACGCACCGCGACGGCGCCCGGTCGCTGTACCTGAACGACCCGGAGGGCAACCGGGTTCAAATCTTCTATCATCCCCCGATCAGCGATCGGTTGGCGTAGGAAGCTCCCGCCTCCGTCGCGAGGAGAGCCCATTTGTCTCCACGGCGCCTCGGCCTCGCCGTTTCGTCCCTGCTGGCGGTGCTCTCACTGTCAACGGCAGCGGGCCAATCCGCCCCTTCCTACGGCCCGCCGCTCGCCCACTGGCTGCCGAAGCGCGTCGAGGCTGTCTACCGGGCCCTCGCCAAGGCGTTCTCGCCGGGGCGCGCAATGGACGTCGTGACCTCCGTGTCCAAGTCCTGGCGCCTGCCGGGCAACCCGGCGTTCGAAGCGGCGGAGGATCTGATCAGCCGGGATCTGACCGACGTGGGGTTCCGCGTGGTCGCATCGGCGGTCGACGCGCCGGCGGTGGAGCGTGCTGCGACGGCCGAGCGAGCCTGGCCCGGCACGCAGTGGTACGAAGAGTTTCCGCAGAGCACGCCCGCGTGGGAGCCTCAATCGGCCACGATCGAGATCTCTGGTCCCCCCGACCCCGAATCCCCGATCCCTGACGCTCCCGTCGTCCTGGACATTTCCCGCCCGTTGGACAGGGTGTCGCTCTGCATCAATTCGTTCTCGACGCCGCCCGGCGGCGTGCGCGCGCCCCTCGTCTTCGTGGGCCGGGGAGCCGACGCGTCCGACTACGCGGAGGTGGACGTTGCCGGCAAGATCGTGCTGGGCCAGGCCGACACGCGGCGCCTGTTCGACATGGCCGTGCGCCAGCGCGGCGCGATCGGCGTGCTCTCCGACGCGGCCGCCGGCTACACCCGCCAGGACGAAACGCCCGACGTGGTGCAATGGAGCGGCATCCCGTACGACGAGAAGCTGCACGCGTTCGGCTTCAAGGTGTCGAGGCGGGTTGTGTCGCTGTTGAAGGAACGGCTCGCGGCGGGAGAGGTCGAGCTGAAGGTCGCCATCGCCACCGCTTTCCGCGTCAGGCCGAACCGGACGCTCGTCGCGGAGATACCCGGACGCGGACGGCCCGCCGAGCGCGTGGTGCTGGTGGCCCACGTGCAGGAGCCCGGCGCGAACGACAACGCGAGCGGCTGCGCGACGCTCGTCGAGATGGCCCGGGCGCTGGCCTACGCCGTCGCACACGGCAGCATTCCGCCGCCCGCGCGGACGATCACGTTCCTCTGGGGCGACGAGATCGCGGCGAGCCGGCAGTGGCTGCGCGCGGATCCGGCGCGCGCGGAACAGGTGACCTACGCCTTCTCGCTCGACATGACGGGCGAGGACGTCACCAAGACCGGCGGAGCGTTCCTGATCGAGAAACAGCCGGACCCGTCAGCAGCATGGGTGCGGCCGTCGGATCCGCACACGGAGTGGGGCGGCGGGAGCGTCGCGAGCGGGACGCTGAAGGGCGACCTGCTGAACGACGTGCACCTCGCGGTCTGCCAGCGCCGGGCGCGCGACACCGGCTGGATCGTCAAGACGAACCCGTACGAAGGGGGCAGCGACCATTCGGTGTTTCTCGCGGCAGGGATCCCGGCCTTGCTCGACTGGCACTTCACCGATCGCTTCTACCACACGAACCTCGACACCCCCGACAAGACGAGCGCGGCTGAAATGGCGAACGTGGGGATCGCGGTGGGCACGACCGCCTGGCTGCTCGCGTCGGCAGATGCCGGCGATGCGACGAAGCTGGCCGGCCTGATCGAGCAGGGAGCGCTCGCGAGGCTCGCGCTCGAAGCCAGGCAATCGGCGGACGCGATCGCCCGGGCGAAGGGATCGGCGGAGGCGAGCGCACAGGAAGCAGCGGTGTTCGCCGCGTGGCAGAAGTGGTACGTCGAAGCGCTGGAGTCGCTGCTCGCGCTGCCGGTGAACGGGCCGAGCGCGCGGCTGGCCGCCCGCGTGGAGAAGGCAGCCAACCGCGTCCGGCGCGCGAAGCGGCAGTAACCTCCTACCCGGCCCCTACTCGCTACTCACTACTCACTACTCACTACTTCTGATATCAGACGCCTGCCTTGGACTGGGACAGCAACGGCAGGTACATCTGTTCTACATAATCTTTGAGCATGCGGCGGGTGCTGAAGTAGGGCGTGACGGTGCGGATGGTTTCCTTCGTGATGCGGAGCCAGCGCCGCGGGATGTCGTCCTCGTCGCGATCGTAGAACGCCGGCACCACCTGTTCTTCGAGCAAGCGGTACAGCGCGTCCGCATCGGCCGCGTCCGCGGCCCCCCAGTCGTCGGGCGACGCGCCGCCGTCGATCAGCCAGCCGTTCGCGCCGTTGTGGGCCTCGGCCCACCACCCGTCGCCGATGCTGAGGTGCGGCACGCCGGTGATGGCCGCCTTCATGCCGCTCGTGCCGCTCGCCTCCATCGGCTTGCGCGGCGTGTTCATCCAGACGTCGCACCCCTGCACGAGGAAGTGCGCGACGTGCAGGTCGTAGTCGTTGACGAAGGCGACCCGCCCGCTGAACGCCGGGTCGAGCGCGCGCCGGTAGACCCGCTGGAGGTGGTGCTTGCCCGGCTCGTCCGCCGGGTGCGCCTTGCCCGCGAAGACGATCTGCACGGGCCGGCGCGGCATCGAGAGCAGTCGCGCCAGCCGATCGGGATCGTGGAAGATCAGTTCGGGGCGCTTGTAGGCGGCAAATCGCCGGGCGAAACCGATCGTGAGGGCATCGGGACTGAGGAGCGTGCCCGCGGCCACGACCTGCGCCGGCGTCGCCTTCTCGTTCATCCAGCGGTGGCGGCTGCGTTCCCGGAAGAACGCGAAGACGAAGCCGCGCAGCGCCTGGCGCACCTTCCAGAGTTCCTCGTCCGGGATGTCGAACACGCGCTGCCACATCTCGCGGTCGTCCAGCCGTTCGCGCCAGTCGGCCGCGATGTAGCGGTCGAACAGGTCGCCAATCTCGGCAGCCACCCAGGTGGGCACGTGCACGCCGTTGGTGATGGCGCGCACGGGGCGCGCCTCTTCCGGGACGCCCGGCCACATGGGCGCCCACATCTTGCGTGTCACGGCCGCGTGCAGGCGGCTGACGCCGTTCACCGCGCCGGACGTCCGCAGTGCGAGCGCCGTCATGTTGAACAGCATCCCGCCGCCGTTGTCGTACGCCCCGAGCGCCAGGATCTGGTCACGATAGGTGCCGAGCGTGCCCCACGCGCCGGCGAGATGCGTTTCGACCAGGTGAAACGGGAAGGCGTCGTGGCCCGCCGGCACCGGCGTGTGCGTCGTGAACACCGTGCTCTGGCGAATGCGTTCGAGCGCCTCCTCGAAGCCGTGGCCGGCCTCGATCGTCTCGCGAATCCGCTGCACCGAGACGAAGGCCGCGTGCCCTTCGTTCAGGTGCCACAGCGCGGGGTTCAGGCCGAGCGCGCTCAGCGCGCGGACTCCGCCGAGGCCGAGGACCGCCTCCTGCTGGACGCGCGTTTCCTGGTTTCCGCCGTAAAGGCGAGCCGACAACTCGCGGTCCCACGGCGCGTTCTCCTCGAGATCCGTGTCCAGCAGGTACAGCCGCGCCCGGCCGAGTTTCACTTCGAACACCGCCGCGAGCACCGTCCGGTTGCCCAGCGGGACCGCGACCACGCACGGGGTGCCGTCGGCACGCCGCGCGGGTTCGATCGGCGCGTCGGCCCAGTTCAGCCGTTCGTACGCCTCGTGCTGCCAGCCGTCGCCGGTGACGTCCTGGTGGAAATACCCCTGCGGGTACATGAACCCGACGCCGACGAGCGGGATGCCGAGGTCGCTCGCCTCCTTGCACGTGTCACCGGCGAGCACGCCCAGACCGCCCGCGTAGATCGGCAGCGACTGGTGCAGCGCGAACTCCGCCGAGAAGTACGCGATCGGCCGGTCGGCGCCGTTGCCGTTCGGGGCCACCTTCCGCCACCAGGTGTCGCGAGCGGCACAGGTCAGGTCGAGGCCGGCGATGGCGGCGTCGTAGAGCTCCAGGTATTTCGGGTCGGCCGCGGCCTGCTGCAGCCGCTCGGGCGCGATCGTGCGCAGCATGCGCACGGGGTTGTGCGCGGTGATGCGCCACAGGGGATAGTCGAGCCTCCGAAACGCCAGGCGGGCTACCGGATGCCAGCTCCACCACAGGTCGGAGGCGAGGTCGCCGATGCGGTTGATGCGATCGGGGAAGGATGGCAGCGTCGGATACGTTTCCATACTGTCGGGAACGGATATGAAGGACCGCCGGGCATGAGAGGGCGGCCGGAACGAAGCGGAAACAGGCTCGCTCGCGAGTCCCATCGTAGTCGTCCGTACGGCGTGCCGTCAATGACGCGGGGATCGGCCAAACTGGACGATTCCCGGGACCGAGCGCGGCCGTTATCGTCTAGACTGTCGCCGCGCGACTACGCGAATTGGCCGGGATTACGCGGAGGAGACCATCCGCAAGATACGCCGATTACGCGGATCAGGTTGTCCGCGGATTACGCGGACCAGGCTGTCCGCAGATTACATGGATTACGCGGATGTGCTCTGGCAGGCAGGTCGTTGCGCGCTGATGGAGGAAAGCGATGAAGACGTGGTCACTCGCGGTGATGATCGTCCTGGCGCCGGTCGTCTGTGCGGCGCAAGGCAGCAGCGGTCCGACGACGCGCGAGATGGAACGGATCAACTGGATGGAGTTCGGCGAGCTCGTGCCGGCGAAGATCAACACCGTGGTCGTGCCTTTCGGCACCGTTGAAGAGCACGGCGCGGGACCGAACGGGACGGACATCCTCGCGCCGCTCTCGATTGCCCGCGCCGTCGCGCCGCGCGTCAACGCGCTCGTGGCGCCTGCCGTCCCCTACGGCATGACCGGCAGCCTCGACGTCTACCCCGGCGGCCTCACCGTGCCGGAAGAGGCGTACCGGCCGTACGTCCGTGCCGTGCTGGCCGGCCTGGCGAAGAACCGCTTCAAGAACATCATCCTGATCAACGGCCACGGCGGCAGCCAGTCGGGCGTGCTCAACTCGGTCGCCAGCGAGATCGGGCGCGAGATGAACGTCCGCACGCTGGTCGTCAACTGGTGGACCTACTGCTCGGACGTCACGCTCAAGGTGTTCGGCGAGGATGGCGGGCACGCGGGCGAGAACGAGAACGCGTTCGTGATGGCCATCGATCCGACGCTCGTTCACAGGGAACGCTACACCGCCGACATGGCGCTGGCGAATCCGCCGTCGGGTACCTGGTCGGCCTACCCGCACCCGGCCCCCATCATGCTCTACAAGGAAGGCCAGGGATACCCGAAGTTCGACCTCGCGAAGGCGAAGCAGTACTATGCCGCGGTCAACGACAAGATCGCCGGCTTGATTCTCGACGTGATCCGGCGGTGGGACAAAGCGGGGCTCTGAAGATCAAACCAGACCTTCGGCCGTCGACCTTGGGCCTTCGCCGACTCTGGGCCAAGGCCGGACAAGGCGAATGCAGCTGGACTTGCACCACGGGCTGCGAAGGCCCAAGGTCCAAGCCCAAGGCCCAAACGCAAGGCCCAAGGCCGACGGTGCAAGCGCACAGAGGCACACATCCATGACCAACAGAATCAACCGACGTGACTTCGTGAGAACCGGTGCGGCCGCAGCGGCTGCCGCCGCCGCCGCGCCAACCACGCTGTTCGGACAGGCCCCGGCCGTCGTCACGCGGGCGGCCAGGCCGCTCGTCATCTCCTCGACCAACGGCGCCCGCGACAGGAACGGCGGGCCGGTGACCTGCGTCGAGAAGGCGCTTCAGATGATCACCCAGGGATCGGACGTCCTCGACGCGCTCATTGCGGGCGTCAACATCGTGGAGCTCGACCCGGAGGACGCGAGCGTCGGCTACGGCGGCTTGCCCAACGCCGACGGCGTCGTGCAGCTCGACTCTTGCTGCATGCACGGGCCGAAGAAACGCGCCGGCGGTGTCGGCGCCCTGGAAGGCGTTCGCACCCCGTCGCTGGTCGCCAGGGCGGTCGCCGATCTGACGGACCACCACCTCCTGGTCGGCAAGGGCGCCCAGGAATTCGCGCGCGGCGTCGGGTTCAAGATCGAGGACGACCTGAACACCGAGCGGTCGCGCAAGGCATGGCTCGAGTGGAAGCGCCGCACGGATCCGGAGCACTACCTCGATCCCGCCAAGCGTCAGCTCGCCGGGCTGCAGGCGGCCCTTCGGATGGCGGAGGAAGGCCTGATCGACTACGAGCACGTGTGGGGCACCATCAACTGCGACGGGATCAACGCAAAGGGGGAGATCTGCGGCGTGACGACCACGAGCGGCCTCGCCTTCAAGATTCCCGGGCGCCTGGGCGACTCGCCGATCCTCGGCGCCGGCCTCTACGTGGACAACGAGGTGGGCGCCGCCGGCTCGACCGGTCGCGGCGAGGCGAACCTCTACGGCCTGTGCTCGTTCATGGTTGTCGAGAACATGCGGCGCGGCATGCACCCGAAGGACGCGGGCATGGACATCCTGCAGCGCATCAAGAAGAACACGATCGAGAAACGGCTGCTGGACGAGGCGGGCAACCCGAACTTCGACATCAACTTCTACATGCTGAACTCGAAGGGCGAGTACGCCGGCGTGTCGTTCCGGCCGTCGAACTACGCGATCTGCACCGAGAACGGCCCCGAGACGCTGCCGACCGAGGCCTTGCTCCCGGCGAGGCGAAGGACGAACGCAAAATGAACGAGGAGATCATCTTCCCGTTCCGAACTTCTTCAGGATCGCCCTGACCCTGTCGATCGGAATCGCCTCCGCAGTGCGGCCGTTGCCGGTGACGGTCGTGGCCTGGAAGAGCGAGTTGTAGACCGCTTCCTCGGTTGCCTCGAGGGCGGCCTGGAACAGGGGAGACGCGCCCTCGGGAGGGAGCAGCGTGACGGTCCTCGGCTTCGTCGCGCCGAAGCGCTCGCGCAGGTCGGCGGCCGTCGAAAACGCGATCGCGAACTCGCCGCTGCCGTTGCTGTAGGAAGAACCCGTTCGCGCGAGCCCGTAGATCGCGCGCGCGGCGATGCGGCGCAGGTCGCGTGCGTCCACGGGTGCGTCCGTCGCAACGACGATCATGCACGAGCCGTCACCGGCTTCCTCTCGATCCGATGACGCCGCGCCAGGCGTGCGAGGGGCGTACGAGTACTTGCCCAGTTCCTTGCCGACCGGCGCGCCGGCGATCGTCAGCACCCCTCCGAAGTTCGTCTGAACGAGCACGCCCAGCGTGTAGCCGCCGTAGCGGGCGGGCAGCACGCGCGACGCGGTGCCGATGCCGCCCTTCCAGCCGAAGCACTGCGTCCCCGTGCCCGCGCCGACGCTGCCTTCCGGCACCGGCCCGCCCCGCGCGTTCCTGATGGCCGACACCACGTCGTCGCGCGTCACGTGCAGGTCGCGGATGTCGTTCAGCCCGCCGTCGTTCGTCTCGCCGACGATCGCGTTCACCGACCGCACGTTCGCGTTGCCGTCCTCGGCCAGCGTGTAGGCGACGACCCCCTCGATGCCCACCCCGACACTCAGCGTGTTCGTCAGCACGATCGGCGTTTCAATCGTTCCCAGTTCGTTGACCTGCGTCGAGCCCGCCAGCTTGCCGAACGCGTTGCCGACGAACACGGCACCCGGCACTTTCTCCTGGAACACGTTGCCGCCGTGCGGGACGATGGCGGTGACGCCGGTCCGTACGGCGTCGCCCCGCACGATCGTCGTGTGGCCCACCTTCACGCCCTGCACGTCGGTGATCGCGTCGAGCGGCCCGGGGGGAAACACGCCCGGCTCGATCCCGAGGTCGCGCGCCCGCGGCCGCTTGTCCTGCCCGTTGACTGCATCCATGGCGATCCCCAGCATGAGAACGGTGGCGAGGATGAATGCGCGTTGCATGATGGCCTCTTCTTTGAAGCTCCGTCGCCCTGGGACCGTTTCCGGCGATACACTCCACTAGCCCTCGCTTGGTCTTGCGCGGCGCAACGAACTCAGTTCGTCCATCACGCGATCCAGGCGCCGCAGCAGCTCCTCGTGACGCGCCTCGTCTGGTTTCGGGCGGCGCGCGACGAACGTGATGCCGCCGCCCGGCTCGAGGTCCGCGCGGTCCACGTCCGCCAGCGACGCGAATCCCTGCTTGCGCGCGGCCGTCTCGAGCTCGGCCAGCGTGATCAGTTCGCTCTTCAGACGTTCCACCTTCACGTGGCCGTCCTCGATGAGCAGATCGGGGGACCCCTCGATGACGCGATCCAGGCGCTGATGACCGTAGAGGAACCTGACCACAGCCAGGTTGATCAACAGCAGCGTGAACGCCCCGATGATGCCTCCGGTCACGCTGTTGTCGTTGCCGATGATCGCGTTCTGCACCGCGTTCGACAGCGTCAGCAGGACCACGAGGTCGAAGGGATTGAGCTGCGCGAGCTCTCGCTTGCCCGCCAGCCGCAGGCCGGCAACGAGGAAGGCATAGACGAACACCGCCCGCAGGATCTTCTCGAGAACGGGAAGGCCGAGAGAGAACATGTCGGCCCACATGCCGGTGTCGAGGGACATGACTCCTCCTCAAGGTAGCGATGTGCCGTGAGGAGGATAGCAGAAGACGGCTCAGGGCTCCTCGTTGCCGTCGCCTTCGCGAAGCCCCTTCTTCAAGCCGTGAATCGATTCGCCGAGCGCCTTGCCGAGTTCCGGCAGGCGCCGCGGCCCGAAGAGGACGAGCGCGATGGCCAGGACGAGCACGAGGTGCGTCGGCTGAAACAGACCTTCGAACATGGGAATCCCCACAGCCGTCGGGTGTGCCGCGGCCTGTCGTTATCTTGGGAATGTCGATGAGAGGCGCGCGATTACGCGATCCTCCGGAACGAGCCCCGTCGCCGAGATCTGCTCGCTTCCTCGGGGAGTCCCGTTCCGGCGCGCAGGAACCGGCCGACGAACATCGCGACGGGTAACGCCAGCACGACCCACGCGACAAGAACGAGAACCGCGGTCGCGAGGAAATGCATGGCGGTCACGCCGCAGCCGCGACGACAACGGGCCGGGGGTCGGCGCTGGTCGGGAAGAGCGCGAACCCCGACCCGCAAGGGGGCATCGCATTCGGATCCCGCGCCATGGCCAGCGCGTGGATCTGTCACGTGGGGGACTGAAACCACGGAACGGTCCGACCCCCGGCTATCCGCCGTCTGCGGCTAGGTCAGATGGCGGTTGCGCTCCGTGGCTGCAAAGCAGATACCAACGAGGGCCATGCGCCTGCGCGCGCCAGTCGAATCCCGAAAGCCGAGCAGCGTTCGCGCCAGAGAAGGGATTCACTCTGTACGTAAAAGACGCGACGCGGATGGAAACACGCGTCGCCGCGTTGGGGACCCCGGGAAAAGGCAAACCCGCGTTAGGTTGTGCTGATGCAGTCCACTAATCGTTCTTGAACCTGTACACCGTCCGGCTCGTGAAGCGCTGACCGGGCTGGAGAATCGTCGACGGGAAGTTCGAGTGGTGCACGGCATCGGGGAAGTGCTGCGTCTCGAGGCACAGGGCCGCGTGCTTGACGTAGGGCACGCCGCTCCTGCCCCGAATCGTTCCGTCCAGGAAATTGCCCGAATAGAACTGGATGCCCGGCTCGGTCGTCTCCACTTCCATCACGCGCCCGCTCTTCGGGTCGCGCAAGGTGCCAGCGAGAGACAGGCCGGTGTGCGGCCGCAGCACGTAGTTGTGATCGTAGCCGCCGGGGGGCGCACCAGGCACCTTGTCGATGCGTGCGCCGATTGCCGTCGGCGTCGTGAAGTCCAACGGCGTACCGCTCACGGGCACGATCTTGCCGGTCGGAATCAGCGCGTCGCTGACCGGTGTGTACTGGTCGGCGGCGAGCATCAGCACGTGATCGAGAATCGTGCCCGACCCTTCGCCGGCCAGGTTGAAGTACGCGTGGTTGGTCAGGTTCACTGGCGTCGCCTTGTCGGTGGTCGCCTCGTAGTCCAGCCTGACCTCGTTCTGCGAGGTGAGGGTGTAGGTCACGCTTACCGAGAGACCGCCCGGGAACCCTTCCTCGCCGTCCTTGCTGAGGTAGGTGAACGTGACGGCCGGTTCGCTCGCGTTCGGGTGCGGCTCGGCGCGCCAGACGACCTTGTCGAAGCCCTTCACCCCGCCGTGCAGCGTGTTCGGGCCATTGTTCGCCGCCAGCCTGTACGTCTGCCCGTTCAGCGTGAAGGCCGCCGCGCCGATGCGGTTCGCGACGCGCCCTATCGTCGCACCGAAGTACGGCTCGTCGCCGAGGTAGCCTTCGATTCGATCGAATCCAAGGACGATGCTGGCTGGCGTTCCGCTCTTGTCCGCCACGATCAGGTCGCTCATCGTCGCGCCGTAGGTGATGACCTTCATCACCGTGCCGTGGGCGTTGCGGAGGACGTACTGCTCGACGGGAATGCCGTCGCGCGTCTTGCCGAAGTCGATCTTCTCCACCGCCGCGGTCTCCTTCCGTTGTGGCGTCCCGCCCGCCAAGCGCTGCTCGACCTCGGCAGGGCCGCGTGAGCAGCCGACGGCGACGAGCGGCAACAGCACCAGCACGGGCAGGCAACGGGTCGATCGAGCAGGCCTCATCTTCGTCTACCTCATGCCGTCGGCAGGTCGCGGCCGCAGTACCGGCACACGCGCGCCTCGGGCTTGATCGTTTCCGCGCAGTACGGGCACAGCCGGCCCGGCGCCGCGGGCTGGGCGACCGTGTCGCGCTGGTACTGCGCCGTCTGGTACCTCTCGATCAGTTCCTTCATCTTGATCGCGTCGGACTTGTGGTGGCCGTGGCACCGCACCGGGTCGGACCCGCCGCTGGTTTCGATGATGACGTCGGAGAACACGAGGTGCGTGTCGATGCGGACCGACGCGACGTGCGCGACGTGAATCGACTCTTCTTCGCGGCCGATCCACTCCGGCGTGTACTGAATGACCGAGGCCGGCGTGATCGCCACCTGCGTCGGAAACAGGTGGTTGCCGCGCGTCCATCGGCTGGCCCGGAACACGTCTCCCGTCGTGAACGGACGGTTCTTTCGCGTGACCCACCACGCGAGCAGCCCCAGGATCACCACGATCGCGACGACGATCCACACGATCCACATCGTCCAGGACGAACCGGTCACTGGGATCCTCCCGTTGCACCGCTCCCGCGGCGATCCTCGCGGCTCAAGGCCAGGAAGCGCCACGCCCGTTTCACGTACTCGCGGTGTGTCAGTTGGAGCGCCACCCCCGCGACGAAGACGACGGTGACTGCGGCGGCGCCGTTCCTGATTTCGGACCAGGGACTTTCGTGCAGGTGGACGTCCACGACGAAGTCCACGGCCAGGATCGCGATCGACAGGAAGAGCGACACGGAGGAGCACGCCGCGGCGTCGCGGATCGTGACCAGCCGTTCGTACTCGGCGCGCTGCCGCCTGGACGCGTTCGATCGAAAGCGTTCCTCGGTCGCCCAGTACTGCTCGTCGGTGGTCGTGGCGTCTGTGGAGAGGAGCACGAGGTTGAAGCGGCGCCCGATCGCCAGCACGGCAAACGCCATCAGCCAGCCGGTCCCGTAGGCGATGAGCCACATCCACAACGTGCCCCGCTCGAGCGCGAGCATGACCTGGCTGAACGAGGTGACGGAGACGGCGATCGACAGCAGCAGCACCAGCCCCGGCACGCTGCGCGCGAACAGGTCGCGGGTGAGCCGATCGTAGAGGCGGTCGGCCGCCCCGCGCGTGGATTTGCGTTCCTCGTCTCCCACGAATCCCCCTTGACCCCTGGCCCGTGAGCTAGCTTGCGCTGATACAGTCCAGTAGTGGCTCGTATCAGCTGATTCAGTAGCAGATGATCGGCCTGCGAACCCACGTGCCGCCGGCCACGACGACGGAGTGACCCGCTGCTGTTTCAGGCGATACAGCCCACTAGTGGCTCGTATCAGCTGATTCAGTAGCAGATGATCGGCCTGCGAACCCACGTGCCGCGGGCACGACAACGGAGTGACCCGCTGCTGTTTCAGGCGATACAGCCCGCTAAGACCTGCTGAACGTCCTGCACACGGCTCCGCTCAAGAGGTACAACGGTACCACCAGCGAGACGAGAGCAATCTGCAGTCCCAGGCCGAACAGCCAGCCCGCCACGGTGCGCGGCTTGTCCGCGTCCTCGCTCTCGACAACGCACGCCGGACTCCTGGTTTCGGACTCCGAGGTGACGACTTCGGACTCCGGACTCCCGACACTGGGCTCGGGGATTGCGGCTGCGCGCTCCGAACTGTCGACTCCGGTCTCCTGGCTCAGGACTTCGGACTGCGAGATCGTGACCCCTGGCTCCGGGATTGCGACTCCGCACTCCGGGCTCGGGACTTCGGGCTGCGAGATCGCGACCCTGGACTCCGGGATTGCGACTCCGGACTCCGAGCTAAGGAGCTCGGACTGAACCTCTGTGAACTCCGGCGGTCCCGCCGGCGTCTCCGGAGCTTCGACCGCGACGTTCGCCGCTGGCGCGACGCGTTCGCCTTTCTGCGGAGGCCGCGGCAGCGGCGCCGACGGCCGGGTCGTTTTCGGCCTCATGGGGAGATTTCCCGTCCGATAGACCCAGCCAGATTGCCCTGCCTGGCGCACGGCGTCGGGGATCTCAAACGAAGGACTTCTCTTCTTGCTGGCCATGGACGGCCTCCTCTGCGAACGCGAAGCGCTCCTGGACGACGAAGTCGACGAAGGCGGCGTAGTCCTCGGCCGCACGGCTCCTCGGCGCGTACTCCCAGATCGTCTGCTGCCTGGCGGTGGCGTAGGTCAGGTCGATGCACTGGCGGATGCCCCGCCGATACAGGTTGCTGCGCAGCTGCGGGTCCGATTCGAGCGCGACGAGCGCGGCGCGCGTCGCCACGGTCGCAGGGTTGACGAACGTGGGCAGGACGGCCAGCACCTGCAGGTCGCGCTCCGGCCACAGCTCCTGCACCTCGAACACTCCGTTCAGCGTCTGGCGCGCGCCGATGAGCGCCATGGAGTCCATGCCGACAGGGACGACCACGCGGTCCGCGAAGAGGAGCGCGTTGTAGGTGAGCAGGTTCATCGCCGGCGAGGTGTCGAGGACGACGCAGTCGTAGTCGGGGAGGCGGAGAAGGCGCCGCGCGAGGATCGTCTCGCGCTGCGTCAGACCCGCCAACTGCCGCTCCAGCGCGAATCCCTGCGTCGTCGTCGCGATCACGTCGAGGTGATCGCGGACCTTGCGAACGACCACGTCGCCCGCCTCGACCTCGCCCGTCATCACCTGGACGAGGCCTCGCGGCGGATGCACGTTCAAGGCGTGCCCGACATTGCCCTGCGGATCGGTGTCGACGAGCAACACCTGCCGCCCGCGGGCGGCGAGTCCGGCGGCGAGGTTGACGGCAGTGGTCGTCTTGCCCACTCCGCCCTTCATGTTCACGACGGCGATCTTCAGCATAGCTGCGGGAATCCCGCCCAGGCGAAAGGCGGGGGACAGGACTGTGAACCCGAGCCAACGCCGCAGCAGTACACGCCGAACGGCGCGGGTTGTCAATCACGTAATGGTCCACGACTGAGGTTCACGTGCAGGCGCGGTGCAGACCATTACGGACCATCGCTTCCGCCTCACACCGGCAAGGCACCGGCCTGGCTGCTCCAGCGGATGGTACGCCTTTCCCGCGATATCACACGTTCATCGTGGCCGAGTACGGCGCGGAGGAAATGCTGCGGCGATTCTCCGGCCCGTCCTGGTTCCGGGCGTTCGGCGGCGTGCTGGATTCGACTGGCATTCGAGCGGTGTCACCGCGACCGTGTGCGGTGCCGTGAAGGAAGACTGGTGGACCGTATCACCTGAAACAGTAGCGGGTCGCTCCGTTGTCGCGGCCCGCGACACGCGGGTTCGCAAGCCGATGATCTGCTACTGAATCAGCTGATACGAGCCACTAGCAGCGCGGAATCGGGGGCAGGGGATCGCGGCGAGCCCGGTCCGTCGTGACCCCTCGCCGCGATCGTGCGATCCCTGCCCCCGCACCGCCGACGCCGTTACTTGGCCGATCGCGCGGGCTCGGTCGGCATCAGGTTCAGCCGCGCGAGGACGCGCTCCGCGGACTCCTTGGTCAGTTTGATCTCGCGCGTGTCCCGCCCGGGCATTCCCACCTGCCACAGAAAACTGCGGCCCTCGAAGTTCTTGAAAGCCACTCGCACCTGCGCGTCCGACGGGGTCGGCACTCCTGTCGACTGAGTGATCGCGAGCGCGCCGCCTTTGCCGTCCGCGCGCGTGATCATCAGTACCGAGGGATCGCCCTGGTGTTCGATCCGGTATTCCCCCGCGGGCAGGACCTTGTCGCCGACGATGAACTGGAAGGGAACCTTCACGACGGCCGTGTCGCCGTCCGCACGTGCCATCGCGACGCCCGCGAACGAGCACACGCCTGCCACCAGCAGGGCGACCAGCATCTTCTTCATCACGAACCTCTGCTATGCGAGTGCGTTCTGCGCGCGCCCTGCGGGCCCGGAGCACGGCCGGCGCTTCGCACGATTCGCACTGCCGGTTGTTCCGCTCCACTATCTGATATCTGAGTAGACGAGCGGAGCGGTGCAGAAGTTTGCCCGATGACGTGAAGAGATGTCTCGACGATGTAAAGAGAATGTGAAGCCGCGAGGACCATTTTACGGACGAGCCAGCGAGCGAAATTGGAGCGACGTTCACTCGTCGACCATGATCTGATCGACGTAGCACCACCTCCAGTCCTCGCCCGGTTCGAACGACTGGACGATCGGGTGGTGCGTAGTATGGAAGTGCTTTCTGGCGTGCTTGTTCTTCGACGAATCGCAGCACCCGACGTGCCCGCAGCTGAGGCAGAGCCGGAGATGGACCCACCTGTCGCCCAGCTTGAGGCAATCCTCGCAGCCGTTCGACTGCGGCGTGACTTCACGGACTTCAGACACATGAGCGCAAGAGGGCATTCGTCCGTCCTTGGTCCCTGACACTACGGTGTCAGCTGAACTCAGCCTCACCTCGACTTGGTCACTGGTCCACGGCTCGGCAGCACCAATCGTGCCAGCTGCCATCTAGTGTCAACACTCCACTGTCCACTGACTAGTGGCTCGTATCAGCTGATTCAGGCGCAGATCATCGGCTTGCGAACCCGCGTGTCGCGGGCCGCGACAGCGGAGCGACCCGCTGCTGTTTCAGGTGATACAGTCCACTAGTGTCTGCTCCCCAGCCTGATCGACCCGATGATCCGCCGGAATACCTGCCGGTAGGCGGGATACTGGTCCTGTGGTGCGACGTTCAGCGCGTAGAACAGGCTGCCGTCGTCCAGTTGGGTCGTCTCGAGTATCACGACCTCGGGCTGGCCGGCTTCGTTCACGTTGGCGAGCGTCGCACTCAGTCCGGGGCGCCCGCTGATCGTCACCGACTGAAGGCCCGATTGGGCCCGCAGGTTCGGGTTCGACTGCGCCATCTCCTGCACCAACTGCTCCGTGGCGCTCTGGAGATCGCCAGCCTGATTGCCAGCTACGCCCACCTCGGTGCCGAGCAGGAATGCCTGCTGGCCGTTCAGTCTGCCATACGCTCCCTGCGGCGCGAATCGCACGGCGTTGTCACCCGAAAGAGCCTGCCAGTTCTGCGGCACGCTGATCTGGAACAGGCCCTGTTCGGTGTACGTGCGGTACTGCGATGAGGGCGCGGGGAAACTGCCCGTCGTTCCAACCGGCAGGTTGCTGTCCGTTCCAGTTGCGTTGCCCTGCGGATTGCCACCCTGTGCCGCCTTGTCGAGCTGCGCCAGCGTCCGGGCCGGCGGCCGCTTGCGGAGATCGGCCTGCGCGACCTTCAATTCCTCGGTGTCGTGCACGGCGTTTGCGACGTGCAGTGCCTGCGCTTCCTGCGTGATGTACGCGTAGCGATTGCCCGGGTTCGGGTGATCGCTCATCCACTGCGGCACGCCGGGGCCTCCCTGTTGCTCGAGCATCTTGAAGACAGCCGCCATGTCGCGCGGGTCGTATCCGGCGGCGGCCATGATGTGCGAGCCGAGCAGGTCGGCCTGCTTCTCGTACTCGCGGCTGAAACGCAGGAATGCCGTGCCGATGCCGAACTGGCTGCCGGCGGAGATCACCTGGCCGGCAGTGCCCCCGACGATGCTCCCGAGGATTTGACCGGCAAGCTCGCCAATCTCGTACGGCGTGGCCTTGGTCGCCTGCGCCGTGCCGTGACGCAGCGCGACGTGACTCAGTTCGTGCGCCATCACTCCAGCCAGTTCGCCCTCGTTCCTGACGCCTTCGATCATCCCGCGGCAGACGAACATCGGTCCGCCGGGCAGCGCGAACGCGTTCTCGTCTTTCGCGTCGACAACCCGGAAGGTGTAGCTGAACTCCGGATGCTGGAATTGCGCGGGGATCGCGGCGACCAGCTTGCGACCGACGCCCGCGACGTACGACTCCACCTGCTGGTTCCTGACCAGCGGCATTTGCTGGATG
>Ga0316628_100001003_pt1 | contig 19152 bp, 4 predicted proteins | sample OWC_Aug_M2_C1_D5_FD_207648 | JGI IMG/M metagenome (GOLD analysis project Ga0316628, IMG submission 207648) | Wetland soil microbial communities from Old Woman Creek delta, Ohio, United States - OWC_Aug_M2_C1_D5_C | ecosystem: Environmental > Terrestrial > Soil > Wetlands | place: USA: Ohio... | reverse complement strand
CACGGCGGTTCCCGGTCCTGTATTTTTCCATACAAGCGATTAACTCTGCTTCGTTTTTAAAACCCTTTTGCCGGGTTTCTTTTTTCCCCTTTTCCTCTTGCCGGCATATTTGACAAATGCCCTCCGGATCAAATGTTATGCCGGGATAGGTTTCGGGTAATACACATTTTTGACATATCTTCATTGGCGTGCTTCTCCTTTTTTTTCTTTCCGGTTAAAATTCAAATTGGATTTTATTTTTAAGTTGCTCTTTAAGGTTGGCCGCCTGCAGTACCGGTTCCGGCTGCCCGGTGGCCAATTCTATATCGATGATTTGACAATCATCTTCCCGGACAACCATGCGTAATATATCAATATAGTGCCGGACAATTGTTTCAATGGTTTGCCGTTTGTATAATTCCTTTGAATAAACCAAAGAGAAATGGATTTCATCGTCAAGTTCCTCTATTTCCCAGACCATTTCAAAGGGGGTGAAGGTATGGCCCAAATAGTAAGGGATCAATTTGAAATCTTCTATATCTAACTGAATACTTGAAAATTTTGTATTTTGCACCACAAAAGTGGTGTCAAACAAGGGATTCCGTCCGGGGTCCCTTTTAATATCCAGTTTATCGATCAACATTTCAAATTGGTAATGTTGATTTTCAAAAGCTTTTAAGGAATTTTCCCTGACTTCTACCAGGAATTGCCGGAAGGTTTTCTCGGCTTCCGGGAAATTCCTCATGGGGAGCATATTGACAAACATGCCCATGACATTTTCCAGGTCTGCATGCAAACGACCGGCAATCGGTGTTCCCACTATAATATCCTCCTGGCCGGTATATTTGGCCAGCAGTATATTATAAACAGCCAGCAGGAACATATATAGGGTTACATTCTGCCTGGCCAATAGGTCCGATATACTGCGGGTCAATTCCCGGTCCAGTTTAAATTGGACGGCATCTCCTGCAAATTCCAGGTGCCCGGACCTGGGAAAGTCAACGGGCATGTCCGGAACGGGAATCTTCCCTTTATACAACTGCAGCCAGAAATTCTCCTCTTCTTTAATATGCCCGCTCTCAAATAAGTGATTCTGCCACTGGCAGAAATCTATATATTGAATCTTCCGGGGAGGGAGTTGTTGGTCATTGTAAAGTGCGGCAAATTCTTCTGCCAGGATTCCCATAGAAGTTCCGTCCGTAATAATATGATGCATGTCATACAATAACAGGTACCTGGGGTTCGACAATCGAATCAGTCCCACCCGCAGCAGTGGTGGAATCTCCAGGTCAAAAGGTCGAATAAAACTATGGATTAACTCTTCCAATGGTCTCTCCCCGGCTTCTATTTCCCGGATGTCAATCTCCACCTGCGCAAAGATGCGTTGAACCGGTTTATTGATCATGTCCTTCGTAAGCCAGGTAAACGAGGTTCGCAGGGCTTCATGCCGTTTTACCAACCGGGTGAATACCTTCTTGAACCTCTCTTTATCGGGTTTTCCCTCCAGGTGGTAAATACCGGTGATATTGTAGCTGGTGTTGATATTTTCCACCTGGTGAAGGAAAAAAAGTCTTTTTTGTGCGGATGATAGTGGGTAATATTCTCTTTTTTCCACCGGGGGTATGGAAGCAAAACCAAAGCGTGCCGATTCTTTTTTAATAAATGCCGCCAGTTCCCTGGGGGTAGGGGTCTTGAATAGTTCTCCCAGGGGAACTTTTATATCAAATGATTTTTGCATTTTCGCAATTAAATTGGTGGCCTTTAGCGAGTGGCCTCCCAGGTCAAAAAAGTTTGCATCCATACTGATGACTTCTTTTTCTATTCCCAGGACTTCGGCCCATATTCCTGCCATTTTTTCTTCTAGCGGGTTCCGCGGGGGAATATACTCTGTTCCGGCTTTTATATCCGGGGCCGGGAGTGCCTGCCTGTCCACTTTACCATTGGGGGTTAAGGGGATACGGTCCAGCAGGATAAAATAAGCCGGGACCATGTATTCCGGCAGTTTTTCTTTTAAAAGGCTTCTTAAATCATCGATGAACCTGCCGGGACTCAAACAATGGGCCGGGATATTCCCCGGCAAACCACTTTTATTTTTACCCCGGGGGATGGATTTTTTTTCTTCTGATGTGGCATAAATATTGTAAAGGCCGGTATTTATTAATTCTTTGTCTTGTTCCACGGTTACCCGGTAGTCCAACTGCTCTAGTCGTCGGGTGATTTCCTGCAAACGTCCGTCCACATCGTGTACTTCGATTACCAGTTGACGGATTTTTCGCCAATCCGCTGCATCGATTCCATTGAGTACATCAATTTCCCCTTTTTCCACATCAATCTTCAACAGGTCGATCTGCTCCACACCTGTTTCCCGGAGCACTTGTGAAAGCGGTTTCATTTTGCAGGTAAAGGGGGTTCCTTTGAGGCGGTCTTCCAGGAGTTCGTTAACCTGGGTATCGGACAATCGTTCCTCTGTTGGTCCCCCTGCCTGTTCATTTTTGATAAAGGCTTTTACTGTTTCGGTTTCCTGGGATTTATCGGCGAACCGGCCGGACAGTACCGAGGCATGGGGGTAATAAGTAAATACAGCCTCTCCTTCTTCTTGGGCCAATGCTAAAGGGAAAATCTCAATGCCGGGGCAATATATCGATGTATTGAGAGATAACAGCTCAAAGATAGGGGGGAGGGGTTCAAAGGCATAAATTTTCGGGTTCTTGCAGGTATAATAAGTAAATAAAGAGAACATACCGATATTGGCCCCGACATCGAAGATACATGCTCCTTCTGGCAGGGTAATTCCATGTTTGATATAGGAATCTTCTGCGAAGATTTCCCGGTACATGAAATCGGTTTCATTGCGGTTAATATAAAAGATGGTCATACCGTTGGGGTATTGGTGTGATGACCGGTTCCTGGTGCGGCCGGTTTTTTCCAATTCCAGTATTTGGCATATTGGCCGGGCATATTGGGGGTCAGGGCATACATAGGCTGCCAGGACCCGGGAGCCGTCGCTATCTTCCTGGGAAGTGACCACTGCGTCTTTGACCTGTGGTTCCCGTATGAGTTGGTCCTGGATTTCTCCCAATTCGACGCGGTATCCCCTGACCTTCACCTGGTGGTCCATACGGCCCAGGTATTCCAGTTCGCCGCCAGGCTGCCACTTTCCCAGGTCACCGGACCGGTAAATGCGTTCACCGGTGATATAGGGATTTTTCACCAATTTTTCCGCGGTTAATTCCGGCCGGTTTAAGTACCCCCGGCACACCCCTTTACCGCCGACGCATATTTCACCCACCGCCCCCAACGGTACCAGCCGGAGATGCTTATCCGTAACATACCCGGTTAGTGGGGGCAGGGGCCTGCCAATGGTATTTTTATTAAAACGGATATCCTGTTCTTCCAACTCTTTATAAGTCACATGGACCGTGGTTTCTGTGATCCCGAACATATTAACCAGTTTTGTTCCCGGGTATTTATCTATCCATTCTTTCAACTTGCCCGGGGTGAGTGCTTCACCGCCGAAAATCACGTATTTCAACTTTAACTGTTTTTTTTCAACGGCCAGTTCGTGGTGAGCCAGGTTGTAGAATGCCAGTGGAGTTTGATTCAGTATGGTAACCTGTTCTTTTTTTAAGATGTCCAGGAATTGTTGCGGGTCCCTGGCGGTCATTTTGGGAATTATCACCAATTTTCCTCCGTATAACAATGCCCCGTACATTTCCCACACGGAAAAATCAAAGGAAAAAGAATGGAACATGGTCCAGACATCGCGGTTGTCAAACTCAAATAGATAGTGATCATGAAACATCAAACTGACCACCTGGCGATGCTCGATCAACACGCCTTTGGGGTGACCGGTGCTGCCGGAGGTGTAAATGATGTAGGCGAGCTGCCGGTTGCCAGGTGTGGGGTGCGGGGTGGAACACACCGCTGCGGTTGGTTTTTCTCCATCCATAAACGATTGACAATTAACAATCGATAATTGACCGTTTGTATTGGGTCCGGATAACCACGAAGGATACGAAGACAAATGGGTTACCAGGATTTGGGCGCCGCTGTCTTTGAGAATATACCGCTGTCTTTCTTCCGGGTAATCCGGATCGATGGGCAGATAAGCGCCGCCTGATTTCAATATTCCCAACATACCGAAAATCATCTCCGGGGAACGCTCCCCCATGATGCCGATAATGGTGTCGGGTCCGATACCTTTCTCATGCAAACGCCTGGCCATTCGATCGGATTTTTCATTCAATTCTTTATAGGTGATGTGCAGGGGTAATCGATGTAAGTGCGATTCATGAATTGCCCCCGGGGGTACAGACGGGCCAATGATGGCTATATGGTCCGGCGTCCGTTCCACCTGTCGGGTGAATAACCGGTGCAGGGTCTCATCCCCGGTTGTGTCCGGCTTGCCGCTGCCGTGGTTGAAATCGTAGAGCAGTTGTTTTTTTTCTGCTGTCGAAAGAATATCCGGATGAGACAATGGAATATCCACATTAAAAATAACTTCTTTAATCACTTGCAGCAAATGTCCCACTATTCTGCGGATGGTATCCCCGGCATACCGGCGGGTATTGTATTCCACTTCCCCTTTAATACCGGTATCGGTGCGCAAAAAGGAAAAGATGATATTGGGATTGGTATGAAGGATATATTTTTTATCCTGGAAGTTTTCCAATAAAATCACGATGTCAAAGAGTGGAAATTCTTCTGTGGAGAAAGGCATATCCAGCTTGAACAGCAGGGTTTCAATGGGGTAGTTCTGGTTTTCAGTGGCCTCGATGATAGTGGGTCTCACCCGGTTCAGCAGGAGTTCTTTAAAGGGCATATGGCCGTCGAGGTGATGGCGCAAAGCCAGGATGGTGTTGATAAAATCCCGGTCTTATTCCTGCTGGAAAATCGGGGTACCAATGATCATATCATTTTCACCGGTATATTGATAAAGCAGTGTCAGCAAACTGGCGGTTAAAATCATGTAGAGCCTATGTTCCAATCCTTTGCTCAGTTCGGTTAATTTTGACACCATTTGGGGGGGCATTTGGAACTTGACCGTGTCTTTTACTTGCTTTAGGGGCTGCCGGTGGGAATCGGTATAATCATAAGGAAAGCCGGTCTTTTTCAAATCCCCGGAAAATTTCTTTAACCAGTACCCCCCCTCTTTCCCATATCGAATGGCGTCAACCGCAGCTTTTCCTGCCAGGTGTCTATTTTTACTCATGATGTTCTCCTTTAAAACCAGTCTCCTTCATCTTTAACTTTGTTTTCTGCAAAGGCCAATGTTTTAACGTGCCTGTTTTCATCGACATAGGTATCGGTATTTTTCAAAGTCATGATGGAAGGCACTGCATTTTTGTGAAGATTTTTCCACCGTTCATCAGCCTGGAAAACATCTTTTAGCGAATAGGGATTAGGGATTCCCAGCTTCTGGCAGTGCCGGATGAAACGGTTCAGCCGTTGGTAAGCGATTTCCCTGCTGGGGTGGCAGTCCAATATCCAGGTTTGAGAGAGCAGCAGTTCCGTGGCCCATTCCGGGTAAAGGAGGACGCCCCGGTTATTTTTTTGCCAGTCCCGTGAATTGGCTTGACCGGTTAAATAATAGTTAAAAGCATTACAGTCGGCTTCATAGATGTAATCTTTGCAGGCTTCTATAAAATCCAGGGTTTCCTGGAAATCTTGTTCGGTTTCCCCGGGGAATCCCAGGAGCCAGAAAGTAGTGGTCTTGATGCCGGCATAGGCCAGGGCAGCCAGTGTTTCCCGGCTTTGAGCAGTGGTGATACGTTTATTCATCAGGTCCAGCATCCGCTGGGACCCGCTTTCCAAACCCAGTTTTGCCCGGTAAAATCCCCCCTTTCGCCACAGCATAGTGTTCTCTGTGCTGCAGGCGTGACGGTCCGCCCGCAAAAAACCATCCCAATAAATCGTAACTCCCGCTTCGATAAAGGCCCGGGACAGTTCGGAAATGATCGGGTTTAACGAGGAATCGGTCAATAAAAACAACTGGTAAGAGTACCGGCGCTGCAATCGGATTAATTCCTGGACAGTTTGGTTTACATTTTTTTTCCGGTATTTTCCCCAGTTGATGGTTTCGGAACAAAATTTGCATTGGAACGGACAACTGCGTGCGCCATAGTGGGCCAGGTGCGGATAATACCCCAGGTCGAAATCCGAGAAATCCGGGACCACTGCCCCGGCCAGGTTCATGTATTTTCCCTGGATATCCTTTAACGAATAGATTTTCCGGGCCGGGTTCAAGCTGCCTTGCAGCAGTTCCAGCATCAGGACTTCCCCTTCCCCGATGATTATTTTGTCGATAACCGTATGGGTTCGTTGAACGAAATAATCCAGGTTAAGCGAACCCGGTGCCAGTTGATCGGCAAAAATACCTCCGCCCATGACGGTTTGTATGGAGGGATTCCATTTTTTGGCCCAGTGAAAAGCTGCCAGGGAGGCGGGAAATGTATCGCCGTATACCGACAAGCCCAGTACTTCCGGTTGTTCTCTTTCCAGCATTTCCAGCACATAAGATTTCAACCGGGGATAAAATTGACCGATGATGTTATCCAGGGCATCGATAAAACCTTCATTTATGTAGGTAAAGAAGGTTTTTTCCACCAATACCCGGACCAATTCCCGGTATTTTTGATCCCGCTTACCGGTGGTAGAGGCATTAAAATGAATCATCAAATGATTCCGCAGCACCTGGTTGCCGATATTGAAAAGATTTCCCTGGTGGTCATTGGGGACAAATTCTGCCAATATTTTATAATATTGGTCGTACAATTCCCGGAATTGAATTTCCAGGTTAGCGTCTACTGCTTTTACCTGCCATCCGTGGTGCTGCAAGTAACTTTTGATACAGGCAAGGCCCAGGGGTGGAATCTGGGGGTCCCAGAAGGGCAAAAGGCCCAGGAGTATTTTCTTTTTCATAAGCCCCAATCCTCCTCATCGCGGATTGCCATCGAAGTTGCAGCCGGCCATTGTTCGATGGTGCCGATTGCTTCTATGGTAAGTCCCGGGTCCTCCACTACCTGGCCCAACATACCCAGGTAAATGTCGGAGAGTTCCCGGATGGTGGATTCTTTAAAGAGGTCAGTGGAATATTCCAGGATAACCCGGATGGAATGGCCATGATCAGTGGCATGAGCCACCAGGTCGAAGTGGGCCCCGGAGGGGAGGGAGAGTTCCGGGGTTGTAGGGTCCGGGTCTCCTGCTGCTGTTTCCTCGTTTTCTTTCCCGGGTGCAGCGGCGTCCTGGAATACGAAAACCGCATCCACCAGGGGATGCCGGCCAGGATGCCGGGGGAAATCCAACTTGCTTACCAGCTCTTCAAAGGGGTAGTCCTGGTTATCAAAAGCGTTTACTGTCTTTTCCTTGACCTGTCTAACATATTGGGAAAAGGATTCATCAGGTTGAATCCTGGTTTTTATGGGCATCATATTGACAAAAAAGCCGATAATATCCTCCAGGTCTGCATGCTGTCTGCCGGCAATGTCAATGCCCACGATGATGTCTGCCTGGCCGGTATATTTCGCCAGCAGTACCTTGTATACCGCCAGTAAGAACATCATGGATGTCACCCCCAACCGCAGGCTATGTTGTTTTAATCCGGTACTCAATGGGGTATCGATCTGGAACCATATGGTATTTCCCCTGAAACTCAGGTTATCGGGTCTTTCATAATCGGTGGGCAGGTTGAGCAAGGGGATGTCCCCGGGAAACTCTCTCAACCAGTAGTCTCCCTGGTGTTTAATGGATCGAGTGGTTTCTTCTTTGGTCAACCATTGGACATAATCTTTATACCGGAGCCGGAGTAAAGGCAATTGCCGTCCCTGCCATAAAGACAAAAAATCCTTCAGCAATATATCCTGGGAGACATCGTCGGAAATGATATGATGCATATCCAACATTAACATGTATTGTCCCGGGAGGTATTCCACCAAAGCTGCCCGGAAAAGGGGGGCCTGGGAAAGGTCAAAGGGACGGATAAATGAAGAAATTGCACCTGTCACCCGGGAATCAAGATACCGTATTTCAAATTCTATTTTATCATGAATCATCTGCACCGGCTGTTCATTTATCATCCGGAAAGAAGTGCGAAAGCTCTCATGACGTTTCATCAACTGACCGATGATATCCTCCAACTTCCTCCTGTCGAGATTGTCACCCGGGGCCAGCGGCCTCATCAGGGGAACGTTGTATATGGTATTCCCCGGGTCCATTTGCTGGAGGATGTACATCCTCTTTTGTGCTGGTGACAGCGGGTAATACTCCCGTTTTTCTATGGGCTGCAGGGGTAAATATTTTTCTTTTGCTGCCTCACGGATAAACCGGGCCAATCCCTTTATGCTGGGGTTTTTAAAGATTACTGCCAGGGGGATATTAACATCCAGTTGTTTGTGAATCCGGGTCGCCATGACAGTTAACGTCAAGGAATGCCCCCCCAGGTGGAAAAAGTTGTCATCGATACTGATGTGATGATTACCTACCGGTAGTATTTCCTGGCACAAACGGACCAGTTTTCTTTCGATTTCGTTACCGGGGGGTGTATATTCCTGTTCTCCTTTTACCCGGGGCAGGGGCAAGGCCTTGCGATTCACTTTACCATTGGAAGTCAATGGCATGTGTTCCACCCGGGCAAAATATGCAGGCACCATATAAGACGGTAATTTCAAGGAGAGGAATTCCCTTAATTCTGCTGCAACCGGTTCACTGTCCGATACAATATAAGCACACAAATATTTGTCCCCCTGTTTATCCTTATGCGCTGCAACCACCACTTCCTTAATCCCGGGATATGATAACAACTGACACTCAATATCCCCGGTTTCTACCCGGAACCCCCTTATCTTCACCTGGTGGTCGGTTCGTCCCAGGAATTCGATATTTCCATCAGGAAGCCAGCGTGCCAGGTCACCGGTTCGGTAAATATAGCACATATGGGACCTATAGGACATATAAGCCGTATAGGACATATCAATTCTCTTATCTGAAATTTTCTTGTCCGGGGCTTTTTTGTTGTTCTCCAATAAAATGTTTTTGTGAGGGGGGTCAGGGGGGGCGGTTTTTTCAAAAAGGGGGTGGCACCTCCAACCATTTAAGTGCCTGGCAGTGAATGTGTTAGTAAAAAGAGTCCCCCCTGGTAGAAGAACACAAAATTTTTCATGGGTCAATTCCGGTAGATTCAGGTATCCCCTGGCCAGGCCGATTCCACCGATACACAATTCGCCGGTGACTCCCACCGGCTGCAATTTTAATCCCTTATCGAGGATGTATAATTGTGTGTTATAGATGGGTTTACCAATAGGGACCCTGTCAACATCTCCTGGCAGGGGACAATCAAAATAAGATACGTCGATAGTGGCTTCCGTGGGTCCATACAAATTAGTTAATCGTGGAAGATGCCTGTTATTCACATAAAAAAATTCACCAAATCTTTTCACCTGGGGTGGGGTTAATGCTTCGCCGCTGGCAAATACTTGTTTTAGGCTTTTCAAGTGGTGCTTACCCCTGGTGGAGGACAGGTATTCCAGGAAGACATTCAGCATGGGGGGGACAAAATGGATGACGGTAATGTGATGCTTTTCAATGGTTTTTACCAGAGCAGCAGGGTCTTTTTCTCCACCCGGTTCCAGCATGCATACCTTAGCACCTGCCAAAGGCCACCAGGTCAATTCCCATATTGAAACATCGAAGGTAAAAGTGGTTTTCTGCAAGATGGCATCGTTCTTATCCAGTGGATAGCGGGATTGCATCCAATGCAGCCGGTTTACCAGTGAGGCATGGCGTATCAAGGTGCCTTTAGGTTTACCCGTAGAACCGGAGGTATAGATGACGTAGGCCAGGTTCGTGGGGCTCACCTGGTAGGTTGAGGTTAAGGTTAAGGTTGAGAAAGAAGGCTTAAAGGCGGGCTCAAAGTCAGTTTCAATATTAATAGATTGTAGGAGCAATCCTGGTGGTAACCCGGCATTCTCCTCAACCTCAGTCTTAACCTTAACCCGAAGTTTTGGCGTCGTTACCAGAACTCTCACACTGCTGTCTTTTAACATGTAATCAATTCGTTCTTGAGGGTAATCCGGGTCAATGGGTAAATAGGCGCTGCCGGCCTTTAATATCCCGAATATACCGATGATCATTGCTATAGACCGTTCCATCATGATAGCTGCAATGGTTTCGGGTCCCACGCCTTTTTCTTTTAGCAGGTGTGCCAATTGATTTGCTTTTTCATTTAATTTTCCATAAGAAACCTGCGCTGCGCCGAAGGTGTTTGAAATTTGTCCTATCAGGGCTATTTGATCCGGGGTTTGTTCCGCTTGTGCGGCGAATAATTGATGGATGGTTTTCCCTTGAGGGTATTCTGCGGCGGTATCGTTAAAATCATTGAGAATCTGATGTTTTTCCGCTTTTGCTAGGATGTCCGGCCGGGATATCTGCAGTTCGGTATTTTCCAATAGTTGGGTAATTATCCGTTTAAAAAACCTGGCAAAGCGATCGATGGTCTCCGGCTTAAAGAGTTTGGTACAATAGTCGATGGTAAAGAGTAAACAACCGTTGTTTTCCCTGCCGTTCACGCTCAAGTCAAACCTGGAGACCGGCATTTCCAGTGGATGGTGTTCCCATTGAACCGAGGAGTTGGTATTGACCTGGCCCGGACCATGGGGACCGGTTCCGGGATCAAAAGAAAACGACACATCAAATATGGGGTTCCGACTGGTATCCCGCTCCACCGACACCTTTTCCACCAGTTCTTCAAAGGGGTAGTCCTGGTTCTCAAAGGCGGCAATGGTCCGGTGTTTAACTTCTTGTAAAAAGGTATTAAAGGTTTTATGGCAGGCGGGATAGTTTCTTAGTGCCAGGGTATTAACGAACATGCCGATCACATGCTGGAGATCGGGATGGCGCCGGCCGGCAACCGGGGTGCCGATAATAATATCCTCCTGGCCGCTTAGTTTTGCCAGTAGGATATAAAAGAAAGCGAGGAGCAGCATATAGAGTGTGGTACCAGTGCCGGCGGCTATTTCTTTTAATAAAGCAGTTTCCAGGTGTTCTGTCCTGAAATCCAGGGAATCCCCGTCAAATTGCTGCACCGGCGGCCGGTGAAAATCCGTGGGCAAATCCAGCACCGGTAATCCTCCCTCGCTCTCCAATTCATGCAGCCAATAGGCCCCTTGCTTCCCGGTCACCTGTTCCTGCTGGCTGCCGGTTTGCCACCCGGCATAATCCACATATTGAAGCGGTAAAGGGGCAAGTTTTTCCCTGCCCCCTCCGGTTTCATATTCAAGCAAGGTCACAAATTCTTTTAACAACAAATCCATTGACAGCAGGTCCGAAACGATATGGTGCATTTCGATCATCAAGATATATTTATTCGAGGTTTTCATATCTATGATTCCCAGGCGCAGCAAAGGGGGTTGGGAGAGATCAAAGGGCTGAATAAACCGTGCCATCTCTTCCGACAGTGATTGAGATACCTCTAAACTACTGTATCCTGTCTTTATTTCTTTGTATTGGCTGGTAAAGTTCAAAGTCCCCGGTTCATGAACCCGCTGAACCACTTCACCGTTAATCAAGACAAAAGACGTACGGAAAGCGGAATGGCGATGTAAAAGTACCTGGAAAATCCCTTCCAGCTTTGACCGGTTAAGACCCGGGACCGGTTTCAATGTAACCATCCCGGGAATATTGTAAACCGTACTTTTGATATCTATATGGTGAAGCACATACATCCGCTTTTGGGTGGAAGAAAGCGAGTAGTACTCTTTTTTCTCTACCATTTTGATAGCGGAATACTCCACCTGTTCCAGTGAATCAATATATCTTGACAGCCCCCTGACAGTAGGAAATTGAAATAGTTTTTTCAAGGGGATGGAGACCTTTAATTCTTTGTAAATTTTCGATACTAGTAGAGTGGCTTTGAGAGAGTGACCGCCTATTTTAAAAAAATCCCTGTTTATGCCGATCTTGTCTTCTTCTACATCCAGTACCCGGGACCACAAGCGAAGGATTTTCGTTTCCAGCGGGTTCCGGGGAGGTTCATAATCAATATCGTTATCCATGGGGAGGGGATATTTCGTCAGTGAACTGCGGTCTGCTTTTCCGCTGGGGGTTAAGGGCATTTGCTGCAATTGTACAAAGTAAGAGGGGATCATATAATCAGGCAGCTTTTTTGACACCAGGTTTTTTATGAGGGTAATGTTCAATGGCTTGAATGGTTGGTCCCGGTGAGTGTCATCGCCGCATACCAGGAACGCACACAGGAATTTATCACCGCTTGAGTCTAACCGGTCCACCACGACAGCTTCTTTGATGTTAATGCCCTCCAGGGAGGTTAGTTGGGTTTCGATCTCGCCGGGTTCGATACGGAATCCTCTTATTTTTACTTGCTGATCGATTCGCCCCAGGAAGACGATATTGCCGTCCGGCAGCCACCGGGCCAGGTCACCGGTTCGGTATAGTATTTGCCTTCGGCGACCAGGGGGGCTCTTTTCGAGAAAACCGCCCCCCTGGACCCCCCGCAAAAGCTTTTTAGTAATACATCTGTCAATTGGGCCTGTTACCTGTTGGATAAATCTATCAAATGTCAACTCAGGTTTGTTCACATATCCTCGTCCTACCTGCACACCGCCGATATATAACTCCCCCGGTACACCGACAGGAACAGGGTTGCTGTAGTTATCCATGATGTAGACCGCGGTATTGTTAACCGGGACACCGATGGGGGGGACGGGGGGGAGATCATGGTGCGGTTTTAAGGTTAAGGCAGTGGCCACATGGGTTTCGGTGGGGCCGTAATGATCGTGCAAAATTACCCTGTTTTCCTTGAGATATCTCCTGAAGGTGTCATCGATGATCAAGGGTTCACCAGCGGTTTGGATGTGCGATAAGCTGCGGGGGATCGATTGCGCCCAGCTCTCTTCACTTAACATGACCTTAAGAAACGACATGGGTAGAAAAACGGTTTTCACCCGGTGCCTGGCAAGAATATTCAAAAATTCCGGGATATTGGTCCTTGCTTCTTCATGGATCAGGGTTAAACAGCCCCCTGACAGTAATGCGCAAAAAATCTCATGGGCCGATGCATCAAAACTAATGGTGGAAAATTGCAAAATATTACTGCAGTCAATGGTGGTGGCGGTGTGGTCAAAATGGATTAAGTTTACCAGGTTATTATGTTCCAGCATGACGCCTTTGGGATGCCCGGTGGAGCCTGAAGTGTACATAACATATACCAGGCGGCGCGAACCGCATACCGGCCCAAGGTGTGTCCCCGGGTCCAACTCCCCTGCCCCGGCCGGGGAATCTAACGGAAGGATAAGATATCGATGGGCTGAAGAGAAACTAAAAGATCCGGGCAAAAGAGTTTCCAACACCGGCTGTTGGGTGACCACCAGGAGAACATCCGCATCCCTCAGCATGTAAAGGATTCTTTTAGACGGGTATGCCGGGTCCAGGGGTAAATACGCTCCGCCAGCTTTTAGTATGGCAAACAGACCGATGATCATCTCAAATGACCTTCGGGTCATCAATCCTACTACAGTATCGGCCTTAACTCCTCTAGCTTTTAATCGCCAGGCCGCCTGGTTGGACCGGGCATTCAATTGCCCATACGTCAGGACCCGGTTTTCAAAAACCAGGGCCGTGCGGTCCGGTTTCCGGGCTGCTTGCTCTTCAAACCAGCGGTGAAGGGTCTTATCCTCGGGGTAATCCGCTGCTGTCCGGTTAAACATATAGAGCACCTGTTCTCTTTTTTCCCGGGTGAGTAAGGTTAATTGTCCAATTTCCTGGGTATCGCTTTGAATCACCTGTTGTATCAATTGGAACAGAAAACCGGCAGTGGCCTCGATAAATATTTTTTCATAGACATTCTCATTGAAGGCAAACTTAATCGTTAATTCCTCCGCCAAAGAAACGATAATATTAAGGTGGTAACTGGTTTGCTCAAAGGTGTCGTCGTGGGTAAAGACAAATTTCAGGCGATTATGAGGGTGTTGGGTCTTACCGCTGATTTCATTAAGCTTTTCGGAAATCGGGTAATTTTGGAACACCAGGATATGGTCCAGCAGCGGCTGGCCTGGACACCATTGGGCCTGGAGGTCTGCCAATGAATAATAGTGATGAGATTCGTTTTCTACGGCCTCCCGGCCCATTTTTTCCAACAACCGGTTTACAGGCATTTGCTCATCAAAAGTAATGCGCACCGGGACCGTATGAATAAAGAGTCCTATCATGGTCTCTACCCCGGGTATTTCCGATGGTCTACCCGATACCACCGTCCCAAATACCACATCCTGTATGTGATTGACTTTGGCCAGGAGAATTCCCCAAAGCACCTGTAACACAATATTTAAGGTGACCTGGTTTTGGGTGGCCAGGTGGTTGAGACGCCGGGTGGTTTCTTTATCCAGCACTTTAGTCAGGGTCCGGTTCAGGTATGGTTGTGTCGATACCGGAGAAGTGTTCCTTTGCGGCAGGGTGACCAACTGCCGGTAGTCTTGCAGGTACCGCTGCCAATATTGCCGGGTTTGCTCTTTGCCCCGTTCTTCTAACCATTCGATATATACACGATAAGGCGTTACCGCCGGCAATTGAAATGGCCTGTTTTCCAGGTAACTGGAATAAATCTCGAAAAAGTCCGCGATCAATATCCCCAGGCACCAACCATCCATTAAGATATGATGAAGCGTCCAGGTAAAGGTATATCTATCCCGGCCGGTTCGAATCAAGGCTGCCCGCATCAACATATCCCGGCCCAGGTGAAATCCTTTTTCCATATCAGCTTGTTTATAATTGGTGATAAATGCTTGTTTTTCCTTTTCCTTTTGAAGGGAAGAAATGTCTTTATAAAAAAAGTCCATATTTCGTTCTTTCAGGACCACTTGCAGCAGGCGGTCCCCCTTTTGCACGAAGACTGTACGCAGCACATCGTAACGTTTGCAGATCTCATCGAAACCGGTTTTAAATAACGATACATTTACTTCTCCCACCAGTTCATTGGACAACTGCAGGAAATTCCCCAGGGATGAGGGGTCATACTGCCAATGAAAATACATTCCCTCTTGCATCGGGGTGGCAGGATAGATGTCTTTGATATTTTTCTTGGTAAGCATCTTTTTATCTCCCTCAGTTAATCCGCACCTGCCCGGACAGGCGCCGTATCCACAACCATTAATCGAATAGAGTATCCAGGTCTTCCATTGTCAGGCCTTTATACGTTAAGTCACTGGGGGTGAGTTCCCTTTCCTTTTGCTGCAAACAGTGGAAAATCACCTCTAACAATTTTTCTTTAAAGCCCTTTAACAATCCTGTAATGGAGCGGCGGCGAAAGTGCCGGGTGTTATATATGATTGTCATTACCAGTTGTCCCTTTTCAATACTGGCTAATACATCCAATAGGTAATCCCTTTGAGCCTGTAGGCATTGGTTATGACCGGTGGATTCATCCGCAATCCTGAAGGCGTTCATTTTGTTCACATCCGCATCAAATTGGCCGAGATAATTAAAACATACCTGCGGCCGCAGACTGAAATTAATATCTTTTTTATGCACATCATCCGTCAGGTATCTTAGAATTCCATAACCAATGCCTTTATGGGGAATTTGGTGCAGAGTCTCTTTTATATGTATGATCTGGCGGGACAGGTCATTGTCATGAGATATATCCAGTATAACAGGATATACACATGTAAACCAGCCAATGGTTCGTTTGATATTGACCTCTTTAATGATTTCCTCCCTGCCGTGACCTTCAACTGCAATTAACCACCGGTCCAACCGGAACCTTTCCCGGACTGCCAGTGCCAGCGCAGTTATCAATATGTCATTGATTTCCGTTCCAAAGGCTTTGTGTACCCTGGTGATTAGGAGAGCGGTTTGCTCTTCTTCCAGGCGGCAGGTAAATTCCGCCGTGTCTTTGACATAATTGCCGTCAATGTCGAAATCTTTAGGAAAAGCAGTGTAACTCAACGGTGTGGACTCCTGGTTGACCCAATAGGCTTTCTCTTTTAGAAACAGTGCGCTGTTGGCATACTGGCGCAGCTTCTCAGACCAATACCCGAAGGAATCTGTTTTGGCCGGCAGTGCGAAGGCTTCCCCATGCCGGTACTTCCGGTACAATCCCTCGATATCCTCCATCAATATCCGCCACGATACACCATCCACCACCAGGTGATGAATAACGATTAATAACCGGTCCTCATCATCCAGGTGAAATAATCCCAACCTCATCAGCGGACCCGTTTCAAGATCGATGCTCTCTTGTACCTGGTTCACCAGCTTCTCAAACCTCTCCGGTGCATCCGCATGCCCACGTAAATCATATACGCTTAAAGAAACAGGGTGATTATATCCCTGGTTAACCTGGATGACACTTTGGTTAGACCCGGCTTGTAGATTGGTATAGGTCATGCGCAGGGCATCATGGTGCTGCTGGATTTGCAGGAAAATCTCCTTCACTGTCTCCTCCTGCAGCTCCTCCCTGGAATACAGCAGTACCGATTGATTAAAATGAGACAATACCGGTCCCGGCGTCCCCTGGTAAGTGGCAAAAAACCACTGCTGAATCGGGGTCAAGGGGACAATACCCTTTACTTCTTCATCACTGGAAGTAATAAAACTTTTCTTATCTTTCACCAGCGGTGCCAGTGCTGCAATCGTGGGGTTTCGGAAAATCTCCTTCATCTCCACACTAAATCCCAATGATTTCATTCGTGACTGGATCTGGATCGACTTGATGGAATCACCTCCCAACATAAAGAAATTATCATGAATACTTATGGGTTCCCTGTCCAATACCGCTTCCCAGATTTCTTTTAATTGACGTTCTTTTTCATTTCGGGGTGCTTCAAAAGAATCGCTTTTATTAAATTGAGGTGCCGGTAAAGACTTCCGGTCCACTTTTCCATTAGGGGTCAAGGACAGTTGTTCCAACTGTACATAAAACGCCGGTACCATAAAGTCCGGCAAGACAGCGGTTAAGGAATTCCTTAGGCCGGCGGTGTCTAACTTTTTGCCATTTTTTGTCACCAGGTATGCACAAAGGTATTTTTGTTCCTGGTTGTCCTCCCGGTCTACTACCACTGCTTCAATTATATCTTTTTGCTTTAACAACTGCCGTTCGATTTCCACCGGCTCGATACGATATCCTCTTATTTTTACTTGATGATCGATGCGGCCCAGGAATTGTATGTTTCCATCCTTCAACCACCGCGCCAGGTCTCCGGTTTTGTATCGTGTCTCCGACGGCCAGGGGCTCTTTTGAAAAACCGCCCCTGGACCCTGCAAAACTTTTTTATTGAATTTTTCCCGGGTTAATTCCGGTCTATTTATATAGCCCCTGGCTACCCCTGCTCCCGATATGCACAACTCACCGGGGATTTCTATGCCCTGCAAATTTCCACAGCAGTCCGTGATAAAAATTTGCGTGTTGGCAATGGGATTGCCAATGATTCCCTCGCTGTCTTTGCCCAAATCCCAATAGATGGTAGACATCACGGCTGCCTCAGTCACACCGTATTCATTCACCAATTGCAGCGCCGGGTTCTTATCTTTTGTGGTTTTCCAAATCCCAGGTATTACTTTATCCCCGGCCAGGGTAACCACCCGCAGCGATGAGGCTTCTTCCCTGCTTAACTGCTGAATCAACAGTTGGTACAGGGTGGGTATGATGATAAAGTGGGTCACCCGGTGCCGGTGAATGATCGCCTTTAACACAGTGAAATCTAAAATACTTTCTTCATTGACCAGGATTACGACGGCACCGGATATTAAAGGGGTAAAAAAACTGGTGACAAAACCGTCAAACGCATAAGAAAACAATTGCAGGGCCACATCTCCCGGTGACATTCGATAATGATGTTTCCTGCATAACAAGGTATTGACCACACTGCGATGTTCCACTGCTGCTCCCCGGGGCCCGGCCGTGGTGCCCGAGGTATAAATTACATAGGCCAGTTGGGAGGAAGATATTTCTTCGCCGGGACCGGCAGGTTCTGTACCAATGCCCCCCAGGTCTCTTATATCTTTACAGGTTACATCAATACCTTGTTGGTGAAAGTTTCCCGGGTCACAAAGGATCATCTTGATACCGCTGTCTTTAATCATATATTCAATACGGTGGTGGGGGTAATGAGGATCAATGGGGAGGTAAGCGGCGCCTGCTTTTAATATACCGAGAATTGCCACCGCCATGTCCGATGACGGACGGCACAGGACCCCCACCACCATACCGGCGGTAACCCCCTGGTTCCGCAGTTGCCAGGCTGCCTGTCCGGCCCGTTCATTAAGCTGTTGATAGGTAAGCGCTTTACTCATACTGAACCGACTGCGCCGCGGCTTCTCCATCTTAAACCGGTGAATGACTTGTTCCGTCTCCGCATAAAATTGACTGATCCTGGAATTCAAGTCCTCCTGCTTATAGTATATATATGGGTAATGCAGGGTGGCCAGGTCCGGGTACAACGCTTCCTCCATGTTTTTTTCGCTGTAGGCCAGGAAATCCTCGAAAGAGGTTGCATATGAAACCATATCATATGCTTCGCTGGCGTGAACCAGGGGTGCACCCGGTTGAGCATGTAAACGGCCCCAATCAAACCCGTTAAAACCGGGAAAATCTTTGATTATTTCCTGCAGCACCCGCTCACTGGCTTCAATATCCTCGATAGTAAAATAAGGCAGTCCGGCAATCAAATTGATCTTGATCTCGAGATTGTCATATGGAGTACAGGTATGGAAAAATGCAAATATTTCATCATCCGTCGGTTGTGGCTTTACCGCCCCCAGTGCGGAAAGCTTCTTGCGGTGCGCCTGGGAAAGGCTGCACAAATCAATATTCAAATACACATACTTAAAGGTTCGAGAAATTAGTTCAATCAACTGCCGGTCCGGCAGTTTCCAAAAATAAAATTCACAGAAATACCCGGATAAATCAATCCCTTCCCACAACCGTTGATAATAATCGAAGGAATCATACAAGGGCAAATCAAAATCAAACATGAAAGAGGTGGTGTACTTTTTAGCTGCAAGAATATCCTTACGGACTTCATTGATTCCCCTTAAAAGGGGTTTTTTCCTGTTAAAGGACTGCTCTTGCACCTGTCTGCAGCCGGCACAGTAAAAACAATCCTGGGAACACCCTTTACCGGTGTTGATATAAAAGCTGGAGGTAAGATAAGGGTCTGCTGCATA
>Ga0316628_100001002_pt1 | contig 19153 bp, 18 predicted proteins | sample OWC_Aug_M2_C1_D5_FD_207648 | JGI IMG/M metagenome (GOLD analysis project Ga0316628, IMG submission 207648) | Wetland soil microbial communities from Old Woman Creek delta, Ohio, United States - OWC_Aug_M2_C1_D5_C | ecosystem: Environmental > Terrestrial > Soil > Wetlands | place: USA: Ohio... | reverse complement strand
CACCTCGTAGGGCGGCAGGCTGTCCTGGTCGATCTGGTTGGGCCGCAACTCCGCGCTGGGCGCGCGCGTGATGATACGCTCCGGAATGACATACCCCGCTCCGTTGGCACGCCCGAGCCCATTGCGGTAACGCGCCAGGCGGTACACCCAGGTCTTGCTGACGTCCTTGATCACCGCGAATCCGCCGGCCATGTCGCCATACAGCGTGCAGTAGCCCACGGTCATTTCCGATTTGTTGCCGGTGGTCAGCACCAGATACCCCGTCTTGTTGGACAGCGCCATCAGCAGATTGCCGCGTATGCGCGCCTGGATGTTTTCCTCGGTGGCATCCGGCGCCAGGCCTGCGAACTGCTGGTCCAGGGTGGCAAGGTACGCGTCGAAGGCGGGCTTGATGTCCAGCACGTCGTAGCGCACGCCGAGGATGGCCGCCATCTCCTGCGCGTCGTCCAGGCTGATCTGCGCGGTGTAGGGCGAAGGCATCATCACCGCGCGAACCTTGCCGGCGCCCAGCGCGTCCACCGCCACCGCCAGCGTGAGCGCGGAATCGATGCCGCCGGAAAGCCCCAGCAGCACGCCGGGGAAATGGTTCTTGGTGATGTAGTCCTTCACCCCGAGGCACAGCGCGCGGTAGATGCATTCCTCCTGCGATGGCTGCGCCGCCATCTCGCCGGGCACCGGCTGGCCGTCGCGCAATTCCACCATGCACAGCCCCTCCTCGAAGGCCGCGAAATTGTGGGTCAGATTGCCCTGTGCATCCATGACAAACGAGCCACCGTCGAACACCAGCTCGTCCTGCCCGCCCACCATGTTGGCGTACACTACGGCCAGGCCGGTCTCGGCGGCGCGGTCGCGCACGATGTTGTAGCGCAGGATGTGCTTGTCGAGGTGGTAAGGCGATGCGTTCGGGACCAGCAGCACCTGTGCGCCTGCATCGCGCGCCGCCCTGGCGGTGTGCGGCTCCCACACATCGGCGCAGATATTGATGCCGAACATTATCCCCTCCAGCTCGAACACACAGGGCGACTCACCACGCTTGAAATAGCGCGCCTCGTCGAACACGCTGTCGTTGGGCAGCTCGTGCTTGCGGTAGGTCGTGGCGATCTTGCCGTCCTTCAGCAGGGAGGCGGCGTTGTAGCACTTGCCATCCTCTTCGAGCGGATGCCCGACCACCAGCGCTATGCCATGCGCCTGCTGCGCCAGTTTGTGCAAAGCCTCGCTGCATGCGCGGTAGAAACCATCGCGCAACAGCAGGTCTTCAGGTGAATACCCGCACAGGCCCAGTTCGGGCGTAAGCAGCAGCGCAGCGCCCTGTTGCCGCGCGCGTGCGGCGTAATCGAGAATCTTCGCCGCGTTGCCGGACAAATCGCCCAGCGTGCAATTGATTTGTGCAATGGCCAGCTTCATGTAGTTTACGGCATGTATTTCCCGGTGAAAGGGGAATCATACCAACCTTTGGCGCGGGCAACAAAAAAGACGCCCCATCCGCCGCAACCCGCGTTCCAACTTGCCGAGCCGCCGTGGCACTTCCCTGCGCGATTGCCTTCTTCACCCAGCCGGGCGCGGCTCGGAAGTCCCGCTGGCCGGCGCGCGCAAGATGCTGGAAACCGCAAACGCAGACGGCGACCATGAGCAGGCGAATGCGCTCCTCAATATTATTGGAAAATTGAGCCATCTGGCGGCATAATCTCGCGCGCAACCAGTAGGCTGCAAACGCACACTTGGCAGGACGCCTGGGTGACCGCCACACGAGACTACGAGACCCGCAATGAAATCAGGCTATTGGAAACCAGGCGCATGGAAGAATGTGCCGATATTTGTCCACTGGACCATTTTGCTGTGGCTGCCTTGGTACTGGTTGCAGAGCAGGAGCTTCATGTGGGCGGTGCTCACATTGCTGGCGTATACGGCGCTCCTGCTGGCCCACGAACTCGGCCATGCACTTGCCGCCAGGTCGCGCCGCCTCCGCGTCCACTCGATCCGGCTCTATGTGCTGCACGGCCAGTGCGAGTTCGAAGCGCCTTACCACGAACGCGACCACGTATTCATTGCCTGGGGCGGCGTGCTGGCACAGATGTGCGTACTGGTTGTGGCGCTCGCGGCCCTGTTTGCCACCAGAATCCTGATGCCGGAAGGGGAATACGTGCTCGCGCCCCTGTTCTATGTGTTCATCGACGCCAATCTCGTGATCGCTGCGATCAACCTGATTCCGGTTGCGCCGCTGGACGGCCACCTGGCATGGCGTATCCTTCCGCCGCTCTGGGACAGGCTGCGCGCCCGGGTCCAAGGCGGCACGCGTTCATCGGGAAACGTAATCGACTTCAACAAGCGCAGGGCGGCAGCCAAGAAGTCGAAGCTTGCAGCAGCGGAGCTGATCGACAAGCTGAAGAAGAAATGAAACCATGGCCCGGCGCGGCTCCGCGCCCTGCCGGTTGTGTTTGCGAGCTATTTCCTGTCTTTTGGCGCGGCAGCGCCTGTTGGCGCGTCGAAGTGGTAGTTCAAGCCGAAATTGAAATTGTTCGTCTTGAGCTTGACGCCCCCTGAGGTGGCGGATGCGGATGACCATTCGCCCTCTACGCTCCAGCTCGGGGCAAACTTGTACATCAATCCCAAACCGCTGTTGGCGCCGCCCGCACTGAAGGTGGAGAGCGCGCCCGTGCCCTGGGTGTGGTCATAACCCAGTCTGGCGTATGGCATCAGGCTGTCCAGGGAGACGCCGATTTTCAGGCCCAGGCCGTAGACGCTGCTGCCGTATTGTTGCGCGCTGGGCGCATGGGTTGCCTGCTGGTTGGCATCTACGTAGCCTTCCACGCCAAGCAGCATGGAATCGCCGACTTGCCAGCCGTAACCGCCTCCCACGCTATAGGCGGGGGCGTTGGCAGGTGCTGTCGCGCTTGTGCCGCCCGTGCTGGACCGGTTGACGCCGAAATCCCCGCCCACGTAGGCACCGGCGAACCCGTCCGCCGCAGCATCGCCTGCCGCGGCCAACGCTGCCGCCAAGGCAACTGCCGGTATGATCTTCATGGTGTTGTACTCTCCGACGGAACCGCCCGGCTTGCCGCCGACGGCTCCTGTAGTCTGTTTTGCGCGAATTTTACCCCAGGTTCCAGCCGCGCCAAAACGCAGTGTGGCATTTGCGCAAATGAATCAGGCGCCGCCCTGGCCCGGCAGGATTTTCGGATGGTCCAGTTCCACCTGCTCAATGCTGACGAAACGTCTGGATATCTTCTGGCTGGTGGTGTGCACGTCCTGGGCATCTTCGTGTGCCTGGCGTATGTGATCCGCCAGCTTTTTCATGCGCTCGTCGAAGCGGCCGAATTCCTTGCCCAGCTTGCCCAGCTCGTCCTTGATGATATGCACCTGTTTGCGCGTCTCCACGTCCTTCATCACGGCGCGTGCCGTGTTGAGCACAGCCATCAGCGTGGTAGGGGATACCACCCACACCCGGCGCTGCATGGCGTAGTCCACTATGTCCGGGTGGTGCGCATGAATCTCGGCAAACACCGCCTCGGCAGGCACGAACATCACCGCGCCATCCGAGGTTACGTCCGGGATGATGTATTTTCCGCTGATGTCATCCACATGCTTCTTGATGTCGCTCTTAAACTGGCGCGAAGCCACGGCGCGCTCCGGCTCGCTGCCCTCGAACATGCGGTGGTAATTCTCCAGGGGAAACTTGGCATCCACCGCCACCATGCCGGTCGGCTCGGGAAGCTTGAGCACACAGTCGGCACGGGTACCATTGGGCAACGTGTGCTGCATGCCGTAGGCATGCGGCGGCAGGATGTTGCGCACCAGCCCTTCCAGCTGCACTTCGCCGAACGCCCCGCGCGAACGCTTGTCGCCCAGCAGTTCCTGCAGACTCACCACATTGGTGGTCAGGCCGTCTATTTTCTTTTGCGCCTCGTCTATGGTCGCCAGCCGCTCCATCACGCTGACGAAGGTGTCATTGGTCTTCTTGAATCCCTCCTCCAGCCTTTCGCTGACGCGCCCGGAAATCTGTTCCAGCCGCGCGTCCACCTTCTTTTCCAGCGCCTCCACGCTGCCCGCCAGATGCAGCGTGGCGTTGCGAAACGCATTCTGGATCAGTTCCTGGTCGGCGCGCCCCTGCTCCGCCAGCTTCGCCATGGTCTGGGTCAGCATCTCGCTGCGCAGGGCATGCAGCGCATCGCGCGTGGCGCGCAATTCCTCGCCCACCGCAGCCCGCATACGCTCGGATTCATGGGCCTGTGCGGCGATCAGCCGGTCACCCTGCTTGTTAAGGCCGTCGTGCAGGTCGGACAACATTCCACGGTGCTGCTGCTCCAGCACCCGTGCCGCGCGCTCTGGCTGGCGCAGCTGCAATACCAGCAGCACAATGGCCAGCCCCAGTACGGCGGCGATCAACAGAATTTCCAGCATGATGGTCCGGGAGAAATAACGATGCGCAGTATATCGCATCGCTACCCGGCTGTCGGGTGCTCGCTGGCATGCCGCGTTTGCCTGCGCCGAGGAGATCAGGCCCAAGGCTCAGCAGCGGCGCGGCCCCATCACTCCGGCAGATGCAAGGGCCGGCCGCCAAGTTGCCCGGCTAGCGCGCGGGTCGATAGAGTGCATACAGGCGGCTCTCTTCCAGATGCACGCGCCGCAACAGCAGAGAACCAACCAGGTCCAGTTCAGCCCGGAAGGCATTCATGGTGTCCAGCGTGGGCACGCTGGCCGTATGGGTATTGACGAATTTGACCAGCGTGCGCGAGATGCCGTTCATGTCCTTGCGCGCATAGGAAACGAAATTCGACGTTGCCGCATCCAGCGTGCAGCGTTGCTGCAGGTAAGCATAGAACTTCACATTTTCCAGCATGACATGGGTCTGAAACGCCTGCTTCAAGTCCTGGAGCAGGCCGGGCAACTTATGAAGGCGGCAGTCCGTGGCCGCCTTCTTGAGGGCCATGAAGCTGTTCAGCAGCTGCTGATGCTCTTCCTTCAGCCTGTCCACCAATCCCGGGTCATACGCAATGCCGCCCAAATCCGCGGCCGCCTTGAAGATGATCGCGTCCGCACCCTCCATTTCACTGCCTAGCAGTCTGGAAGCAAATCCCATTTGCCGTCTCCCTGACACCTTCGGCACGGTCCACGGCATGCCGATTCCGTTAAGCCCGATCGGGCTCTGGCCCAATATGGCCTGAGCCCCGCGGATTTTCAATTAGCGGAATAATGTATTCGGCCTACTCACTTTTTGCCGGGGGGCGCTCGGGAGGTGCAGTTCGCTCCCCGGCCAGAGTTGCTGTCATTTAGTCTTGAACACCTCGGCCATCACCGCCAGCCCCTTGGCCCACGAATCCTTGTCCGCCTCGGCGTTGTACGCCAGAGGCAGCTTGAACTCCTTGCCGTACTTGTCCGCCTCCGGGCTGGTAAAACTGTGCATGGCGCCGGGATAGGTCACCACCTGGTAATTCGCGCCCGCATGGTCCATCTCTTTGCGGAACGCGGCGACCTGCTCCGCCGGGATGAACGGGTCCGCCTCGCCCGTGAACGAAACAATGCGCGCCTTGATCGCGCCCGTTGCGGCCGGATGTTGCGTACCCAAGGGGCCGTGGAAGCTCAGCACCACCTTGAGCGGTTCGCCGATGCGCGCCATGTTGAGTGCCACCGATCCGCCGAAGCAATAGCCAATCGCGCCGATCCTGTCGCCATCCACGGTTTGTTCCTTTTTCAGCAGGTTTAGCGCTGCTTCGAAGCGCGCCCTGGCCAACGCCTCGTTCTGGCTCACTTCGCTGGAGAATTTCTGCGCATCGTCCGGGTGGTGCGCCTGCTTGCCGTCACCGAACATGTCCAGCGCCAGTGCGGTGTAGCCCTGCTCGGCCAGCATGCGCGCACGCTTGCGCGCGTATTCGTTCAGGCCCCACCATTCATGGACCACCAGGATGCCCGGCCGCCTGCCCTGCACCGCATCATCCCAGGCTATATAGCCCTTGAGCTTGGTCCCATTGGCCTCATAGCTGACCTCCTTTTCCTTGAGCGCCGCATTAGCCGCAGAAGCGGCGAGCATCAAGGCTAAACACAGCAGAATCTTGTTCATCATGGCCTCCGCAAAGAATATTAAGGGTAGAACCGTGCGCACCGAACGACCGGCTGGATTTAATGCAGCTGACAGCTTAACCGATTTTTCCGCGTTGCACTAAAACCTGGCTACCGTACCTGCCAACTGCCAGCGCTTCATACTTTACAGTATTGTGCGTGCGCGATTCGAAGCGCACAATTTTTCGCGGAGGCTTCAGTACGTTCCCATGTCCAACCATCTCATCAGCGAGACCAGCCCCTACTTGCGGCAACATGCCGGCAACCCCGTGGACTGGTATGCGTGGAATTCGGAGTCGCTGCGTCTTGCGCGGGAGCAGGATAAGCCCATCCTGCTTTCCATTGGTTATTCATCCTGCCATTGGTGCCATGTGATGGCGCACGAGTCGTTCGAGGACGCGCAGGTCGCGGCGCTGATGAACCGGCTGTTCGTCAACATCAAGGTGGACCGCGAGGAGCGCCCCGATCTCGACCAGGTGTACCAGGCGGCGCTCGCCACGTTAACGCAGGGCAGCGGCGGCTGGCCATTGACCATGTTTCTGGAGCCTGACGGCACGCCATTTTTCGGAGGCACGTATTTCCCGAAACACCTGCGGCACAACCTCCCCGCCTTTCCGGACGTGCTCCAGCGGGTCGCCAAAGTTTACGCCGAACACCGGGCCGAACTGAGGACGCAGGGCGCACACCTGGTGGCCGCGCTGGGCGAGGTGCTGCACCCCGCAGAAACGCCGGGCGCTCCGCTGGATGATGGGCCGCTGCGGCTCTGTGCCGAACAGCTAGAGGAGAACTATGACCGGGCGCACGGCGGATTCGGCGACGCGCCCAAGTTTGCGCACGCCCCCGAACTCAATTTTCTGCTGCGCCACTGGCAGGCCACAGGCGACACGCACGCAAAGCACGTCGTGCTGCACAGCCTGGAGCAGATGGCAAATGGCGGCATCTTCGACCAGCTCGGCGGTGGATTCTGCCGCTACAGCGTGGATGCTTACTGGAACATCCCGCATTTCGAAAAAATGCTGTACGACAACGGCTTGCTGCTTGCCCTGTACAGCGACGCCTTTCAGTGCAGCGGCAATCCCCTGTTTGCGCAGGTAACCGAGCAGACCGCGCGCTGGGTGATGCGGGAAATGCTGTCCCCCGAGGGCGGCTATTACTCCTCGCTGGACGCCGACTCGGAGCAGGAGGAGGGAAAATTCTATGTTTGGCAGCGCGAAGAATCGCGCAGCCTGCTGACGCCCGAAGAGTTCGCCGTGGCCGCGCCCTACTACGGGCTGGATCTGGCGCCGAACTTCGACCAGATCGCGTGGCATCTGCATGTCAGCACGCCGCTAAGCCAGATCGCGTCCGGCCTGCACCTCAGCCCGGAAACCGCGATGGAACGCCTGTCCAGCGCCAAGCTAAAGCTGCTCGCGGCGCGCGAACGGCGCGTACGCCCTGCGCGCGACGAAAAGATCCTGGCCTCGTGGAACGGGCTGATGATCACGGGCATGGCGCGCGCCGCGCGCGTGATGCAACACCCGGGCTGGCTGGAGTCCGCCCAGCATGCAATGGATTTCTTGCACGGCGCGCTGTGGCGCGACGGCAAGCTGCTCGCCAGCCACACGGACGGCAAGGCACATCTCAACGCCTACCTGGATGACCATGCATTCCTGCTGCAAGCCGCGCTCGAACTGTTGCAGGCACAATTCCGCATGGACGACCTGGAATTTGCCGTGCAACTGGCCGATGCGCTGCTGGCGCGCTTCGAGGATCAGCAAAGCGGCGGCTTTTTCTTCACCAGCCATGACCACGAAACGTTGATCCAGCGTCCCAAGACCGGCCAGGACAGTGCCACCCCGTCCGGGAGCGGCATAGCCGCCCTGTCATTGCAGCGCCTGTCTCTGATCACCGGAAAGACGGCATATGCGGAGGCAGCCGGGCATTGTCTGGAATTCTTCTTTGCAGAGATGCGGCAAGCGGCCAGTTCTCACAGCAGCTTGTGCTCTGCGCTTTCCGAAAACCTGAAGCCGCCCGCCCTGCTGGTGCTGCGCGGCAAGCCCGAGGAAACGGCGGCCTGGCAGCGCGAACTGCGCTTGCGCTATCTGCCTGGAGTGATGACGATAACGCCGCCTGATAATTCCGCCGGGCTGCCCGAACGGCTGGACCGGCCGGGCGCGGAACGGGCAACGGCCTGGCTGTGCGTTGGCACGCAGTGCCTGCCGCCCATCACGCGCATCGAGGACTTGCTGTCCGCCTTGGGAAATCCAACCATCCGGGGACATTGAAGCGGCCCCGGCATTGCCTCTAGGGGCGGTACTTCTCGGCACAGGCGGCAATATCCTTGTCGGACTTGGACCCCGCTTCCAGGCACTTCGTAATATCCCCGCCCTTGCGCTTTTCGAGGGGGATGGAAGACTTGGGCGCCGGCGCACTGACTTCCGGAGCCGGCGGCGTCATTCCCGTCGGCTCGGAGCTTGTAGCGGGGGCCGCCGGAACCGCCGACGCAGCCGGAACTGGCGGCACTGGCGCTGGGACTGGCGCCACTTCGACAGGGGCCGGCTCGGGAGCCGGCTCTGTCATTTGCGCAACTTTATTCCCCTGGACGCTGCTACCCTCGGCGGCAGCCATTGCCAGCCCCGCCCAACCAGCGAAAAGCACTGCAATAATTGGTCTGATCATCATGCAATCTCCTGAAGTTGTCCGGAAACTACCGCTTCGTTGCCGCGCGAGGTTCAGCGCAGATGTATCCCATCGGCCTGCGAGGAGAAGCCCGGAAGGCTGCTCGCCACACCGGCGCCGAATTTCTTGGCCAGCCTGTCGGCGAAGCCTTCGTGGGCGGTGTAGTCCACGATATTTTCGGCCTTTATTACGTCGCGCGCCACGCTCTGCACGCTGCCCATCTCGTCGGCCAAGCCCAGTTCTATCCCCTTCTGCCCGGTCCACACCAACCCGCTGAAGATCTCGGGCTTCTCCTTCAGTCGCTTGCCGCGGCCTTGCCTCACCACGTCGATGAACTGCTGGTGGATTTCGCCCAGCATGCCCTGGGCTATGGCCTTCTGCTTGGGATCAAGCGGGGAAAAGGGATCGAGAAATCCCTTGTTTTCGCCCGCCGTCAGCAAGCGGCGATCCACGCCCAGTTTCCCCATCGCGCCGGTAAAGCCGAAGCCGTCCATCAGCACCCCGATTGAGCCAATCAGGCTGGCCTTGTTGACGTAGATCTTGTCCGCTGCCGCCGCCACATAATAGCCGCCGGAAGCGCAAACGTCCTCCACCACCACATACAGGGGAATATTGGGATACTTGGTGCGCAGACGGCGGATTTCGTCGTAAATGGCGCCTGCCTGCACCGGGCTGCCGCCCGGGCTGTTGATGCGCAGAATCACGCCCTGCGTGTTCTTGTCCTTGAACGCATCCTGCAAGCTGCCGATGATATTGTCGGCGTTCGCCGCGCTGTCCGCCGCGATGACGCCTTTCAACTCCACCAGCGAAGTGTGCTTGCCGCGGAGCGCAGCTTCAGTCTTGCCGTCGTGGGAGCCCAGGAACACGAGCAGCACGATGAACAGATAGGCAAACATCAGCACCTTGAAGAAGATGCTCCAGCGGCGCGTACGGCGCTGCTCCTGGACCGCCGCCATGGCGAGCTTGCCCAGTACTTCGCGTTCCCAGTTGCTGTTGTGTTCCGACATCGCGAATCTCCTCTATTGGTTTATGCGCAGTATATCAGGCATGCGCCCTTATCCACGCGCGTAGTCCTGCAAAATCGTCCAGCAGCGCAAGCGGCCGCAACTCCAGCAACTGTTGCGCCGGGTGTGCACCGTGCGTCATGCCCAGCGCATCCACCCCGGCATTGAGCGCCATCTGCAAATCATGGGTAGTGTCGCCCACCATGAGCGCGCGGACAGGATCGGCGCCCAGTTCGTCCATGATCTCCAGCAGCATCGCCGGATGCGGCTTGGAAAAGGTCTGGTCAGCGGTGCGCGTCGCATGAAAATACCCGGCCATGCCGCAGGCGTGCATGGAGCGTTCCAGCCCGTTGCGGCTCTTGCCGGTCGCCACAGCGAGCTGATAGCCTGCATCATGCAGTTCCGCTATGGTATCGCGCGCGCCGGCAAACAGCGGAATCCCCTGGTCCCGTGCGAGATAGTGATGGCGATAGCGTTCTGCTAACGGCTGATACATTTCAGGCGGCGCATCCGGCACCGCGTGGCGCAAAGCCTCCGCCAGACCCATGCCTATCACATGGCGCGCCGCCGCATCGCTGGGGACCGGCAACTCCAGGTCACGGCACGCGGCCTGGATCGAATCCGCAATCAGTGCGGTGGAGTCCACCACCGTGCCATCCCAGTCGAACACCACCAGATCGTAACGCCTGCCCATTCCGCTGCCCACCAGTCGACACCCATGCAATGCCCGGAAATATTCCGGATGCTTCATAAAGTGCAATTTTATCATCTTTGCTTGCCGACACCGCCAACAAGCACTAGCATGGCGCGCCATGGATACCACACCTTGCGAATGGCTGGTCTACTGCCGCCCCGGTTTCGAGCGCGATTGCGTGGATGAATCCCGGGCAAAGCCCGTTGCGGCGGTTGAGGGCAGTGGCTATGTCGTGCTGCAGGGCAAGCCGCGCCTGGCTTACGCCCAGCTTGCCTTCGCCCGCCAGTTGATCTCGCTGCATGGCGAAGTGACCGATTTGCCCGAGCGCGACCGCCTCACGCCCCTGCTGGGCGCCGTCCCCGATGCGCCGGAGCAGTTCGGCGAGTTGTATCTGGAAACGCCGGATACCAACGAAGGCAAGACCCTTTCCGGATTCATCCGGCGCTTCCAGCCGCTGCTGGAGGCACAGCTGGCAGGGCGTGGCCGTCTGAAGCATGACCCGGCTCTGCCGCGCCTGCACATCTTCTTCCCTGCCCCGCAGCGCGCCCTGATCGGCAGCAGCGACCCGCGCAACAGCGCCGCCGCGCACATGGGGATCCTGCGCCTGAAAATGCCGCATGATGCGCCGAGCCGCTCTTATTTGAAGCTGGCCGAGGCGTTTGAAATCTTCCTCAGCAAGGCGGAACAGGCGCAATGGCTGAAGCCGGGCATGACGGCCGTGGACCTGGGCGCCGCACCCGGCGGCTGGACCTGGCAACTGGCGCAGCGCGGCCTAAAGGTCACCGCCGTGGACAACGGCCCGCTAAAAGGTGTGGCAGCGGAGCACCCTGCCATCAGGCATTTTCGCCAGGACGGCTTCCGCTACCGCCCGCAGCGCCCGGTGGATTGGGTGGTGTGCGACATGGTGGAGCAGCCGCAGCGCGTGGCTGCGCTCATGGGCGAATGGATCGCCTCGGGCTTTAGCACCCGCGCCATGTTCAATCTCAAGCTGCCCATGAAGAAACGCTTCGCTGCGCTGCAGGGCGCGCTCGAAATCGTGCGCGCCCCGCTCGACGCGGCAGGATTCCGCTACAGGCTGGAAGTGAAACAGCTCTACCACGACCGCGAGGAAGTGACGGTGTTTCTGGCACGAATCAAACGCTAGCCCGGCGTGCCCGGGTACCGCAGCGCGCGGCCCGGGCTTGCAGCCGGGCCTGCGGTTTATCACGAGCCTCTTTACACGCTTCCGGGTATTCTTTGATGCATGGCGCAGTTGTAGATTGACATGCGCTGCCGCCAATTGCCGCGGCCGCGGCCGTCAAAGTCAGGAGGCGTCCATGAATACTCGCATGGCATCGCTCTGCAAAGTCGTGTTTTGCACCGGGCTCGGACTGGGATTATCTTCGTGCGGGGGCGGGTATGGTGGCGGCGGCATGGCGGCCGGCTACACCGTGGGCGGAACGGTCACTGGCCTGACCGGCACCGGCCTGGTGCTCCTGGACAATGGCACCGACAGCAAGACCATCAACACCAACGGTGCATTCACGTTTGCCGTTCCGCTGAGCTATGGCATGACACACAACGTCACCGTTAAGACCGAGCCTGCGACCCCGGCCCAGACCTGTACGGTCACCAGCGGCAGCGGTACTGTCGGTTATACCAACATAACCAATATCTCGGTGACCTGCGTCTGAGGCCCTGCACCGCGGGCCGTGGCCGGACGCGCAGGCATGTGGCATGTGCCGCGCCTTCAACCCGATTCGGCAACCTGTCACTTTCCGATCTTGACGTTGATTCCGGTAAAGAACAGGAGGTCGTTCTTCTTGATTGGGGCCTGCGACAGGCTGTTATAACGGTCCTGCAGGGATACCTTGAGACTCAGGGTTTCGCTCATCGCCACCATCAAGCTTGCGTCAAAGGTGGTCAGCACTCCGCGGTCCTTGCTCATGTTCGGGCTGACGATCAGGCGCTGCTTGAAGCTGGTGGATGGGCTGAGTTTGCTGGTGGACTCTTCGCCAAGCAGCAGTTCGACGGCGTTGAGGCTGGTCCTTGGCTGGTTGTTGATCAGGACGCCGGGAGTGGCGTATTGATCGGACCTGTAGGATGCACCGCCCAGGAGATCCCATTGCGTTTCGGGTGTTTTTATCACGTGATAGCCCACACCGGCGCTGACCACGCTGCGCAGGCTGAGTAGCTGAAGCTGGTCATGGCTGAAGTCCAGGCCGCCGAAGCCGAAAGTGGTGTCTGTGACGTTGTGGTCATAGCGCGTGCCGAGCTTCCACTGGTTGGCCGTAGTATTTGTCGCGGTGACGCCGTTAGTCGTGCTCTCCGCCCGGCTGCCCAGGGCTTGGCCATAAAGGGAAAGTTTATCGCTGGTAGTCTGGCGTGCAGCGTCTGCCGTGAGAGCCAGGCTGGAGCTGCGAGTGTTGCCGGAAGCATATGACAGGGCAGCTCCGCCATTGCCGCGCCATACTCCGTCCGGCCCGGCGTCCTCCGCCCATGCGTTGCTGCAGCTTGCCAGAATGGCCACAAGTACTAACGGCGTAGAATATCTCATACCTTACCCCCGTGCGCGACTGCAGAGTTACCTGCGGCGTTGGCGAATCCTGGAACAGCGGCGATGATCATGATTTGCTCGCTGCTTACCGCAGATGTCGCAGATATTCGGCAAGTTTAGTCCGGCACCCCGAGACATTTTGCTGGCCCTGTCCAGTGCGTTGAAGACGGGCGAATTGAATGGCGGCTGGAAATTCATATTCTGGCACCCATTGTTGTCGGTTGTAGACCTATTCCCCTGTCGTCATCGCAGAGGAACTGTTTCTTGCCGGCTCTGCGGTGGCGGGACCAGCACCACCACGCGAGAAATGCGCAATGCGCCGCAAGACCCCGTCCATCCCGCCTCGACTGTACCGGGGTTTTCAGGGGGCCTGAATACCGGATGCACGGTATTTTACTGGGCGAAACTGGGTAGTCGCGGCACCAATCCCCAGCCGTCAGGCGTTTCCGCGGTCACGGATGAGCTCAAGGCGGACCACGCCATTCCAGCTTGGAGCGCAGATGCCCGGGAACGTGAACAAACAGCCGCCGTATGCGCGCGACCTGTTGCGCATACAGGGGAGATTGCGCCGGGCTGCACTGCTCACAATAGGCCCGGGCCTGCACATTGAGAAACCAGATGTCGTGCTGTACGAACTCAGGCTCATACATTGAGTTCGGCAGATTGTGTATCAGCGCCGCCTCGTGCCGGGCGGAGCGATCATGCACTCTCCGCCACCATTTCCACGCGGAAATATTGCGCAGGTGCGGCAGGGTCCACCACAACATTTCCTGATAGATCTGCTGTTTGGGGGAAAGCTCCATGCGAGCGATTCCGAGTGATGTCTGATATGAGAGGCTGCCGGGCCTGCGGTGCCCGACCGCCGGGAACAGCGGGCACACCGGTCGGCCGAGATACAGCACGTCGATGGTGCGCTGCCCTGTTTCGGTGGGTGGGTCTTGGCAAGGCACGCCGAGATGCTGCGCTACAAACCCTGCAAACGCAATACGCAAAATGGTGTAGCCGACCTCGATCCCTTCAACGTGCTTGATCCGCGCTTCAGCTAGCCCAACCGTCAAGCTGAAGGGCACGAAGCGCGGCAAGCATCTCGTTCACTTGCATTGCCCGCAGGCGGTTTTTTTCGGGCGCAGGCTGGCGTCTGCCAGGTAGCCGGGGTGCGAGATTACGTCCGCCAGCGCTGGTGTGGGTTACTGCTCATCGAACTCCGCGGAACCAGACGCTTTCAGCACCTTAAACACAACATCCAGCGCAAACCCCCGCGATTGCAGGAAGCGCACCTGCCTGGCTTTTTCCTTCTGGTCTTGCGGGAGAACGCCGAACTTCCTGTGCCACACCTCGCGCGCGGCTTCGAGTTCGGTTTCTTTCAGTTGAGGCAGGGCATTGCCGATGAGGTTTTCGGCAATGCCCTTCTGGCGCAGTTCGTGGGCGATGCGCTGCGCGCCGAAGCGCGGGCGCTTGATATTGACCATTTGCTCTGCTGCGCGCGCATCGGAAAGCCAGTTGCGCTTTTCCAGCTCGTCCAGCACCGCATCTACATCTTCGCCTGCCGCAACATGCGGCAACAGCTTGGCGCGCAGCTCAGCGCGGCTGTGTTCGCGCCGCGCCAGGTAACGCATGGCGCGGACGCGCAGGCTTACCTCAGGCTTCTTCCTCAACGGCCTTGCTTGCCTTGCTGCGGGTTTTTTCAGCGACAGGCTTTTCAGCCGCTTTCTCTGCCGGCTTTTCTGCCTTGGCGGGCGCGGGTGCAAGCTCTTCCAGCTGAGTCACGCCGAGGGCAGCGCGCACCTTGTTTTCGATTTCCCGCGCGACTTCCGGGTGCTCTTTCAGGTATTCGCGTGCGTTATCCTTGCCCTGGCCGATTTTTTCACCCTTGTAGGCATACCAGGCGCCGGATTTTTCCACCAGCTTGTGCAGCACCCCCAGCTCGATGACTTCGCCTTCGCGCGAGATGCCCTCGCCGTAGAGGATGTCGAAGTTCGCTTCCCGGAACGGGGGAGCGACCTTGTTCTTCACGACTTTTACACGCGTCTCGTTGCCAATGACCTCATCGCCCTTCTTGATCGCGCCGGTGCGGCGGATATCCAGACGCACCGAGGCGTAGAATTTGAGCGCGTTGCCGCCGGTGGTGGTTTCGGGGTTGCCGAACATCACGCCTATTTTCATGCGGATCTGGTTGATGAAGATGACCAGAGTGTTGGAGCGTTTGATGTTGGCGGTGAGCTTGCGCAGCGCCTGCGACATCAGGCGCGCGTGCAGACCCATCTGGGGATCGCCCATTTCGCCCTCGATTTCAGCCTTGGGGGTGAGTGCGGCGACCGAGTCTATCACCACCACGTCCACCGAGCTGGAACGCACCAGCATATCGGCGATTTCCAATGCCTGTTCGCCGTTGTCCGGCTGCGAGATCAGCAAATCCTCCACCTTGACGCCCAGCTTCTGCGCATACAATGGGTCGAGCGCATGTTCGGCATCGACAAAGGCCGCAGTGCCGCCCATTTTCTGCATCTCGGCGATCACTTGCAGGGTAAGCGTGGTCTTGCCGGAAGATTCCGGGCCATAGATTTCCACCACCCGGCCGCGCGGCAGGCCGCCCACGCCGAGCGCTATGTCCAGCCCCAGGGAGCCCGTGGAAACCACCTGCAGGTCGTTGGCAACGTCGTGTTCCCCCAGACGCATGATGGAACCCTTGCCGAACTGCTTTTCAATCTGGCTCAAGGCAGCCGCAAGCGCCTTGCTCTTGTTGTCATCCATTTCGTATTCCCCCCGTCATAAAGATGCGCCATTATGGCACATCAATTTGCGCCTGTATAGAACGAACGTTCTCTTTGATTTTATGGGGAGTTTCAGGCGGGATCGGGGATTTCCCCCGCTTCAATCGCGTTACGCGTTCAACACCAGGCGCTCACCGAGTTCCAGCAGCCCCTGCAGGGCGATGCGCACCGACTGCTCGCGGATTTCGGCGCGCGAACCCGTGAGGCGGTGCAGGCGCGCGTGGGTTGCACCGTTACGCAGGCTCCAGGCAAACCACACCGTACCCACCGGCTTTTCGGGCGTTCCGCCACCGGGGCCGGCCACCCCGCTCACCGCGAGGGAGACATGGGCGCGGCTGTGGCGCACTGCGCCCTCCGCCATTTCACGCACGGCGGCCTCGGATACCGCACCGTGTACGAGCAGAGTCTGCGCACGCACGCCCAGCATCTCGACCTTGGCGGCGTTGGCATAGGTGACGAAGCCACGCTCGAACCACTCCGAGCTGCCGGGAATTCCGGTGACGGCCTGCGCCACGCCTCCGCCGGTGCAGGACTCCGCCGTCGCCAGCATCAGCCCGCGCGCTTTGAGCATTTCGCCGACCTGTGCGGCCAATACGTCCATTACTGCCTCCATCCTGGCGCAGGCGGATCAGACCAGCCCGCGCGCGAGGTCATTCTGAATGTCGGTCACCGCCTCCAGTCCCACCGCAATGCGCAGCAAACCATCGGTGATTCCCGCCGCGGCCCGCGCTTCCGGAGAAATGCGTGCATGGGTGGTGCTGGCCGGGTGGGTGATGGTCGTCTTGGCATCGCCCAGGTTGGCGGTGATCGAGATCATGCGCGTATTGTCTATCACGCGCCATGCCGCGCTCCGCCCGCCCTTCACCTCGAACGACACGATGCCGCCGCCGGTCTTCTGCTGCAGCATGGCTAGCGCATGCTGCGGGTGCGATGGCAGGCCCGGATAGTACACGCGCGCCACGTTGGGCTGCTTCTCCAGCCACTGCGCAAGCTGCAGCGCATTGGCGCTGTGCGCGTCCATGCGTATCTTCAGGGTCTCCAGGCCCTTCAGGAACACCCAGGCGTTGAATGCGCTCATGGTGGGCCCCGCGGTGCGCAAGAAGCCATACACACCTTCCAGGTTCTTCTTGCTGCCCAGCACCGCGCCGCCCAGCACGCGGCCCTGCCCGTCTATGTACTTGGTGGCAGAGTGAATCACGATGTCCGCCCCGAGATCCAGCGGGCGTTGCAGGATGGGCGTGCAAAAGCAGTTATCCACGGCCAGCAGCGCACCGCATTTCTTTGCCACGGCGGCGATGGCCGCAATGTCGGAGATTTCGGTGAGCGGATTGGACGGTGTCTCCAGGAAGAACAGCTTGGTCTCCGGGCGCACCGCCGCCTGCCACTGCGCGACATCGGTGGCGGAGACATAAGTGACCTCCACCCCGAAGCGCTTGAGGATGTTGTTGAACAAGTTGACCGTCGCGCCAAACAGGCTTTGCGAGGCGACGATGTGGTCGCCCGCCTTCAGCAGCCCCATGCAGCACGCCAGGATCGCGGACATCCCGGAAGACGTGGCGACGCACTGCTCCGCGCCTTCCAGGGCGGCCAAGCGTTCCTCGAACATGGTGACGGTGGGATTGGTGAAGCGCGCGTAGATATTGCCCGGCTCCTCGCCGATGAAGCGCTTCGCGGCCTGCTCCGCACTGTCGAAGGTGAAGCTGGAGGTGAGGAACAACGCCTCGCTGTGCTCATGGAACTGGCTGTGTACGCTGCCCGCGCGCACCGCCAGCGTTTCCGGTTGATAGTTCTTGTCTGTCATTTTTATACCCTTTCCGATTCCTTGTTCGTTTCCAACTGCCTGCTCATCCAGTCTGCAACTTCCCTGCCCTGCGCGCTCTGCGAAAGCTGCGCAATCACATTGCGCCTGTCCTGCTCACTGCGGTTCTGGCCCAGTTTGAACTTGCCCTCGATGCGATGCAACATGATTTCAAAGCCGACGATCGCAGGCAGCGCCCGCTGGCGCAAAGCCGGGGTGAGCTCCAGTTTCCAGGGCGATTCATAGCCCTTCTCGTTCTCTTCGACCAGGCGGTGCAGCGCCTCGATCAGCCCTTCCTCCGGCAGGATACGCGCGCGCCCGTAGGCATGCACCACCGCGTAGTTCCAGGTCGGCGCCGCCATGGGGTTGGGCTCATACCATGCGCCAGACACATAGGCATGCGGCCCATGGAATATCACCAGCGCTTCCGCGCCGGCCGCGAGAGCCTGCCATTGCGGATTATTGCGCGCCATATGGCCAACCACCGCGCCATGCGCACCGCTGCGGGAGTCCACCATCAATGGCAGGTGGCTGGCAAATGGCGCGCCCTCGTGCTGCGTGATCAGGGTCGCAAAACTGTGCTGGCGCATGAAATCATGCAGGGCCGCCACATCCTTCTCGGCATAAAGTTCAGGCACGTACATGCAACACTCCAAATGAAAAAACCCGGAAAGCTTAGCGCTAACCCGGGTTTCCCACGCTTTAGCAGTATTTATCAAGCGCCCGCAAGCTGTTCCTCAAATCGGCGCAGGTGAAGATTAACGTTTCAGTTAGAGGGATGTCAACTCGAATATAATCAAACGCCCCCTTTAAGAGATCGGAGACGGCTGTTTTTCATATTGGCAGTGGCCGTTACGTGCCCAAACCCGCCGTTCGCGTTCCTTACGAGAAAGTTTCCGCTTCCAAGGCATTGCGGACAATCGGACAGCCTCGGCTCGTGTCGATGTTTCGGCCGTGGACTAAACCGCTAGCGCGGTATGGGGCGCTCCGGCCCGCAAGCTGAGGTAATTGAAACACAGATTCCTTTCCGCGATGTTGCGGAATGAGGCGATCCGCCTCATTTCACGACAGGAGAAGAATCATGAGCAGATCCCAGCAGACCGTTCAAACCATCTCCCCGCTGCGCCAGCGCATGCTCGACGACATGCGGATGCGCAAGCTGGCACCCAGGACCCAGGCCGGCTATATCCGCGCCGTTCGGAACCTCGCCCGCTTCCTCGGCCGGTCGCCCGACACCGCGACCGCTGAGGACCTGCGCCGCTACCAGCTGCATCTCGTGGATAGCGGCGCCTCGGCCATCACCATCAACACCACCATCACCGCGCTGAAGTTCTTCTTCGAGGTCACCGTCCGCCGAGCCGACGTGATGGACACGATGGAGTCGGTGCGCGTGCCGCACAAGCTCCCCGTGGTGTTGAGCCGCGAAGAGGTGGCGCGCCTGATCCGGTGTGCCGGAAGCCTCAAGTACCAGGCGGCCTTGTCGGTCGCCTACGGCGCCGGATTACGGGCAAGCGAGGTGGTGGCGCTCAAGGTCGGCGACATCGACAGCCAGCGCATGATCCTGCGGGTCGACCAGGGCAAGGGCTCCAAGGACCGCTACGCCATGCTCTCGCCGCTGCTGCTCGACTGCCTGCGCGC
>Ga0316628_100001000_pt1 | contig 19159 bp, 17 predicted proteins | sample OWC_Aug_M2_C1_D5_FD_207648 | JGI IMG/M metagenome (GOLD analysis project Ga0316628, IMG submission 207648) | Wetland soil microbial communities from Old Woman Creek delta, Ohio, United States - OWC_Aug_M2_C1_D5_C | ecosystem: Environmental > Terrestrial > Soil > Wetlands | place: USA: Ohio... | reverse complement strand
GGAACTCGGACATATTTTGATGAGAGAAGTTAAGTTTTATAAAAGTCTCCGATTTAAGATCATCGTTGGCCTGATCAGTCTCCTCACCTTCACCATGACCATCCTTTTCACTGTCCAATATTTTCAACATCGAAAAAAGATGATCTATAACCTCCAGGAAAACGTCAGTCCCCATCTGACTCAAATGGTGAACGACGTTCTGAAAAACTCCATGTTGTCCAAGAACAAAAGCGAAATGAAATACATTCTTGAAGTGGCCAACCAATATCCGGACGTCAGAAGTATCTTCATCCTCAACCGGACCGGCCGAATCATTGCTTCTATCGAGGATAAAGAGATAGGAAAAACCATCGATATGCGTGATTCCACATGCCAGGTCTGCCACCGCGGAACCACGAAGGCGCTCAATAAGACAGTTATCTACTCGTCTCTTCAAGGAGAAAAAATCTTCAGGAACGTTAACCCGATCTATAATCGGACGGAATGTTTCCCGTGTCATAAGCCCGAAGAGAAGATCACCGGAGTCCTGGTCACGGACTTCACTCTAAACAATATCGAAAATCAACTTCGAGCAGAATTCAAAGAAAATATCCTTCTTCTGTTCTTTGCCATTGGCATTTCCACCTTGGTCATCGGGATTGCCCTGAATCAATTAGTCATCAAAAAATTGCAACATTTCGTGGAGGCTGCTTCTTTCTTCGGTCGGGGGGATTTCAAGAGAATAATCAGCTTTCAGAGTGATGACGAGATTAAAAGATTAGCAGACTCCTTCAACTTGATGGCCAAGATGCTGATGGAGAAGATGAGGTTAGAACGAAAATACCTCTCTCAGATTATCGAGGCCCAGGAAAATGAGCGGAGACGGATCTCAAGGGAACTCCATGACGAAATCGGCCAGGCTCTCTACGCCATACGATTCAATCTGGAGATGATCGATAAAGATCTTCCCCAGGCGACTTCTGACGTCCGGGGAAGGTTGCTGGAAGCTAAATCTCTCTCGAGTCAGACCGTTAGTGCCATGCGTCAGCTTTCATTGGATCTCAGGCCAACGATGCTCGACGATCTCGGGTTGATCCCCACGTTAAGATGGTATATCCAGAATTTTTCTAACCGGGTCAACATTTATTCTAACTTCGAGACCATGGGGCTTGAGAAGAAACTGCCGCCGCAAATTGAAACGGCATTCTATCGAATCGTTCAAGAGGCATTAAACAATATTGCGAAACACGCTCAAGCCGATCGTGTCGAAATCTCCCTGGTAAAGAAAGATTCAAGGATCTTGGCCTCGATCCAAGATAACGGCAAAGGATTTGATCTGGATCGGGTGCGGCACCCCGAATCCCCGGAAAGAGGGTTCGGTCTCGTGGGGATTCAAGAGAGGGTCTCTCTTCTCGGAGGGCAGATTGACATCCAATCGAAACCCGGATTCGGGACTTTGATTCGCATCGAGATTCCGTACGAAAACGGGAGGGAGGGTGATGAAAAAGATACGAATTCTATTGGCTGAAGACCACACCATTGTCCGCCAAGGGATCGCGGCGCTCCTGAGGACCGAGAGCGACATGGAGGTGGTGGGGGAGGCCTCCGACGGATTAGAAGCCGTTGAATTTGCAAAAAAGCTCATTCCGGATTTGGTCCTGATGGATATCGGGATGCGGCATCTGAACGGCCTCGAAGCTACCCGCGAGATCAAAAAACTCTTTCCCTCCATGAAGGTTCTCGTCCTCACGATGTATGACAATGAGGAATGGATCTTTCAGATCCTTAAGGCAGGTGCTTCAGGCTACCTGATCAAGGATTCCGCAATGACCGATCTCACGTCCGCTCTCCGGGCAATCTACCAGGGGGATTCTTATCTCAGTCCTTCCATTTCGAAAAAGGTGATCGACGAATACATTCGAAAAGCAGAATTGGGGGAGAAGAGCGGAGTGGAAGATCTCCTCTCCTGTCGGGAACGGGAAATTCTGCAATTAATGGCTGAGGGAAATTCGATTCCCCAGATCTCATCCCTTCTGTGCATCAGCAAGAAGACCGTTGAAGCTCACAAAACCCACATCATGGAGAAGTTGAATATCCGCGACAAGGTGGGACTCATCAAATATGCCATCCGGACCGGACTCACAAACCTTTGAAAAAAGACATAGCGCATAGGGTAAAGGGTTACAACTCGCCTTTCAGCCCGTCAACGTCAATCCGCCCTCGTGCATTTTCACTTTCCTACGCAATTTCGATTCCGATCCCATTTTAAGCAAAAAGCCCCTACAAAATAGGGGTCTTTTTTTGAAATTTAGGTGAATCCACCGATAGACAAAAGTTCTTCTAAAAAATAAACTGTAAACGATATTTGACGGGGGAAGGGCGACATTTTCTGCCTGCCGGTAGGATTCTATTAAAGAGTCAGGGGTGCGTATCATGCAGAAGGAAAACGGAAGTCGGAAAAGATATGCCATGGTGGTCGATCTCCGGCGCTGCATCGGTTGCCATAGCTGCGCGGTTGCGTGCAAGTCGGAAAATCGTGTTCCCCTGGGAGTTTTCCGCTCGTGGGTGAAGATCATTGAAAAGGGGAAGTACCCCAACATCACACGCCACTTTCTTCCTACCCTCTGCAATCAGTGCGACCATCCGCCCTGTGTCATCAATTGTCCGGTTCAGGCAACCTGGAAGAGGGAAGACGGGATCGTGATCATTGACGAGCACCGATGCATCGGGTGCAAATACTGTCTCGCTTCCTGCCCATATAATGCGAGATATATCAACCCCCTCATGCCGATCGTTCAGAAATGCTACTTCTGCCACCACCGGGTTTATGCAGGGTTGGAGCCTGCCTGTGTTGAGGCTTGCCCAGCCAGGGCCAGAACCTTCGGCGATCTGAACGACCCTGAGGCCGAGATCACCAAATTGATCTCCAAACATCCCTTCCAGATGCTAAAACCCGAAATGGGAACCTTTCCAAAGGTCTACTATATCGCGGCCGATTTAGATGCGATGGATCCTTTTGCAGGGAGGAAGGAATGGACGTAAATATCATCTACAATGTCGAGCATGAAATGCCTCTCGGTGTTCCCATCGCTACCTACTTTTACCTGACGGGTCTGAGCGCAGGGTCTTTCATCATCTCCACACTGGCCTATGGGTTTGGAATGCTCAAGTTTAAACCCTTGGGAAAGATAGGAGTGGTCATGGCCACTTGCCTTCTGATCATCGCTCCGATGATCCTCCTCATTGACCTTGAGCAACCTTTCAGGTTTTGGCACCTCATTATGTATTTGCGGATCACGTCTCCCATCACGTGGGGGACTTTTCTTCTCAGTCTCTACCCGATGAATTGCATGGTCTATGGATACTTCATGTTTAAGGGGGACCTCAAGAGGACAAAGATCTTCGGTCTCATAGGAATTCCCTTAGCCCTTCTGGTTCACGGTTATACAGGGTTCATCCTCGCCCTTGGAAAGGCGAGGGTGCTCTGGAACACGGCCATTATGCCTCCCATCTTTCTTGTCTCGGCTATGGTTTCAGGACTCGCTATGATGATCCTTGTGGTGATCATAAAGGATTTTATCATTCAAAGGGGAAAGGAACCGAACCGGGATCTCATCTACGCTCTGGGTAAGTTCCTGGTGGCGAGTATCGTTTTGGACCTGATTCTGATCGGCATCGATCTATCGGTCCTCCTCACCTCCACGACGGAAGCCTATCGGGCAGCCCTCATGCTCCTCAGTGGACAATTCAGTTTCCTTTTCGTTGGAGTAGAGCTGCTTTTAGGGGCGATCGTTCCCTTATTCCTTTTCCTTTCACCTTTCACGAGACGCTGGGTTCCGGCCTATGCCCTTGCCTCTGTCCTCGTAATGGTTGGGATCTTTGCGATGCGGTGCATCATGGTGATCGGGGGATTGAGCATTCCGTTGAGTTGAAGGACAATAGATGTCTGAGATAAGCCGAAGAGATTTTATCAAATGGGGAGTAGGAGGGATGGCCCTCTTGGCCGCTGGATTTCCACCGGCCGGAGAGCCAGCTCCCCTCGAAAAAGGAAAGAGCGTTTCCCGGACGACTGGCCGAATCCGGAAATCGATCCCCAGCGTCTGCATGATGTGCCCGGCGAGTTGTGGAATCTTAGGATATTTAGAATATGGAAAAGTCATTCACATCGGGGGTAATCCGCTTGACCCGAATAGTCGCGGCAGGATCTGTGCGAAGGGGATTGCAGGGCTGAATCATCTTTATAATCCCGATCGGATTCCAACTCCATTGAGGCGGGCTGGGAAGAGAGGCGAGGGGCGGTGGAAGCAAATTTCCTGGGACGAAGCTTTCAATGAGATTGCCTCCCGACTGAAAGGGCTCCAGGCCGAAAAGCAGCATCACGACCTTATCCTTAGGAATGCATGGGATCTTTCCAGTAATGATTTGGCCTGGCGATTTGCTTCTGCCTTTGACAGTTCCACGACTTTTCATCATGCGGTTCTGGAGTCTCCCAACGGGGCCTTTGCCATTCATGACGTCTCCGGCTACTCGATGGGAGTCGGCGATGTGGCCCATTCCCGTTATATCCTCAACTTTGGGGGTAACCCTTACGAATCGCATTCTTTATATGTCCCTTTTATCCAGCGTTTGATCGATGCCAGGATCAATCTTGGGGCAAAACTAGTCACGTTTGACGTCAGGATTTCTCAGACCGCTGGAAAAAGCGATGAATGGTTTCCGATCATCCCGGGGACCGACGGCATCGTTGCTCTGGCGATGGCCTACGTCATTGCGAGTGAAGGTCTCTGGGACAGGGAATTCATCGAGCGACAGACCAATACCTCTCCTGCACGGCTTCTTCGTCATCTCAGTGCCTACAGCCCTAAAAAGGCGGAAAGTCTGAGCGGAGTTCGAGCTTCGGATATCAAACGTATTGCCATGGAGTTCGCCACAGCAAAGCCGAGCTTGGCCATCGGAGGAGGGGGAGCCCTAAAACATATCAACGGTACTTCGAACCAAAAAAGTATCCTCCTTCTCAATGCCATGGTAGGAAGTCTGGGCACAAAAGGTGGTTTCATCTTTCCCCAGCGTTATCTTCTCGACCCTCCAGATCCAAAGCCTCAAAGATCGCGGAGAATGAATCCGGAATCCCAGAACCTTTTTGTCCGGGTGGCTCGGGGAACGCAGTCCGTCGGGGTTTTACTGACCCACATGGATAATCCCGTTTACAGCGGGCCAAATTCGAAAACCATCTCATACGTCCTTCAGGACGAAGCAAGAATTCCCTTTCATGTTTCGATCGATCCCTTTCTTAACGAGAGTAACTTATTTGCAGACATGGTGCTGCCTGAAGCGACTTACCTCGAGCGGTGGGATCTTCTCTCGCCCCCTCCAATGGAGGGGATTCCTTACGTTGCCTTGAGGCAACCCCTCGCGAAACCGATGGGTTCCTCCCTTCCCTTCTCGGAGATTCTGATCGAGCTGGCCCAGCGGATCGGAAACGGAATGGAGCGCTATTTCAGATTTGGAAGGATGGAGAACTACATTGAGGCGATGGTCCGTAAGATTCCCAGGCTGGTGGATGCAGGGGGGATCGATTTCTTGATGGAGAAAGGGGTCTGGGTTGATTCCGGGTTGAAGCCCGAGCGGAAGAGATTAAAAACCCCCTCTGGGAAATACGAGTTCGAACCCTCTCTTCCCGCCTATGCCCCCATTCCCTATCACCAAAAATTGAAGGAAGGCGAATTCCATCTGGTCACCTTCGAATGGAATGTTCATTCTCACTCGCAGACAGCCAACTGCAAGTGGCTTATGGAGATTGTCCACAGGAATCCCCTCTGGGTCAATGAAGAGACGGCGAAGCGGATGAGCCTCAACGATGGAGATCGGGTGAAAGTTACTTCTTCGCTGGGTTCCTTGGTCACTCCGGTTTTTGTGACCCAAGGGATTCATCCTCGGGTGGTGGCCCTCTCCGACAGCTTGGGGCGCTGGTACTATGGTCGAACCCCGCAGGGAAAGCCGTTTCGGAGCCAGGACCCGGAGACCAATCTCCTCTGGTGGGGAAAACACGGGGCTGGCGTTCATCCGAACCCCATCATTCCCATCCAACAGGATCCCCTCGGGGAAGGGCAGGGATGGATGGATACGGTCATCAAAATAGAGAAAGTCTGAATTCTCCCGACCCCCTTCATTCCCCCCCAATGATTGATATGGGGTTGGGAGGATTTGGACTGAGAGATACATAACTGGAAATTGGGAATGTCGAAGAAGTATTACGGATATCAGGACATCAGGGCATCAGGCTCAGAGACCCCGGTCTTCTGCTTCTCCTGATCTCCTGTACCCTGGTTTTCTGCACGCTGATTTCCTGATACCCTGATTTGCTGTTTGTCTTGGACCCTGTGCTTTGTATTTCGATTTTATTTTCAATTTAAGGAGGAAACAAATTAATGGAAACGATTCGATGGATGTCTCTGGTCATCGTTCTGGGACTTTTTGGCATTACTTTTCTGGGTCTCGCCATCAAGATTGTAAGGCAGTATGAGCGGGGGGTGGTTCTCCGGTTCGGTCGACTCATCAAAACGAGAGAACCTGGATTCAATCTGATCCTCCCCATTGCGGACCGTTTGATCAAGGTCGATCTCCGGGTGATCACGATGGTGGTGGAACCCCAGGTAGTCATCACAAAGGACAACGTCACGATTAAAGTTGACGCCGTCGTTTACTTCGTAGTCATGGATCCGGTCAAGGCGGTCCTGCAGGTCGCCGACTACATCAAGGCAACGACTCAGATTGCTCTTACTACTCTTAGAAGTGTCCTCGGACAATCGGACCTCGACGAGCTTCTTTTCGAGAGGGATAAGATCAATAAACGCCTTAGAGAGATCATCGATCAGCACACAGAACCCTGGGGCGTCATGGTGAGTGTGGTGGAAGTGAAGGATGTTCAATTGCCAGATCCCATGCAACGCGCCATGGCGAAGCAAGCCGAGGCAGAAAGGGAGAAACGGGCAAAAGTCATCCATGCTCAAGGTGAATACCAGGCTGCGGAGACTCTTCGGCAGGCGGCCAAGATCATCTCCATTGAGCCTGCTGCCCTTCAGTTGCGGTATCTGCAGACGCTCACCGAAATTGCCGGGGAGAAAAACAGTACTATTATCCCCATCTCGTTGGACATCGGCAATACCATCAATTCGATCGGGAAAAAGGTAGGGGTGCCTGGATTACTGACGAATGAGTAGTCTCTTGAGAGGAGCAGGCGTTGAACTTCAGGATTCCGAAGATTCCACATCTTCCTTTCTGGGCTTGGACCCTGGGCGGAGCCCTGGTCGTATTCATGTTTAATGCGGCCATCACCCTCCCCACCTATACGACGACCAAAAAGGAATTCTGCGTCACCTGTCATCATCAGCAACGGGAATCCTCCTTTTGGGAACAATCGGCCATGCATCCTAAGATCAATTGCTCGGAGTGCCATGCGACAGGTCACGCTCTGATGCCGAGCATCAACATCTTTCCTCTGAAGAGCGATGGGGAGCATGCTGGTTTTTCTGCAAAATTGGACCAGATCAATCCGAACTGCATCCGTTGCCATCAGCAAGTCTTTAATGTGGAGCGAGCTTCCCCTAAAATCAATCCTTACAATATCTCGATCCCGCACCAATTCCATATTCAACAACTTAAGAACTCCTGTACTTCTTGCCACTACAATATTTATCACGACCCCCACGATCCGCCCACCTTCCGTCCCCCCAAAGAAGCCTGCTTCGAATGCCACCGTCGAGAAAAGACCTCGTGCTCAACTTGCCATCCTAAAAAGGCTATTCCTCTGCCAAAGGCTGTGGAGGCTTCACATCCTGAATGCAGTAAGTGCCACAAGGGATTTGAGGATGCGAAGATTAAGATTTACGACCTACCTTTTCCCCACCGGAAACATATCGCCAGGATTTTGGACTGTAATGTTTGTCATGCTTCAGGAGAGGAACATGGGAAGATCCTCAAGACCAGAGTGGAATGTTTGAGGTGCCATCATCAAACCGGATCGACCTGTACGAAATGCCACGATACCCAGGTGAGGTTCATTCAAGGAGAAGCTCTTGGAGAGAAAGAAGCCATTCCCGATGTCATGGCAGAAGGAGTGAAGTGTGTTGAATGTCACGCGACCATCTCCGAACGCCACTCCCTGGCAGAGGTTAAGAAGACCTGCATGCAATGCCATGAGAAACGATACGGTGAGATGACGGATGGATGGCAAAAAGAAGTGTCTGACCAAATGAAGAGACTAAGACTTTCTATCGAAACCTTGAGAGGCCAGAAGAAGCTGGTTTCAGACCCAGAGAAGCGAGAGGTCGATGCCTTAACCAGAAAGGTGGAAGAAGTTCTGAAAGCGATTAATGAGGATAAGAGCAAAGGGGTTCACAACTTCATCTATGCCAAACGATTGATGTCGGAGGTTGAAAAAAGGGTTCTGACGACCAAGAAGACCATCTCAAAAGTGTTGGAATAAGGGGACAGCGGGCCAGAGCAATCGGTGATAGTCTGCGCTGCCTCTCGGCAAGCAGGTCAGCCTTTTGTAGGTTGGCTCTCCGGGCGGGAGAGAGAGGAGGGTAAAATGGAAACGAGAACCTTTAGAAAGAGTTGGTTTTCCCAGATCGTTTCTTATTCGATTCTTTCCTGGACAATTATTTGCTTTATCGGAACCTGGTTTGTCATTCTAAATTATGGAATTCTTCTGGAGGGGTTGATCGCAATCATGACAACCTTCTTCTTTGCCGCCGTTATCTGGGTCATTCCATTGATGGGTTTAATTCTTTTATCCCTGTGGGTCGCTCCAGCAGAGGAATCTACCCTTCCGTAACGTTTAAAGAGGTGCGGAAGGGGATGGGGAAAAGGGCAGAATTAAAGATCAGACTCCTGTAAGGAAAGGATTCTAATTAGGTTGATATTCTTGGAATTTGAAGGGATCGTAAAAAGACAAAGTTAATTGTAGACGGATTTTAATATCTCTTTGATCTTATCAATGATGTAAGGTTTCTCCACATAAGCCCAGGCCCCTCTGGCTTTAGCTATCCTTCCCGTATCCTCATTTCCTCTGGCGGTGATAATGATGACTCGCGGTGGAGGTTGAGTCTGCACGGTCATTTCTAATACCTTCCATCCGTCCGATTCTGGCATGACCAGGTCAGTGATGATAAAGTCGAAGTGTTCTGCTTTGGCTGCCTCGATGGCCTTCCTTCCGTCCTCAACCGAAATGACCTCATAGCCTTCTTGGCAGAGGGCATGGGTGAGAGACCAACGGATGAGAAATTCATCGTCAGCAATCAGGATCTTAAAAGTGCGAATCGTCTTTCCTTCCCTTTAACCAAACATTCGTTTAAGGAGTCAACGTGGGTAAGGATTCAATTGGCGACGAGGCTTTTTTTATTAGTAAATCCTCCTGCCTGATCCCGTAAGCCTCAACCATTAAATCTAAAAATGCCCTTACGTCTGTGAGCCCACCCAGATGGGTGTGCACAATCTCTTGATAGCCATCTCCGTTCTTCTTAAGAGCTATAAAAAATGGGGTTCTAATTTCTCCTAACGCCTGGTGGATTTCATAATTTTCATCAGGGAAGATCGGGAAAGGGACGTTATAAGTTTGCTTAAATACCTCTGCTTCGAGGACATTATTCCCTACCCCAATACCGATCAGTTTTATTTTATCTTTGAGATCGGGATTGTTTTCAATTTGACGATATAATTCTCCCATAGCCGATGCAGTACTCTGGCAGATTGGGCAATATGTGTTAAATATCTCGATCAGTACACCCTCAGCCTTGATTTGAGGAATTTTGAAAAGCCCCTCTCCTGAAAGCCCTAAATAGTTTCTTTCATCCGAATCTTTCGGGATAGGAAGGCTGATGGCCGGAAGCTTTCCGCCCTTGGCTGGAGATGAACCCGCAGCTAAGGCTGGACCATTAATGGTTAAAGACAGAAGGACAATGGCAATTAGAAGCTTTACGATTTTATCCAATGTTGATATTCCCCTTCGCATTTGTATTAGATTCAAGAACATCGACTTGAACCACCCACTTAAGATTTGATGCCATTTTACAAGCAAAATGTATACCCTAAACAACCCCGCCGTCATAAATCTCGAAGAAATGGCTAACTCCTTAATATGAATTAATGTTTTAAGGTCTTGCTGCTCCAGAAAATGAGGGGAAAAAATTTATTGGGTCAAATTAGGTTATTTCCCACAGAAAGGTGAGTAAATTTACGCAGTCCAGATTGCTTATTTCATGCAGACACCTGGGGGCAGTTGCTACTAACGCATCTAGCCAGGCAAGCTGAAAGCCTTGACGAAGTGTCATGGTCAGGTCAAAATGAGTTTAAGACGGAGGGTAAAGATGAAGAAACGAATAATATGGATTTTAGCCTTTACGACGCTCTTTGCCCTGCCAGCACTTGGCGTTTCGGCATCATTTAAGGTTTACCCTGGAGCCAAGCTGGAGGATGTTTATGAGGTAAAGCAACAGCCAGAGCCTGGTAAAATTTTAAAGGCTTCAAAAGAAATCGTTTTTACCACTAATGATCCCTTCGAGAGCGTTGTTGCTTTTTATAGCGGTATCGCGAGAGAATACAGAATTCCAGGTAGGACGGGACATGCTATGAAACTCTTTTCGGGGCAAGAACTCAAAGAAGCCTATTTTATCTTTGACAACGCGGCCGATATTATGACTTCGAAACACTGGATCAAGATTCAGCGTCCTTACCTGGGCAAGGATCAAACGAAAGAGGCTTTTGGAAAATACGCTACTGCACGTGAAGTCACTGCAATAATCGAAGAAGACAAAAGAAGCTATCCGTAAAATATCGAAAATCCTCTCCGTGCCTACCATAAACCTTGTTTTGGTCGCAGTTTGCTGAGATCAGGAGAAGCAATCCAGTCACGGTTATCAGGATATCAGGAAATCAGGATACAGGATACCAGGATATCAGCCCATCGGGGAAAACATGATCTTAGCGTAAAGCCCTGACTCCCTGATACTCCCTTGTGGTAACCCGGCAGCCTGACGGCCTCGTTCTTTTTTATTGCTTTTTTTGAGGGCTGGTATACAATGGGGTCGCTTGACACAGGGGGGAATGGAAATGTCAGGCTTCTGGGAAGGCAAGGAACCTTGCTGGGTTATCCTGGGTTGTTCTAAATACGTTTATACTAAGTGTCCGGCTTACCTCAACCAGGAAATGCCTTGTTGGGAGATTGCTTACACCGAGTGTGAAATCCTGACGGGCATCCGGAGTGATTGCAAGAACTGCAAGGCCTACAATCTCTATAATAGCCCTCCAGATAGAACGTCCGTTTCCAAATTAGATTCCTGATTCTGTCAAATCCAACCACGAAACCTTCTCTTAATCCTTTGCGTGACACTTGTTACAGAGGCTCCTTTGATAAGAGGCAAAAGAATTAGCGAAGCGTCCGTAAAATGTTTGCTGCACTTCGGCAGAAGTACGGCCCTGGGCAAATTCCACGGGTGAGTTGTTATCGACGGCCGGGTAGAGACCTTTGTACACTACGAACTGTGATTTCATATTCCAGCGTGTCATGCTATCCCATCCCGATGCGTGAGCCCTGTGACAGGTGAGGCACATGACATTAGGATTGCCCTTTCCTGTATCCGGCCCGTTACGATCAAGACCATCGCTGTTCGCCGTTATTTTGAGAACATTGTAATCGCTCGAACCGAGCTCGAAAGGAACCATAGAAGTATATGAATTGACCGCATTGCCCCCTAAGTTACCTGAAGTTACATACGAGTTATAATTGCTGATGGTTTTGTTAGAAAATTTTCTTAAATTTCCGGCTGGATGTCTCATGACGGTGGAAGGGCCTTTACCCATATCGGAATGGCAGTTTTCGCACCACTCTGACATGCCACTTCCGTAAGCAACTCTGGTATCGATGGAGGACTCTTCTCTGTTGTAAGAAACCGGGCTGACTGCAGCAGGAGGGTCGGCTGTAAAAGCATAACTTCCTGATATATACTTAGGCTGATAACCTTTACCAGCTAACAATCTGTAAACGCCGACAGCACTGTCAGAGTCTGGATTTGGGCTGGTAGTGTAAGAGCCCGAATTAACAATGGGCAAGCCAGTGCTCGCTATGCTTCCGTTAGCAAGCCTCCTGTATCTACCATGCGGATCATGACAACTAATGCATGAGAGTTTATCCGAAGGGTATGTTCCCAGGGGGGCCGTTAGGTTTTTCGTATCAGCTAAGTAGCTAAAATTTCCAGCGATGATGTTGTGGCCGTGTCCTTCGCCGAGGCTATTTAACGTCTTGCCTGTTTCTACCATCCAGCTGTAATTCTTTTTCAACCAACCGAAGTCTCCTCCTGGAGTGAGTTGCAAAGGCGGTGAACCTGATGACATATCCGCATCATTAGTTCCAACATAGTATTGTTGGCTGGTTCGACCTACAGCCATATGACAGTTGAGACATGTTGAGCCTGGATCACCTCCTTTTAGTAGATAAGGGTTAGGCTCGTGCATGGTGTGGCAGCCATTACAGTCTCCACTACCCCCGGAATGAAAGGCTTGGCTTGTAGGACCTGAGCCAATAATGCTCAGGGCAATTGCGATTGTATAGACAAATGAAGATATCTTGATCTTCTTCATTTCTTGCCTCCTTCCGTTTTCCTCTTCTGTGATCCTTTGCGACCAGAAGGGGATGAGAAAAGGTGATTGTGAGGATTACTTTCTCGGAGGGGATTAAATAGTTACCTCGAAGGGTTCTGCAGTGATAGGCGGAAATTTAGGACCGGGTGAAATAATAAGAAAAGCCCTTTCTGTCTAAGAACCTAAGACCATAGACAGATAAGGGCTCATTTTTTCCGGCTTGTCAGGACTTATCATTCTCCCCCCCGGGAACAAAGTCCTTATTCAAGCCCACCCGGAAACCAACCCATCCGGATTCATTAAACACATCTCTTTCAAAAAAGTCAATGTTTTTTTCGAGGAATTTGTGGAGAACTGAAAAGATTAAGGTACGCTCGGAACCTGGTCTCCGGAGATGCTTCGCTTAAGCGGTTGATTCATCAAACCCCAGCAAAATACTAAAAAAAAGGGGCAAATCCGAAGAAATTTGGGGGGGATTGATATGATTTCTTCGGAAGCCCCTATTTTGTATTTCGAATGGGAGTGCAACTTCTATTCCAGAGAATGGTTGCACATAAGGCTGGAAGAACCTTGTGAGGGATTCTAAAAAAAATTATTTTGTTACGATTGGTTACAGGGGAAACTGGGGTGGTCACCTATTTCTTAAATTGCAAAAGGACGCCAATTAAGTGAGGAATATTCCGCACCTCTGAGGATGATTTCGCAGATTAAGTTCAAGACGGTTGCATTGATACGTTCGACGCCTCCAACCCCCGATTTTTGAATGGGATTAAAAGCGCCGCTTCCTTCGACCGGCTCAGGACACTGAGTTTGTCGAAATGCAGTATCAACCCTGAGCCCCCCGGCCTGAGCTCGGGTCGAAGGCATACCCCGGGCTTTGGTTCGGCACGCCATTCGAGACAACTCATGGCCCTGAGTCTACCGCAGGGCTCACCATCCCGAGCGAAGCCGACGGACAGACCGGGGAGTCGAAGGGTTGATTTTTAGATAGTAAAAAAGCTATAAATTATTAGCATCTTTTATTTGCATTTGGGTGGAAATTTAATGCGTCCAATCCTCGGGCAGACTTCTCTGTTCTTTAAGGTAATTCTCGTCACCAGCCTGATCTTGATTTTTGCCATCTCCTTTAACGTCTGGTGGAATACGAGTCTTCACGGAGCCAGCATAGAAAAATTAACTCACGAAAAGACAAAGATTATTTCGGAATTCATCGAAGAAAATGTCATCCGGGCAATGAATAAGGGAAGACACTTCGATATGCACCGTATTTTGAAAAATTACATGGTTTATAAAGATATCCGAAAGATTTCTATAGTCAGTATGGATGGAATCATCAGGGCATCGACACAGGATGAAGAATTAAATAAAAAGATCGGAGATGCTGATTTCTATCTGAAAGACCAACATTTCATTCGGGAAGAGGTGACCGAGCTAATAGATGGAAGGAAAGGGAGAGAAAGGATCTTCTATTACAACACCCCTATTCTTAACAGGCCGGAATGTTTTCAATGTCACGATAAACGAAATAAGATCATTGGTGTCCTGACCGTGGCCAATTCCCTAAAAGAAATGGATACAATGGTTTCGAAGATCGAGATCCACTCAATTATCCTTGCGGTCATTACGATTGGATCGCTATCTTTTGTGTTAGGTTTCCTATTCTTAAAATTCATTAATCTCCCGATCAAGAAATTGACTGCCGCGATGAAAAAAGCGGAGGAGGGCAATTTGAATGTAAGAGTCAACGTTAAAAGTAGAGACGAAATGGGAAGTCTGGGTAAGAATCTCAATATTATGATTGAGAAGCTCAATCTCGCGAAGCAAGAGGCAGAACAATATCATCAGGAATTGATCCAGAGGGCTGATCGAATGGCCTCAATCGGCGAGTTGGCCTCTGGCATCGCCCACGAAATCAGGAATCCATTAGCCGGCATTCAGGGAGCCATTCAAATACTGGCAGAGGAATTTCCGAAAGAGGATCCCCGAAAGCAAGTGGCCGATGAGATTCAAAAACAGATCTATAAGTTAGAACGATTAGTGAAGGATCTTCTGAACTTTGCTAAACCCGTTACAAGGAATTACTTGCCGACGGATGTCAATGAATTGGTGGACAAAGTCCTCTCTTTCTTTATGACGCAGCGGGGAAAGTCAATCGATTTCAGAATCGAAAAGAATTTTGTTCCTTCCCTTCCCAAGGCAATGATTGATCCAAGTTCTATGGAACAGGCTTTTTTAAACATTATTTTGAATGCTCAGAAGGCAATGCCCAGAGGGGGGACTTTTGCTGTCTCGACGGGTTTACTTCCTACGAGAAAAGATGACGGAAGGGAGGTTCAAGAGGTCCAGATCGTTTTTGAAGATACAGGGGTTGGAATACCGGGAGAGAACTTGTCTAAGATTTTCAATCCTTTTTTCTCAACCCGTTCGGATGGGACCGGTTTGGGGTTATCCATCACCAAAAATATTGTGGAACAACACGGGGGGAAGATAAACGTGAAGAGCCAAGTCAATGTGGGAACGAAGTTTATTATTACACTTCCCGCCATCACGCAAAGCGCATAGCGCAAAGCGCAGAGCGGAAAATTAAGAAAGGCGGAATTTTAGATGATCAAATTCAGATTTCAGGATTTAAAGATTTGGCAATTGGCGATTCAGATTGCCAATGAACTCTTTGATATAGCTGACGATCTGGAAGAGAAAAGATTATACCGGTTTGCGGAGCAACTTAGAGGGGCAGCGATGTCCATGTCAAATAATATAGCCGAAGGGTCAGGCTCATCTTCCAAAAAGGAGTTTAAGCAATTTTTAAATACTGCCAGGCGATCCACTTTCGAGAACGCTAATATTTTAATCTTATTACAGATGAGGAATCATATAGCCAAGGAGTCTTTGGACAAATTTTTGGATGAGCTTGATCATCTTTGTCGCCAGATTACGAAGTTCCAGAATTCTCTTAAATAGAGAACGCTATGCGCTCTGCGCTTTGCGCTCTGCGAGGTTTAAAGAAGTGGCTGAAGCAAGAGTTTTAGTATTGGACGATGAGTATTTGATTCGGTGGACCCTCCAGAAAAATTTGGAGAAGGAGGGTTATGAAGTCATCCTTGCGGAGACGGGCGAGGAAGCTGTGGAAAAGGTGAAGGAGGAAGCGCCGGATTTAGCTCTTCTCGACATCAAGCTGCCTGGGATGGACGGTTATGAAGTCCTCGAGAAGGCGCTTAAGATAGACGAGGGAATCATCCCAATCATGATTACAGCGTTTGACGAGGTCGATAAGGTGGTCAGAGCGATGAGGTTGGGAGCCTTTGACTATATTACCAAACCCTTTGACTTTAGCAAAGTTTACCTTTCGATGCAGAAGGCATTGGAGGCCTCGCAGCTCAAGAGAGAGGTCAGACATCTCAGAAGGGAAAAGAGAAACTGGTACGGTTTCGATAAAATAATCGCGGTTAGTCCGGAGATGGGGAGGGTTCTTCGGATTTCTGAAAAGATTGCGCAAAGCGAGACTGCAACAGTCCTGATTCAAGGGGAGAGCGGAACTGGAAAAGAAGTTATCGCTCACCTTATCCATGAACGGAGTAGAAGACAGAATATGCCTTTTATTACGGTTAATTGTGCTAATTTCCCGGAACAGATGCTTGAGAATGAACTCTGCGGCCACGAGAAAGGAGCCTTCACCGATGCCAAGGAGGTGAAAAAGGGACTTCTTGAAGTAGCAGATAAGGGGACGCTCTTTCTGGATGAGATCGGGGATATGAACCTGAACCTGCAGGGGAAAATCTTGAGACTGGTTGAGCAGAAGACTTTTCGAAGGATAGGTGGGTTAAAGGATATCCAAGTGGATGTCAGAATCATCACCGCCACCAATAAGGATCTCCTCAACTTGAAGGAAGAGGGTAAATTCAGGGAGGACCTTTTTTATAGAATCAATGTTGCTTCAATTAGAATTCCTCCTCTTCGTGAGAGGCCAGATGACATCCTTCCTCTGACAAAGTATTTCATACAAAAATACAACGAGGAATTTCACAAGAATGTCCAGAGAATTTCCAAGGGAGTAGAGGATTTTCTCAGAAGTTATAATTGGCCCGGCAATGTCCGGGAGTTGAAAAATGTGATCGAAAGGGCAATGATTCTTGTTGAGGGAGATACTCTCCTCATGGAGCACCTGCCGATAGAGATTCTTGGGCAGGCATCGAAGCAGGGAGGGGTCATCGAGGGAATTCGAATTCCTCCAGAAGGAATTTCGATGGAAAAAGTGGAAGAGGCGCTGGTGAAGCAAGCCCTGAAGATGACCAATGGCAATCAGACCAAAGCAGCCAAACTTCTTGACATCAGTCGAGACGCTCTCCGGTACCGGATGCAGAAGTTCGGCCTCGCCGAAGCTTAACCCACACATCCATTGGTACTTTGTTAACATCTCCATATTTCCCTTTACTCGTCTCCTTTCTTTTCTCCCTATTTCCTCATCTCCTTATCTTCTTATCTTTTGTCTCTCTGTCTCCCTATCTCCCAATCTCCGTGTCCCCCCATCTCTTTAATCATTGTGTAAGAACCCACAGGGGTGCGGGATATCACGCTAATATGCCCGTACTTTCACAAGGACTACAGATCAATGGCTTAGTACTCCTTTTCCCACTTCATATAATACCTTGAATTTAAAAGTTTTTCTCCTACCCATTCGAGCGGTTTTTGTGACGTGGATTTGAAGGGCTTTGGCATGGGGCTTGCTCTATACGAAAGCGAATAAGAAATTGAAGTGGGTTAAATCATGAAAAGTAAACTTCCAAGAACCAAGTTAGTGATCTTACTTGCCTTCTTTTTTACCATCGTTTCTTCGGCTTCTGTTGGAGCCGAAGTCAAGGCCTCGTATCTTTACAGGCTTTCAAGCTTTACCGGTCCAATCCCTTATAACTGGGTGGAGCTTACTATCGATAAAGAAAAGGGCGAACTTTATGTATGCGACGGATCAGACCGGTCCGTAAGAATATTCAATGAAAATGGAATGGAAATCTATAATTTTGGCGAGGACAGCGACCTTGGCAATCTCAATATAACCCATCTCGCCCTTGATAAAGATGGGAATCTTCTTCTTCTTTCTTATAAATATGACGTAAAGGGAACAACTTATTCGATTATCCGCTGCAATTACAGAGGGGAGGTTATATCGAGATTCCAACTGCAAAATCTTCCTTCCGATTTCTCCGGGTTCGCCCCAAGCCGCATCATTTACAAAGAAGGTCGCCTTTACCTGGTCGATAAGAACCTGATGAAGGTTGCGGTGACCGATATGAGCGGTACCTATATTGATGGCTACGACCTGGCCGCTCTTCTAAATTTTGATGAAAAGAAAAGGGCTAATGCAGGCATAGTAGGCTTCCATGTGGATAAGGAAGGAAATATCTTTTTTACAATTCCTGTTCAGTTTCAGGCTTATAAAGTTTCGCCGGATCGCAAAATCGTATCCTTCGGCCAAAGGGGGAGCGCTCCAGGGAAATTTAATATTGTCGGGTGCATCACATCAGATGACAAAGGATATTTGTACCTGACTGACACGTTAAGAGGTGTTGTCATGGTATTCGATAAGAATTTCAAGTTCCTAAAAGAATTTGGCTATCGCGGGTTTGGGCCTGACAATCTGATAGCGCCCATGGAATTAACCGTGGATAACAGGGGCAGGATTTATGTGAGCCAGAGTGCCAGGCGGGGAGTCAGCGTTTTCCAGGTGAAAATCGATTGATGTAGACGCTCTGCGCTATGCCCTATGCGCTTTGCGTATCAAGTTTAACAGGGGGGTAATGCGGGGGGAAATAGAAATTAGTGAAGGAGGTGGTTGAAAGCAAATCATGAGTTAAGAGTGAAGAGTTAGTAGTAAAAAGTAGGCAGAAAGCAGTAAGAAAAATAAAAAACTATTTAGGAGGAAAAAAATGAAAGGATTGAAACTAAGTTTGGTTATCATGGCTGCGGCCTTGCTAACCATAGGTCTAAGCGGGATGGCATACGCCTTCCATGATGGCGGCGTTGCATACTGCGAAGGTTGCCATACCATGCACAACTCCTTAGCTGGACAAAGGATGTATAGATCTGTTGGCCAGACGTCGGGACCCGGAGGTTCGGTTGGAACAGCGAATACTTATCTTCTGCAGGGCACTGACCAGAGTTCCACTTGCCTGATGTGCCATGGCCCGAATGGCTCTGGCGGTTACCATGTTTACAGTAATGTCGCAGCAGGCGCCACACCCCTTAATTACTCACCCGGGGGTGATTTTAACTGGATTACAAAGACCTTCACTTGGACTGAACGCGGGACCACCAATAATAGCTATGGCAAAACCCACGGGCATAACATAGTTGCTTCTGACTTCGGCTTAACTGCCGATGACAGATTTCCAACTGGTGCACCTGGGGGTAATTACCCACAGAGCGTACTCGGCTGCCAGAGCTGCCATGACCCTCATGGAAAGTCCAGGATCACTAATCTTGGTACCATAGTGGTTCCATCCATCGGTAACGCAGTTCCGCCTATTGATGGATCGGGCTCTACCGGGAA
>Ga0316628_100000999_pt1 | contig 19164 bp, 13 predicted proteins | sample OWC_Aug_M2_C1_D5_FD_207648 | JGI IMG/M metagenome (GOLD analysis project Ga0316628, IMG submission 207648) | Wetland soil microbial communities from Old Woman Creek delta, Ohio, United States - OWC_Aug_M2_C1_D5_C | ecosystem: Environmental > Terrestrial > Soil > Wetlands | place: USA: Ohio... | reverse complement strand
AACTTACTTGGGAGGGTTCTCTTTAACTAACTGAAAATACAATGGTTCATCAGTGTTGAGAAATACACCTACAACAAATGCTTGCGCGGGTGTGATCCTTGATGGCGTGGATTACGGCTCGAAAGTGAGCATTAACGCCGGGCGTAAGCCGCTGAGCGGGAATAGCACGGCCTCGGCGACCGCTAGGCGCCTGCAATGCCAAGAGTTCGGAAAAGACAGCCAGGTCGGCGTAGAGCACCGACCTGGCAACCCTCTTCAAAATTTAGAAAATTTGGGTACCGATCCATTCGCGATCCAGGCACCGCTGGACGTTCGGATAAGGAAGGCAATGTCGCGCTCGGTTAGACATTCCGGAGGCAAGTTATCCACATTGCCAACGAAACGAGCATCCCCTTGCTCATCCAGTGGAACCAGTTCTGTGTCTACGAGGACTGAATTTCCCCCACCTGCACTGCCGTTGGTATCACAAACCAGAGTTCCTTTAACCTCCGCAACGGCATCGCGAGTTCCGATGGAATTTCCCCCCGCAAGAACCAGCCCCTGCACAAAAAAGCTTACCTGTCCCGTGTTCAGATTAATCCGGGCAGAACCTCGCTGCGTCGACCAGGGCTGGCCGCCGCCCGTGACTTGACCTGTTCCCGAGCCCACGGCATTCCCTGCCTGAATAATGCCGATGATGTCTTCCCATATCACGGTCGTTGATGCAGCCATCACGCTCGCTGGGAACAGCCAAAAAACAATAAAACCTCCTGTCAGCACCAGAGCCATTAGCTTTGTTGATTTCATACTTACCTCCTCCTTTCTACTTTGCCGATCCATGAATGTTGCCTAACTATAAAGACCTCCTTCAGCCTCTACCCTCCTATTCTTCGTACATCACTCCTCGCATACGCATTCCTCCTTTCTGAGGCGACAAGGTTTATGAGGAATAAAGATTTCATCATTCGGCAGCTCAGACATCTACCTTACGGACGCGCAGCTTTCTGCCACTTCCTCACAAAAGGTTTGCCTTTATCGGTTAGATGATTTTCTGGGAATCTATTATCACGTTACCGAGGATGATTTGAGAAGTAAATACGTTGAAGACTTTATTTTGTGAGAAAAAAGATAGTATTTGGCATCGAAATGTGAGAGGAATCAGAGGGTCGGGTTAGGTGTTTACTCTGCTTTGGAAAAGGGCCTAACGATTTCGTTTTGAAATATCCTATATGTTGCTGAAATCTAGGATTGACGAGGAAGTTAGTTTCAATCGAAACAGAATTCGGTCTGAATGCCACTCAAAAACTCTTTTGCTTTTTAAAAGCCTTACTGCTAATTCCAAAAAGAAGAATCCCCACACCAAGTAGTATTAGAGTCACAGGACAAGGCAAGGGCCAACCAAAAAGTGGGTTGGGGATACTACCAATTATCAATATTGAGTCTACGATTAACCAAAAACCAGCTATTATTAAGCGCCATTTTGATGCAGTTAACATATTTTACCTCCTTATGTTTTAGCTAATATTTTTTATTAATTCTAATTGGAAAAGTCAACATGGATTATTGATTACTTGACAGCGTTCAGGACATCGTTCATAGAAATAATGGTCACGACATCGTTCAGTAGAAACTCTGAAACTATTTGGTAGTGTGATGTCGTGACCGGCATCATCGTTATCGCATTTGATACTTGTGTTCTTCGACCTGGACCATATCCAGGAAAAGCTTTAGCTTTTGTTCTTTGACATCGATAATAGCCACAACGTATTCGTACTGGGTCTCCGGTGGAGCCGAGAACATTTCGCCGAAGATGTTCAGCCGGCAATCGTTTCGGATGAATCTCACAAGATGATAGCAACCTTCTTCCGGTGTATCCAAGGGATGTTTGGGGGCATGGCTTTTGCACGGGCTGTGGCTATTCGATTGTCAAAGAGCGTTTGTGAACGATGTCCTGAATCCTAATTCAGTGAACGATGTCTTGAACGTTGTCAATTACTACTTAAAAGGTTGTATGAAGGGACAATTTTCAGGAATGACGAGTACAGGAAGAAGTTGATACGAGGTTGTTCACTGGCTGGCAGGTCGAACTTTTGCTCTTACAATTCAAAAAAAATGGGCAAATCGGGAATTCCCCGTGTGGTCAGACGGCTTCACCTTCCACAACATTTCTTATATTTCTTTCCGCTTCCACAGGAGCAGGGATCATTTCTTCCGAATTCTTTCCCATTTCCCTTTTTGGGGTCAAGTTCTGGTCTTATAGCGTTCGCATACTTATGGGACACGGGCAGTATGTATGGGTATATCTTCTTATCCTTGAATGAGGGCTTAAACTCATCCATAAGGGAATCAAAATCTCTTTCGAGATTCAATTCAGGTCTGTCTAATACCCTTCGGACAATAACCTCGGCATTTTGTGGAAACCTGAAAAAGAGCCTTTTCAGAACATAGGGTGATATCGTTTGGTCTTCCAGGTATGTCAAAATATTCTTTCTATATCGTTGGATCTTTACATCATCAGGACTTTGAAAAATGTCAAGTATAATCCCGTAATTTATTAGATAGTGCTGGCCACTCAGTTCATCGAAAACGATTCCCACATCTTTGCTCTTTAACAATCCTTCGGGGAAATGCGTCTCTGGAGGCTTATACCCTGCAGGAAGAGGCTTTTCAATCTTACTCAATCTGTAATCCATAAACTCAGCCGCAAGGTCAGGCAATTTTCTCCCCTCCGTTAGAACTTCATCACTGCCAAAATATTCAATAAAGAGCTCTCTGTCCTTCTTCTGTAATTCAAAACCCTTCCTTATCCTTTCCTCATTATCTCTGAAGGCAAGCTCTGGATGTTTCATTTGAAAGGGCGCAACGACTTTCAATACCTCTTTTTCTGAAATATCGAGGAATTCCTGAGTACCTGAGAAAATGTATTCCTTATCACTAACAGGAATGATTTTGGCTCTGAAAAATGCTCCGGGTTTAGCGAGCCTTTCCAACTGACGAGGGATGGTCGTGGGTTTGATCGTATAGTCAACCTCATTGATTAAATTCTTTGCGACAAGACCATCGGGAAGTGTTCCTTTGACCTGAAACATTCCTGCTACGGGATCTTTCCATCTTAAAACGATTGCCTTCTCCTTTTCACTGAGATTGGAAGTTTCAGAAACAAACTTGTCAATAACTGTAAGACCGTCAGGGAACTTATAAGAATAGACAAAATTATCCGTAAATTCGTGAAATTCGTCCTCTGATCTGATGACCAGGGGATCTCCATATTCTTTCCGTGCAGCCTTAAAGAAAGCCTTCTTTAATGTACCTTCGCTTTTTAGGAGGACATTTTGGAAGTAATCCACTAACATTTTCCTGATATCACCGAATCTATCTATATGCGGCGCGATCTTCAAACCGTTCTCCCTTCTTTTATAGTCCACATCACATCAAAGGACTAAAAACTAAGTGCAAAGAGTAAAGCGGACCGAAGTTCTGACATCTTCTCAGAACTCAGTGTCGTAATCAAGGGGCCGATCTTTCCTTTTGAAACCGTCTGAATGTGATCGAGATTCACGGCACAGTCTCTGGGCATTCCATCTTCTCTCGTCAATAAGACTTCGGTAGGGATATCCCGAATCGTGGACGTAATTGGGGCTACGGTTACTTCCCCCAAGAACTCTAATGCCGAATCTCGCGTCAGAACAACAATGGGCCGGTCCTTGTCAGGTCTTGAAAATTTATACCAACGAACTTCCCCTCTTTTCATGGCTCCACCCAAACCTGTTCTGCCTCCCAATCTCCAAACTCTCTGCGTTTGACAGGCTTACGTTTGTAGCCTTCCCGGTGTTTCCGCTCCAACTCATTCATCTGAATTTCTCTAAGGGCGGTCTTAAGGGCTTGCCTTGTAAACCCGGAACGAGTTGTACCAAGACGTTTGGCCATCTTGTCCACGGATGATATCAGATTCTCGTCTAAGGTCATCTGCACTGTCTTCATATTATCTCCTATTTCATGGAATAGCTAAATCTATAGCTATTTTAATCCACATCTCTTTAAAAGTCAAATCGAATCTTCCTGCAAGCATTTTAGCTCGGAACGCTGGCAGTCGCGGGGAAGATTGTTTTATTATGGATGCAGTTTATATTTCAGGCGCGGATGAGAGTGAAGAGCGATAAAGGAGATTACCCATGCTGAATGAAATCAGACGTTCGGTTTGCCCTTATGATTGTCCTGACACGTGCGGGCTTCTGGTAGAGGTGAAAGATGGAAAAGCAGTTAAAGTTTCTGGCGATCCCGAACACCCTTTTACAAGGGGCACTCTTTGTGTAAAGATGAATCGTTATGAAGAAACTGTCCATTCACCCCTTCGTCTCACTCGTCCCCTGCTGCGAACAGGAGTCAAAGGCTCCGGTGAATTTCGTCCCATTTCTTGGAAGGAAGCAATTGATCGGATTACAGAGGGCTGGCGAGAAATCATTCATCAATATGGCTCGGAGGCCATTCTCCCGTACTCTTATGCAGGGACCATGGGAGTCATCCAGCGGAATGCGGGACATCCTTTCTTCCACCGACTTGGAGCCTCTCGCCTCGACCGTACCATCTGTTCTCCTGCTAAAGACGTGGGTTGGAAGGCGGTGATGGGAGAGACGCCAGCCCCTCATCCTGATGAAGTGGCAGAGAGCGATCTTGTGATTCTATGGGGAATCAATGCGGTGGCCACGAATATCCATTTTCTTTACGGCGTGAAAAAAGCCAAACAAAAGGGTGCGGCGATTTCGCTTATTGACACTTACCAAACACTCACTTCTTCTGCAGCGGATCAGGTTTTCATCGTCCGCCCGGGCAGTGATGGCGCCCTTGCTCTCGGATTGATGCACTCGCTTGTCCGAGATGATCTCATCGATCATGATTTCCTGGCATCTCATGTTCAAGGTTTTGAGGAACTGAAAGAAAAAATTCTTCCAGACTTTCCGCCCGAAAAAGTCAGCGTGCTAACAGGTCTTCCCAAAGAAACCCTTGAATCCATGGCCAAAGCTTATGGAACGGCAAAAAATCCTTTCATCCGACTCGGGAGCGGTCTCTCCCGGTACGCCAACGGGGCGATGGCGACACGCGCCATTGTCTGTTTGCCCGCTCTGGTGGGGGCTTATGGGAAAAGAGGAGGCGGGTGTCTTGCCGGAACCAACACTGCCGGAGCTTTTGCAATGAATGAAGTCCTGCGAGAAGACTTTATGGCCAAGAAGACGCGCATCATTAACATGAATCGCCTTGGCTGGGCCTTGAACGAACTGAACGATCCTCCTGTCAAAAGTCTCTATGTCTATCATTCGAATCCGGTAGCAGTCACGCCCGATCAGAATCAGGTCTTGAAAGGTCTCGCAAGGGAAAATCTCTTCACCATTGTTCACGAAAGATTTATGACAGACACTGCTCGCTATGCAGATATTGTCCTGCCTTCAACTTCTTCTCTGGAACATAGCGACCTTTATCGTTCCTATGGGACTTACTGCATTCAGCGTGCAAGAGGAGCCATTCCTCCTGTCGGAGAAAGTAAATCAAACTGGGAGGTCTTCTGCCTCCTGGCTCAGGAAATGGGATTTGATGAAACCTTCTTTCTTCAAACTGCTGACGACCTGATTGATCACGTTCTCTCAGTTCCGAGCAGAATGAGAGAAGGAATCGACCAAGAAGCTTTCTCCGCAGGAAAAGGGGTTGAAATTCCACTTCCAAGCGATGCCCGGACCCGTTTTAGAACGCCTTCCGGAAAGATCGAGATTTTGAACCCAAAGGAATCCCATCCATTGCCTCGTTATCTCTCTCCTTATGCAGGGGATTATCCCTTCCGATTGATGACCAGCCCCAGCTTCTACGCTCTAAATTCTTCTTTCAGGGAGAGAGAAGACCTCCGAAAGAGGGAAAGAACTATGTTCCTTCAGATGAATCCCATGGATGCAGAAATGAAAGGAATGAAGGAGGGTGACTCGGTTATTGCCTTTAATCAACTCGGTGAGGTCTCATTTACTCTCCAGGTGACTCCAAAAGTTCCTTCCGGTGTTGTGGTAGCAGAAGGGGTCTGGTGGCTGAACCACTGCCCGGGACCTCGCTCCGTCAACGCCCTGACTTCCCAGCGTCTGACCGACCAGGGGGAAGGAAGCACGTTCTACGACAACACGGTAGATGTGAGAATGGGAAGAGAATAAAAATCGCGCGTTGTTCCGTTAATCCCAGTGAATCATTCCTATATCTGCAATCGATTGATTCCGATTGTTTCCCTTGTTATCAAGTCCAGTTAAGCCATTCTTTTTATATCTACGAATTATGATTGGAATAAGCCTTTTTTTGTGATATAGATGTGTTGCCTTATTCCGGGTTCGCCGAACGGGACTTTTTCCTATGGATTCATAAACAGTTCTCTCTGAGAAGGGAGCGGGAATCGGCATCCCCATTCATCATAGAGTTTCTCTTCTTTGCGTGCCGCGTTTGAAGGGAAAGGTCTTCCTTATGGCGAGCGGGGTCTTCTAGTCTCTGATTCTATGATGAAAGGGGGTGATGATGCGTTTTATCAGGCGAAAGAGTGAGATATGAGGCTGTCAGGGTATCTCGCTCATGCGGACTTATCAAAAGTAAGCTTTAAGTGATGAGATAGGTCTAAACAATAAATTCCGAACCCATCTAGAAAAAGGAGAAAAGAAAAATGAAAAAGATGATTTGTTTGATTGCTGTTGTATTGATGGTTGCTTCAGTGGCATTCGCTGCGATGAAGATCACCGCCAAAGATCTTCCAAGCCTGAAAGGAACATGGGAAGGCATGTTAGGCTTCGGTGTGACTGAACAGGGCGGAACTTCTCCTGCTAAACTTGAGATCCTGAACGATACCGCACCGGTAAAAATCAAATTTACCATTACAAATGTACCAGAACAGATAGCAAAACAGGTAGGGGGGCAGGCGGGACAAAATGTTTTTGAGGGAGAGGGTGTCATCACCACTCAGGGAACTCTGTTTTTTACTGGACCCGCAAAAAACATTCTTGAGATTTCCCAAACAGCCAAGGACAAACTTCATGTGTCGTACATTTATAACGTTATGAAGGGGGATGGGACTTTCAAGAAGAAGAAATAGCGAGTTGCACTCAAAGCCATCAGAGTCATAACTCCGTTGAACCCAATCTGTGAATGCCCCCTTTATGGTCTCCTTGGTTCGGAACCAGGGGGCATCTTTTTTTAATTAGCGGACTGAAAAATGGCTTCTTCTTACGAATACACGCCTTACATCTGGCCGATGCTGACGGGGGTCGGCCTCGGTATAGCATTAGTGATTTATAGCTGGCGCCACAGGAATGTCCCGGGAGCGGCGGGCCTTGCGTCCATTATGCTTTTTACGGTAATTCGGCTAATGGCGAGCATTCTTGAAGTAAGCGCCGGAGACTTCGCTACAAAGGTCTTCTGGTTTCGAATTGAAGAATTCACTCCCCTGCCGATTACGGTGTCAGGTCTTGCCTTCGCTCTGGGATACGCCGGGTTAGATACAAGGTTTAATCTCCGCACCTATGTATTGATCGCCACACCGGTCCTGTTCTTTATTCCGCTGTCTTTCACGAATGCCGCTCATCGTTGGATATGGACTCAGATATGGCTGGACGGAAGAATTTTTTTTACTCCCGGAGTTTTCAACTATGGAATGATGATCTATGGTGCCCTGCTGACCGTAATATCCCTGTCCCTCTTTATCGGGCTATTTATCCAATCACCGCTCCAACGCTGGCCTGTCGGCCTGATCCTCCTCAACATCTTCGCAAGCCGTATCCTCTATTTTCTCAGTATGGCGGGTGTGAACCCAATCAAGCTATTCGGACCGGTCGAACTGGCATCAAGCTTCATCTGCTTGATTTATTTCGTGGCCTTATTTCGTTTTAAATTGTTCAATGTTTTGCCGGTGGCGCGCACTCACGCCATTGAGCAGATGCATGACGGCATGCTGGTCCTCGACGCAGAGACCCGAATTGTAGACCTGAACAGGGTAGCACAAGAACTGCTCGGGGTCGCCAGATCAAAGGTGATTGGCCGCGACGCTGCTCAGATCTTGCTCGCGCATCCCAGGTTACTCGGGCTTGTCCGAAAACAAGCTCCGGCTCAACACGAGGTTTGGCTGGACGAAAACCGTTGTTACCGAGTCCACATCTCTCCGTTGACGAATCGTCGTGGCTTCGAATTAGGGAAGCTAATCTTGCTCTACAACATCTCCAAGGAAAAACAGGCGCAAAACCAACTCCGGGAGCTGGTCAGCCGTTCCCTTGTAGGTATTTTTCAGACGACTTCAGAAGGCATTCTGCTTGAAGCAAACCCTGTGATCCTCAAAACGCTTGGATTTGGGTCGGTTGAACAGATGAATCAGGTGGGAATAGTTAACCTTTATCCCAACCCCGATGATAGAGAGCGTTTTGTTTCGGCTGTCAGCAGAGGTCCGGTTTCGAACTTTGAAACCCAATTCAGGTGTGCGGACGGACGTATCATAGACGTCTCGATGAGCGGCAATCTCGTGCGCGATGATTCGGGAAAAGTTCGATTTATCGAAGGAACTTTTGAAGATATTACAGAACACAAAAGAGCTCAAGAAGCCCGCAGGGAAATGGAGGGACAGTTCAAGACCCTGGTCGAAAACCTGGATGTAGGTGTTTACAGGAATAGTACTGGGCCGCAGGGCCGATTCCTGCAGGGAAACCCGGCCATCGCCAGAATATTCGGGTATGATTCCGTGGAATCGTTCATGCAGGTAGCCGCTGCCGAATCCTATCAGAATGTGGAAGACCGGAAAGCCTTTCTTGAAGAGATATCGGAAAAAGGATCTGTGCGAAATAAAGTCTTGCACCTTCGTCGGAAAGACGGGACACCGTTCTGGGCTTCATGCACCGCCACTGCTCATTTTGATAAAAAAGGAGAGATCGACTGGATTGATGGCATTATCGAGGACATCACCGAGCGCAAACAGATCGAGGAGGAACTCCATAATTCGCGGAGGCACCTCGCAGACATCATCGAATTCCTCCCGGACGCCGTGATGGTCATCGATGCAGAGGGCAGGATCACTGCATGGAACCGTGCCATAGAGAAGATGACCGGGGTCAAAGCCGAAGACATCCTCGGGAAAGGCAATTACGAACATGCCATCCCTTTCTACGGCGAGAGACGGCCGGTACTCATCGATCTTGTTATGAAACCCGTGGAAGAGGTCATCGCCAAGTACGCTCACCTGCAGCGGGATGGTGATACCTTGATGGGCCAAGGTCATATTACCGGCTTGCCTGGCGGGGAATTGTTTTTTTCGGGACATGCGACGGCACTGCGTGATTTTTCGGGAAAAATTGTGGGAGCCATTGAAACGGTCAGGGATGTGACGGAAAGAAAGCGTTTCGAAGACGAACTGGCAAGGGCTAAAGATGCCGCGGAATCAGCCAACCGGGCCAAGAGTGCCTTTCTGGCCATGATGAGCCATGAGATCCGGACTCCGATGAATGCGATCATCGGTATGTCCAGCTTGCTTCTTGACAGCAGCCTCGGCGCACAGCAGCACGATTTTGTGCAGACCATCCGCAACAGCGGCGAGTCTCTCTTAACCATCATCAATGATATTCTTGATTTCTCGAAGATTGAAGCAGGGAGGATGGAACTTGAGGAGTCCCCTTTTGATGTGCGGGAATGTGTGGAATCCTCGCTTGAGTTGTTTTCATTCCGGGCAAGAAACAAGGGATTAGAATTGGGATGTCTGATCGATTCTAAGGTTCCGGCCGCGATATTCGGCGATCCCACACGTGTGAATCAGAATCTTGTGAACCTGATCGGGAACGCCATGAAATTTACTGAAGAAGGTGAAATCGTGGTCCAAGTCGATGCAACGCAGATCGAGAAACCGTCTCATCCTAAAGCCCAAGGGCAGATGCCCAAGCAGACTGACGCATGGTTCGAATTGCATTTTTCAGTTCGTGATACCGGCATTGGGATTGAGCCAGAACGCATGAAATATCTCTTCCATGCATTCAGCCAAGCCGATTCGTCTACTGCACGCCGGTACGGCGGGACCGGCCTTGGCCTGGCCATCAGCAAACGTCTGACGGAAATGATGGGAGGCCGTATATGGGTTGAAAGCGAACCGGGTAAAGGCTCCATTTTTCATTTCACTGTTCAAGCAAAAGCCGCACCGGATATCAAACGTCCACCACTCAAAATCGATCCAAACATCCTGAAAATGAAACGCGTATTGGTCGTGGATGACAACCAGACCAACCGTGACATTCTCAGCCACTATATTCGCTCCTGGGGCATGGAACTGGTTACGGTTGGATCCGGAAGGGAGGCGCTGGACATCTTTTCCCGAGAAGACCATTTCGACTTATTGGTGACTGATTTGCAGATGCCAGATATGGATGGGTTGACCTTGTCCGAACAAATCCTAAAGATGCCGGAAGCACGTTCATTACCCATGATATTGCTGAGCTCCAGTACTGAGGAACTGGATCCGGGCAGGACAAAGCAGTTTCGAGCGGTCCTTCTGAAACCCATGAAGTCTTCCCTCCTCTACAATACCTTTATTGAGATTTTCAGTCCTGCCGATACGGTTCCGGCTCAAGCGGAGAAAACAGTTTCAGAATTCGATCCGAGTATGGGCAAGCGGCACCCGCTTAGAATCCTGCTTGCAGAAGATAACCCCACCAACCAAGTCCTGGCATTGGCGTTGCTGGATCGCCTCGGATATCGTGCGGATGTAGCAGGGAACGGAGTGGAAGTCCTGAAGGCGCTACAGAGGCAATCTTATGATCTCATCCTGATGGATGTGCAGATGCCTGAAATGGACGGGCTCGAAGCAACACGGGAGGTCCGCCGCAGTTTCAATCCTCCTCGCCAGCCCCGAATCATCGCCCTGACCGCCGACGCCATGAAGGAAGATCGCGAGCGGTGTCTTGCCGCTGGAATGGACGACTACGTCAGTAAACCAATCCAAGTGAATGAATTAATCAGCGCCCTCAACAGGACACCCCCGTCAATCTCGAACGGTCCGATGCGGTCATCCGGCACGGAAAGTACCGAGGCTGAAGAACAGGGCAAAGCGCCGCCCGCCCATATCATTGAGTCAGCCGCCCAAGAGACGCAACCTTCTGCGGAAGTCATTGATGCGTCAGCCCTGGAACGGCTTAGAGTGACGCTGGGCAAGCAGGCCAATACGTTACTCCCTACTCTTGTGAAGACCTTCATAAACGATGGGACCAAGCTGCTGGATGATGCAAGCCGGGCACTGGAACAGAAAAATGCACAAGATCTGCGTCGTGCTGCACACACGCTGAAGTCGAATGGCGCCACATTCGGCGCCACGATGCTTTTCACCATAGCGAAGCAGCTGGAACAGTTTGGCCGCGAAGGACAGTTTGAAGGAGCGGCTGAACTGATCGAACGGGCACGACGCGAGTTTTCGAAAGCAAAAACAGAACTCGAAAAGATGAGCCAGGCCTAAGATGACCAATGAAACCGGTTCCATTCTGATCGTTGACGACGATCCGATTAGCCGTATCCTCCTTTCCACCTGTCTGCAGGAAGAAGGCTATATCACCAGGACTGCAGAGAACGGCAGGCAAGCTCTGGACCTGTTGCAGAGTGATCGTTTTGACCTCGTGCTTCTCGACCTGTTGATGCCCGAGATGGACGGGTTCGAAGTGCTGAAGTGGATCAAAGCAAGAACGGACTTACGAAATTTGCTCGTCATCGTCGCATCGGCTGAAGAGGACATGAAAAACATTGTGCAATGCATCGAAATGGGGGCGAATGATTATCTCCCCAAACCCTGTGAGCCTACATTGCTCAAGGCACGGGTGAAAGCCATTCTCGCCATGAAACGATTCTATGAGCTGGCCCCCAGTAAAGGAAAGATTCTTATCATCGATGACGACCTGCTGGACCGAAACATCCTCTCTGCCAGTTTGACGGAGGAAGGGTATACGGTTGACACGGCGGAAAATGGACGTGTCGGGTTGCAACTGGTGCGGGAGAAACCCTTTGACACCGTATTGCTTGATCTCGTAATGCCGGAGATCGATGGGTTTGATGTGTTGAAGATTATAAAGGCGGACGCGAGAATTCGGCACGTCCCCGTAATTATCATATCCGGCGAAGAGGATCTGGCAGGCATCACCCGATGCATTTCCATAGGAGCAGAAGACTACATGCAGAAACCGTTTGACCCTGTATTGCTGAGAGCCAGGGTGAGTGCTTGCGTGGAAAAGAAAAGAGTTCGCGATCAGGAAATCCGTCATCAGCAGGACCTCAATGATCTCAACAAGGCTCTTGAAGTACAGGTCCATCGAGCCCGTATCGAAGCCTTGGAACAATCACAGAAGGAGCTCGAATTGCTCAACCAAGCCAAGAGCAAGGCCCTCGACCATCTCTCTCACGAGCTCAAAACCCCTCTCTCAGTGATTCAGATGAGGCTCCGTATTTTCAAGCGCCAGTTACAGACAGAAGCTTCTCCTGCCGAGGGAGAAAAATTTTTCAAAACCGTTGAAGAAAACCTGAATCGCCTTATAGAGATTCAGCACGAGACCGACAATATAATCAGATCCTACCAAAATTTGGAGAGAACACGGATCCCCCTCCTCTCTTTTGCTGAGCGAGTCCTTGAGAAGGCAAAGGAGAACACAGCCCATCGGCAGCTTAATTTTTATCTTGAAGGAGATCGAGATCTTTCCCTTTCCATGGCCCCAGAGATCCTCGAAGATATCCTGAGAGGTCTGATTAAGAACGCCATCGAATGCACGCCTGATGAAGGGTCCGTCCGGATCATTTTGGTTCAGAAGGATGAGAGGTTGCTTCTCAAGGTCCAGGATTCTGGGATCGGAATTACTGAGGATAATCAGAAACGGATATTTGACGGACTGTTTCACACCGTGGATACTGAGCTATATATCTCCAAAAAACCCTACGACTTTGGCGCAGGGGGTAAAGGCCTCGACCTCTTCATGATGAAGGTTTATGGACAACGATTTGGTTTCGGTCTTTCGGTAGAGAGCCAGCGATGCATTTATATACCGAAAGACCGGGACATTTGTCCCGGCAAAATTTCCGCATGCTCTCATTGCAGGGAACCCAAAGATTGCGAAGCCTCGGGAGGAACCACCTTCTCATTGTCTTTTCAGATTTCAGAAGAAAAATCGATGATAAGTTGAAGGAGACTGCAAATGGATAAGATACGAACGGTTGTTCTCTACGGCAGTGATTTGGTGGTCTCAACGGTCGGCGCTAACTTGCGAGGACGCGTGGGATTTCAGATATTGCAGATCGACCCGTTACTTCCGGACGCCTTGCAGAGGGTGGACGCAGCCCGGCCGGACGTGGTTCTCTTTGATTTGGCCAGCACTCAGCCTGACTTTACCGTCGCCGCGTTAAGGAAGCACCCGGGCCTCTTGTTGATCGGAGTCGACTTGAAAACCGACAAGATGCTCGTGATGTCCGGCGAGGAATCTCAACTGCTGACGACAGAGGACTTGGTGCAAACGATCGAAACAGGAAAATCCCATGCTTAGGATGGCGCAGAGAGGAAACGAAAGCATGAAAACCATGAAACTTATCATCCTGACATGCACGGCGCTGCTGATAGCGATCGTGTTACCCGTCTGGGCTATGGCCCAGGCCGAGGCGCCGCCCGTTCTGAAGGCCGCTGACCTGGCGCCGGCTGAGCTGTTGGCCGGACCCGACTTCAAGGTCGACGACATTGTTCCAACCGACGGTTTCTATGGCATCTTTACAGTGCGGGGCGCTTACGGATCAGTCCAGGCGCGCGGTGTCGCCATGATCCGGGTCCGCGACGCGGAGATGCAGGCCCTCGCGAGACTCGAAGAGACGACACGGCGCGAGGCCATCGTCGAAGGGGCAAAGGACTCCGCACAACAGACTCGCCATGCGGCCGGACAAACCATCCGTGATCCTGCCGGTACCGTGGAAAGGGCCCCGGAGAGCGTAGGGAGGCTTTTCTCCCGAGTAGGAGGGAAGGTCGAGAAGCGCGTAGAGAAACGGACAGGAACAGGGGACGATTCAGCCCCTTCCGAACAGCGAGAGGGGATAGCCAGGACCCGCCGCTCTTTGGCACAGAAACTTGGGGTGGACCCCTACACCGACAATCCCTTGCTCTCCGCCAAGCTCGACCAGGTAGCAAGATGGGAGCGTGCGGGTGCGATCGCCTTGAGTGTCGGAACCAGCGGGGCAAGTATCTGGGCGGGCATAGCCACAAAGACATTAAACGTAGTCTGGACGATGACGCCCGAGGAGGTCCGTGCTGTGAACGAAAAGCGCCTGGCCAGTCTGACCCCTGGCGCCAGCACCGAGGACGTCCGCGTCTTCCTTCGTAATCCTGCCTTCACCCCAACGACACAGACTCTTCTTGTGGATCATCTGGAGCAATTCGCTGCGCTGCGGGGCTGCGACAGTCTCATTAGCCTTGCAGGTAAGATAGAGAACCATGACCAGGCCCGTTTTCTTGTTGCTGCGACTGGCCTGCTGGCAGCTTACCACCAACGCATTGCTCCGCTCTTGTCCGTAGAATCCAGGGGCCGGCTTGCCGTAGGGCTGACGTCTGCTGGATTGCTCATTCTGCCCGTTCCGGTGGATCGCCTGGCGTGGACCGACAAGCTGGTAGAATTCGGGAGTCGCACGGACCTCCATGCCTCCCGACGCGAGATCCTGATAACTGGGAGCGCAACGTCTCGAACACGGCAGGAGCTATCGGTTCGCGGGTGGATACTCGTGGAAGGGTTCAAGTGAGAAGACCTGCGGCTGCAAAAGAGACGTAAACCGAAAATTTTTTCCAACCTGAGTAACTGTGAGGAGGCATCCCCATCCCGATGAAAGACTGGAATGGTTGGGTCGAGGAGGAAATGAGAATGAAAAAGCTCGTTCTTATGCTTTCCATTCTTGTGGCCATGATTTTGGCCGTTGGCATTTCCTGCAAAACTCCATCTAGACCCGAGGGTTTTGCAGGCTCTGTAAGTTGTCGGGAATGCCACGAGAAGTTCTACAAACTCTGGTCCACATCCTTCCATGGTCTTGCTATGCAGCCTTATACTCCTGACTTTGCACGCACAAAGCTGACGCCTCACACCGGCGAGATTGCGATTGAAGGCTTTAAATACCAAGCTGACATCACCGGTAACACCGGCTACGTGGTTGAGAAGGAAAAAACGTCATCAGAGAGCAAGCAGTACAAGATCGACCACGTGCTGGGTGGGAAGAACGTCTACTACTTTCTGACTCCGCTCGACAGGGGCCGTCTGCAGACCCTTCCCGTGGCCTATGACGTGAAGAAGAAGGAGTGGTTTGACACTGCAGCAAGCGGGGTCCGCCACTTTTCGGACCAGCCCGTCCATTGGAAGGAATCGGTTTATACCTTCAACACGGCGTGCTATAGCTGCCATGTAAGCCAGCTCTCCACAAACTACGATCTGAAGACCGACACCTACCGTACCGTATGGGCTGAGCCTGGCATCAACTGTGAGACCTGCCACGGCCCCTCGGAAGAGCACAATCGTGTCTGCCGGGAGGCGCCAAAAGGCACTGTCCCTGCGGACTTAAAAATCATCCGCGAGAAACTTTTTACTCCAGACCAGCGCAATGCTACGTGTGGGACGTGCCATGCCAAGATGATCCCTCTGACGGCAACATTCACACCGGGTGAAAAATTCTTCGACCACTATGACCTGATCACCCTTGAGAACCCTGACTTTTACCCCGACGGCCGTGACCTCGGAGAAAACTACACTTACACCTCGTGGCTTATGAGTCCATGCCTCCAATCAGGCAAGCTCAACTGTGTAACCTGCCACACCAGCAGCGGCAGGTACCGCTTCAAAGCCGAAGAAAAGGCAAACGATGCCTGCATGCCCTGTCACGCAGAAAAAGTTAATAATGCGCCTAGCCACACCCACCACAAAGTAGGAAGCAAAGGTAACCAGTGCGTCTCCTGTCACATGCCGATGACATCATTTGCACGCATGAACCGGAGCGACCATTCCATGCTTCCACCTGCGCCTGCTGCGACTATCAAATATAAGTCCCCCAACGCCTGCAATCTTTGTCACACTGACAGGGATGCTGCGTGGGCTGACTCCTATGTACGAAAATGGCGAAAACGGGATTACCAAGCTGCCGTGCTATTCCGGGCCCGCCTTATCGAGGTAGCCCGAAAGGGAAACTGGTCAAGGATTCCGGATATTCTCTCTTTTATCAAGAACACAAAGAATAACGAGGTCTATCGCACCTCGCTCGTGAGGCTATTGAGGAGTTGCGATGATGAAAGAAAGTGGCCGGTTTTGCGCCAGATTTTGAAAGATCCTTCTCCCCTGGTGCGTTCAAGCGCTGCCCTGGCCATCTCCGACAATTTGACCCGTGAGAGCATCGATGCTCTTTTGCCGGTCACGGCAGATCCCGTGCGGCTCGTCAGGATCAGGGCAGCGGAAGCACTCTCGCCGATTCCTCAGGCCAGGGTGCCCGAAGAAGCAAGAGAACATCTTAAGGCAGCACAGGCTGAATTTCTTTCAGCGCTGAATGCGCGGCCTGACGACTGGACATCCCACTACAACCTGGGCAATTTCTATGCAAACCGGAATGAGATCGAAAAGGCGATTGCGTCATACGAGACTGCCCTTCGGCTTGAGCCGCGTGCTATTCTCGCCCTCACGAATATCGCGATCGCATACAGTCAAAGAAGGGAGTATGACAAAGCCGAGACGAGCCTGAGAAAGGCGATCGAGATAGATCCGAAGAGCGCGCCAGTCCACTTCAACCTGGGGCTTCTCCAAGCTGAGCGGGGCAGGACTGAGGAAGCTGAGAAAGAGCTCCGGCTGTCCCTTCAGCTCGATCCCCGGCTAGCCTCCGCAGCATACAACTTGGGTTTGCTGATCATCAAAGATCGTCCTGATGAAGGGCTCTCCTTTTGCAGGAAGGCTCATGAACTCTCTCACAATAATCCCAAATACAGCTACACTCTTGCATTCTATCAGGCTCAGAAAGGCGACCGGAAGGGGGCGGTGAAGACTCTTAGGGAAACGGTGAAACGCCATCCCGATCACATCGATGCCGTGCTCCTTCTGGGTGAAATCTATGAGCGGGATGGAAAAAAGGAAGACGCAAAAGAAGTATACAGGAAGGCCCTGTCTACGGGGGAGCTCTCTGAGCAGGACTCACTTCGTCTCAGGGTGAAACTCCAGTCACTGACCCCACCGCCACCTCGCCCCTCCCCATGAAGGGGAGGGAAATCGTTATGCTCCTCCCCCTTCAAGGGGGAGGTCAGGAGGGGGATGGGTTATCCGCCGGGGTAATAGCAGTTAGCAGGACGAAGTAGGTAGGATCTGGAAGGGGGTGATGTGACAGCGTCAAGTATGGTTCGTCAAATGATTGAACATTGTATAAAGACAAGGAGGGAAGAGACATGCAATTTCAAAAGAAATACTTAATCGTAACGTTGTTAATTCTGAGTGGTTTTGTTTTCACTGTGGGGTCTGCATCGGCCCAGCAGAAGAACTTGCCAAACATTCTCGTGATCATGGGCGATGATATCGGCTGGTTCAACATCAGCGCCTACAACCTGGGGACGATGGGGTACAAGACGCCCAATATCGATCGCATCGGCAAGGAAGGCGCGATGTTCACTGACTACTACGGGCAACAAAGTTGTACTGCCGGTAGGGCAGCTTTCATCACCGGCCAGACGCCGTTCCGGACCGGCCTCACGAAGGTTGGTCTGCCCGGCGCTGATATCGGCATTCGTCCTCAGGACCCAACCATCGCAGAATTGCTAAAGCCTTTAGGTTACATGACAGGCCAGTTCGGCAAGAACCACCTGGGGGATCGTGACGAGTTCCTGCCCACAAACCACGGATTCGACGAGTTCTTCGGGAACCTGTACCACATGAACGCCGAGGAGGAGCCGGAGAACCCTGACTATCCGAAGGACCCAGCGTTTCTGAAGCGGTTCGGCCCTCGCGGCGTGCTCAAATCGACTGCGGATGGGAAGGTGGAGAATACCGGACCCCTCACCACGAAGCGTATGGAGACAATCGATGAGGAGTTTCTGAAGGCGACGCTTGACTTCATCGACCGCGCCCACAAGGCAAACAAACCGTTTTTGGTCTGGTTCAACACCACCCGTATGCATGTTTTTACTCATCTCAAACCTTCGTCACAGGGAAAAACAGGATTGGGGATCTACCCGGACGGCATGGTGGAGACCGACGGCCACGTCGGCCAGCTCCTGAAGAAGCTCGACGACCTGAAAATCGCCAATAATACGATCGTCATCTACACGACCGACAACGGCGCGGAAGTTTTCACCTGGCCTGACGGCGGAACGACCCCTTTCCGCGGCGAGAAGGACACGAACTGGGAGGGCGGGTGGCGCGTTCCCTGCGTGATCCGCTGGCCCGGCGTCATCAAGCCGGGCACCATCTACAACGACATCACATCTGCTGAGGACTGGTTCCCCACGCTGGTGGCCGCAGCGGGGGTGCCGGACGTGAAGGAGAAGCTCTTGAAGGGATATAAGGCCGGCACGAAGAGCTTCAAGGTGCACTTGGACGGCTACAACCTGCTGCCCGCCTTCAAGGGCGAGGCCAAGGAGTGGCCCCGGAAGGAATTCTTCTACTTCAGCGATGACGGGAACCTGCTGGCAATGAGGTACGACCGCTGGAAGTTCACCTTTGCCATGCAGATGGCCAAAGGAATGGCGGTGTGGACGGCGCCGTTCATCCCCGGCCGCGCTCCCATGCTCACCGACCTTCGTTCCGATCCGTTTGAGCGTGCGTTCGACGAGTCCATCGGTTTCGGCGACTGGGCTATACACCGTATGTTCCCGATCGTCCCGGCCCAGCAGGGCGTGGCGAAATATTTGGAGACCTTTAAGGAGTTCCCACCACGCCAAAGACCGGCCAGTTTCAGCATCGACCAGGTGTTGGAGATGATGCAGAAGGGAATGGGCGGCAGCAAGTAATTTAGGCTCATGTAACATACAACTTGGTGAAGAAAGGACACCTCTGATATCTCCTCTCCTTGAAGGGAAGGGCCAAAATTATCTATCTCCTCCCCTTCCAAGGGGAGGGATAAGGTGGGGATGGGGTATATTTTGCTCGGCCAAACAAATAAAAGGATACTTTCAAATAAATTGCAACGAAGGTT